>Ga0209500_10001523_pt1 | contig 17322 bp, 13 predicted proteins | sample S_140212_EF_Meta_FD_187323 | JGI IMG/M metagenome (GOLD analysis project Ga0209500, IMG submission 187323) | Freshwater microbial communities from Lake Simoncouche, Canada to study carbon cycling - S_140212_EF_MetaG (SPAdes) (version 2) | ecosystem: Environmental > Aquatic > Freshwater > Lake ... | reverse complement strand
CTGTGGCCTGCGGCCCCCCAGGGGCCCCCCGCGGACCGCCAGGAACCAAACGGGAAGGATGGCTCGATCGATGGCGCGGAAAGTGGTGAATCGCAAGGAGCTTCGGGCGCAGAACGACGCCGCGGAGGCCCGCGGCAAGGAAAAGGCGGAGAAGAAGGAGAAGGTCGCCAAGGAGCCGAAGGCGAAGAAGGAGAAGGTGGCCAAAGAGCCGAAGGTCGCCGCCAAGAAGACCGTCCGCAAGAAGGTCGCCAAGGAAACCCGCCTCAAGGCTTACTGGGGCGTCTTCAACCAGGCGATGAAGCGGCTGGTGCTGTTTGAATACGCCGACAAAAAGTCGGCCGAGAAGAAGGCGGCCGAACTGTCCGCCTCCTCCCGGGCGACGCACTTCATCCAGCTGGTGAAGGAAGCGATCACCGAGTGATCCCTGCCGGAGCGATCCGATCGCTCCCAAGCCTCCTTCCGAGGGCATCCTGCATGAGTGGCTCCGGAAAGGAATCGACGACGATCCGCGCTGCCGGGGGCCCCTGCCCCGGCCCGCGGCTCCCGTCGCCGGCAGCCGGCTCCCGCCCCTGGCGGCCCCTGCTCGTCGTCTTGGTCGTGGCGGCGATGCTCATGCCGCTCGGTGTCGCCGCCACCGGCTGCTCGTCGAAGCCCGCCGCAAGGAAGCGTGGGAAGGGGGCAACGGCCGCCAAACGCCCCGAGACAGGGCTGGCCGAGCTTGCCGGCACGGAAGGCTCTCAAGAAGGCTCCCAAGCGCCCCCCGCTGCCGGCACCGAGGCTGCGGAAGGCGATCCCGCTCCCAATCCCGCTGCCGAGGGCGTCGCGCAGCCTGCGGCAGCTGACGCCGCCCCTACCAAACCAGGCGCTGACGCGGCCGACGGCGCTGCAGATCCAGCGCCAGCGGGTGCCCCACTTGAGCCTGCTGCTTCCGCGGAGCCGATGCCTTCCGAGGCTTCCGAGCCGGCGCCAGTCGATCCAGCCTCACCGGCACCATCGCTCGGCGACCTGTCGGCGGCGGGAGCCGACAGCGCGAATCGGCCAACTTCAAAACTCGTCGACGCCGACACGGCGCTGCGCCTCGACGGCGGCCGCGTCGAGGTCTGTTCCCCTCTCGGGTGGACCCGTTCGCCCCGCTCCCAGAACTATCTCGTCCGCTACCAGCCTGGCCCGAAGAAGTCGTATCCCTCGATCGTCGTCACGGCCGAACCGGCGCCTGCGGGGCTCGGGGAAATCACGGCCGCCAACCAGCCCGACCTCGTCGCGGCGATCGGCACGAAGCTCGCCGCGACGTTTCCGGCTGGTGGCCCGCTCAAGCTAATCAAAAAACCGGCCGCGGCAACATTCGGGAGCCATAAGGGCGTCGCCTGGGCGCTGCCGGGAACGGCGAAGGTTGGCGGCCTCTCCGAGCCGGTCGATCGATTTGCCTACGGCGTCGTTCTCGGCGGGCGGCTCTACACGGTCGAGGCCCGGGCCCCGAAGGGGAAGGTCGACGACGACGCCAAGGCGGCCGCCAAGGCCGTGGCCGCCACGCTCTTCCGGCCCGAAGGGGCTCCGGCCGGGCAACCGGAAGGGGCGGCTGCGGCGGCCGATCCCGCTCAGCCCGCCCCGGGCGACGAGCCGGCGGCGGCAGCGGAGTGAGAGTCGCCCCCCATCAAGCGTACGGGCTCTTCCAGTCGCCCCAGGCCTTCAGGTAGCGGGCCAGGCCCGGCGACGAGGCCGACTTCTGTTCGATCCACGTCCGCGTCTCCTCGATGAGCCCATGCTCCTCTTCGAGGGAAAGCTCGCCGGCCAGGACGCGCGACCGGAGGAAGATGAAGTAGGTGTCGAGAACGTCGCCGCGGCAGTAGTCGTGGATGTCGGCAGCCCGGCCGGCGTCCCACAGATCCTGCACCATGTAGCCGGCGACGTCCTGCTTCCCCGGCTTGCCGATCAGATTCGCCGCCAGCGACAGCCCCCCCTGGAACCGACTCGCGCCGCTGTTGGTGAGCCATTCGTGGAGATCGAAGTGCCCCGCCATGTTGTAACGGTAGCGCGGCTGGTCGTAGTTGCGCTTGTCTTCGGCATACCAGTCGGGGATCGGGAGCCCATAGCGGAAGGCGCAGAGCTCGAGCAGCGGCACGTCGAAGCCGCGGCCGTTGAACGTCACCAGACACGGCCTTCCATACTTCCGCCAGCCCTCCCAGAAGAGTCTCGCGATCTCGGGCGGCCGCGACTTCTCCTCGTCGAGGGCCACGAGATCGATGAGCCGGTAATCGGCCGCCACCCGCGCGATGACCAGCGACACCGGGAGCTGGAAGGTGTAGGGAATGAAGTCTTTCCCCTGCTCCGCCATCAGCTCCGCGCGCCACCGGGCAATCGCCGCCGCCGGCGAGAGCTTCTCCTCTGGATACCGCAGCCTCGATACGAGGGCACCGTCGGAGACGCTCTCGATGTCAAAGACAAAGTAGGCGGTGTCGCGCTTCACTGGGGGGGCCGGAGGCAAGTGTCGATTCCTTTCGCGTGCTGGCACCTCGTGCCGGTACTACTGCCGGGCGAGCGGGTGCTTGAGCGGCAGCCAGGCGCCGCCGGCCTTGCTCGAAGCGACCGACTGCTGGATGAAATACATCCCCTCCACGCCGTCGTGGATGTTGGGATAGATCGTGTTGGTGCGCTCGAACGGCTTGCCGGCGATCGCCAGCTCCATCGCGTCGTAGGTGGCGCGGTAGACGTTGGCGAAGGCCTCGAAGAAGCCTTCCGGATGCCCCGACGGGAGCCGGCAGGCGGCCTTCGCCGGGTCGCTCGTGTAAGGGGCGTTGGGGTCGCGGGTGTAGATCTGGTGGGGATGGCCGTTCTTGCGGATGAAGAGCTGGTTGGGGTTTTCCTGATGCCACTCGAGGCTGGCCAGCGTGCCGTCGATCTCGATCCGGACGTCGTTCTCCCGGCCGTGGCTGATCTGCGAGGCGGTGACGGTGCCGAGGGCGCCGTTGCCGTAGCGGATCACGGCATGGCCATAGTCGTCGAGCGGCCGCGGCGGCTCGAAGACCTTGAGATTGCAGCTGATCGAGTCGGGGAGGAGGCCGGTCATGTAGCGGCCGAGGTTGTAGGCGTGGGTGCCGATGTCGCCGAAGCAGCCGGCGGCGCCGCTCTTGGTCGGATCGGTCCGCCAGGCGGCCTGCTTCTGCCCCTCGCTCTCGAGCCGGCTCCGCAGCCAGCCCTGGATATAGGTGGCGCGGATCGCCTGGATGTCGCCGAGCTCACCGGAGAGGATCATCTGCCGGGCCTGACGGACGAGCGGATAGCCGGTGTAGTTGTGCGTCACGGCGAAGACGACGTTCGATCCCTTGACGAGCGCTGCAAGCTCCTCCGCCTCAGGCACGTTGAGGGTCATCGGCTTGTCGCAGATAACGTGGAAGCCCGCTTCGACCGCCGCCCGGGCGACGGGAAAGTGCATGTGATTGGGGGTGGCGATGGAAACGAAGTCGATCCGCTCGTCGGCGGGGAGCTTCCGCTCGGCGGCGAACATCTCCGCGTAGGAGCCGTAGGCCCGCGACGGAGCGATGTCGTAGTCGGCAGCGCTCGCCTTGGCCCGGGCCGGATCGCTCGACAGCGCCCCGGCGACGAGGGCGGCACGGTTGTCGAGGACGGCGGCAGTGACATGCACCCGCCCAATGAACGATCCTTGCCCCCCCCCGACGATCGCCATCCGCAGCTTCCGACCCAGAGTCCCGTTCGTGGCCATGCCCTGCTCTCCCCTTCGCGTCGCGTCAGTTTCCGGGAGGGGAGCATCGGCCCCCCTCGTCCCATCGCCCCCCGGCGCGGGCGGCGGTGGGAATCTATCACACCGGGCTCAGCGGCTGGAGGGGGCAGGCCGTTGCCCCCACCCCCGGCGAGGACCTACCATGCCGGTTGCCCGGGCGCGGTGATTGCCGCGCGGGCCGCCACCGGCGTTCCGGTAGACGAGGCATCCAATGGGTTTTGCAGACCGCCGTTACGCGCCGCCGAATCGTTCCTGGCGGGGGGGATCCGCAGGGCCCGGGGACTGGAGCGCGGTGACAACGATCATCGTCGCCAACTGCGCCGTCTGGGTCGCCTGCCTCCTCGCCGGGAACGATTCCCCCCTCGGCGGGTGGCTGGCGATGCGCGGCGACCTGGCGAGCCATCCCCTCGAGGCGTGGCGGCTGCTCACCTACGGCTTCGCTCACGACATGAACTCGCCGTGGCACCTGTTCCTGAACATGCTCACACTCTGGTTCTTCGGGCCGGAGGTCGAGGCGCGGATCGGTCGCAACGAGTTCTTCCGCTTCTGGCTGACGGCGATCGTCGTCGCCGGCCTCGCCTGGCTGGCGAGCGTGCAATTTGGCCGAGGGGGCCAGACCGGGTTGCTCGTTGGCGCCAGCGGCGCGGTGACAGCCACGCTCGCCGTCTTCATCTGGAATAACCCCCATCAGGAGCTTCTCCTCTGGGGCATCCTCCCGATCCCCGCCTGGGCCCTCGGCATCCTCTATTTCTTCTCCGACATCAGCGGCGCCGTCGAACGCCGCGACAATGTCGCCCATATCGCCCACATCGGCGGGGCGGTCTTCGGCCTACTCTACGCCTGGCGCGGCTGGAACATCGGCGATCTCCTCGAGGCTCCCGCGCAGCTCCTCCAGTCGCGGCAGCGATTCCGGATCTTCCGCCCCGAAGACGATCCTCCGCGGCCGCCGTCGCGCCCGGTGTCACTGGAGGATGACGAAACGCTTCGTGATGCGGTCGATAAGATCCTCGAGAAGATCAGCCGCTCCGGCGAGGCGAGTCTGACAACCCAGGAGCGCGACACCCTCACCCTCGCCAGCCGGCGACTCAAGGAACGGCTCCGCTGACCGCGGCCCGGCGCGTCATGCCGACAGACCGCCGCAGGCCCCGTGACCGTCCGCCGCGGCACGGCGTGCCGCGCCCCGCCGGCGCTGGGGAGTGCAAGGCACCATCCCGGACCGGTTCGTGGCGTTGGCTCGCCATGATCGGAGCCGCCGCTGCGTTCGCGGCGATCGTCGTCGCCGCGACTCGCCCCCGCACCACTCCGCCCACACTTCACCGCGCGACGGCGCAGCCGGCCGGGACCACCCGGTTCCCCGCGCCGACAGCCGCAGTGCCGGAGGGCTACGCCGGCCTGGCAGGGGAAGCGCAGACCCTCGCCGCCTGGATCGTGGCCCGTCATCCCCAGCGGCCGCAGTCGACGGCGCTGGCGGCGACGATCGCCGCCGAGGGGGGCGACCAAGAGACCGCGGCGACGCTGTGGCGGGCCCAACTCGAGCGTCATCCGGAGACGGCCGAGGGGTGGTATCGACTCGGGCTCTACGCCGTGAAGGAGGGACGCGATGCCGAGGCCGCCGAGTGGCTCGAGCGGGCCCGTCGGCTCGACCCGAACCTCCCCGACATCCAAGGGCATCTGGGGCGCTGCCTCCTCAAACTCGACCGCTTCGACGAGGCCGCCGTCGTCCTCGAACCGGCGATCGGCGACGACCGCGGTGGCGCCGTCCGGCTCTTCCACCTCGGCCATGCCCGGCTCCGCCAGGGGAAAAACACCGAGGCCCAGGCGGCGTTTCAGGGGGCGATCGACCGGGCCCCTTCCTACACCGGCGCCTGGTACGGGCTGGCCACCGCCTTGGCGCGGCTTGGCCTAGCCGACGACGCCGAGCGGGCCCGCGCGGAGTTCCGCCGCCTGAAGACCGAAGACGCCGAGGCCGCGGCCAGAAATCTTTCCCGCGACGAGCGTGCGCGGCTGCGGCGCCTCCTCGCCGGCTGGTACGCGGCCGCCGGGCGGATCGCCGCCCTCGATGGTGACCACAACGAAGCCGAGGCCCTCCGACTCCGCGGCGCCGCGGTCTATCCATCTACCTCCTCTTCCACCGCCCCCCCTGCCACAGCGGCGGGAGAAGGCCACTGACATGGTTGTTTTCTCCCCGCATCGCCTCGCGTTGAGCCTCGTTGTCCTCGTTCTGATCCTCGGCTGCGGTCAGCCGAGACCACCGGCAGCGCCGCCGCGGACGACCTCCGTTGCCGATCGGGCTTCGTCCCCGCCAGCGATCGCGCGTGTCGCCTCCGAGCCGGCGCCATCATCCGCCACCGCGCCGATCCGGTTTGTCGACACCACGGAAGCCGCACGAATCGGCTTTGTCCACACCGACGGCAGCAGCGGTCGGCGGTATCTTGTCGAGCCGCTCTCGGCCGGCGTCGCCACGTTCGACTACGACGGTGATGGACGGATCGATCTCTATCTCCCCAACGGGGCGGCACTGCCGGGAGCCGAGCCCGGCGACTCCGAGTCGCCCCCCCGGCATGCCCTCTGCCGGAATCTCGGCGCAGGGGTGTTTCGCGATGTGAGCCTCGCCGCCGGCATCGACTGCCGCGACTATGGCCTCGGCGTCGTCGCCGGGGATGTCGACGAGGACGGCTTTGCCGATCTCTTCCTGACCACGTTCGGCGCCAAGCGATTGTTCCGCAATCTCGGCGATGGTTCGTTTGTCGATGCCACGGAAAGCGCCAACGTGGCCGATGGAGAGAAGGTCGGCGCGGGGGCCACCTTCCTCGATGCCGACGGCGACGGCGACCTCGATCTCTACGCCGCCAACTATGTCCGCTTCACGCTCGGGGACCACCGCCCTCGCTCGTTGAAGGGCTTTCCCGCCTACGCCGGCCCCCGCGATTACCCCCCCTGGCCCGACACCTTCTTCCGCAATTCAGGCGATGGCCGGTTCGTCGATGCGAGCGTCGAGGCGGGAATCGCCGCGGTGGCCGGCCCGGGGATGGGGGTCGTCTGCCTCGACTACGACGACGATGGCGACAGCGACATCTACGTCGGCAACGACGCCCTCGAGGGAAACTTTCTCTTCGAGAACGATGGCCGGGGCCACTTCCGCGAGACCGCGCTGGCGGCCGGCGTGGCCGTGAACCGGTTCGGCGCCGAGATCGGCAGCATGGGGACGGAGGCGGGCGATGCCGACGGCGACGGGCGGATCGATCTGTTCGTCACCGACTTCCAGCCCGATCTCCCCGTCCTCTTCCGCAATCTCGGGCGGGGGCAGTTCGAGGACGCCACCGCCGCCACCGCCGCCGGGAGTGGGGCCTGGCAATTCGTCACCTGGGGGACGGCGATGGCTGACTTCGACAATGACGGCCGCCGCGACCTGTTCCTCGCCTGCGGCCACCTCAACGACAACGTCGAGGCCTTCGACGACACGACCACCTACCGCAACCACAACCTCCTCCTCCGCAATGTCGGCGGGAGATTCATCGACATCTCAGCCGCCGCCGGCCTCCACGACATCCCGCGGCACGCCGCCCGCGGCGTCGCCTGCGATGATCTCGACGACGACGGCGACCTCGATCTGCTGATCCTCAACTCGCGCGAAGCCCCCACGCTCCTGCGGAACCTCGACCGCGAGCGCGGTGGCACGAACCATTGGTGTCAGGTGCGCTTGCGCGGCCGGCAGGGGAACCGCGACGGGGTGGGGGCGAGGGTCGTGCTCCACGCCGGCGACGAGACGTTCGTCGACGAGGTTCACGCCGGCCGCGGCTACCAGGGGCACTTCGGCACCCGGCTCCACTTCGGCCTCGGCGACCAGACCATCATCGACCGGATCGAGGTCCGCTGGATCGGCGGCGGCAGCGAGACCTTCAGCGACGTTCCGATCGACCGCCTCACCGAGCTCACCGAGGGGAGCGGCCGGATCGACGGCGCGCCGGGCTCGTCTCCGGAGCCTTGAGATCGGATGTCCTCTTTGTAGATCGCGGATACGACAGCGAGACGACTCGGAACGCCCTGCGTCCGCAGAGCATCGAACCGGTCATCGCTCGTCGCAGAGAGGATCTCGGAAGCAGCCTCGGACAAGTACGGTGGGTGGTCGAGCGAACGATCAGTTGGTTCAAAGGGTTCCGCCGCATTCGCGTGCGATACAACCGACTCATTCTCATTCAGCAAGCCTGGAACGAGATCGACGCAGCCATCATATGCTTCCGCATCGCGCTGCGGCGGGGCATCTCGCTCGAGTAAGTTTTTTCAGGGCCTATAAGTCTTTCCCGGTACTTAGTCAGCCTCTCTCGAACCCGCCAGCCGGCCTCGGTCGCGGCACGCTAGCCTAATCCTGAAGATCGCCGGAAAGAAGCTCGGTATCGCTGACGGTCGGTAGGCGATGGCGTGCATCGCGCGGTATTTCAAAATGATCGCCGCAGTTATCGCGACACGAGGATCGGTACGATCAGCAAGGGGCTATCGTGACCCGCAATGGTAAACGACAAGCCTCGATCGCCACCTTGGTCGCTTCCGACCTGAACGCGAAACGTATGCGATTCATTGCCGTCATCATGAGCCGAAGGCCGGCTGGATTCTTCCCAAGTGACATCGCGGCCGACGACGCCGATCGTAATGCGGCCCCAATCAGACTGCGGGGCCGTGATGGTCACCGTGCCCGAGCCCCGCCCCGCTACATTCGCCACGACCATCCGTCGCGGTGTGGCGTGCCACTCATTCGTAATTACTGCCTTGGCAATAACCGGCCTCTCCAACCGCTGATCCGGTCTCGAACTCGAGTCAGCTTCAGGGCTCGTCGAGGAGGTAATGATGATTTTTGTTTGACGCAACCCGGCACTTCCGTCGGGAGACAGCAATGCTGTTACGGTGGCACTTTCACCGGTGTTCAAATCGAGCGTCTTTGGAGTCACCGTAAGACAGCCGCACGACGTGTCGATCGTGACTCGGCGGGGCATGACTTCGGCGTTCTCGATTCGGATGATTTTCCGACGGACTTGGCTCGATGACGAGAGCGTACCGAAGTCTAACGCCTCTGGAGTGATGATCAGGCCGGAATCGCGTTGGATGGCCGACCGACCGCCCGGTTGACTCGCCAACTCACTGCAGCCTGGCGCCACCATCATGAGCAACACAATCGCGGCGACGCGCCGCCGCCACCACAAGGCCCCAATGAGTATTGCGATGACGGCGAGATTGATCACCAGCCAGCGAGGCCACCGCCAAACGGGAGCATTGGCAGCACCAAAACTTCGCGGGGTCATCGTCGTAGCACGTTCAAACAAAACATTCGTAGAAAGTGAATCGACATCGTCGACGCCGAGCGTAGTAGCTTCACGTACAAGGAAACTAGTAGACGGATTATTCCGCGTGTCGGCAACGGTCGATGCCGCCGCGAGGCTGATGGAAAAGCGATCCCTACCGACCGGCAAGTTCAGCGATATGGCGTCAGCTTTGAATCGATATTCAAGTGACTCTAATTCAGCTCCATCCCGATCGTATCTTGTCGACTCGGCCCTAAGCGGAAACCAAAGCGAACCCCCACTCGCTTGCTGCACGGGCACATACCCACTGCAGTGAATCTCCTCCAGAAGCGTGCCATCTGCGGCCATCTCGCGAATCTCAGGTGTTACATATCCCATGCCAGGAATAGTTGTGACAATTGCCGAGCCGAAGGTATTCCCTTCCGCCTTTCCAAAGATCACATTCAACCGAAGGGTCGGCATCTCCTGTACGGGATCGCCCGCTTCCAAACGGACCTCGCGAACGTAGCCCCAAAAGCTTTCGCCTGACAAATCGCTGGCATCAGCCATTTGCTCAATCCGCCCCATCGCCCTACCGAGTCGGTGGGGCTCTTCTGTACCCAGAAACATCCGCTTACTTTGTATCACCGCGGTCGGCGCACGACTTACACTTCGGATCGCGACATGTTCATCGACTCCAAGCGTACGATACACGACTTCGTATGGCCGTGGTGGGCCGCGGCCGGCATGTCCGTAATGTTCTGTAATCTCGAAGTAGCGATCGCCCCCAAGCGATGGACCATCCATAGCAAAAAAAACATCTTTAGTCGACTTCGAATTGGCGACCATCTGCTGCCGGATGTCTTTGTCGATTCCAGCCAAGACAGCTTCGAGACTCGCTCGCTCCTCATTGCCTGATGCACGTGCGATCAGGCCCTGAACGATCTTTTTGTTAGCTTCGATGCTCTCGTTGATGGCAGCTTCTGTCGGCTTAGGCGTCGTATACGTTACGGAATAAGACACCTGACATCGTTCAATAACCTTGCTACCTCGGTTCATCATTACTTGAACGACATGATTCTTGGCGGGATTCAATTCATCGTCGGCAATAACAAGGCGATTAAAAACGCTGCCAAAAGGTCCGTCAGCCGCCAAAAAAGACAACACTGTAAGCAAAAACGAAATTCGCCGTCTGATGCCGATCGTACCGACGGTCCGTGTGGGGCACATTGGTAAAGCACTCCGAACTAATGGCTTCAGAAACATGTGGGACTTTAGCGAAGATCCCCGCCCCAGCAAGATAGACCACCCCAGACCTCGACTCGCATAGCCATGTTATCTACGCAATCCCAGGACGTGCATGTAGTACTGAAGATTCTTTCGAAAATGCTCATTGCTTTAGAGCAGTCGCCGACAAAAACAGTTCCGACGGCCTTCGGAGGAATTATTTGGTAGATGAGATACCCTTTCGGCGAGGCCTGGGTCACGGCGCATGGCACATCCATGTTTAAGCTCGTGCACCCGTATTTATCAAAATACTCCGTTACATTCCCTTCGCAGTTCATGCACTTGCCGCAGGCAACACTGTCGACGATGCGATATAAATGTACAATCGAGCAAGGGCCGCCCTTTGTTTCGGGGACAATAGCCGCGGAAGATCCAATGAGACCGAGCAGAAGGGAAAAGGACGCCAGAATGACGGCAATACGTGGCATGAATAAGTGCTCCTAGATCAAATCGCCCGATTGTCCGAGGCGGTGCCACAGCCCCCGCGACCCCTTTTTTGAGGAGGAAGAGGCGCGGAGGAGGGTAATCCCGCTAAGCATCCGACCGAAGCCAATACCGAACGATTGGATCTGTTGGCGGATTGTCATGATTGACTTGGCCGGGATTTACCAGATGACCACCCCGAAACGCTCCGGGGCGAATCCCCCCGACCCCCCTGAACAAAGCATGTCGACTCCCCTTCAACCCGTCAACAGGTTGGCCTGAGTGCGATTGGGCTGGGCGTGCGGCCCGTGTGGAGCTTGCAATCCCGGCTCTTTTTTCACCATCGGTGCAGGACCCCTCCCTCGCATACGCCGGTACCGCCCTCTTCCATCCCGCCCGAGGGAGCGTGGTTAACCGGACGGACACAGAGCGGGCGACTGCCTAGGTCTGCCGATCCGTTCGAGGATGGAAGCGAAGAGTTGTCGGGGCACAGCGACTTCCGCCAGCTGGAACGTCACGTACTTGGCGTGCCGGGTGACCTTGGCACCGATCTTGACGAGCTTCTCCTTCAGCGTGGTCAGCGACCACTGCCGGACACACTTTCGAAGTGCCAGCCGGCGGAGGAAGTTCCCGAGGTTGTAGGCCAAGACAAAGTCTGACTGGCGCGGCCGCCCACGATGTGCGGTACGCTTGATCGACGCACAACCGCTCCATGTCGGTCACATACTCGTAGCCGGCCAGCCGACTGTAAGTCGATTGTCGAATGAGAGGCAGCAGGGCATGACGGGTGTTGCGGACGGTGCGGAAGTTGTCCAACCGCTTCCCTCCAGTTGCCGAGAGTCCCAACGCCTCGTCGAGTTCTCGATACGCAAGCCGCCCAGCGTCGCTGGTTACCTTGCTCTCCAAGAACGTCAGCCTCACAGTACGGTGGAAATCGACACGCAACCCACCCTGTCGGGAGTGCCCTTTGGGCTCCCCCTCCGAAGAGGAGGACTTGGCAGGAAATCCCTGATTAACAGGGGTCATGCGCAAATCCCGTGCCAATTGGGAAGGGGCATCTGGGGAATGCTGGTTGAGACCCGCACGGCTCGAAGCCGGCGGCGCGCGTTCGCCAGGGCCGTCAGCGGGCGACCGGCACTGTCTCGGTCGCCGACGCGGTCCGCACCGGTTGCGCCTGCTGGCGGAGCCGATCGATGGCCGCCACGAGTTGCTGGTACTTCGTCTCGTCGAGCTCCCCCGAGATCACCCCCTGGGGGCGACCGAAGGTGTCGATGACGAGGATGTTGGGAACGTCGGGGGCCATGCCGAAGGTCTTGGGCATTGTCCCCTTGAAGTCGAGCCACACCGGCACGTGCGGCGACTCCCTGCGGATCTGCGACCGGACGACCGGATGAACCGCCTTGGGAATCTCGGGGAGACAGGCGACGGCGACAGCATGGACATTCGGGACGCGGGCCCCGGCCGGCCAGCCGGCGATCCCCGAGACCGGCTGGCGCGCCCATTCCGGTCCCTCCACCTTGGCGGCATGGGGGTGGTAGTGGACGTGGAGCCGCTTGCCGATTTCGTGGGCCGACTCGGCACCGTTGCGGTCGGCGTAAAGGAGGACGATCACGTCACCCCGTAGAGCGCCGGTGTCGTGCGCCTTCCGGTTTTGATCCTCCATGACGATGTTCACCGTCGGCGCGGCCGGCGCGGCAGCGGCAGGAATGGCGCGGGCCGGGCCGGCCGTCACCGGTGCCGGGGCAGCCGGCGCGGGAGACTGGGCATGGACGATCGGCATCCCCAGGAACATGAACACCAACCCGAGCAGGCAGGCGTGGGCGGGAGAGGGGCGCGGCAGCGTCATGAGGCACCGGAAAGGGGGTTGGGGGCGGGTGCGGGGAGAGGGGGATAGCAGGCTGACTCGCGCCGGCACAAGGTCGGTTCCCGAGGCGAAGATCAGGCCGCGGAGCGTTTCCCAGAGCGGTCGGCCCGCGCGCCGAAGTCGACCGCGATGACCTCCTCGACGCCTCTTTCCCCTCCTGCCCCTTCGTCGGCTTCGTCGGCTTCCGTTGCCGACTCGCGATGGAGCAACCGGAGCACGGCGGGGAGGAAGACGAGCGCCGTCACCGTGCAGGTGGTGACACCGAGTGTGAGGAGGCGACCGAGGCTCTCGAGGCCGCGGTGGCTCGCCACCATCAGTGCGCCGAATCCGAGGATTGTTGTCAGCGCGTCGACGAGGACGGAGTTGGCCGTCGACGGGCTGATCCGGTAGGGGCCGGGGCGCTCCAGAGAGTCGTGGACGATGTGAACGCCGTAGTCGACGGCGATCCCAAGCACGAGCGGAATGCCGATGAGGTTGGCGGGATTGAGGTCGATCCCCAGCAGCCCCATGAGGCCGAACGTCTGTCCCATCCCCATCGCCAGCGGGAGCGCGGCGAGAAGGGCATGGCGGATCGAGCGGAAGTCGAACCACAACACCACGAGGATCACCAGCAGCGCCGAGATCGCCGCCTGCTCGTAGCTCCGCTTCATCTCCAGCGACGCCTCGTACGCCTGAAGCGGGTTGCCGGTGGCGCGGGGATCGACGCTGCGGACGTCCGTCACGAAGCGCTCGAGTGACTCGAAGTTCCAGATGTCGCCGCGGCCGTAGATCTTGAGGAGGTACTTGCCGCTCGATCCGACAAACCGCTCGACGAGACTCGCAGGGAGATCCTCGAGCGCCGGGGGATCAGGATCGGAGACCGCCGCCAGGGCATGGAGGCGGCCGACAAGATCACCGGCGGAACGCTGCTGGAAGGTGGCGAGGGCCTGGTAGCAGTCGGCCGGGCCCATCTGCCGGAGCGAATCACGAACGCGCTCGAGATGCCAGGCCGTCCGCAGCGCCCCGGGCCGCTTGGAGGCCTCCGCCTGCGCCCAGGCGAGCGTCTCTCCGAGGGCATCGAGCCGGTCGACGGGGATCTCCGGCGGCCGCTCCGGGAGGGTCGCCAGACGGGCCCGGATCCGCTCGATGATGGGGCGCTTCCGTTCCTCGTCTGTCGGCACCAGCGACGCAATCTCGTCGACCCGCTCGACCGTCGGCAGGAGAAGAATCTGTTGTTTCCGTTCGAGGAGCTCTTCGCGCGTGTCGGCCATCGAGAGGGCATACCACACGCTCTGGTCGCACTCGGCGAGGAGCTTCTTCTCCACCTCCACGCTCTCCAGCCCCTCCGGCTGCATGTTGAGGAGGTTGTGGTCGTAGCGGAGATCGTGGAGCCCCGACACGATCGCCAGCGTCGCCGCCAGCCCCGCCAGGGAGACGAAGCGGGGATGGCGGACCACCGGCTCGAGCCAGGTATGCACCGGCACCGGTTCGGGGATGTGACGGCCGAGCGGGCCGCGATCGACCAGGGCGATCACCGCAGGGAGGACGAGGAGCTCGGCCGCCGCACAGAGCATGATGCCGCCACCGGCGATGAGCCCCAATTCGGCAACACCGACGAAGCTCGTCAGGGCCGCACAGAAGAACGCCACCGCCGTCGTGATGGCGCCGGTGAGGATCCCCGGCCCGACCGCACCGCTGGTTTCCAGCAGCGCCTCGGCACACTCGAGCCCGCGGCGGCGGGCCTCGAGGTAGCGCCCCACGTAGTAGGTGCCGTAATCGATGCCGACACCGATCATCGTCACGGTGAAGGTGACGCTCAAGATGTTGAGATGGCCGACGGTGGCCGTGGCCCAAGCGAAGGCCCACGCCATGCCGATGACGAGGACGCCGTTGGCCATCAGGGCGTGCCGCACGCCCCCGAAGCCGGCGATGATCACGATCACCACCGCTGCCATCGAGAGCCCGCTCGCCCAAACCATCGATTGGGCGCTCGCCCGCATCTCGTCATCCTCCATCACCGGCAGCCCGGTGAGGCCGATCGTCACGGTCGGATGGCGGGCCGCCACGCCGCGGATCAGCCGCCGCAGCTCGTCGGTCGCCTCCGACGCGCCGGCGAAACCGCCATTGGATTTGGCGAGCCGCAGGAGGACAAATCCCATCCGCCCTTCCTTGGCGAGGAGCTGGTCGCTGGAGAGATCGCGGAGAGTGGAGAGCGAGGCGGGCATCCCCGGCCAGGGGGAGATGAAATCCTCCTGGCCCGTGGCAGCCATCCGGGCTGCCGGCTCGAGCCCCGCCACGAGGCTCTCGGCATAGCGCTCGAGCGTCGCCACGGGCAGTTCACGCGGAGCCGGGGCGTTGCGGGGCGAGCCGAGCACCATCTGGCTGGCGAGCCCGCCGACCATCGAGCCGACCTTGAGCCTCGCCCAGCCGCCGTCGAGGATCGGGTGCGATTCCTCGAGAAAGTGATCGATCTGCTCGAGCTCGTCGGGGGAGAGGTAATGGAGCCCCTTGGCACGGATGCCGGAGAGATCGACGGCGTGGAAGACGGAGCTGAAGAGCCGCTCGTCGTGGGCCACCTCCTCCGACACCTCCTCGAGGACGCGGATCGTCTCCGCCCGCGTCGGCCCCTCGACGACGACCACCGCATCGTCGTCCTCGCCGAACTCGGCGACGTAATCGACCCACAGCTTGTTGTAGTCGCTGCGCGGATCGAGGAGATCGGTGCGGTTGACCTTGTACCCCAGGCAACACGCCGTCCACACCCCCGACAACACCGCGGTGCCGACGGCGACCGCGACGATCGTCCATCCGGCCCGGAGGCACAGCTCCGTCCAGACGACGAGGACCCGCCCGATCGGCCCTGGGTGGGCGTGTCCCGGCCCGGTCGGCCGGGGGGCTCGGGCAGGAGCCGAAGGGCGATCGGTGGGATCGTCTTGGCGCATGCGGTGATTCACCTTCCGTGGCGACGTCCCCGGGACCGTCCTGTGGCTCCGGGGGCGGGCGATGGTAGGGACTCTGCACAGCAGGGCCAACCCCCGATTCGCGCGAAATTTGGCAATTCAGGAGGCCTGAGGCGACTCTCCCGATTGAAAGGGGAATGACTGTGCCGCACCGGCTTCCCAGGCCGAAAACTCTCTCTGCAGGGTGGCCGGGGCGGGTCACCGGCAGGAAGTTTCCGGGGGGAAATGTTTCATGCGTGCGCGAATGTGGGGTCTGTCCGTGGCCATCGGGCTGCTGGCAGCCTGGGGGACGGTCGGTACCGTCGTGGCGGTTGAACCGGAGGCCGGCGGCTCGTCGCTGTCCACCATGCTCGGAGGCGGCGGCTCGTCGGGGCGCGATGCCCGGAAGTCGGCCAGCAAGGCGATGCCTCTGGAGCGGATGGCAGAGGCTGACCGGCGGGCGGCGGAGAAGATCCTCCGCAATCCGACGCTCTACCGCCGGCTCCCCGTCGAGTCGTTCAGCTGCGATCGGGCCCTCCTCGACTTCTCCCTGGCCCATCCGGAGATCGTCGTCGACATCTGGCGGGTGCTCGGCATCAGTAAGGTCGCGCTCGATCCCACCGCACCGGGCCAGTGGCGGATGAGCGATGGCTGGGGCACGGAGGGGACGCTCCGCCTCCTCCACCACGAGCGCACGGCCGAAGGAGGGACGATGGTGCTCCTCGGTCAGGGGGGCTACACCGGGCCGCTCTCGCCGCAGCCGCTGTCGGGATCGTGCCTCCTCCTGGTGCGCTACCGTCCCACCGGCACCGCCGCCGACGGCACCGCCAGGCACGCGATGCAGGTCGATGCCTTCCTCGATGCCGATGGCGTTGGGCTCGAGATCGTCACCCGCACGCTCCAGCCGCTGATCGTCCGCTCGAGCGCCTCGAACCTCCACGAGATCTGCCAATTCATGGCGTCGCTCTCCGCGGCTGCCGCGGAGAATCCCGAAGGCGTGGCGCGGTTGTCCGGCCGGCTGACGAACATCGACCCTGCCGACCGGCAGACGTTCGCGGCCCTGGCCCGCGACGCGGTGACCGGTGGCATCGCCGTCGACCCGATCGCCGCCGAGAAGCTTCCGGCGAAGCTCGCTTCCCGCTGGATTCCGGCCCGTCAACTCGAGGCGGAACGGATCCGCTGAAGCCGCCCAACGGCTCTTCCACACTCGTCGTCGCTACGGCCGGGATACCGGGGGGCTTCCCGGCCGTGGCCGACGGGCAGCGGATTCTTTTCAGCGTGTCAGGTCGGCGCGGGGGGGCGGTGGCGTCTGGGCGACCCGCGGGCGGGCCTCGGTCGCGACCAGATAGGGGCGCTTGTACTCCGGCATGTAGCCGCGGGCTCCGCGGACCGAGATCTGCTGTCCCACCAGCGGCGCCAGATTCACCCCCGGCTGCGGATTGACGAAGACGAGGACATTATTGCTGCCATCGACCAGCGCCCAGCGCGGCGCGTCGGGGCGGCGCGAGACGACCGTCGCCAGCCGCCCGGTCGTCTCACTCACATCCGGGGGGGTCCAGCCGGGACGGCCATCGGCCGAAGCGCCGCCGGGGAGGACACCGGGACGGATGGGGCGCGTCCCGACCCCACCGAGACTCGACCACATGCTCCCCAGCCGCAGCGGCGACGGGTCGGTCGGGGGCCCGGCGGCGAACGATTGCTGTTTGGATTGAATTGCCTCGAAGCGGGCGATCCGGGCATCGATGGCATCGGCCCGGAGCCGATCGGGATTGGAGTTCGAGCGGGTGGCGGCGAGCCGCAGTCGCTCGCGGAGTTGGGGGA
>Ga0209500_10001522_pt1 | contig 17324 bp, 22 predicted proteins | sample S_140212_EF_Meta_FD_187323 | JGI IMG/M metagenome (GOLD analysis project Ga0209500, IMG submission 187323) | Freshwater microbial communities from Lake Simoncouche, Canada to study carbon cycling - S_140212_EF_MetaG (SPAdes) (version 2) | ecosystem: Environmental > Aquatic > Freshwater > Lake ... | reverse complement strand
CCTACTTCTTTACCCTGATCTGTTCGTGCTAATGTAATAAACAATTGATCTCGATACCAGGAACCTTCAATGTCAACACAGGTACTATCATGCTTTGTTAGGTTCATCAGCAGTCTCCATGGGATAGATTTGGCTAATCACACTCACATGCCATAAGGCCTCACTGAGTTTGGCAATCTCATCTGCTGTTGAAGTCCATGTCGCAGGATCTGCCAAGTCAGTGGGCTTGCGTGTTAGTATGGCTTGTAGGCGTTCAGCAATTAGTCTTTGTATGTGCTCCAGTTGTCCAGGGAAGCGATGTTTAAATGCTTCCCTGTGTGCTCCATTTACTTTTTGCATGATCAGGGTATCACGAGTCATGCGTTCTTGTTGTGCTTGAAAGATGTCGCCATCTCTCATGGTAGAATCTTGGCTCATGCTCTTGTGTCCGTTCCCCATGGATCAACAATAGCTTCTGAGTTGAACTGACCAAAGTCTCTGTCAACAAATGTGTCCCAAATATTACCTGCATTGATTCTCATGCTTTGCATCATGGTACGCAGTCTGCGTCCCACTGGAGTTAGTGTGCCATCTTCACGTTGAACCATTTGCTCACCTGTTGCGGCACCAATCCACTTGATGATCTCTGGACGCTCACGACCATACTTGTCAATTTTAGTGCCTGTTTCTTTTTGTTCCCAAGGCCCGTTGATTTCATAACTGATGGCACCATTGTTATACTTGCGGAATGTGCAATGACACTTCTTACCAACTGCTCTATAGTCTGGATCTGGATGCGGAACAAAAGGACTGAAGAAGTAGTTTTGTAGTTCACTCAAATCTGGCAGGTCTGCGTCACGGTCAGGAATAGGAGGCATTGGTTCCACAGGAATCATATCTGCTCTATCAATGTAGGGATTATCACCACCAATAAATTTAGGATCTACATCTTGCCCATTCAGTGCGTCCATGGCAGTTTGATACTTTAACTTATTGGCACGACCTTTTAGGTTTAACACAATGCCTGTTTCATCAAACACAAAACGTTCTAATTCTTTAGCAGTGGGGAAGTCGGTCATAAGACCATCAATATCATAATCACCTGCGTTGGTGCCTACAGGAGGGGCAGGCTTGGTTTCAGGCAAGCCAATGACCCATTCAGTCTTGTTCTTTTTTGATTTTGTTTTTTCAGGGGTATCTTCTGCTGAAGCGTCCCAGGGGTTGGGTGTATCACCCATTGGTGTTGTATTTGGCATTTCGTTTTCCTTTACTATGCGATACTTGGGGGAGTCTGTCCCCCAAGTTTATTTAGCGACTACGAGTGCGTGTGATTGGCTTTGGTGCTGATCTTGGTGCGACTCTGGCAGGAGTTTGAACATTTGTGTTGGATACTCTTGCGGCTGGCACACGAGCAGGTGCTGGTACTGGCTGTGGTTGTCTTGCTGTTCTAACGCCAGGAGCATTAGGAGGAGCAAAGCGATTGGCTGGACTTGGCATACCTATATCACCACCAAAGCCTGGCACGAACCCAGACTGGATAGGATCCATCATATTTTGAATGCTGCCGCCACCTAAAATAGGATCGACACCTGGACCTGCTCCTACTAAAAACTGAGTATCTCGTTGTTCAGGAGTCATGCCGCCACCAAAGATAGGCTTGCCATAAGCACCTCCTACAAGTTGGCCACCACCACGTAGTTGCGAAGGATCAATCATTGGCATTTCTTCCATACCAGGTGGTAAACCAAAGTCAGGTTGTGGTTGACCACCGCCACCAAGACCTGGGAACATTTGTCCAGGGGCTTGATTTATACCTTGGTTGAATCCAGGAGTCTGATTGATACCAGGAAATAAATTGTTTAACATACCACCAGCCATACCTGGTATTTGATTTACTAAACCGCCAATGGGGCCGCCACTCTTACCACCTGGCATGCCTGTGCTTGGTAGGCCTGGAGGTTGTAAATTGCCTGATTCAGGCATAGGACCATAATAACCAGGACCACTAAATGCGTAGTCACGGTCTCCTGGTTGTGGACTGCCCATACCTGGATTACCACCTAAATTGCGATAGTCCATACCAATGCCTTTACCAACACCCATACCAGGGCCGCCGGCAGCGAATTGTGTAGGCATGCCACCCTGGTTAGGATTACCATCATAGTTGTTGCCGTAGCCACCAGGCCCTGCGGTGTTTGGGCCTCCCATGCTTTTACCGCCCATACCACCAGACTGGTTTCCTGGATATGTTGACATGCTCATAATTTATTCCTTACTTCTTGGGTGCTTTATATTTGCCGGGCAACTTGGCACCATCAGCAGTGGAGTTTTTCTTTGGACCCACGTTGGTGTCAGCATGTAAACCTTCTACTGCTGGATCACGGAAGCCTTGCATGCCACGACCACGAGCCGCAACTGCATCAGTGACCATGTTGGCAAGAGCACTTTTCTCATTGCCTGAACTGGCTTTTTCTTTCATGAATGTATCACGTTTGCCACCTGTGTCTTGATTGCCCATTGTGGGACCACGCTTTTGGTTTATGGCCGCGGCTTGTGGATTTGATGTAGAGATTCTCATACTTGATTTCCTTTTGTTGGGCCACGACCTACATTGATCTTGTCTGCGTTGCCTTTATAATTTTGACCTTCTGCTGGCATCCATGCTCTTGTGCCAGGGAAGCGACCGCCACCTGATTCACGAACTTGTGGATTAGCACTGGCAGGGTACATTTCTTTGCCAGGAGTGAACTTTGGCACCACTGCGGCATCTGGATAACTTCTGTCATCATCACTCTTGTTTCCAACTGTTGGTCCACGACCTTTGTTGAATGTTGTGTTTGGGTTTTGAACACCTGCGTGTTGATTACCTGCGAATTTATTTGCACCACGATTGACGCCATTGCCTGCCATGCCGTCAAAATCCAAGTTCATATCGCCTTGTGTTTTGCTGTTATGCTTCATTTGCTTTTTCCTTTTTTGCTTGCTGCCGCTCTCTTAGTAGAGTACGCAATAGCCACTGCCTGTTTAACAGGTTTTCCTGCTCGAACTTCTGCGGCAACATTCTTCTGGAATGCTTTTTTGCTGGTTGATTTCTGTAGTGGCATAAGTTTATTTAGTCTCTGAGCTTACACCCACCAACTTGGCCAAGGCTTCAGCAAAGGCCGCTTGTTTCTGTTCAATAGCATCTTTGCTATCTGTTATCTCTGCTTCAATTATGGTTGTAGCAGTCTTATCTAATATGATCTTTTCGTAAGTGACACGGTTACGTGTATCACCTGTGTTGATTGTATCAATGTAGCCTTGCATCAGGCTAACAACAAAAGGCTTGCCCAGCATGTTCTCTGCTGTTTCAAGTATCTCTCGAGCAGTCAGTCTGTTGGTAGTGCCTTTTGGGCGGCCAGCACCTTCTCTGGCTCCACCATTCTTGCCTTTGGGTTTCTTTTCCGTTTTAGTGTTCTTTTCCATATCTTTATTTAGCACCTTGGTTAAACTCTGCTTAAATACTGTATCATAGAAAGGAATAGTAATGATACAATATTCATGGATGCCTGCCACTGGAAACGATGTAGCTGAAATAGTTCAAATGGCAGAAAATCATTTTCAAACAGAAATTGACACCGTCTTCAAACCAGATACAGTTGCCTACAGTCGCAACATCACCTTTGCCATTGTGAACCAGTTTTATCTACCTGGTTCAGAACTTCTTTATATTGCTCGGGATACCTCTGGTAAACTCTTAGCATATACTTGGGCAAAGTCAAACGAGCGAGCAGCCTGGAGTGATGACAACATGATTGTGATCCGCATGGCTCACGTTGATCTCTCTTTGAGTGCTCGTGATCGCTTGCGTATAATCTCTGACATGATGACTATCTGGGAACAATTTGCACGTTCTACAAATACTTCTATCATCTGTTCAACGACCATGCGTAAGGATCAAGATGCTTTTCTTCGACTACACGCAAGAAACGGATATGATGTCCGTGGTTCTTACGCTTACAAAAAGTTGAGTGCCTAACAAACCGGCCTGCCAATTCCATGATGCCTGGATTAGAAAGCGGCAAAATCAATCCAGTTCTTGATAGCACTCAGGGCCGCTTAGCCTACTGTAGATTTTAGCATCCAAATACTCTTGGCTATGTCCAAGACTTGGTCTTGAGCATAGTTGGCGATCTCTTCAAGACCTTCTTCATCTGCTACATCAATAAGTTCTTCATAACAGGCTTTTAGTGTTTCTAAGTCTGTCATTACTGATTCTAATAGTTCATCTGCTGAGCCTTCAATGCGAGTGGGTTTTACTTCACTGGCATCTAATATGTCAAATATATCGCAAGGCATGTATTCATTTAGAGTACGCAGTAGTTCACCAATGACATCAATCTGTGCTTGGCGTCGTTCATATACACCTTGTAGTAGTTTGTGATCACTGCGGAAGTTGCGACCTACAATGTTGATATGTGCCGCATGGCTACGAAAGTAAGCGACAAAGTTGTCATTGAACACTTGTGTCAGTTGTTGTGCTGTTTTTATCATTGTTTATCCGCCAAATTGTTGACTGTAAGCGGCCAGTTCTTGTGGCGACCAAGGACGACCAGTGTTGGGATTTATTTCCATACCACGCATGGGTCCTGATTGCGGGAACTGAGCACCATAGTTCTGTCCTATGTTGCCAGGAGTTAGTGCGGCAGCGGCACCAACGCCTGCGTTTCGCAAATAAGGGGCAACAGCTTCTATGCCAGATTTTGCGGCTGGTATAACTCTTTCTGCGGCAAACTGACGCATCTTGCTTGCTACATCCATACCACGCTGAACAATGCCTGGCTGTTGTGGTGCGGCTGTAGTAGTTGGAATTGAAGTTGGACTTACATTGCCAGTAGTTACACCGCCAGTTGGAACTACGGCACCACGCTGTTGAATTATTTGTGCCAATCTTTGTTGTGCGGCTTCAGCGTGTGGGCCTTTTTGTTGAGCAAGTTGCTGTAGCACTTTCATTTCTTGTGTTGCGGCATGTGTTGCGGCATTGGCAGTTTGTGCTCCTGCTGTTGTAGTTGCACCTGCTTTATAAGCATCGGCTGCTGTTCTGGCCACATTCAATAATTTATTACCACCTGCTAAAGCGGCAGCACCTGCGGCATATGGAGCCGCTGTTGCTATACCACTGCCCACTGCTGGAGCAAGTTCCATGGCAGTTTGTGTCCAAGTTTGTTCACCGCCTGTGGTAGGAACTCCTGCGGCTTGTGCTTGTTGGTAAACTTGACTTGGTGTGTTGGGGTCAGGAGTAGCCAATTCTGAGTTGGCCTGAACTGCTGGACCTTGTTGGCCTTTTTTACTGGCTTCCTCGCTTTGCATTTCCATGATGACAGCATCACTTATGCCAGCGTCTCGTAGTTTTTGAACTTCTGCTTCTGTCATATTATCTTCCTAATAGTTTCTTGGCCACTGCCTTTTCATTCCAGGTAGTTACATAACTCCATTGCTTGCCTGCTGGAGCACCAGGATCAAATGTAGGACTTGGATACAATTCAAATGCCTTGTATGTTTTATCCTTGAACGCATCCAATTGTTCTTTGCTGGCACTGGCTGGTGGGCGGAATGGCTTCAAGTATTCAGCACGAGCTTCAGCAATACCTTCGTATGCTTTCATCCACTTGGTTTGTTCTTTGTCCCACTCACGGTTAAATGCCAAGTCTGTATTCAGTTCAGGACGAGTCTGTGCAAACGTACTCTTGGCGTGTTGTAGGTCATTGTTGAACTTGCTGCCATACATTGTTTGTAAAGCACCAAGTGGAGTAGTTTGTGCCAAGTTAGATAAGTTAGAGTTGGCGTTGATCTTCTGTTCGATATTACTCACAGCACCAGGACCTGCGTTAGCACGTAAAGTCTTCTGGTTGATACCCATGTTTAAGTTTAAGATCTGTTCTAATGCGGCACGTTCGCCTTCTTTTAGACCCAAGTCTTTGATGTCTTTGTAGAAGTCGCCTGAGTTCTCTGATCCATACTCACCTGTCAATAACTTTGTCAATGTATTACGAGCACGATCGTAGTTTGTGCCTGTGCCATTGTAAATGCCCAGGATACTTGGATTGCTGTTTATAATACCAATCTGTTGTCTGCGGATACCAGCAACGTCTCGACCGTTGGCACCAGACTCCATCAGGGCTGGAACTGTTTTCTCTTGGAACTGTGTTTGTGCGGCTGCTCCAACTTTGGTTGCTGTTTCCATTTGTGCAGGAGTTTGACCACCTGCTGTGATTGCTGGAGCACTACCTGGCGTTCCTGATTGTGTTGCTTGGATAACACCATTAGCATCAGGTTTGATTGTGGTGCCTGTGTTTAAGTCAACAAGCGGAGCACCTGGAGTCTGTGAAGCATAGCCAATGTTTGTGCCATACTTGAAGTTGTGTTCGCCAGCGGCCTTGGCACCTGCTTCAGTGTACGAAGTAGGACCTGCGTATTTCAACTTGATGCCAGCGGCTTGTTCTGCTTTGGCACCTGCTGTTTCAATGCTGACTGGTTTCCAATCGCCTGAGTAAGCATAATACTTGCCACCTGATTCAACTTGTGTGGTTGGCTTTTGATTCTTGTCGTATGTTGTTACAACACGACCTTTAATTTGTTTGCCATCAATTGTGGCTTGAACGTCTTGTAGGCTAACATCTGGTTTGGTCATTTTCTTACCACCAGCACCTGAAGCAAATCTTGCTAATTCTGTTTCACTTAGAGCCTGGTTGTCAGCAGTGATACCACTCAGTGGCATGCCTTTGGCATTTACTTTGATCATTGCTGTGTGGCCTTGGTCATCTGTGACACTGGTCCACTTATCACCAAAGCCTAATTTAACTGCTTCTTCTCCAGCCAGTTGTGGGCTTAGAAATCCCAGCAAGATCATCTTGGCCCAGGAGCCTTCTTGTTTCTTTAGTTCATCAGCAATGGCACGACCTGCTTTAGGATCTCCTGCTGTTGCGGCTGCCACAGTCTTTTCAACTTCTTTGGTGGTGGCATCTAATTTAAATTCTTGTTCTAACAGAGTTCGAGCCTGTTGCTTGGCCACTGCTTGCATGCCAGTGAATTGTGAATACTCTGGATTCTTAGCAATCTCCATCCACTTCATTGGATCCTTGCCTGCTTCTTCAAACAATCTATTTTTAAATGTTGCTGTGTCTTGTGGCACCATACCGCCTGCGGCAAGTGGTTGATTGTTGGGACCCAACACAGTGGTAGTACCATCTGGATTGGTGATTAGTTTGTTGCCTTGATCATCAGTTTGTATACCTGCTTGACCTGCCTGACCTGGCATTGCTGGACCTGCTACTGGTGCTGGTATTGCTCCTGGCACGGCTCCACTTACTGTTTGTGCTTCTTCACCTTGACCTGGACCAGCATAGTTAGGAACTACTGGAGCACCTTGATAGGCAGCGTTGCCTGGTCTGTTGCGATCATATGCTTGAAAACCACTGCTGCCTACATTGGCAGGTGGCTGTCTAAGTGTGCTGGCCTGTGCTGAAGGGATAACTGCGTTGACCACATTACCAACACCACCTAATACTTTTTGTAGATAACCTTGTGTTTCTTTAGGCAACTGACCTTCATTCATCTGACCTTGGTTGGCAGCCATGTTCTTTTGTATGCGACCAGGACCTGCGTTATAAGCCGCGGCAGCCGCACGTTCATCTCCACCAAACTGCTTTAGCATTGCTTGGTAGTATTCTTGTCCAACACGATTATATTCTTCTGGAGTCTGTGCGGCAGCTGGTTTAATACCATAACCAGGATTGGCTGCTGTTGCTGGCATAACCTGATTCTTGAACATGGCACCAACTGGGCTTGTTATAGGACGACCTTGTGCATCATAGTCTCTGTTGCCTGACTCTGCTTGTTGCATACGAGCAAAGGTATCAGGTGCTACTGGACCCGCTGGAGTTGATACAGTCTTGGGAGCAATGGCTCCAGGAATTTCTTCCTTGGTAATCTTTTCTTGTGTGCCATCGCCGTAGGTTTTAATTTCCTGCGAGTGGACTGCTGTGTTGGCCAGTTCTTCTCGCTTCTTACGTTCTTCTTCAGTTTCGTAATCACCAAGATAAGTGCCAAATGCGTCGTATTGTGCTGCCATGTTCGTTTATTCCTTATTGTCCAGGCAACTTGATGCCAAAGTCTAATCCTGCTTTGTAGCCTTTTGATTCAGTGCCTTGTGTGCCACGGAAGTCTGGGCTATAACTTGCGGCAGGAGCACCAAACAACACACTGGCGTATTGGTTATACAGAGCCTGTGGAGCCATTGACGCTGTAACTGCGTTGCCTGCGGCACCTAATGCTTGTCCAATGCCACCTTGACCATAACTGGCCAATTGATTGGCAGCACCCAAACGCTGTCCCATGATGTTGTTGGCCACTTGTGCAGCCAATTGTTGTTGCTGTCCTTGATTGGCACCTGCCAAAGCACGTTCTGCTAACGCGGCTCGAGCACTACCCAAGTTGCCTGACCCTGCTAAAGCACGATTTTGTAGTTCTGCGTTCTGAATGTATTGTGCTTGTGCTGGACCTAATGCGGCACCAATCTGTTGCTCCATATATTTGGGGTCAAATATTTGTTGTAGGCCTGTAATGCCTGTGCGTAGGGCTGATTCACCTGTGCTGCCTAATACATCTTGTGCTTGTCGTGCCATACCTGCTTGATTCTGTGCGGCATTCAACACACCACCAGCACCTGCATTGTAAACATTGGTAGCACCACCCACTGCTTGTTGATAAGAAGGTATGATAGTACCTGTCAGCAAGTTTGTTTGTGCTTTAATAGCGGCTTTTTGTTCTTCAGTTACAACTGGGGCTGAAGATCCTGAACTTTTTCCAAAACTCATAGTGTTTTCCTTATTGTGATATTTAGCATGACTTACACCCTGCCAGGCACAGCTGGTGCTGACACATACTGTGCTTGATACTCTGGACTGTTGATATAGTTCACTATATCTTGTGGTCTTGCTACATCGCCCATCTCTTGTAATCCCCATGGCGTCTTGGGTGCGGCGGCCACTGTGTTGTATGCCTTGGCATCGAACTTGGGACCTGCTTGATAATCATGACTGCCCCAGTAGTATTGACTCTGAACTGGGCTTGTGGTTTGATAGAATGGCGTGGGTGCCATAAAGCCAGGATTCAATCCTGTTGGCACTTGTAGTGTTGGTAATGCAGTGGTGCCAGGAACTGCTGTGCTGGGCACCACAGGAGTTGTAGGAGTAGTAGGAGTCTTTGTTCCAGGAATCACTATAGGGAATATAGGAGTGATAGGAGTTGGTGTCCATCCACTTGGAGTTGTTGTTCCTGTAGTTGTTCCACCTGGTAAAACGCCTGGAGTCAGCACACCTGAGTCTGTTGCTATGGTGCTTGAACTTGTTCCATCCAGGTTCAAAGTCATTGTGCTACCATCATCAAATGTGTATGTTGTGCTACCATCTGGATTTGTCACGCTGCCATCATCATTTTGTGTGGTGTCTGGAGTGGTTGTTGTAGTATCAAACACACTACCATTTGTGCTTGGAGTGCTGGTGGTTGTTCCATCAGCACGAGTGGTCATTGTGCTACCATCATCGTATGTGTATGTGGTGCTGCCGTCTGGTGTGGTTACACTACCATCAGCGTTGGTTACAGGTTGCGAACCAGGACTTAGATCTACCACAGGAGCAAGTGTGCCATCAGTTGCTACTGTGCTACCTACCACATCTCCAGCAGGAGTGGTTGTTATGGTTGAACCATCATCATATGTGTAAGTTGAATTTCCTGTGGCTGGATTTAAATAACTTGATATGGCACCTGAAGCACCACCTGCCAGGCCACCTGTTAGTGCTCCGCCTACAATGTCCCCACCTGTTAGTGCGGCACCTGTTGCTCCTGAAGCGGCTCCGCCTGCGGCACTGGCTAATATTTGTCCAGCACCTGCTTCAGCAGCCAAGCCACCTGCGGCTCCACCAGCATAACCAGTAACACCACCTATCAGAGCACCTTCTAAAATGTTGCCACCATGTTCTGCGGCACCAGCGGCACCACCTAACGCACCTGCCCATACAGGAGGTATGCCCATGGCCATGGCACCCACTGTGACAATGGCCTGAAGCGGATCTTCAATGATGGCGTGAACCGTATCATCAATTGCACTACCTATTTTTCTTACAAATCCCATTTTATAACCTCGTTGTTGCTTCAAAGCCTTGTGCCGTTGCCACTATTGTTAAACGGTCTGCTGGTATGTTTGTTTCAAACAACTTATTGATCACAGGATTCTTATAAGGTGTCTGAGTCCAAGTGGCTCCAGCCTGTCTACAGTCTTCAAAAAATTCTAATACCGCACTGGCCAGCTCAGATCCTGTGCCGCCATTATAACAATGGAACTCTATGCCTTCCCCCACGCTACCTGTAGCCTTATACAATATAACGGTCGTCTTCTTCCTGGCTAATCTATACCCTTCCACAGTCTTTTCAAGTATCTCATTCACGCTGACCAAAAAGTTCTCACTATCAGAGTGATTCCTATCGTGATCGCGTTGTAATATTTCTACTATTGTCATTTCTTTGCCTGACTATTCCTTTGTGTATTTAGTTTATTGTTTTACCACTTGACCCGTTAGGTTTCGCAGTCGAACTTGACTGCCAGTTACCTGTGCGGCTCCACCTGTGTTTACTACCCTAAACTGCACATCTACTCTATACAAATAGTATGCTGAATCTGGTTGATCAATCACACTACCAAATATGGTGTTAAAGTCCAGTGTTCCAGAACCTATGGCAACTGAAGTTGTGTAAACACGTTCAGCAATGGTCTCTTCAAATGAATACAAAAAGTCTGGATTGCGAACATCGTTATTGCTGATGGCCAAGTAGCGATTGACCAGAACTGAATATTGTAAATCAGTGGCGGCTGAAGCTGTATAACTTATGCTGTTGTCAAATGTCACGTTGATGAACACACGATCTGTTGGGCTGGTAACTGTTAGTCTTGTTGAGCAATCAGTTTTTAAATATGTTTCTGCGGCTGCGTTGACGCCTGCCACTGGGGCTTGAATGGTGTTGAAGTATCCCACTGTTCCGCCAGCACCTGCACCAAGAACAGTTTGTGGTGTGGTGCTTTTGACCGTCACATAGGTGGTAGTACATTCTACAACACCTGGACCTGTAAAGCGTTCATTGTAGCCCGCTATGCTGACACCTGCTACGGTCACAGAGTTGCCAGGTAAGAACGGTGGTGTTGGTTGTGCCGCATAACTAAACTTTCGTGTATACTCATCAATCCATTGTGCTGTTGTTATCGCAATAGGAGCCACATAAAGTTTATCTGGGACTGTAGAATAAAAGTTTATGGTGCCAGACACTGGACCCGAGTTAGCAATGGTAAGAGGCACAGTGGTGCTGCCTGAAGTATATGTTCCATCTACCAAGGCAGCCACACCTATGCCTGTGCCAAACACATATTGTCCTGCAGTGATATTACTTGGGTCAGCAATGGTTATACTACTCACTGTGTCGGCACCATTTCCTACTGTGCTGATAGGCAAGCGTGTGAATGGAGGACGGAAGTTGCCAGTGAGCCATGAAGGTTCACTGTAGTTTACACCTCCAAAGTTTTGTCCTAATCCTGCGGGACCTGATAAAGTATAATTGACAGCATCAACGATGCCTTCCATGTCTCCTGCTTCAACTGGGAACTTGGCCATTATCTATCATCCTCAACTTGTGTATACTGCCATGTGGTAGCAGAGCACATCCATATAGTATCATTGCTTATATCATCTATTGCCAAAGCAATAACACGATGACTGTTCTGATTGATCTGTATCCAAGGATTATTGGTGTTGATGATCAGTTGTTCACTGTTCAAATCCTGCACTGGTTGTGCCACTGAGTTGCTGCCTTCTACCTGTAGGTTTATGCTGCCTTCTAAAGCAGTGGTGCCTGGTAAGATAGGAAGTCCATCACTCTTTAAATTGACAACTTCAGGTAGCACACGATGAACCATGACCTTACCAGAGTAGTCTTCAATCAAGTGAATGTTGTCTCGTCTCCAGGTTGAAAAGATTGGGCTTGAATTGATAAAACTATATGTCTGATTAGTTTGCACTGGGCGAGTGTTGGCCAAGCCACGTATGTAAACAATGGTTCTTGATGCCTTGTCAAATGTCCATAAGCCTGTGGTACTGTTGTAAGCACGAACAGGACTTTCACATGCAAAGGCAGCTTGGTTCACATCTCTTGGTGGATTCCATATATCCAAATCATAACGATAACTGATCATCTGATTAGGCACACCTACAGTGGTAATGGTGAATGTGAGTCCTGTTAGCGTTCCTGCTGTGGTGGCCACTGGGCTTCCGTTAGTGGCGGTGCTTAGATAAAATACATCCAACTTGCCTGTTATAGGGTTGCCTTCAACAGCTATAATGTAATATGTGTTGCCTGAGCTATAACCAGTGATACTACCTGTGCCTGTGTTTGTTCCTGTGACAACAACTGTTTGTCCTACAGCCAAGATTTCAGTAAATGGTAATTCGCATGTGAACTTGCCAGAAGTGGCCGTGGCCACCACTGCACCCACAGTAGGTTGTGTGCCTGCATAATAAATCTCAATTTGGTTCTTCTGTGTGTTGACCTGCATAAAGGTGCGATCCACATAAAGAGGATTGATCAGGCTGAACAAGTAGTTCTTCACACGCTGGTTGCCAATGCCTGTAAAGTTCTGTCCGTCGAACTGCCACATGTCTCTGGCATCAAGTCCGTAGACCATCTTGTCTGTGTTGCCCCAGCAGTTGGAGGTGATCATGCCACGACCTTGGTTATACAATCTAACACCCAGAATAGGAGTATTGGTTGTGGTATAGTTGATGGGGCTTAGAACAACTGTGTCCCAATAACTCTGAATGAATAGATTACCATTACAAGGCCAAGCATCAATGGCTTCACCACGCAAGGGCATCTCTAATGCGTTGGCCACATTTAACACAGTGGGTTCCCAGGTGATAGGAGCATCACTAAGTTTGAAGTTCTGGCTCCATTGAACAGTGGTAGGGAATACTTCTATACTGTTGTCATCATACGTGTATGTCAGGTTGCCTGCTACCAGAATGTTGCCCACGTTGGGAGTGTTGTAGAGTCGCATGAACTTGGCGTAATAACTTTTGACACCAGGTGTGTAGTTCCAACAGTAAAGTGGAGCCACTGAGCCCACACTACCTCCAGGATAAGCCGCACCAGGTGAAGCTGTGTAGTTGACTGTGGCAGCGGTGCAACTGACCACGTTGAATGTTCCGTTGAAGAAGTTGTTGACATTGCTGATAACAATGTCATCTCCGGCCACATAAGGTGTTGTGGTGAATGGTGTGTCAAATGTGATCTGTTGTTCTGTTGCACTAATATAAGTTATGGTCTTGATGCCTGCTGGTAGCGTGTTGCTATACATGATCATCCGGGGGAACTGACTGGTGATACGACCAGCAACTGTTTGTGGACCTGCTGTTGAGCCTGCAAAGCTGACTGAAGTGGTTGTGCAAGCAGTGACGGTTTTGGTGCCGTTGAAACCTGCTGGCACCAAGCCTGTGACTGTTATGATATCACCTGCATTGAATGGTGGCTTGGGTAGCGGTTCAAATGTAAGAGTGGAGGTGCCTGCTGAACTTGATGCTCCTGTGGTTTGAAGATTGACTTCTTCTGGCCAAAACATGGGAGGGTTCTTTTCATCATTGAAGAACGGAACAGTTCCGTTCCAGGCTTCCGTAATGTTCTGTGCTCGACTGTAGCCACCTGACGCCACATTGACAGGAGTGATGTCATACCATGTGCCTGCACCTGCGATAGCGTACCACTTGCCTTCTACTGTGGCTATGACATAATAGAACAAGTCGTTGCGACGAAAGCCACCTGATATGTAAATGGGAGTCTCTCCACCAGGAACTGTAATGCTGATTTCTTCATCACCAGAGATACTTCGAATACCACGCACATCTGTTTCAATGTTCTTGCCCACGTTATACTCATTGGCACCCAGAGCAGTGGAAGGCACATCAGGACTAAACGTCATCTTGCTAAATGGGATTCGCACTTCATCGTATGCTTTTTTGGTTTGTGCCATTGGGTTCAGGCTCCTTATTGTAGTAGAGTATTTAGTGCCAAAGACAAAGCCCAGGGTGTTTCACAACAGGCTGGGCTTCTGGGATACTTCCGGACAACTACAACTCTGGTTGTAGTGCCTATGCTAATATGCAAGCAACATCTTGTTGCTTACGTTGTAGTTATGTTCAGTGGGGGAGGGTGGGGCACCAAAAGATTTGATAGATTTCAAGTTTGGCTCAAGATTGATTCATGATAGACTTCATCTTGCTCCTCGCTTAAAGCATCAAGTTTGCGTTGTAGTTCGCCCCATCTTTTACTATCTTCTAATGCTTCTGGCCATACATTTTCACCACGAAGTTCAATCAACTGACTCAACCATAATCTGCCAATGCCTTTGCCACCGTATTTTATTTCGATTTTAAGGAGTTCTTGTAATAGTTCATTCATCTGTTCTGTGTTCATTCTGACATGCCTTCTTCTACGTCTGTGATGTCCCAATGAACATCAGCCAAGGTCTCGTCCAGTTTGAGTTTGATGCTCTCTACTGCGGCGTCATCTTCTACTACGATGTATAAGTGTATCATCTTCATTATGCGGCCTCCAGTTCTTCTTCTACCAAATCAACTGCGTTGTAGCCAAAACCATCTGAGTCTTCAACACAGCACAAGTCTTCAACATCATACTCTGTTTGAAGATACTGGGCAAGTTCTTTCAGTGTCTGAAACTTGACGGTTTCAATGCGTTTGTGATATTGACCAAAAATAGTGTATTTCATTATGCGGCCTCCTGCTGGTCTTCTTCAATGTATTCGCCTGCTTCATTATAAACTTCTACATCTTCCCAACGCTCGTTTAGATCGTAAGGCTGACTCATTTCAATGGTGCCATCTGCCCAAATGTCGTGTGCTTCTTCAATGGCCTCATCAAACGAATCTGCTTCTACTTCAATGGTCATTGTCATTGGAACTTGAATAGTGTATTTCATAATAACTCCTGTTTAGTGTGTGTAAGTGTTTATTATACGGTAGAACTGCTGGGAGGGCAAGTCCTACTTTAGTATTACTTTTTAGACTGCTTCTGCTTGTAGTTCAGTATCATAGTAGGCCCAGGTGGACCATTCTGATTCATCTACCCTGGAACGGATTTGGATCTTACCGTATTGATCGTGATCATTGATCCAAGAGTTTTTAGCATAGTCTGAGTCTTCGCTAAAGTCATAAAGGATACCTTTTATCACTTTAAGATCTTGGTCTGCGTCCATGCTAAAGAATGTTAGGCCCAGGCTTGCTTCACCATAGCGTTTTAGGCCAGGCTCACCAGCAAACTCAATACCATCTACAATAACTGCCTGGGCTGGCAGAGCCTCTGCTTTGGCCAACTTGGCCAGAGCCAGGACGCAATCTTGTGTGCCACCCATGCCTCTAAAGAACACTTGTACTTCTAACTTCTGTGCTCCAGGACGCAAACTGCCCCACACATTACCAATATTAAAAAGTTTAGCCATGTAATACTCCTATTTGTCTGTTGAGTTATGAACTTGCCTTATTGCCCGTCCATGTATTGATTATACTGCGATTTTGGCTTTTGGTCAACCGTTTTTTAATCTTTTTGTGTTGTATTTTGACTACAGATTCTGAGCCTTAAATATACCCCCGGGGGTATGTGATTCCTTTTCAGAGGTGAAGGCTCATGAAACAAGGGAATCATGAGCCTTCGGGAGGTGCTGGGGAAAATGGCCTAATAAAAACCCCAGCACACTATTTATATGCTTAGAGTCTTGATCATCTCAACTTCAGGATCCAGATAGCGTACGATCACATGATGCTGAGCTCCAGCAGGTGGCACTATGGGTCCTAACCGCTTTACTTCTATATCGCACAGGCCTGCACGTTCATCATCAAAGAACATCTGTAGCACAGGGTCTATGAATACTACTTCAGCGGCAGGCACTCGTGCCATAACGCTTCTCATAGCGTCTCTGTTGCTCATTGGGTATGTTATCATTGTATTTTTATCCTTTAAAAGTGCTTGCGTAGTTTTTTGGTAAATCTGTCTTTTTATACCTGGTCATCGGGAACCGTATTTTTTTAGACCAAAAACTCCAAAAAACCTACGTTAGCGGCACCGCTAACTGCGAAAACCAAAGTGCTTGCGTAGATCACGATTTTTTGACGCTCGTCGTTATTATTTTTTTTTACAGAAATAACACACAGCAAGGGCAGACCACGAAATACGCAAGCACTTTTCATTATAGCAAATCGTCTTTAATGTTGTTTGGATGTGGTTTATCGTCCAGATCCTTGCCTTTATCATCTACACAATCAGGCTCAATAAAGTCCCACACATCAAACATCAATTGAGTTGGTGCTGAATACTGATTACCTTGTACTATATCTCTTGGGCATACAACTGTGCGTTTTGTGCGTTTACTTGTGTCTCCGTTGATGTAAATGTCTTTTAATTTAACTTCCCATTCTGCTCCTGTGTTGTCAATCATCCACTGGCACATGCGTTTGCCCAAGCTGTTCTTGTCTGTCTTTTGGCATGTGCCAATTTCAAACAACTTGTGCATGGCGTTGGTATCGTAGCAGTTGGTAGCAACGCTTAGATTACGCACAATCTCCATAAAGCGGTTAAAAGCGTTCTTTTGCCGATCTTTCATTTGCTCATAGTACTTGCCGTGTAGCGGAACAAGCTTTTTAATAGTTTCTGGCTTGTGCTTTTGTATAACATAACCCAACCAACGAGCAATTTCTGTTTCATTCTGAAACACATTGTCTTGCCAGTCCTGTAGCATGTCCCATATTTGAACGCTGTCCTCAGCATCGTGTTCATTTAAATTATGCTTGATAGCAATACGAGTAGTCAAACTTGTCAAGCTAATAATAGGTTCAACTCGTCTGTCTTCACTGCCACGCCCTTTACCTGTAAGTGGAATAGTGCCTGAATAACGATTGCTCATAATAACAAAGCGGAATGTGCGGGCTGTTTGCACAGCATCTGTTTGCATCCTGCGTAGTCTAAAGTTATGGCCACCTGTCAAGTTCTTAAACTGATCAAAATCAACTTTGGTGCTGTTCTGCTCGCTGATCTTTACTAAAACCTTGCCCCATAACTCGCCATTGTGTGTGCCACCAAATGTTTCTTTGCTGGCTTCTCCACAGCATTCTTCTGTAAAGATAATCTCCAGCATCCTAAAGAATGTGTCTCTACCGCTACCACCTTTGGCAGAGCTGTCAATGTTTGGAGCAAAGATAT
>Ga0209500_10001521_pt1 | contig 17339 bp, 14 predicted proteins | sample S_140212_EF_Meta_FD_187323 | JGI IMG/M metagenome (GOLD analysis project Ga0209500, IMG submission 187323) | Freshwater microbial communities from Lake Simoncouche, Canada to study carbon cycling - S_140212_EF_MetaG (SPAdes) (version 2) | ecosystem: Environmental > Aquatic > Freshwater > Lake ... | reverse complement strand
AACCCGCTCGGCGAGATCGGCTGCAACCGTGAGGCTTCCCTCATAATCGACGGAAGCTCCCGTGACAGCAGCTCGGTGAATCTTTGACTTGAGGAGGCAGGTGGTCATAGGGAGTTTCACTAGGGCAAACGGAAGCAGACGCAGACGCGGGTGGGAGGTGCCAGAGCAGAAGCGATGGACGGCATCAAAGAAAAACCTCATGCTGGCATTGAATTCGAGCAGGACCGCTTTGTGAAATCGTAATCGCATGCCCGACAGTTGCAATGAGCAGAAGACTCCCGCGAAGAAGCGGAACACCCCGTCAAACCCGACGCACGCTTCGGGGGGGGCTGGCGCCAATCGCGAGGTTCGCAACACTGCCTGCCTCGAATTGTATCAGATCATTTTGCGGGTTGGCTGGATCTTCAAGACCGAAACGATCATCATGCCGGCAGTGCTGGATGCCGTCGTTGATTCGGGGCTCTTGCGAGGCCTGCTGCCTGTGCTCAACCGGGGTGGGCAGAGCGTGCCGCCGCTCTTTGTTTCAGGCAGCCTAGCGAGACTGCCGTTGAAAAAGTGGTCGCTGGTTCGCACGAGTCTGGGGATGGCCGGATGCTTTGGCGTGCTGGCCGTGGCATGGTCGCCGCTGGAGGCAGCTAGGCCGGACCTGCTAGCGATTCTTTTTCTTGTGCTGTACGGTCTTTTTTCGGCCACAAACGGACTCAATCAATTGGGAGTGGCTGCATTGCAGGGCAAGCTCATCGCTCCCGGGCACCGAGGCCGTGCGATGGTGGTGAGCGTGTCGGTGGGGAGCGTGCTGGCGATCATCGCTGCGATTCTTTTTTTAGGGCGATGGCTGGAGGAGCCAGATGGCTTTCCGAAAATCTTTGCAGCGACTGCCGCGTTCTTTGCGATGGCTGCAATCGTGCCGATTTTTTTGGATGAGCCAACTGATGTGGCTCGTCAGCTTCACGCACCGCTCGTTGCGTCGCGTGGCTTCACGCACCGCATCTGGCGGAATGCCTGGCAGGGCATCTCTCTGTGGCGTCGTACGCTCGCAGCCGATCCAGCACTGCTGCGACTCTCGCTGGTGGCTGCCTGCTTCTCGGCAGTGCTCATGCTCTTTCCGCACTACCAGGCGTTTGCCCGCGACCAACTGGGGAGCCGGATTGGCAGCCTGCTCACGTGGGTTGTTGTGCAAAATGCGGCCACGGGTGCCGTGAGCCTCGTGGCCGGGCCGCTCTCTGATCGACGCGGCACACGGGTTGTGCTCGTATGGCTTGTGGCACTTTCGGCGACCACGCCGCTGGTCGTCACGCTGCTGTCGCTGTTGCCGCACGCGACTGCCGTGGAATGGTTTTGGATTGTCTACGTTCCGCTGGGGCTCAATCCCATTTCGCTCAAGCTGTTTACAAACTACGCCCTCGAGTTGGCGCCGCATGCCGCAGAGCACCCCCGCTATGTGAGCATCGTGGGGGCGGCGCTGGCGTTGCCATTTATCCTGTCGCCGCTGGTGGGGCTGGCAGTGGACGGGATTGGGTTTGGACCGGTTTTTGTGGTTGGTTCCGCGGTGATTGTCGGCGGGGCCCTGATTGGCATCGGTCTTCCCGAGCCCCGGCATGGGAAGCCTGTTTAAAGCGGAGGGAACAATGGTCTCAAATACAGTTCAAACATGCAGGTTGCCACGACCCGTGTCGCAGGCGTATGCTTTGTAAATGTCTTGAGTGCCGGCACAATCAAACCGGCTGTGCCCATCGAAATCCAGGAGACTCGATTGCCATGAAGATTTCTTCTCGTTCCGCCGCTGCCTTCTTGTTCGTCGTCGCGACGGTTTGCTCGGTAGCAATCGTATCGGCTGCTGTAAAAGAACCGAAGGATGCGAAGTGTCCGGTTTCCGGCAAGGGCTGCAACCCCGACAAAAGTGTGGTGTTTGATGGCGGCAAGGTCTGGTTTTGCTGTGGAAATTGCGAAGCCAAATTCAAATCTGATTCTGCTCCGTTTGCCGCCAAGTCTCATCAGCAGATGGTGTCGACTGGCCAGCTCGTTCAGACGGGTTGTCCGTTCAGCGGCAAGCCCGTCAACCCGGCCACGATGATTGATGTCGGCGGGGCTGATGTCGGGTTTTGTTGTAATGTCTGCAAGGGCAAAGTCGAGGCCGCTGCGGGCGACGAGCAGATCAATCTTGTCTTTGGCAACATCGCAAAAGGGTTTGCCCCGGCTAGCAAATAACCCCAGGACATGGGCTATTCGGCTGCGATGTGCGAGAAAGCAGTTTCTGTGGAACCGTTCAGCTGTCCTGCTGTCCTTGGATGATCCGCGCCTTTGATGCGGCCGTTCATTCCCGCTCGAGATGGTAAATGCCACCAGGCCGCGCTGCCCACTCCACGACTTCGCGATAAGGCCTTGCATACCGATCCACGACGGCCTTCGTTTCGGCATCGCGAACACGGAGCCCCGCCGTCTTGCCTGTGCCCGGATCGAACGGATTCAGGACGCGGATTGGGCCTCCGCGGAGCGACTGGAAGGCGGCATGGATCACCTCACCCCCACGCTGCTCGGCGCTGACGAGGATGGCCCCGGGCCCGCGGAGCGAATGGAATGCCGCATCCACGGTGGAGGGCATTCCGGGAAAGAGAATGAGCCTATTTTCGACCCCGAGCAGTAGCATGCTCGTGAGCGCAAGAGTCAGGCCCGTTCCGTGCTCCGCCTGCATCATGCTCCCGCTTGTCTCGTTACTGAGTCCGGTTCGCGACATCGCGACCCCCTGCTTGCAGGGAATCGTCGCCGAACGCACAGCCCATTCTGCGTCGCCCATCAGTGCGGCCGCCACCGTGGGGCAGCCTGCGCACCAGCTGCCTTGGGACGCCTCGCGGGCGAAGGCCCACGTCGCCTTGGCCCGCCGCCGCTCCTCCACCGAGCCGTGGAAGGCACTGGCGATCTGGCCCGGGAAGATTGGGTAGCACCAGCTTTTCGCCGTCACCCTCACCTTCTCCTGTGGCGGCGGAAACTGGATCCAGACATCCTCCGCATCGGCCGGGAGGTCGGGCAGTTCCTTGAGGATCGTCCGCCAGCCACGTGACTGTTCGGCGTCGCGTCCGAGCACGTCGGCCGCGTCGGCGGACTGTTGCAAGGCGTTCCGCATGCAGACGATGTCGTACGTTGAATTCGTGCCCCAGCCCTCGAATCTGTCCGCGGCACATTCGCCGTAAATGCTCGGCTCCAGCCGATAGCGTCTGTCCGGCCCCTTGCCGGACATTTCCAAAAGGCCGGCGTAGAACAACGCGACGTCCTTGAGGATTGGGTAGGCCACCTCCGCGAGAAATTCCTTATCGAGTGTGTATTGGTAAGCCCACCAGAAAAGCTGTGCGATCCAGGCACTCGGCCCGATCGATACCGCAAGGGCTGGCCAATTTAGCTCAGCCAATTCGAACCCGTCGATGCCTCCAGCATGGGGATAGCGAGCCCCTTCGGTTCGGAAATACTCGCGGGTGTCCTTGCGGCACTGCGGCCGCATCTCGTGATAGAGCCGCGCGTACGGCTCGAAAAAGTCCATCCGGTTGGCGGCCATCAGGCCCATGTACACCGCCTGAATGTTCACATTGCCATGGAAATCGGCACCCCACGGTGGAAGGTTTTCCTTGATCCACATCCCCTGTAGGCCCGGCGACACCTTGCCAGGCCTCACCGTCGAGCCGCGCAGGTAGTTGGAGACATACCAAGGCCGCTCGACCGCGGCGTCTGCGCACGACACCCAGCTGCGATCCCAGTCCGCTGCCCAGTGCTGGCGGTGCGAATCGTGCAGGGTATCCCAGCCTCGCCTGGCAGCCCGCGTCACGCGATCGCAGGCGAGTCCGCGGGGATCGTCACTGTCTCGTTGGCTGGCGGCCGCCAGAAAGAAAATAACCTCGTGATCTGTGTCGGTCGAAATTTCCCCCAGGACCGATCGGAGCCCGCGGGTCAGGTGTGGGGTCGGCCCCGACTGAAGAACAGCGATCGCGTAGCGATCCCCCTGCAGCAGCGTCTGCTCCAGCCACGCCAGCGAGCCCTCGGCACCGAGGCTGACCTCCGGAAGCAGATCGTGTTGCTCGCGATTGAGCCGCCACGTGAGCGATCGAAGCGGGAGCTGACGACGCCGGACTCGGAGGACGATCACCTCGTCCGTTGCCGAGGCGAACGCATCCAGTTCGTGGTCGGGCCGCACGCCCCACATCGCATCGAGTCCTGTGGCCCGGAAGGACGCCCGCCAAGTGGCATCCTGCAGGTGGAGCCGCTGCTCGAACGTGCCGGCACCGGCGGCCTCTGCCAGGCTCAGCCGGAAAAAACCTCCATTGATAGCGGTGCTGGGGCGGAAGCCAACGGCCCAGTTGGATCCTTTGGGAGCAGGTCGCGGTAGGCGGCACGGTCACCATTGCGATATATCTTGAGTAGATCAGCATAGCAAGCACCTGGAAAATGGCTGCGATCGTTGCTGCGCAGCCAGAGATCGTTCTTTCCGAGTAGCAGCGTGAGATTCTCCGGCGGTCCGTAAAGCAGGGCTCCGAAATCACCGTTGCCGATTGGAACGCCGCGCAACCAGTCGGGTATTGCACCTTCTGCCGCGGTCCAGCGGGGATCATGCTGCGACAGGTGGGCGGCAAGATCGAATGGACAAGGAGCTGCGGCCGCTGGCATGACCTCGACGTGGCGCATCCACCACCTTGCCGCCACATTTGCTGCCTCGTCGTCGGCCGGCGGTTCACCGCCCAACGCAGCTGCCGACAGTGCCAGACCACTCGAGACGAATGTACGACGCGAAACAGTCACTCACTCGCCTCCTTAAAAGTGAATCCAACGCAATGGTGGAAAAGCTAGACCTGAAGAGCAGCGGCCTCGGCACAAAGCAATCCGAACCACCAATCATCACAGCAGCGGCAGAAAGAATATCAAAAATGGTCGAAGACGGCTTGTCGACTCATCGGTCATTTGCGGGCCGCTCGAGAAGCCTGAGGCTCGCCGAAGTGGAATCCCGGCGGCGCCACATATGGCTATGCGATTTTCCTTCGGATTTTTCCAATAATGAACCAGAGGCAGATGAGGCATTTTTTGCACGGGTGGCAACACAGATCGCGTGAGAGTTGAAAAACAGGCCCAGAATCGGCCTAGAGCCTCAAGCAGCCACATGAAATACTCCCTATGGAAAAGTTCCACGCGGAGTTGTTTGTATGCGTGTGTTTCTGTCAGCTGGCGAACCATCCGGCGATCATCATGCAGCACTGTTGGTGCGGGCGATAAAGGAACGTCACCCCGACGTGGAATGCGTGGGATTAGGCGGACCTTGCATGGCAGCAGAGGGATGCGTGCTGCTGGCCGATCTCACGCAGCTTGCCATCATGTGGTTTCTGCGAGTGGTTCTGAGTATTCATCGGTTTGTAGAGTTGGTGAGACGGGCTGAGCGAAGCTTTGTAGACCACAAGCCGGACGTGTGCGTGCTGATTGACTTCCCTGGATTTCACTGGTGGCTGGCGTGGCGGGCCAAGCGACACGGCATCCCAGTTGTATTTTATTGTCCACCTCAAATCTGGGCGTGGGCCAGTTGGCGGATCGGCAAAATGCGGCGGCTGATTGATCACGTACTCTCCGCACTGCCATTTGAACACGACTGGTTCGTCGCCAATGGAATGCACTCCACACTGGTGGGCCATCCATTCTTTGATGCCCCGATAGCGGCCCGCCGAACTGGCCCCCCGTGCGGTTCTGCTCCGCTGGTGCTGCTGCTGCCCGGATCGCGTGGGCAAGAAATTGAAATGAATCTTAGTTCGCTGCTGAAAAGTGCGGCTGCGATCCATGCCAAGGTGCCTCAGATGCGGTGCGTTGTCGGGGCCCTGCACGAACGGCATGCGCGTGTGATTCGATCGAAGATCGATGCCTCCACAGGCACGTTGCGTGGGCTGTGCGTGGAGGTGGAAGCCGGGAGCACGCGGCGACTCATTCGCGATGCAGACTCTGCAATCGCCGTAAGCGGATCGGTGTCGCTGGAACTCCTTGCGGCGCGAGTGCCGGCAGTGATCGTCTATCGCGTCGGGTCATTTTCATACATCGTGCAGAGCTGGTTTCGACACGCGCGTTTCATCACGCTTGTGAACCTGCTGGCCGCGAGCAACCCCATCGGGCCTGTGCGCGGTGTGTGGCGGGCGCCCAAGGAAGTGGCTCCTGCCGATCCCGAGGCGATCTATCCCGAATACCTCGCCGTTGGGGATCCGTCTCAGCGTGTGTCGCAACATATCATTGAATGGCTGACAGATCCCTGCGCCCACCAACATGTTGTCCAACGGCTCGACTTAGTGGCCAGCGAGGTTGGGCAGGGCGGATCGGCCGTTCGGGCAGCTGTTGCAGTACTCGCTATCGCTGCTGGGAGCCGATTGGGAATGCGCGGCCCTGCCTCACCGTTCACACGGCATCCTGCGAATGCGGCATAATGCCCGGCATGTTCCTGGGTGAGCGGGATCGGCACGCAGGCCAATGTTTCTGACGGCTGCTTGATTCGAACCGATCCACTCCTCTGCCTGTGCGGTTTTCCGCTGGCCAGCCGGCCTGTTCGTTTGATTTGCATGTGAGCGAAGAAGGAAATACTCTGGCCGAACAGTCACCCATCCCCGAACCTGTTCAAAAATAACGCGATGAAAACAGTTGTGTTCTTTAAAGTCCTGCTTCTCACAGCGGCAACGGTTGGCACAGCTTGGGCAGGGCCTGAAAAAGAGAAGGCAAAAATCGTTCTCACACTCGATTTGCTCGATGGATCCCGTGTGATCGGCATGTCTGGGATCCGAACGGTTCCAGTGCAAACGCCCTACGCGAGAATCAACATCCCCTTGCAGCAGATCCGGAGCATCCGGATGGATGAAAACCATCAAACGGCATCCATCGAACTGCAGAATGGGGATCGGATCAAGGGCAGCATGAACCTTGATCCCATCGAATTGGAGACTGCATTTGGCAAGGTATCTATAGCCACTGACCTCATTCGAACCGCTGGCGTTGCATGGGCTGACGGGCCGCTGCCGAAAGGTGAGGGTTCCTTGCCGTTCGGTGGCGTGAACTGGGTGCCGTGGCGAATGCAGTTTGAGGTACAGGGAGACAAGCTTGTGTCGCTGCCGAAGGTGCGACCAGGTTTCAACTACGGCCACGGTGGCAACGGTCGTGGGGCCACGCTCGTTACCAACATCGACAATGCGGAGTGGAAGGATTACAGCGTGGAGTTCGAGTTTGGCATGACCGGCGTAGATCCGATGTTCAATCCTCACCAGTTGCCACTCGACTTTCGAAGCGCGAGCATTCTGTTCCATGTAGCCGATGCGAAGGAAAGTTGGAACGAGCGGGGATGGAGTTGGTATGCTCTCACTTTTGGAGGAGATGGGTCTTGGAGTGTGTCGTGCGACTATAATGGCTATTGCCAAACGCGTTCCGGCTTCGGCAATCCGACGAGTGAAGGCCGACGCACACTGGCCGAAGGAAAGGGCCTCAAGCATGACCCGCAGGCCGGGAACAAGATTCGGATTGATGTGTGCGGCACTCGCATGCGGATATGGGTCGACGGCGAGCAACTCTTGGACATCCGGGACGAGCGTATGGGGGAGGCCATCGGCGGAAAAATACTGGACCACGGCGGAATAGCCTTGACCTGGGGCTTCGAATGTATGGGATGGATCCGCCATTTCTCGGCGAAGCGTTTGTGACTTCGCCAAACTGCCGTTCACACGGCATCCTGCGAATGCGGCATAATGCCCCGCATGTTTCTCGGTGAGCCACAGCCGACGCCGGCCGATCTGCGATTTTCATGCAGTAGGATTCCCGTGCGCATCTCGGCGTGGTTTTGGGTGGGAGCAGCCTTGTTGGGTTGGAATGTCTGCCAAAGCATGGCTGGTGGGGATCAGCGAGAACTTCTCCGCTATCTCCTGCTGTGGATCGGAGTGGTGTTGGTATCGCTTTTATTTCACGAGATGGGGCATGCACTCGCGTACCGATTCTTTGGCCAGTCGGCGCATGTGGTGCTCTATCACTTCGGTGGCTTGGCGATTCCGGATTCCATCTCGCGGGGGGCTCTTCGCAAGCCGTCCCAACGGCTGATCGTTTCTGCGGCTGGCCCGCTTTCGCAGTTAGTGCTCGCGGCAATACTCGTTGCGCTGCTGAAGGCTGGCGGTTATGCATTTCCATTTCCGATCGCTGTAGTTGGCAGGTGGCTTGGTTCGGCACAGGGCGCTGAACTCCCGTCGGCAGTGAGCTTTGCAATCGTCTGGTTTGTGTTGCAAGTCAATGTCTTTTGGCCGCTCTTGAACCTGATCCCTGTGCCGCCGCTGGACGGCGGACAGATCGTCCGAGAGGGGCTGGCCATTCTCGGCGTGGATGATGCCACGCGGATCGCGGCCATCCTTGGCGTGGTGGCCGGAGGCGCGGTTGCTTTCTGGGGCTACACCCAAAACCAACCGTATCTGGGGATCATGTTTGCGATGCTGGCCGTGTCGTGCTACCAGAGTCTTTCGGGAGGCTCGCAGTGGAGACGCTGGAATTGAACGGCCGTCAGGTGTGTGCGAGCGGTATCGATTCCACGCAAGTCGATTCCAGAGAGGCGGCGAAGCCGGTTGCCGTTGCAGAGGGGGCCGCTGCTCAAGGCATTGTGGTGATTGGAGCCAGTAACGTTTCGCGTGGACTTGCGAAGCTGGTTGCTACCGTGCGAGTGCGATCCCCTGAGCCAGCCGATCTTTATGTAGCTGCGGGCCACGGCAGGTCCTACGGGGCCAATAGCCGCATGTGGATGCGACGTCTGCCATCGATCCTGTGGTGTGGGCTGTGGCGGGCGCTGGATCGGAATGGTTTTGGTGACACCAAAGCCCCCGCTATTCCGCAGCTTCGGGCGATTGTGACCGACATAGGCAACGATTTACTGTACGGATTTTCGGTCGACCAGGTGGCTGCGTGGGTGCGGGAGAGTGTCGCTCGACTGGCGGCTCGAAATGCGTCGATTGCGATCACTCGCCTGCCATTGGAAAGCATCGCGACGGTGGGTATGGTTCGATACCGCCTCCTTCGAACGTTGTATGTGCCTGGCTGCACGCTCAGTTTAGACGCCCTCAAGGAAGCGGCTGCACGGCTGGATGCGGCGATCTTGGAAATAGCCAAAGATCACCGCGCGACGGTCATCGAGCAGCCCGGCGAATGGTATGGCCTCGACGCAATCCATGTGCGGCGGCAAAAAATCGCGGCGGTGTGGCAGCAGGCATGCGATGTCTGGGCGATGCCTGAAGCGAGAGGCCCCGTACACGCATCTGTCGGTGAATGGGGCTATTTGGGCCGCAGCAGTGCGGAGGTGCGGATGCTTGCTGGCCGGATGCGATTCACGCCTCAGCCGGTGGTGCATCTCAAGAGCGGTATGCGTGTAGCGATGTATTAGAGGAGCGATCAGTATGGCTGTACGAGTGATTGTGGTGATGGGCGTGAGCGGCAGCGGCAAAACAGAGATCGGTCGGTTGCTTGCACACGAACTGGGCTGGGCCTTTCACGACGCAGACGATTTTCATCCGTCTGAAAACGTGCGAGTGATGTCGCAGGGAATCCCGCTGACCGATGTCCAGCGAACCCCTTGGCTGGTAGCCCTGAGGCACTTGATTGATAGCGTGCTGCGGGGATCATCGGGGATGGTTTTGGCTTGCTCCGCACTTGCCAAACGCTATCGCACGGCGATTGGCATTGGGGATCCAAGGCTGCAGTTGGTGCATTTGGACGGTCCAATGGATGTGATTCGCTCGCGACTGCAAGAACGCACGGGGCACTTCATGCCCGCCTCACTGCTGGAGAGCCAGTGTGCGTTATTAGAACGTCCCACGGCCGAAGAGCGAGCGATCACGGTCGACATCCGCGAGTCTCCAGCCGCACTGGTGAAGCAACTGATAGCACAATGTAGCGATGGCTTGACCGCGCCGCATGTTCTCTGACGCAGGCGTCTGATGGCCCAAGCCGGCAACGGGTGCGGGTGAAGTTGACGCGAGTGAGCGTATCCTCGCATCGAAGCGGAGGCTTTGTCCGCCCGAGGCGGCCTTCTGCCTCGCCACGCGCGCGAGAATAGGGGCTCACGGGGGCGGTGCTGCGTCAGGAATCCGGCGACGATTTTTCGCCCGTTTCGGGTTGGGCTTCGATCTTTTCTTCAGTGGCGATGCTCGCCGGAATCTGTTCGACCAGCTTTTGCACTTCGCTTGCTGGCACAATCGCCTGCCCCTGTCCTTGCGTTTTACTGAGTCGGAGCGTGCCGATACCGAGCAGTTTTCCATTGAGAGAAAACATTGGGCAGCCCCGCACCACGTTTGTGCCGAGATAAAATGGCCTCGGCCGCTGGATGACAGCGGAGATTTGTCCGGGGAGCATGGCCGGATGATTGTTGAAAAGGTCGTCGAGCTGCGTCAGTGATACCGTATAGTCGGCCACTTCCGATTGGCCCGAGTCTGCTAGGTTTATCGGCGCAAAGACCACGCCTTTTGCCTCTTCGGCATCTGCCTTTGGCCGAACAAATGCAAGGTCGAGGTCAGTGTCCTTAAACACCATGATGGCAGGAATTTCCGTGCCGTCACCGAGCACGATTTCAAGCTCCTTGAGCGTGGCAGAGGCCTCGACTTTGATTGGACCGTTGGGAGAGTTGCCCTCCCGACCATCCACGAGCCGGGAGGGATCAATCGCGCTGAGCGAGAGCACAATCAGGCCGCTTGAGTCGACGATGGTGCCCTCAGCCTTCACTTTCTCCTCCCGTTCGGGGAGGTTCATGCCAGGCCGGTTGGTGGCCGTCATCCGAATCGCCGCCACGCCCGTCACCCGCACGATGGCGTCTTTGTGTTGGTGGAAGATTTTCCGCCCGAGGGATGGCACCGATTCGTCGGCGAACCCCTGTCTCGGGGCGGCCGCAAACGCCAGCGAGGCGAGCGATGCGACCGCGCAGAACGCCATGTGTCGATCGCAACCTGCGTGAACAAAAAACAACATCGCGCAACTCCTTACCACCGCGGTTCCACTTCGGCAAAAGCAGTGCCAATATTTCTGCGAATAAAAAAGACGACCTGCTTGGGCTTTGTCTCACGGCAGCGAGTGAGAAGTGTCTCTACTTCGGCGACCGTCTTGACTAACGTGTTGTCAATCGACAGGAGAATATCTCCGGGGGCAATGCCTGCCAGTGCCGCCCAGCCATTGGGCTGCACTTCACTCACCCTCACGCCAGGAGTGTTGACTGGCAACCGCTCGGCAATCCGTTCGGCAAGGGGGAGTTCGCGAACCGTCAGTTCGAAGTTGTCATCGCGGAATGTTTCGAGATCGCCGGTGGCCTCCGGCGTGGCAATGAGCTGCGCCTCCAGTTGCAGCCGCACGCCGTTGCGGAGGCCGTCAAACGCGATCCTGTCGCCGACTGGATACGGGAGAACGAGGTTGTCAAAGACATCCTGATCCGATGGGCTACCCGCCGGAATCACTCTGCCGTCGAGTTTAAGAAAAAGATCGCCCACTTGCACGCCCGCCTTTGCGGCTGGTGAATCGGGCACAACGTTAGTCACTCGCACGCCCTTCCGGGCATCGACCTTGAGCGCCTCGGCAATCTCGCGAGTGAGCACCTGCGTTTGCACGCCAAGCCACGGGCGGATCGGCTTCGCGACGCGGTTGTTTTCCGAGGGGGTGCCGATGCGCACCACGGCCACCATCTCTTCTGCGTCCCGCACGAATGTTACCAGCGAGGGAGTGGGCGACGCCGACTTCTCTCCGATGGTGGCCACCATTCTCCGCAAGTCATCTGTGTGGGTAATCGAAACGCCATTGATGTGCGTGAGGATGTCGCCCCCGCGCAGGGCCGGCTTCGATTCAGCGGCCCCGCCACCGTTCCGGACCCCTACGACCAGTGCGCCGTCTGTATTGGATCGCTTGCGTTCCAGCGACACCAGTTTCGTGACGTTCCGAACGGTGAGCCCCATGGGTTGCACCTCTACCTCGGGGGGCAGCGAGGGCTCGCGGACTGTTGTCGTGATTGTCCATTCCATAGGACTGCCGTGGCGGGTGCCCTTGATTGGCACGGCTGAACCTACCGGCATGTTGAAAACGAGCCGATTAAACGCGGGGATGTCTTCGATTGCACGTGCCGCAGGGATCGTTTGGCCATTGAATGATCCGATCACATCGCCTGGCTGAAGGCCAGCCTTTTCCGCTGGCCCACCGGGCAAAACGGACCCTACAACCAATCCATTTTCTGCGGTCATCGATTTGAGAAGCGGCTGCACCCCAAGGCCTATCCAGCTGCGAGAGACGGCCCCATGGGCGATAATCTCTTTGGCAACCCCCTGAGCGATGTTGCTTGGGATCGCACCCCCAAGGCTACCGACACCAATTTCATTCACGCCTACGATTTGGCCGGCGAGGTTGACTAGCGGGCCGCCGCTATTGCCCGGAAAGATAACGGCATCGTGTCCGATCCAGCGGATCAATTCGCCCACGCTCTCTCCTTCGATTTGGAGCGAGCCTCCTGGGGGAATCATGGCGAGATTGGAAACGATGCCCTGAGTCACTGACTGCGACAGCCCTGCCGGGCTCCCCATCGCAAGCACCACATCGCCTAATTGGAGCGTTTCGGAGTCGCCAAAGGATGCGTGGGGGAGCGGCCCAGTGGGATCCCGGCGAGCTGTTGCATCGATCTTTAGAATGGAAAGATCGCTCAGTGCATCGGTGCCAACCAGTGTGGCCGGGAGCTCTTCTCGGTTGGTCAACCGCACCGTGATCCGGCTGCCTCGTCCGGCAACGTGGTGGTTGGTAACGATATATCCTTCGGGGCTGATGATCGCGCCGCTGCCGCTGCCCCTCATCTTTTTCATTCGGCCCGAGCCGCCCGATTCGGTAACAACGTCGATTCGCACGAGTGCCGGATAGACGAGGTCGACTGCCTGTTGAATCAGCCCGCGTAAGGCCATCTCTTGTTCAGGCTGTGGCAGAGTGGCCGCAGTCGCCGCACCCAGATCGGCCCCTATGCTGGCTCCGGCACCCAGTACACCAAGGCATCCAGCGGCGATCGTCCAGCGGGCCAGTGCCCCAGAGACACTTTGAAATGATTGTGTGCGCATGTGGAAAGGAGAGCGGAAGGCGAGTCTCAGAACACCTGCAACAAGCGAACCTAAAAGTCGAGCCAAAATTATGCAACAAAAAATTTAGAGCAGCACTGGCAGCGAGGGAAGCGGGGGCCGTGCTGCGTGAGCGGCGGCGAGGTTGCCGACGAGTCGCTCACAGATGGCTTCGAGGTAAGGACTGCTTGCCGAATCGTCGAAGTTGGCGGCGGTTTGTCCCGCGTCTCCGTGCTCGCGGATCGGGATCTGGATAGGCACCTCGCCCAGAAATGGAATGTCGAGTTCTTGAGCCGTGCGTTTGGCACCGCCTGTGCCGAAAATATCGTAGCGTTTGCCCGTGTCGGGGCAGGCAAAGAAGCTCATGTTTTCCACCATGCCCAGCACGGGAATATTCACTTTGCGAAACATCGCAATCGCCTTGGTGGCATCCAAGAGCGCAACATCCTGCGGCGTGCAGACGACGACAGCACCGGTGAGCGGCAGCACCTGTGAGAGTGTTAGCGCGATGTCGCCAGTGCCCGGCGGCATATCGATGATGAGATAATCGAGCTGTCCCCATGCGGTGTCTCGCAGCATCTGCGTAATCGCGCCGTGGAGCATTGGGCCTCGCCACACCACCGCTTCGCCTGGTGGCACAAGAAATCCCATCGACATCACCGGTATGGCCTGCGGCCCCTGCCCGTGCTTGGCCGGTTGAATTTTCCCGTTCTCTATTTCAGGCCGCCCAGAAAGCCCAAGCAGGTGCGGCACGCTGGGGCCGTACACATCGGCATCCAGTAGGCCTACGCGACTGCCGGCTCGTGCCAGCCCCAGTGCGATGCAGGTGGCGATGGTGCTTTTGCCAACGCCGCCTTTGCCAGAGCCAACAGCGATTACGCTCTTGGCCTCGAGGCCGATTTGGCCCAGCTTGCCAGGCGGGCGTTTGTGCTCCGCAATCTCAACTGCAACTGAGGACACCTTCGGAAATGCAGCTTGCAACACTTCCCTGATCCTGATCCGCGCGGCAGGCCAGAGAATCCCAGAATGGGTTGTGAGACCAACGGTCACTTGAATGCCAGAAGGCGTCACCTCAACGGAATTGATCTGCCCCATCTCCGCGAGCGGTCGGCCAGTTTCTGGATCGCTGATGGCGGCCATCGCAGCGACCACCGAGGCATTATTCGGCAAGGGGTTGTGGTCTGGAGCCGGGCTGGATGGATGTGTCATGTTCGGCATGTGTATCAGCGTGCGACTGTGTGTGGAGATGGAGGGAAGCTATCCGAACCAACACTATCAGAAAGAATATTTCTGGAAACAATACTGCCAGCCAGCGAGGCTGAGGCGAAGAGACCGCGTGGCTGAAGCGTGGCCATCAGCACCAGCGCCATGCACACCAGCATGGCCACGCCCGCAGCGATGCCGCCATCGGCCTGCACGCCTCGTTTGGCCGAACGGAAATAGATTGCAGCGATGATGCGCAGATAGTAGGCAGCGGCAATGGCCGCGTTGAGAACGAGGATTACGGCCAGCGACACAAAGGCCGCGCGACGGCTGCCCAACGTGATGCGGGCATTCCAATCGACTTCCATCGCCGCAATGGCCAGCGACAGCTTTCCCCAGAAGCCAGGCAGAGGGGGAATGCCGGCGAGGCTCAGCACAAACATGGCAATCCCACATGCAGCCACTGGGTTGGTGCCGGACAGGCCATCGAGGTCTTCCACGGACGTGATCTCTTGGCGCAGCGGACGCGGTCCGCTGCCACTTGTCCACTCCGGCCAACGATGGCCAAGATATGTCAGGGCCGCGAAGATACCGACTGTCGCCAACACGTAGGTGGAGAGATAAAAGAGCGTAGCGCTGGCGCCCCCCAGCCCGAGCGTCCAAGACGTGTCGCTGGCTGTCTGAATTGACCCATCGCCGAGCGTGTCTACGCAGGCCGCGCCTGAGGCTGCTGCAACGGCCACGCCCAGAAGCAAATACCCGGCATGGGCAATCGACGAGCAGGCCAGTAACCGCCGGAGGTTTGTCTGCAGGAGAGCCATAACGTTGCCGACTGTCATCGTGAGCGCGGCCAGAACGGCTGATAGTTGCCAGAAAAGTGTGAGATAGGTGAGAGCTGCTTCGCCGAGAGCAGCCGATCTAGTAAGGGCAGCTGATTCAAGAGACGGAGGCGCAGCCATCGAGATTGCCTGCCCACCGAGGCCGAGTGCGAGCAGACGCAGGAGTACAACGATGCCTGCCACTTTCGGCAGTGTGGCCAGGAGCGCGGCATTACCGGGGCTGGTGCCTTCATACACATCCGGGGCGTAGAAGTGCATCGGAACGGCAGCCAAACGGAATGCGGCGCCTGCCATCGCCATGCCAAGTGCCACCGGCAGGAGCACCGTCGCCATGCCCACCAACTGTTCGTCGGTCGAGCACAACCGTTGCCCAATCACCGCGAGACTCGTGGAGCCGCCGATCCCGTAGAGGCACACCAGTGCATAGAGAAACAGTGCCGAGGCCACGAGCGACAGAAAGAAATACTTGAGGCTGGCCTCTTGGCCATGAGCATCGGTGCGCTTGAGAGCCAGCAGGATGTAGGTTGGAATCGACACCAATTCCAGCCCCACAAATAGAAGCACCAGATCGTTTGCCACGCCCGTCAGCGAGAGCCCTGCCAAGAGTAGCAGGAATGTGCCGGCCTCCTCGCAGGTGCTGCCTCGCCAACTGCCACCGCTGCGGCTCGCGGCCGATGCAAACACATCACCCGCTTGAACGAGCGCCAAGAGCCCGCCGAGCACGAGTACCATCCAGCGGATATAGATCGAAAATCCATCGATTGTGATCGTGCCCGACACGAGCGTAGCCCCATCAGATGGCTGGCCCCCAGCCATCGCCATGGCCGCTGCGATTCCTAGCACGGCCCCCAGCCAGCCGCTCCGAAAGCCAGCAAATGCGCCGGCCATAAAGACGAGAATCGCTGCGGCCACCAGCGTGATTTCGGGCGACAGGAGCGCAAACGTTTCGAGAGATGTGGTCATGAGGGGCATCGTGATCATCGTAGTCATGGGGGGCATATTTGAGTCATCGTGGTCATGGCAAGTGAACGACACTGGCTTTCGTGTTGCGAGCGTGTGGAGTGCTCGCGTTGGGGGTTGTGTTTTCAGAGACATTCATCATTTGCATCCGCAGATCAAATGCTTCGGCACTGGCTCGAAACGACTTTCTCACCGCGGTGGCCGACGGCTGCAGGAATGTTGCCGGCACCACACCGATCCAAAAGACAAACACAGCCAGCGGCACGAGCGCCGCGGTTTCATACCATTTCAAATCGCATGCATCAGCCGGGGACGCATCGGCATCGTGGCCGTGGTCATCTGGTCTGCCCGCACCGTGGCTATGCTGCAACGCACTCTTTGGCGGCTCACGCGAGCCGCCAAAGAAGACTCGCTCCACGGCCCAGAGCATGTACCACGCGCCCAGCACCACGCCCACAACGGCAGCCACAGACATTGTCAGATACGCGGCCCCAAATGCTGGCGAAACGCCAGACCACGCCCGCTGAAACGAGCCAGCCAGAACCATAAATTCCCCAACGAAACCGTTCAGGCCGGGTAGGCCGATGCTGGAAAATGTAAATAGCATGAAGAACACTGTCAGCCAGGGGGCCCTGGCCGCAATGCCGCCCAGATTGGGAATTGAGCGGGTGTGGAATCGCTCATAGATCATGCCCACCAAGGCAAACAGGCCGGCCGACGAGAGACCGTGATTGATTAATTGCAGCGTGGCTCCCTCCACCGATACCGCTTCGAGCGCAAAGAGCCCCATGACGCAGTAGCCCATATGGCTTACCGAGGAATAGGCGATCAGGCGCTTGAGGTCGGTCTGTACCAGTGCGACCAAGGCTCCGTAGAGAATCCCCACCACGCCCAGTCCGAAGAGCCAAGGGGCGGCAACGGCTGTGGCATCGGGGAGCATCGGCAGAGAAAATCGTAGAAACCCGTAGATGCCGATCTTGAGCAACACTCCGGCCAGATCCACGCTGCCACCTGTGGGAGCCTCAACGTGGGCTAACGGAAGCCACGTGTGAAAGGGAACAATGGGCACCTTGACTGCAAACCCAGCAAACAACGCCAGAAAAACCACCATCTGTAGCCAGCCCCCCTCGGCATTCATGGGCAGCGGATGAGCCGCCATGCCTGCGGTGAGCGTGTCGATATCAAACGTGACGGTGCCGGCATGCGAAGCATGCCAGAGCACGATCGTGAGGAGTCCGAGAAATGCCAGCAC
>Ga0209500_10001519_pt1 | contig 17350 bp, 22 predicted proteins | sample S_140212_EF_Meta_FD_187323 | JGI IMG/M metagenome (GOLD analysis project Ga0209500, IMG submission 187323) | Freshwater microbial communities from Lake Simoncouche, Canada to study carbon cycling - S_140212_EF_MetaG (SPAdes) (version 2) | ecosystem: Environmental > Aquatic > Freshwater > Lake ... | reverse complement strand
ACTTGTAGAGACATTATTATATAAATTATAATAGATTTATTTTTTCAATCTATTTATTATTTCTTGTAATAAATTATTTTGGTCAATAATGGTTTTTTCTAAAGTATCTTGTTTATCTATCAATTTTTTAATAACATCATTTTGTTTTGTGGTAAAGTCTCTTAAATCTGAAACTTCTTTTACTTTGGCATCTTCTTCTGCTTTTTTGTTTGCTTCATCCATATCTGAAACGCTTTTAAAATTCTTTTGTTCTGATTCAATCAGTTTTTTAGGACGGCGAAACTTACCCTCTGAATTACGTTGTTCTTTATCACAATATTTATGTTCTTCTCCTTTGAAATCTTGCACAATGACGTGAACTATAGGCTTCATTAAATGCCTTGTTTCATCTGTATCTAGATGTTTTTGTTCATCTATATATTTTTGAAATGCGTAATTTTTAACTTCCATTATATTATTATAGTAGATATTTTTTTTTAAAAAGCATTCACAGGTAAGATTGAGACCCCAATTGTAAGTTGATCGTTTCCGTCTGTAATCCATCCACTTGTTGAATACACGTAAATATCATACCATCCAGTATAGGGAAAAGTTGTTGCGTAATCTAAAGGAACGGTAAAATGATTATAGCCATTATTCACATATGCGTTTATTGGGTAGTAGTAGTATGTTCCTGCAGATTGTGAATAAACTCGGATTGTGGTTTGCATCATACCACCACCGCTATAATATCCTGAGTTTTTACCCCATATATAAACGCTACAAGACGTATTATACAGGTAAAAGGCATATGTCATATTAACACCTCCTCCCCACGCGACATTATTATTAAAATAGACTAATTTATTTACTGCTTGTGAGCGCCTCAGAGAATTACCGTCCATGCACATCACGCCCGAATAAGGAGAGGTATTTTGAGGTAAACCTGAATTAAAATTAATAGATGAACCATAAAATTCATGTGTATTAGGTGTTCCGTGAGAATTGGCATAGTATCCATAATACATAGAATTGGAATTACCACCGTCTAAATGCAGGTTGCCATTAGTGCTGATAACAGCCGCTGTTGATGCTCCTGAGCGTTCCGTTCCTGAACCAACGACAAGATAAGAAGACCAAGCAGCATTTGGCCCATAGACAGTCATAGAATCATTCGCATTTAGTCCATTATATACACGCTGATTACCGTTTATATCTACTGTATAGCTTGGGTCTCTTCCAAATCCAGTGAGACCACTATTTTTTATTATCATACGAAGCGAACCTCCTGTATAAACATTCAAATCGCAATTGTTTTCAGCAACAAGATTAAGTGCCGATGCTGTCGCATTTCCAATATAACCTCTTCTAAGACTACCATAGTAAAACTCCACATATGGCGAATTAGCAGCTCCACCTTCTTGTATTGACGCCCAATTATTTGGATTTGCTGATGAGTTTTTACGAAATGTCCCACTTGCCATAGTAATATTACTAGCTGTATCTAGAGTCCCAGATATCGCAGTATTAGCAATACCCCATCCCATATCACGACCTAAAGTTAATGTATTTGCATTATAACGGATCATAGATGACACCCTTGCTCCTGCGTCGTGAACTGCAATCTCGGTATTATCTAAACATTCCATTAATAAACCCGCTGTATTGCTCGTCCAATAAGCAGTACCGCCACCATAGTTTTTTGTAGTGTCTCCAATCGTTAATGAACCAGATGACATATAATTATTGGGAACAGCGTATGCAGTACCTGAGTATATATTTGCTACACCATTGGCTGATAATGCCCCTGTCATCGTTGTATTTCCTTGAACAGTTAATGCTCCAACTCCATAACTGAATATAGTCCAGGTAAAAGGTGTAAACTTAACATTTGATAGAATAAAAAAGATTTGTCCTACATAAGAAGCATTGAGATTTGGTGTAAAATATCCTGTAAATAAAGTAGCAGTTGAAGGCAAAGAATAAGCGGATGAAATAGCAACATAACCACTATTCGCTGTATTGGCTTGACATACTGACAAAGTAGCAGATGGGGCATATACAGTTGTAGTTGCATTTGTAAAACTAAAAAAATGTCTTACATTTGCTGTAAATGTTGCACTACTCCAAAAACAAGCATAGGTAGTTGATCCGGATGGGGTACAAGTATAAGTAGGAGTAGAAAAGGTAATTGTAGGGTATGGAGCAGGGGCTGCCGCAGTTATACCTGTTGTAGTAGGAACGGCTGATGTAATTGAATTGACACCAGTATATACCGCATTACTAAACGTATTTGTATAACCATCAGCTGTTGTAAGATTGTTATTAAAGGTATTGGTGCCTGTCCATGTATTATTTAAGGGAAGCAAGTTTGTTGCCGTTGGAACCGCAAAAGTGTTTAAATTACCTAATGCATCAACACCTAAAGCTAATGATGGGGTTGCTGAAGTGATAGCTGTAAATTTAGCAGTAGATGCTACTAATGAATTACTACCAAGATTAACAAGAGTTGTAGCACCAGTATAAGGAACACGTAGAGCATCTGCAGTATCTACATAAGTTTTATTAGTTAAATCTATACCAGTTGAAGGAACGAAAGATGATTGACCACGGTTTAATGTTGTTATTCCACTTACATTTAAAACACCATTTACAGTTAATGAGGAATTAGCGGTTATAGCACCAGCTGCTAAGCTATAGGTTCCTAAATCTGTGTTAGATGTAGCACCAGTAAAAGGGACATAATTTAATGAACCTACATTTATAAGAAATCCTGATAAAATTGAAAGTTGAGTATTTAAGGCTTGTAAATTAACAACATCACTATTAGCTGCCGCTATATGGTCAGTTGTGATGTTATAATATCCCATATTTAAATCTTGAGTTGCTCCGTTATAGGGAACTAGATTTCCTATATCTATAGGTTGACCATTTTCATAAATAGCAGTAGCATTGATAATTTGTAAGCCATCAATAGTGTTTAAATTATTGGTTGGATTGTTTTGTAATCCTGAAATAGAAGCCATTATTAAATATAATTAGAAAAAAAATCTAAATTATTATATATAATAATAATATGGAAGTTGTAAAAACTTATTCGCTTTATTTGAATTCTAGAGAGGCTACCTATCAAAGTTCGGGAAACTCTAATAATATTACCTTTAATATTAATCCTGCTATTACATTATCTAATAATAAAAATAGATTCCTTGTTTGCTGTGAAACGTGCGAGCTGCCCTATAGTTTTAATCAAATTAGTAGTTTATATAATACTTTACAATATACTTTTAATAATACCACCGGATCGGATACTTATAATAGTGTTCTTACAATTCCCGTTGGTAATTACAACGTTAATAATTTAATATCTACTTTTATTAGTTTATTAGTTTCAGATGTTCAAGCTAAGCGCCCTTTACTTGGTTTTAATGCTCTTTTTTTAGTTATTACCTATAACCCTAATACATCATTAATATCATTTAAGGTTGACGGTCTACCCACTGTTTCTTTTACTTTAAAATTTAGTTTAAATTATGTATTATCTGTTTGTTTTGGATTTCCACAAACTAACCAAACATTTGGAGCTGCTGGTTTATTATCAACTAATAAGATTAACGTAAATCCTGTTAGTGCTGTATATTTAAGAAGTGATACATTGAAGTTCTCTACAAGTTTTGAAGCTATTGTTAGCGCATATCAACAAGCTGATGTGCTTGTTAAAATTCCTGTGCCCACATTACCAAACACAATAATTCATTATAGAGGAGACCAAAAACAGATGTTAAGTAATGTAGAAATAAGTAGTTTAAATTTTTATTGGACTGATAACTTGGATGTAGGATTTAATCCTTTAGATTTAAGAGGTTTGAATTATGGGATTTATTTAACATTTTCAGAAGTTCAGATAAGACCTAATAACGAGGGTTTGGATAAATTAACATCCGAGGGGGTAGGAGTGCCTAAAAGTTTAGTAGAAGAAAGAGATAAATTATTAGACGATTTATTAAAGACTAAAAATAAATTAGAAAAAGAGCTACATGAGGCGCAGGAGGCTAAAAAAATACAACCACGTTCTGAGAAATCTTAACCTCTCTTATAATTTCATCTTTTTTTACTATTAATCTACTTTTTCTTTTTTGAAAGTAATCTTTCTGATACTCTTTCATTCTTTCTTTTATTTCTGGACGATTTCTATACTCTTTTAATTTCTCTTTATTTCTTTGATAATAACTTAACTGGGGTTTATTTTTCTCCATAATTGTATATATAAATGTTTAGAAAAGTTTCTATGAAATTAAAAAATAAAGAATCAGAATTTTATAGCGTTGGAAGCGCTAACTTGATAGATACTAATATTCTATCTAAAAAAATTACACCATTACAATACAGTCAACCTTTAATGTTTACTCAAAAGTTTGCAGTTGGCGGTGAGGTGGAACCTGTAGAACACGTAGCAAACGTTAGAAAAACCCAAGCCCAAATAAATAGTCTAGATTTTAGCAATTATATGGCTAAAAATTGAAAAAATTAATTAATTTAATTTAATTTTATCTAATTATTATTTTCTAATTATAATTATATAATAATGTCTAGTTCCGCACACTACACCGGGCAAGTTGCAGAATCCCATAGCTATATGACTCAAGCAATTCCAAATTCCTTACAGTCTAACAATAGCCAACAATCCATTAGAGCTAATAACCGTCATTTTCAACTTGCTACCTCATCATCAAGTTCACAATCATCAGGCGGCGTGCTTTTATTCAACATTCCACCCACCCAAGGCGCCATCTCACGCGGCACCGTTTATTTACGCGCCCGTGTCAGCGTTCCAACTACCGCCGCCCCAACTTATGCTGATGCTGCTAACTCATTGTATTTTTCTGGTCCAGGCACTTTGCAAACCGTTCAAAAAGCAGATGGTACACAATCAGCCGGCTCGGTTGTTCCTGCTTTATCCAACGCTTATTCTTGGATTCAACGTTTAACCCTGTATGGCACAGGGTCAGCTGTCGTTAACAATTCGGCGACAAAAAGTAGATGTGTAAGCGTCTGCTAGTCATTTTGCTTTGCAATTTGGCGAAATTCCTCATTAGCGGGAACCTCCTTAAGTTTCATATACTAAGTATTTGCAGTAATGCATTTATGGCGTGGTTAATAGCCTACGGTATAGTAATAATTATGAAAATTGGAAAATCCGCGGGTAAAAGTGCCATTTTATGGTATTTCCCTCAACGACTGAGCCTTTAACAGAAATGTTTTAAAGGAAACGGGAATTGGCTGTTTATCTTTTGATAAATGGCTTAAGGTATAGTCTACTCCTTGGTGAAAATCAAGGTATAAATTTTGTTCAGCTTTTTTAATATAAATTATTAGAAAAGACACAAAAATGCGATCAATGCAATTATGTTAATGATGTTATGAATCTTATGCTTGCCCATAACTCTCATCCATCTTTCTTGGCTAATGATGCCCAATTACAATTAGGCGTTTGCCGTGCTTTTGATTCAGTTAGTGCAACTGCCCAACAAATGGATATATGCATTCCATTACCACTTTCTTGCTTTAACAACTCACAACACGATTTCCCTAGATTTGGGGATAAAAGTGAACCAGTAATGGTTTGCTAGTCATTTTGCTTTGCAATTTGGCAAGACTGCTCATTAGCGGGAAGTTCCTTATAGCCTTCTTTACTAAACATTTATAGTAATATAAATGCGGCTTGGTTGAAATAACCAAGGTATAGTAATAATAAGAAGGATTGGATAATCCGCGGGTAAAAAGACCTATTTTTAGGTTTTTCCCTCAACGACTGAGCCTTTATTTTAGCTTTTGCTAATTTTTAAAGGAAACGGTAGTCGGCGATTTAATAAATCGCTTAAGGTATAGTCTGAACTAATATGAAAGTATTAGATTAACACATTTGTTATATCTCTGCAAGAACCCACTCACATTACAAATTGATATGGCGTCTTTTGCCCGCGCTATTTCTACAGGTGCTACCACAGCGGGCACTGATTACACCGTATCTCAAGTTTATTTAAATTATGAAGTTCTTGAGGTGCCTCATAGTATGATTGAAGCCGAAAGACACGCAGTGCAAGGTGGTCATCCATTCATTATGCCTCTTCAATCTTGGCTCAACGTCCAAGTTCCAATGTCAATTCTCTCATCATATACAATTGGCGCTAACTGCAGCAGTGTCCGCGGTGTGTATATATTACCATATAATGGCACTTCTTACACTTCAGCTGCCGGTGCTGATAATTATGCAAGAAATACAACCGATTCAGTTGTTGCTTGGGGTTCCGGTGTTAACGCCCAGCTTTACATTGATGGCAACGTTAAGAATAGTTCAATCTTTGATAATCCAGTTATGCAATTTACTCAGCTTAAACAAGCTTTACACAATAACATTCAATCAAGTGTTATTAATCCTTCATTATCAACTTTTTACAGTTATCTTAACAACTACTTTGCACTTGGCTTTGATTGCGTTAGTTTTGATGATGAATCAACCATCTTTGGCGGCACCCCAGCAACTAACTTAAACATTCAATTAACTGGCTTTACATCAGACCAAAAGATTACTACAGTTTGCGTTTTATATGACACATTATTAAGTTTTGGCGCCGATGGTATAATGGAAGTCAAACGCTAAAGCATTCTAAACCACCACCCTAGGATGTAATAGCATATAAAAATAATTATAAATTGATTTTATAATTATAATTAAATATTTTAATTCAGTTAATATTTACCTGAATTATTATTATTATTCTTTTCTTCTTCACATTTTTCAATATCTAAAGTAAGAATCATAGCGATAAAGCCGGTATCATTCCAAGTTGCGGCATTATCTTTTAATCTTGTAGCGCTTGCAAATTGTTGAACTGATATAACTAAATCTAAATTACCTACAATATTATTAATAATAAATGGAAGATGTCCACGGATAGAGGGGTTGACGTGCTCATTTCTGTTAGTAAAATATAAACCTTGATTAGCGGATGCAGGGAAGTTGAATTTAGATGAATTGATATTAATTATATCTTGGTTAGCGGCTGCTACACCGTCCGAACGGTTATCTAACCAATTAAAGCCGGTGATCCGCGCTCTATATGGTCCTTCGTAGAGGTTAACATTTTTTAAAACAGTTATAGGGGTTATTGATGTTGCAGCTGTGTTGGCGGCTATATCATCCCACGTTATGACGAATTGGATTAACATTATTTATATAAATTAAGAGAGAATTTAATTTATACTAATATTTTTAAATATTTATTTTATCCATTTTTAAAAAGAACTTTGGTTTTGCCCCTACAACATTAACAGTTAAAAAGGGATGGTCGGGTTCATTATCATTTAATAATTCAAAGACTTCATCCGGTATGTCAAAATCATTCTGAATAGCTTCTTTTTCCTTAAGGTTTGTCATCGGGAAAATATGCATAATATCAAAGTTCTTGCGGATCCCCAATGGAATTAAGGGATATGCTTGTGATACTAGGATAGTAGATAAGTTATAATGTCTTTGGTTTAAAAATAGCTTTGTAATCTTAGACTTAAATGATTTCCCTATTTCTGAAATAACATCATCCATAATTAAGAGATTATATATTTCAGGGAGTTTTTTACCGGTTTTCTTTTCTTTTTGTTTCTTAGCATCCATCTCGTGTTTTATTATATTAAGAATCTTTTCAATATTTGTTTCAGTCAAATCTTTAAAATATTTATCTTGTGCTGTTAATTCTTCTATTAATTCTTTCATCTTACCATCCCCGGATGATGGTGATATGAGGAATATATTTCCAAAATGACCGCCGTATAATTTACGATGGGAAAGCAACGAAAGAATTAATGATGATTTGCCCGTTCTCTTTTTACCTATTATAGCAATTGAGGCGCCTTTAGTGTTTTTTAGAATTGGTGAATCTTTATCAATATGGTCTTTATCGTGTGCCTGGAATAGGTCAGATAATTTTGATTTATCTATACTCATTATTATATTATAATTTAGATTTTATTTTTGGGAAAACTTCACTTTTTCCGGTTCTTTTTAATTTGGACATATGAACTGCTATTATTTGAGCTCTCACATGTGCTTTAGTCATTGGCTTATTACTTAATGTTTTTCCTTGGTTATCAACAGCTTTGAAACCTCCTTTTACTTTTTCAACTGTATAAGGCATATATTAAAATATAGAAAGTAAATAGATACTCAATATTGTGAAAAATACATAGGGCGTTATTTCTTCTACTATATCCATTATATTATTATATATTATATATTATTATTTAAACTTTTTACGGGAGAAATTTCTTAAATTTGCCCATAACTTAATAATATTTTAATATTTTCTTTTTCTTTAATTTTTATAGAGTTTTGGGCAAAATCATAAAATTTCTCCCGTAAAAAAATGTCTAGAAATAATTATTTAAAAAAATATATAGGATTTTAAAAAAAAGTATTTAAAAATAAAATCTATAGTAATATATATATATAAAATGTCTTTCAACAAGTTCTTAAACAAACGTATAAACAAATCAGCCGATGAAATGGCTTCTTATAGCCTCATGTCTATGGAAAACCGTAATGCTGAAGATTACTTTTTTAATAAGTCAGATTTAGACAAGATGGCACATTATAAATATTTAACATCTAAATATAAATTATGTAATAAAGTTTATTATTATTTTAATGATTCCACCAAGTTGTGGGGCGAAGAAAACACCGAAGATTCTGTTATTAACCGTATATGCGACCATTCAAGAGAAATTTTAGTTCCTGAAGATGGACACGTTAAGAAAATATTATTAGATTTATCCCTTGAATTACAAAAGAAAGATAAGAAATCAATGACATCAGAAGAGCAAGAGAAATTAGAAGAGGTAAAAACTGCTATTAAAGAATTTAATCAATTTATTGATAAATCTTATAAGGAACATATGAAAGCTAAATTTGCAAAGAGTGTATTAAATTTCTTTCATCATAAAATTTTAGACCCTGATTTTATGGATAAAATTAATATTAATAATCATCATTTATTACCTTTAAAATTTCAAAATTTAAATTTAAGAACCTTGCAAATGGAGAATAGATATGATTACCAATATTTCACTAAAGCATTAGATTTTTTTGATATTGATTCATTGTCTATTGACGATGAACCATATAAAATTGTTGATAAATTCTTTTTGGATATTTCTACCGGTTATGAACCTAAAAAACAATACCTTCAGAAAATGTTAGGTTATTTTTTAACTGGTGATGTTCCCCACGGTAGAACATTTAATATTTTTTATGGTAAAGGACGAAATGGTAAATCTGCCGTTTTTGAAATCTTAGGCGAAATTATGCAACATTATGTAAAGGCTGTAGAAAGTTCTATTATTATCAAAAGAGGTGTTAAAAATGCTGGTCAAGCATCCCCCGAACTTGAAGTTTTAGATTATGGTTTAAGATTGGCTATTTTAAGCGAAACAGATGAAGGTGATAAATTAAATGAAAGTTTAATTAAAAATATTTCAGGTTATGATTCTATTTCATACCGCCCGTTATATGGTAAACCTAAAAACTTTAGAAGTGAAGCTAAATTATGTATGTTAACTAATAACAAACCTTATTTTAAATTATCAACATCAATGGTTGACCGTATCAGATTTATTAATTTTGGTTCACGTTTTCTAACTCAAGCCGACATAGATAAACAAGGAGGTAAATTAAATGAGAATGAATATAAAGTTGATTGTGAATTAGTAAAAGATATTAAAACCCATTATAAACAATATGTTTTATTATGGTTAGCCATTGGTGCTAAAAAGTTTATTGAAGATGGACATATGAATATCCCAGATGATAAAATATTACAAACAGAAAATATGTCATATATTAATGAAATGGACAGCTTTAAACGTTTTATGGATGAATGCCTAGTTGTTGATACCAAAGGTAAAGCATCCGCAACAGAAGTAAAAGAAGCTTATAAGAAATTTTGCACAGATGAAAGTATACCACCAATGAAACCAGCCCAATTAAAAGAAATGTTATTGGAAAATTTTACAGGAAATAAAAACTCATCCAATATGTATTATGGTTTTACAATCAAAACTGAACAATCTGAAAACAAACTTCCTGATCCGTCTGGATTAGATGCCTATTAATTGTTGCAAAGTATTTTAAATATTTTTTTATTAAAATCTATTTAAAAAATTTCTATCTTATAATATATATGATGAGTATTGAAGAACGTAAAGAAAAAGACCGCCTAAAAGCTATGAAATACCGGGAATCTCACCCCGACTATAATAAAAATTATTACAATAAAATTAAACCTATATTTAATGAAAAATATAAAGAGACTATTAAAAACAATTATATTAAAAACAAAGATAAAATAAAAGGACAATATTTAATGAAAAAAGATTTTATGGAATTATGTAAAATAGATTTTTAACGGGAGAAATTTCTTAATTTTGCCCAAACTATTTAAAAAAAAATATTAAAAAAATATCATTAAAAATTTAGGGAGTTTGGGCAAATTTAAGAAATTTCTCCCGTAAAAATAGGGTTTTTAATAAATTCCGTAAGTTGGGTGGATTTTAATAAAAATCATTACCATAATATTTTGTCAGCATACCACCCAGGACTACCCGCATGTATCCTATCTTTATGATGCCGTATTTTATAAAGCGCGCGATGTTCTTGCGCCAATTCTTTATCAACTTTTAAATAATGGGGATAATCATTATAACCAGCTGCGCCAATGCTACAAATCTTTTTTCCATCTTTGAAAACATCAATTTTCTTTTTAGAATTAGTAGATACTTTTATATCAACTCCTAATTCTTTTGCTTTTTTATAACTATAAGGTAATATAATATATTTAGACATATTATATTAATTTAGAATTTAATTCCACGATTTTTTAATATTTGCGCATAATACGGGTTATTAGTAATAGCATTATTAATTTGATTCAACTTATTAACCTTCTTTTCAACCTCTTCTTCATCAACATCATCTAGTTTAGGCTTTCTAGCTTGAAACTTCTTAGGCTTCATTGCTTCTTCCGCCTCTTCCTTCTCTGCCTTTTCTAATTCTTCTAATTCTTTTTGTAATTGTGCTTTAGTCTTTTTTAAATCTTCCTTAGGTTTCATTTTATAAACTCTCTTTTCCGCAACTTTAAGTTTTAACATTTCTACTTCTCCTTTAGCTTCGTCCGCTTCCCGTCGTTGTTTACTTCTAATATCTAATAAACGTTTTGCGCTTTCAATTTGTTTTTCGGATCGGGGTGCTTTTGGCTTCAATTTTTTCATTTGTGCCTGTGTTAATTCTAATTTATTAACCATATCAGAATCTATGGCAATATTACCTATATTCTCATCTCTGTCTCGTCTCAAGGCGTTTTTCTTACGCTCTTTCTTTTCATCCCGCTCATATTCACGGACCATTTCATTGACTTGGTTTAGAGTTAAACCTGTGTCATCTCCTTTGTTTTCTTCCTCGCTAGTTGTATACTCACTATCAGACATTCTATATAGATTACGGAGAAATTAATTATAAAAAAATTTCTAAACATTTATATATAAAAATGTCTAAAAATAACCTTGATAAATTAGGTCTAGTTGATAGCAGAACATACACCCAGAAACAACTAATGGAACAATTCAATAAGATGAAGACTAGCAACTTAACGGAAGAGTATAACAATATAAAAATAATATATATTGAAAACAACGAAGAGAAAGAAACTATACTAAATATAGCAGATAAATTAAATATCGCGGAGCCTTCCCCCAATACTAAAGCTATACTTCCCGCCGCTGACCATCTGCAACAACCGGTTCAAGATTGAACCAATGTTGGTTATATGACCGGCTTTCTGACTGGTATCGCCAGTTTCCTTCAGTATTGCCTGAACATCCTGTTTGATAAATGTTCTTGCACTCTCAGGGAGTAAACCATTCTTAGAAAGCAATCTAATAACCATCGCCTGACAGTTAGCACCAAACGCATCATAATGTCTATAGAAGTTTTGCTCATCACCCTCTGATGCCTTACGCATAAACTCCCCTATCGTCAAATCTTTATTTAAAGGGATATTTATGACCTCTTCATCCTTTGACTTGGTATAACTACCAGTATTAAACAACTCATTCTTCTCTAATATGTATTTGTCATTAACAATTACATATAGATGAAACATTTTATCATATCCTATCTTATTCTTAATCTTGCTATACTGACCTTCAGAAATAACATCTACAACTAAATCTAAAACCTTAGATATGGGAACACGTCCAACCTTAAGGGATGTTATCTTTTCTTCCCCATGTGCCTTAAGGAAGTTAACAACCTTAGGAGGAACTGCTGAACCACTAAACCAATCTAACACTTTATGCGCGCCTTCTACTAATGCATCCACATCGCCGCCGGTATCATATCTACCATTTTCATCTAATCTACCACTCTTAAAGGGTTTTCGCAACATTTTATATACTTTATTCTAGAAAATAAATATAATTATGCATAGTTATTATATATGTAGTATGCTATATCTAGAAATTACTAGATAGATATATGATTATATGCTATATATGGTTATTACTGATACTAATATATGCTAGATACAGGAAATAAACCGGTTTATTTCCTATATACATATAATACTAGATGCATTAAAAGCTAGATATAGCATATAGGATATACTATAACCAGAAATTACCAGATACTATATATATATAATAATAAAAATAGTCTAGTTTTTTTCTAGTTTAATATATATAATGTCCGTTGAACTTCCTGACCTTTCATCTCCCATATCTGAAACCCAGTCTGAGTGTGGCTGTGATTCTCAAACACTTGAACATAAGATAAAACAACTAGAAGAAACTATTGAATATTTAAAGAAAGCCCTTGATGTAGCCCTTAAACAAGAACCTATATTTGTTTATGAACATTGTGGGCATTGTCCAAAGAAAGAATCTAATTAATTTAATATATAATAAAAATAAAATCTATACTTTATTATATATGAAAGATTTACAAGAATTGATTCTTGCTAACCGCCCCAAGCTATCCGCCGGCTCAGTTAAAACCTATGTTAACTGCCTTAAAAATCTCTTCTCTACTGTCTACCCTAAGACTGATTTTAATTATAAATTATTCTTCGCCGATCAAAAAAAAGTTCTAGATTATCTTAATACTGTAAAGTTTAATGTTCGCAAAACAATACTTAGTGCTTTGGTTGTTATATCGCAAAATGAAAAGCCTGAAATTCTTAAAGCGTATAGAGACCAAATGATTGAAGATAGCCAAAAATACAAAGTCCAAGAATCAGAACATAAAATGACAGATTCTATGAAAGAAAATTGGATTGATTGGACAGATATTTTAGAGATATTAAATAAACTTAAGAGTAAAGTTTATTGGATATTTAAAGAAGACAAACCAACCAAAGAAAACCTATTAGAATTACAAAAATATATTATTCTATGTTGTTATTGTATGATTGAACCCAGGCGCTCTCAGGACTACTGCGTGATGAAGGTTAAGAATTATGATGAGAAGAAAGATAACTATTATAAGAAAGGCACTTTCCATTATATTAATTATAAGACTTCTAAGACTTACGGTTTGCAAACTATGAAATGCCCTAAACCTTTTGAAATGCTCTTGAATAAATGGATTAAAATTAAGCAACAAACCGTCCCAGAATCAGACTATTTATTTAGTGATTGGTTTGACCGTCCATTATGCGCTACAGGTATGGCTAAGATATTAAATAGTATTTTCAAAAAGAATGTTTCAGTTAATATTCTTAGACATAGTTATTTAACGCATACCGTTGGACCTGAATTAAAGAAGCTCCAAGAAACAGCAAAGAACATGGGGCATAGTATGGTAGAACAAGCCTTATATATTAAAGAAATACCTAAAATAAAAGTTAATTTACAAAAGTCTATTACAGTTTAAGATATTCTTTTAGTTTTTGTATTAATCCTTTCTTAAACCACGTTTTCTTTAATTGTCCGGCTTTTGCAGTCTTTGCATATTCTTCCTCTATATATTCTAAAATTTTTGGATTAAAAGCATTAATTTTATTATATAATGTATATTTATTAGCTGAATATCTTTCATTAAAATCTGGAATTAATGCTCTTATTTTATTTAATAAATCAACGCTGTAAAACTCAGGTATACTTTCAGAACTACTTGATGCAGCGGCAGCGGCTGCGGCTGGTTCATCTTCTGTTCCTGGCTTATATACTTCATCTTCATCTTCTTCTTCTTCTGATGATGATTCATCATCACCTAAATCTGTTGTAGAACTTGAACCGCCTGATTTATTTAATCTTGTATCTTCAACTATTAAGGCTTGTTCTTTTCTCTTCTCAGCTTCTAAAGCTTTAGTTAATGAATCAATATTCTTCTTTTGAATTTCACCTTGTGTAATTAATTCTTTTTCACGTTTTTCTACTACTTCCTTTTCTTTCTTTTGTTCTGCCTTAATTTCTTGTTGAATATCAAGTAATGTTGGAGTATTGGCGCTATATGTAATACCTTGTGGTCTTATCATAGCAAAAGTATTATAATTAGGTCTAATAGTGTTAGATGGTGGCGGCTGAATGCGCATACTTGCTGGGGGTGGAATTAAACCGCTAGCACTAGTAAGAATCTTTCTAGATGGTGCCCTTTTGCCGCGTTTCCTTTTGGCTTTATTTGGCGTAGTGTTAATATATACATGTCCTTTAACATTAGATACTTTAATACTATGGGTTCCTTTTGCGTGGCTATTGCCTTCATCTTCCTCATTTTCTTCTTCAATCTTACCGTGCACTTTAGCCGCCTTTCTTTTATATTCTGCTAATTGATGATGAGTTAAGGGTAATTTAATCCCTTCTTTTTTTAAAAACTCATTAACCTTGGATGCAAATACTACGGGAACAACGACCTCATGTGTATGTGCCGTTATAGGAATTGGTTTACTTGCTTTTAGTTTTAGTAAATCATTTTTAGAAATTTTATTCATATATATATAATATTAGAATAAAATTATTTTGTTTTATTTTTTCTTCTGTCTTTCCGCTGCTTTGGCTCTTACCATCTCGGTAAACTTCTTTCTAGCGGCTAATTGAGCTGGTGTGGCTGGCTTCTTTACCTTACCGCCAACTGCTTTAGAGACAACAGGGGCTACTGAGTCCTTAACTGGTTGAAGCTTTGGCATCTTAATTTTGCCACCGATCGCCTTGGATATTTCCTTGGCTTGTTCAACTTCAGCTTTGACCATTTCAACAGTAAGACCGGCTTTCTTGGCTGCTTCTGGATTCTCTTTAATGAGTTTGATAAGAGCGGCTGGAGTATTAACTTGTTTAATATCTCTATCTTCTGGAATTGCTACACCTGGATTGATAACGCCTTTGACGGCTGATAAATCGGCGGTGCCGGTTGCATATTTGGAGTTAATCCACGTTGCGATTGGACCACCAATGACGGGGACGGCTGCGCCTGCTGCGCTTACTGCTGCTTTTGCTACAAAACGTGCGACGGATTTTATTGCGTTGCCCATAACTATTTATATAATTTGTATTAGAAATTATTATTTTTATAGTATTTTATTAAATCATAAAAATAATAGGAATATGTATTTTAAATAAAAAAGTTGCGAGATAACTTATATTATTATAAATATCTATTATTTCTTGAGTGATGCTAAAAAATTAACAATAAATGAAAGGCAGTTAACTAATTTATTTGGTGATTTCAATTTTTTTTCATTTAACAAGCTATAATCAAAATCTTTTTTATCTTTAGCGTGTTTGAATTTTGTTATAGCATTTATTTCTTCATAAAAATCATTCTCAAAGAAATAGCCATAGTGCACAAAATCAATATTCTCATCATTGTAATGACGTTCAATATTTTGTAATGATACTTTGTCTGATGCATCACATAGGAGATAATCACAATCAATTTTATTCAAATCTATGTTAATAAGACTTGGGTTAAACTTAATAACTTTACCGTATTGTGATATGAGTGGAATTTCTTTATCAATATCTTTAGAATAAATAATTATAATTTTAGGCTTGTTCACTTCTAACAATACATTAGCAACCGCACCAATTACAGGGGGAAGGCATGGGACTTGTAGGGACATTATTATATATATTATAATAGATTTATTTTTTCAATCTATTTATTATTTCTTGTAATAAATTATTTTGGTCAATAATGGTTTTTTCTAAAGTATCTTGTTTATCAATCAATTTTTGAATAACATCATTTTGTTTAGTGGTAAAGTCTCTTAAGTCTTCTACTTCTTTCTTCTTACAGTCTTCTTCTGCTTTTTTGTTTGCTTCATCCATATCATAAACGCTTTTAAAATTCTTTTGTTCTGCTTCAATTAGTTTCTTAGGACGGCGGAACTTACCTTCCTTATTACATTGTTCTTTATCACAATATTTATGTTCTTCTCCTTTGAAATCTTGAACAATGACGTGTACTATAGGCTTCATTAAATGCCTTGTTTCATCTGTATCTAGATGTTTTTGTTCATCTATATATTTTTGAAATTTATATTCTTTCTTGTCGGATTTAACTTCCATTATATTATTATAGTAGGACAAAATAATTTTAAACTAAAATTATTTTATTAACTCAAAATGTAAACATTTTAAAAAGCATTCACAGGCAAGATCGAGACGCCTATTGTTAATTGATCGTTTCCATCGGTAATCCATCCACTTGTTGAATACACATAAATATCATACCATCCAGTATAGGGAAAAGTTGTCGCGTAATCTAATGGAACGGTAAAATGATTATAACCATTATTCACATATGCGTTTATTGGGTAGTAATAGTATGTTCCTGCAGATTGTGAATAAACTCTAATGGTTGTTTGCATCATACCGCCGCCGGTATAATATCCCGAATTTTTACCCCATATATAAACGGAACAAGTTGTATTATATAGGTAAAAAGCGTATGTCATATTAACACCACCACCCCACGCTACATTGTTGCTAAAATAGACTAATTTATTTACTGCTTGTGAGCGACGCAGAGAATTACCGTCCATACACATTACGCCCGAATAAGGAGAGGTATTCTGTGGTAAACTTGAATTAAAATTAATTGATGAACCATAAAATTCGTGTGTGTTTGGTGTTCCGTGAGAATTGGCATAGTATCCATAATACATAGAATTGGAATTACCACCGTCTAAATGTAGGTTGCCGTTGGTTGAAATTACAGCTGCAGTTGATGCTCCTGAGCGTTCCGTTCCTGAACCAACGACAAGATAAGAAGACCAAGCAGCATTTGGCCCATAGACAGTCATAGAATCATTCGCATTTAGTCCAT
>Ga0209500_10001517_pt1 | contig 17354 bp, 19 predicted proteins | sample S_140212_EF_Meta_FD_187323 | JGI IMG/M metagenome (GOLD analysis project Ga0209500, IMG submission 187323) | Freshwater microbial communities from Lake Simoncouche, Canada to study carbon cycling - S_140212_EF_MetaG (SPAdes) (version 2) | ecosystem: Environmental > Aquatic > Freshwater > Lake ... | reverse complement strand
TCCGCGAGTAGGCTCACCAATCTTGCTTGCACTCGCTGAATCCCAGACACACGGCTGTTTTTGCGTGCGAAAGTGACGATGTCTGTGATGTCAAAATAGATGCGTTGCATAGAGGCTTCTGCGTTGTCCGACAGAGCGAGTCGTTTGAAGCGACTGCCTTCTGCGATCTTTACGCTGCCTTGAAGAAATGTGGCAACGCGGGTGCGGCCAATGCGTTTTCTCGTTTTGCGAGTTCCATGTCTCCAGCGACCATCATGTCAACGAGTTCATCAAAGCTCGTCTTTGGTTTCCAGCCGAGTTTTGACCGGGCCTTCTCGCTGCTTCCTAAGAGCAGTTCCACCTCGGCGGGCCGGTAATAGCGTGGATCGATCTCGACGTACTCTTGGTAGTCAAGGCCCACCCGCGAAAATGTTTTTTCGCAGAACTCGCGCACAGAATAAAGCTCGTCAGTACTGACGACAAAGTCGTCCGGTTCGTCTTGCTGCAGCATCATCCACATTGCTTCGACATAGTCGCCGGCAAAGCCCCAGTCGCGTTTGGCATCGAGGTTTCCTAGGAAAAGCTTGTCTTGCAGCCCAAGCTTGATGCGCGTGGCTGCGCGCGTGATCTTTCGCGTTACAAACGTCTCTCCCCGCCGCGGACTTTCATGATTGAAGAGAATACCGCAGCAGGCAAAAAGACCGTAGCTCTCCCGGTAGTTCGTTGTGATCCAGTGTGCGTAGAGCTTCGCAACACCGTAAGGCGATCGCGGATAGAAGGGGGTCGTCTCTTTCTGCGGTGTTTCAACCACCTTGCCAAACATTTCTGAACTCGACGCCTGATAAAAACGGATCTGCTGGCCGGAACCGTCTTGAATATCGCGAATCGCTTCGAGCAGTCGCAGTACTCCCACTGCGGTTACATCGGCCGTGTAGGTCGGTTGATCAAAACTCACCCGCACATGGCTTTGCGCCGCAAGGTTGTAGACCTCGTGCGGAGCGACCTCGCGGATCGTCCGAGCAAGACCGTTTCCGTCTGACAAGTCGCCGTAGTGAAGTGTGAGCGATCCACGTTCGTGGTCAAGTGAATTGTGAAAAAGATGCTCGATGCGTTCAGTGCCAAACGTGCTGGAACGGCGTCGCAGGCCGTGTACCTCGTACCCCTTTGAGAGTAATAATTCCGCGAGATACGAACCGTCTTGCCCTGTTATCCCTGTGATCAATGCCCGCTTCTGCACGGTAGCCTCCGAGTTCTTTTTGTGTGTTTGTTTGCGATACCCAAAGCCTGTATGCGGTGGTACTCTGGGCGAGTCGTGGGCGGGAGAATAGCTGGCCGATCATTCGGCCGAAATACCACTTTCCGACTCCACTTGAGCCACAATCTGCTCGTAGAGGCGGACGTAACCGCGAGCCGTTTCGGCCCATACAAATCCGGCAGCATGTGCCTTGGCCTTGGCGGCAAACCCCGTGTCGGCGCGAAACGCCGCCATGCCGGCCCAGTAGGCCGCCGCCATGCTCGGGGCATCGAAAGCATCAAAATAAAAGCCGTGGCTGCCGGCAATCTCGGGCAGACTCGTGCGACGCGACACGAAGACGGGCTTGCCGCACTGCATCGCTTCGAGTACTGGAAATCCAAAGCCTTCCGTGAGCGATGGAAATAAAAATGCTTCGCAGTGTTCGTAGAGCCATTGCCGATCGGCATCAGACACTTCGCCCGGCAAAATCACGCGATCTACCAGCCCCTTGCGGGCTACTTCGCGTTCGAGAAATTCGCCGTACGGCGTCGCTTTTTTACCTGCGACCACAAGCCGCTGCCCGGGCAGCTTTTCGAGCAAATCAAAAAGCACGTGAAAATTCTTGTGGGCCGAAGCATTTCCAACGCTCAGCAGAAACGGGCCCGAAGGAGCAAATACCGGTCGGGCCGCCGACGCATCGCATGGTTTGGAGAGTCCCAGCGGCACCACGTGCACAGGCCTGCCACCCAGAACAACGTGCTCCTGCACATCCCGGGCGACATACTCAGAATCGGTGACAATGGCCGCAGCCCGATTCACTCTCTGCTGGATATCAGCCAGTTTGCGTTTGATTTCCTTAAAGTGCTCATCGTGCGGTGCCCCATGCAGAAAGTTCAAATCGTGAATCGTGAGCAGAACCGGAACGCGAGCGTCTAGCGGCAAGTATCGCGACGCCTGATGGGTCATGTGCCAGAGGCTCACTGTTGGCTTTGGCAGCAAGGGTTGCACCAGTGGCCGCACCAACCGCAGCAGCGTTTCCTTCTTCCACGGAGCCACATTGATCCGCTGAAACGTCTCGCCGGAGAAATACTGGTCAGCCGTCTTCGGCACCAAAAACACCGGCTGCACTCGTCCCTGGGCTGCCTTGAGAATCTCACGGCCGAGATGGAGGGAAAACCGGCCTAGGCCGCAGTTGATGTGGCGGATTTTTTCGAGATCGATCACAACCCGAGGTAAGCCATCGGCATCCTGCTTCCCAAGGCTAGTACGCGACTCGGATAGGGTCAGTTGGGGCATGGGAAAATAGGTGCTGAAATGAGCCCTCGTTGCAGGTGAAGCTTGGTGAACCGAGAGGCAAAGACAGCCATTATCATTGTGACTACTGCCACCGGAGAGAAGCCGAGTTTCTGCGGCAGAACTTAAGCCACGCGTCGGGCAGGCGGGGCGGGGCTCGTAAGCGGGGTCTCGCTCGGCAGCTTTTTTCCCGACGGAAGCCCCTTGGGAAGCTGTCTGGGCAGATAGTGGCTGCTGTCGGCCCGCCGCATGGCCAGCCAGTAGGTTGCCGAAAAACTTGGCCAAAGCGCAGTGTGCTTGCCGCTGGCGTGGACGTACCAACTGGTGCACGGCAGTCTGTAAACGCTGCCGTCGCTCTTCCACACGCTCTTGTCAAACTTCTTTTGCAGGCTGTCGTTGAACGCACGCTGCACGTCCTGTCGCACTTCGATCGTGTCGAGTCGGTCGGTTGCCAGCCATGTCAGGCACTGCAGGATGTATTGCACCTGCGTTTCAATCATAAAGAGGATCGAGTTGTGGCCAAGGCCGGAGTTGGGGCCCATCAGCATGAAGTAGTTGGGGTAACCGGCCACGGCCACGCCGTAAAATGCCTCGGGGCCGTCGTGCCAGTCGGCGGCGAGCGTGCGGTTTTCGCGGCCGCTGATCTGCATATCGGCTGCCGGATGAAAGGGCTGAAATCCTGTGGCATGGATGATCACATCCACTGGCCGCTCGATGCCGTCGGCTGTGAGAATCGAGTGTGGCCGCACTTCGGCGATGCGATCGGTGATGAGGTTGACGTTCTCTCGCGTCATCGTGGCATAAAAATCGTCGGAAATGAGCACGCGCTTGCAGCCCATGGTGTACATCGGCATGAGCTTGTCATGCAGGACGGGATCCTTGACGATGCTTTTGAGAAATATGGCCGAACGCTTCTGACCGCGTCCCAGCAGCTTGGGTTTCAGCGTGAAGCCCAGCGCGATCGATTCGGCGTTCCAATACTGCACCGCCCGCCACAGACGCTGGAGCAGTGGGACGCGAGCAAAGGCCCAGCGTGCCAGCCTCGATGTGGGCCGGTCGTTGCGCGGCAGCACCCACGGCGGCGTGCGTTGAAAGACGTGCAGCGTGCCAACCTTACCGGCAATCTCTGGAATAAACTGAATGGCGCTGGCACCGGTGCCGATCACGGCCACGGTCTTGCCCGTCAGGTCGACTTCATGCCGCCAGCGGGCCGAATGAAATGCTGGCCCCACAAACGATTCGAGGCCGGGCAGCGCAGGGGTTTTCGGCAGGTGCAGGCCCCCCACGCCCGAGACAACAACCCTCGCGGTGACGCAGCGGCCGCCGTGAAAGGTGAGCCGCCAGAGCCGCTGCGATTGGTCCCACTGGATCGCCGTCACCTGTGCGTTCAATTCGATTTTTGCATCGAGGTTGTGCTGCTGGGCCACCTGTTTCATATACGCCAAAATTTCTGGCTGCGTGGCAAACGTGCGCGACCAGCCGGCGTGCTGTGCGAATGAATAGGAGTAGAGCTGCGACGGCACATCGCAGGCGCAGCCTGGGTAGGTATTGTCACGCCACGTGCCGCCGAGCGAGTCAGCTTTTTCGTAGATCACAAAATCGGTGCGGCCAGCCTTGAGCAACCCAATCGCCATGCACATGCCGGCAAAGCCTGCGCCGAGGATCGCAAGTTCGGTGTCGACGATGCCATTGTCAGAGGCATGCTCCGCATGGCCAGCATGGTCAGGATGTTCCGCGTGTTCTGCATCGCCCACATGGCCATGGCAATCGACGGCACCGGCAGCCACGCGATGATTTGGATCCGACGATGGCTGAGTGTGTGTGGGCATCGTATTGCCTGTCGGACCGACTCAGCATGAATGGTCGAGAAATGATCGAAGGCCCATAGGGCGGCACCGCCCGAAAGCTTGACAATCTTTTCCCGGCGAATCAACGGGAAAATAAAGGGGTCAGGACTCTTTGTTTTGAAGTCTGGCCGAACACCATGTTAGTCTTCAGGCATGCCACGCCCACCGCGAGCCGATAAAGCAGGCGGATTGTACCACGCACTCAATCGTGGAAACGCTCGTGCGCAAATCTTCCACAAGGATGCCGACTACGCAGCCTTCGAGCAGATTCTGGCAGATGGTCGAGCACGGTATGACGTGTTGCTATTTTCCTATCAATTGATGCCGAATCACTGGCATCTGGTTTTGCGCCGTAATCGTGACTGTGAAATGAGCCGCTATTTGCGATGGATCACGGCCACACACACGATGCGTTTCCACGCTCACTACCACACGGCGGGTGAAGGGCATGTCTATCAAGGGCGGTTCAAAAGTTTCCCCATCCAAGACGACAACCACTTTCTACCCGTCTGCCGGTATGTTGAACGCAATCCCTTGCGTGCCGGGCTGGTGGCTCAAGCCCAAGCGTGACGGTGGGGTTCACTGTGGCGTTGGTTGCAATCGACCGAACCTGAACCGGGCTTGCTTTCTCCCTGGCCAATCCAGCGATTGCCGAGCTGGGTCTCGAAGGTGAACGAGGCACTGCCAGACACCTCTTTACAGGAATTGCAGAAGTCTGCGCAGCGCGGCACACCCTACGGCGAGGCGTCCTGAATCAGCGAAACATCCAAACGCCTCGGACGTTCACCCACACTCCGTCCTCGTGGCCGCTCGCAACTCCATTCTCCCAGAGCAGAACAAAACAAAGAGTCCTGACCCCTTTGATTCTGACACGATAGCCGTCACGGTTGAGACGCTTGATCGTATTTGTAAACAATTTGATATCGAACGCATCGATCTTTTGAAACTCGATACGCAAGGAGAAGGGTTCGATATTTTAAAAGGGGATCAGCAGGTTCTATTGCGCGGAATCGTTGAAGTTTTGGTGACCGAATTCTTTTTTGTTCCGCATTACGAAGTCGCGCCGCTTCTGGACGAAATCTGGACATTGCTCTGGGGTCATGGTTACGAGTTGTTTGACATATTCATCGGCCCGCATGAGGCGAATGATCAAGCTCGCTTTGGCGATGCAGTTTTCGTCAACCCGCAGTTCAGGGCAAGCTTCCTCGACATTGTGGCAACTGAATGTTAAAATGAGAACTGATCGCCCTGCTTTGGTTGGCCCGGACTATGTTTTTCGTCGAGAGATTTGGCCGAATCAATCAATAATCATCAGTCGTTTCCACGAAAACATGACGCAAGCGAATCCAACAGGTCGTGCTCCGGACTTCATCGGCATAGGTGCGCAGAAAGCGGGCACTTCGTGGCTTTATGCTCAACTCTGCCGGCATCCAGATATCTGGACGCCGGGCAAGGAGATGCACTACTTTGATCGCCTTGGCGGAACCCACGATGCCGACTGGTACAGGTCTCTTTTTGTTAGTGCACCAGCGGCCAATATTGTGGGGGAAATCACGCCTAAATATGCAATCTGCGAAGCGACCGCAATTGATCACATGTACGCAGTGGCTCCTCACGCCAAACTCCTCTTCATGGTGCGGCATCCTGTGGATCGTTACTGGTCTCAGTGTCTTGTGAAATATACCGAAGGGACTCTTTCCACAGACACCAGAGCACCCTATGACTTTTTTGATAAACCCTTGGGAAAACCACGCGGCCTTTACTCACGCACGCTCATAGAGTTTTGCCGAGTCTTTGATCCCGCTTCGGTGCTCATCATTTTTTATGATGCCATTTCCCTGCGGCCCGCTGAACTTCTGTCCGATGTCTTTCAATTCCTCTCTCTGCCAAACCAGATCATTGCCGTTGATCTATTGAACCAACGAGTAAACGCCAACCGTCTTCATGACCCAATGCCCACTGCTTTGCGTAAGCACGTTTCACTTGGGTATGCCAAGGAAGTGCATTTACTGGCAAGCGTATTTGGGGGCTATGCAACAGACTGGGGCAGTGGTTCGGGCGACGGCGAAAATCCCTTTGCTGTACCACCCCCCGACCATCCGCCGACCATCCAACTGACGAGCAATCATCTTGCTGCACTGAAGCGCGATTCTATTCACGAGAACTGATTGTCGAAATTGCGACTAGTGCTGTGTCACAGCTAGATATTTGGGTAGGCGTGGTGAAACCCAAATGGCGTGGTGGGACGATGTGCTGAAGATTCAAGAACCCATGGCCAACTCGCTGAACGAATACCTCCGTCCAAAGTTCGTCGAGATCGGGCGCAAACTCGCGGCCACGCCGCAACCCACCGACAGATAAAGTGGGACAGTCTACTTTTCCGCCAATCTCACTCTCGACGCGGAAAGGGGGGAAAGTAGAATGTCTTCTTCGCTTCCCCACTTTCGCCCCCGCCCTCCTTTCTCGCTTCCTCGTGAACTCGATCGTATGCATCCACAAAACGCATTGGGCAGAAAATACTTCGGAAAAAACGGCGCAGACTTTCTCATCTGGAGTCTTTTTTCCAGAGAGGAGCCAGGCTTTTTTGTCGATGCGGGTGCTTTTGATGGCATTCACTTGAGCAATTCCTACTCCTTCGAACTGGCGGGGTGGGGTGGGATTTGCGTGGAAGCGCACCCGGAGTATTTTCCTCACCTTCAAAAAACAGGCCCAGAAGCCGAACCGTATGGTCTGCCTGCGTCGGGCCGGGTGCGGGAGCAGACATAGATTTTTTAACAGAGCCCCTCGGACTGCTTTCTGGAATCGAAGCAACCAAAACCCTTGGCATGGAAAAGCGTTATGCCGCACGCAATATGATTTTTCCGGTATGGCAAAAAGCGGACGTCCCAGCCGCAACGCTGACAGCGATTTTGGAAGAGGCGAATGCCCCTCGGCTGATTTCGTTTTGCACTCTGGATACCGAGGGAACCGAACTCGATGTGCTCGCCGGACTCGACTTCGACCGTTTTTAGTTTCGCCTCATTCTGGCCGAGGCAAACACGCTGGAAGAAGCATTTGAAATGGAAAAAGTGTTGCAGGTGCGGGGTTATCTCCTGGCTCGACGACTCAAGCAAAACTATTTCTTCGTTCGCTCCGAAGACGACGCAGCCATAGTGCGCGCTTGTGCGGGATCTCTTTCCATTGAAGATACGATCCATCCTCTTGGCGAGCAGGCCACTCACCATCTAAATATGGGAAGAGAAATTTCATTCTCGCCGGTAGCAAGTCTCGGGAATGATTCGCCATGAACCCAATACAGAACTCCGCGCGGCAGCGGATTCCAGCGGTATTTTTTACGTACGATCAAGATCAGGAAACCGCCCTGTTTACTCTGCGGTCTTATCGGGCTTTGTGGCCAGGCCTGCCCTTGGAGTTTGTTCTTCCGTACACCAGCCAAGCGGCTCTGGAGGGCTACCAACGCCAACTACCTTCCGATCTGCCATGCACGTTTGTGCGCACGGAGTCTGCCATCGCTGCGGCTCTTTCCCAACTGATTGGGGCCGTACTCTTGAAAAGTGACTCGCCTTGGTTTTTCTGGTGCACTTCAGACAGAATCCCGATCGTCTTTGTAGATCCCCCGCGACTGTGTGGCTTGGCATCGCAATTGCTTGAAAACCAATTGCCCCACACCAGCGATGTGGTTCGTCTTACCCGTTGGCGGGATTCCGTTTTCACAGCGCCTGCCGGTGGTGCCGAGAGCGTCTCAGGCTTCTCTTTTGCCGCGAACCCCCTCTCGACGCTGTTTGGATTTTGGCATCCACAATTTGTCTCTCGGCGGTTTCTCGGCTGGATTGGGGATGTGGCTTGTTCTGGCCAAGTGGCAACAATGGCAAACCTCAACAAAAAGCTGGGGGAGTCTTTTGATGCAATGGCTTTTAGAGGCTTGTTGCCGAGGCACACCCTCGCCAAATTTATAAAGCCAACCTACCATGGCAAGTGGACGTTAAACTATCGAGTCGACCGGTCTCGTGCGGGCCTTTCCGTTGGCCAAGCCGCCAACAGCACGCGGAAGTTCATCACTTTTGCCAATCCCAACCAAAAAAATGTCAATCGCTTCTGGGAAAAACCAGAAGCTCTTGCTCCTGAGCCGGTCGAAGCACCAGAAGACGACTCCACTTTACAAAACCTGATCCAAAGGACGTTTCCTCCGCTGCCGACGATCGTGGCAACTTGCGGCGGCTCCGGGTCAAAATTCCTCGTGCGAAATATCTATCCACACGAAGAATTCGCCGTGCTCAAGCAGGCCCATAGCCACTGGCGAGTTCCGCCGGTGGCTCTGCAACCCGGACAAAAGGTGGTTTATCTTTATGGGGACCCCCGCAATACAGTTTGTTCATTTTTTGCTCGTCGCGGTGGAATAACCCACCTACACGATTTTCACACCCCATCAAAAGAGCAGCAGCAACAGGTCCGCAGCGGCTGGGTCTGCACGGCCCTGCAAAACCTAGAAACAGACGCCGGGCCAATCACTGCTGACTGGGATCTGGAGAAATTTCTTTGCCATGGTGTCGAGCAGTTCCGGCTCGAAGAACATTTTGATTGCTGGATGTACGCTCAGCTACCCTACCCTGTTTATTTCTGTCGCTACGAAACCCTGTGGGAAAACTGGGGTCGGCTCCAACACGCTTTGGGTATCACCCGCGATGACTTACCGGCAAAAGAAAACCGTCGCTCGAGCTGGGCAGATCTGCCCGAACCACAGAATGCTGCCTTGCATAAAATGCTGGGGGATTTCGCCCTGCGACTCGAAACGCTCCCCGATCTTTTCAAGGCTGAAAACGGCACCTTGACCGACTTAACAACCGACAGTGTGTTTGTGCCACAGATCGTTTAGACCGACCTAGGAATCGATCTTGGGGAATGGCCGGTTTGATCCAGGCGCTTTCACGATGCGAATGCCCTGCGGATCCCGTTGAATTCGCACCCGGTCGGGAAGGGCATCGCAGAAAGCCGTAAACCGGTCGGGATGGGCAGGGGCCAATTGCCGAAGCAGGGCAATCGCCTCGTCCCAGTTGTGGTGAATATAATCCTGGAGCGCGGGACTGGCCCACGTCTTGTCGTCGCCGAGATGGCACGTCAAGTGGACGTCGGTGAGGATCAGCATCCGAGTGGCGCTGGCCACCATATTGTAGATCAGCCCCCGCATCACTGCTGCGGCGCCGACACAGGCGTTTGTGCGAATAAATCGCCTTACCGCTGCAACGCTCAAGACAAAACAATCGTGGCCTTCGTGGCGGCGACCGCAATCGGCAAACAAGAGCGAGAGCAGCGACGGATCGGCACACGCTCCGTCGATAGTGCGTCGATTAATGACAAGCATGTCGAAGCCATAGTCGAGCAGTCTGGAAACAGCATCGTAAAAATGGGGCAACGGGAGGATGTCGACGTTCGTGAAGATGATCGTATCCACATCGTCTCCCAAGGCCGCCTCAATCAGATCAAAGAGCAGCGGCAGCGGGCGTGGCACTTCAAATGTGCGCACGTCGAGAATCGAGCGAGATAGCGGCACGGTGTCCGGGAAAAAGCGTTTCGCAAAATCGATGTCACCCGGCATCGCAGCAGCCCGAAAACGCACATCGAGCCTCGCAGCTTTGTCGGCAGCAGTGCCTGCAACAAAATCAGCCGCCTGTTGCATTGCGGCGAATGTGAGAGCCTGCATTGCCTGGGCCTGCGAGCCGGGGCCCGCGGAAAACGGGTTGACAAGGTGCCGAAACCTCCGGGACTGCCGCAAAGGCGGGTTGTCAAGGTCCAACCCATGTGCCAGCAGGATGTCGTTGAGCGACTCGCCCGGAGATTGCTGATACGTATTGTCACACAGGTGTGGCATGGGTAAGGCTTGTGTTGGGAATTGTCAGTCGAGGTAGCCCAGTCGCCGCAGCCACAACCCATAACGCGATTCAAACAGGGCGTTATGGCGAGCGTCCATCTCAGCCTTGTTCAAGGCATCGTTGCCGCTGCGAAAAAAACCGGGATAGAGCTTCTGGAGAGAGGCGATGTTATTGGCCCACTCCATCTGCTTTTCCATTTTCAGAAAAAGAGCCATACTTGCAATGACCTTTTCCGGCCGCTCTGTCATATCTTCAAACCGCAGAAAAAGGGTTCGCGGCCGGTCGAGGGGTTGCCAGGCATCCAGATGATCTCCCCACGATCCAAATGGCGTGTCTCCTTCGATCACCTTTTCAAGTGTCACGCCCTCTCGCTTGCGTTCATAGCACAAAAAGTGAAAAAAGGAGACCGCAGCGGCGCGGCCGTCGCGCACGACATAGATGGCCGGTTCATCGTCCTGTGGGGGGTGGTGTGTCTTGATGATGTGCAGGTCTGGCGCAGCCTTCGCTGCTGCTAGAAATTCCAGCCACGGCTTCTCGTACGATCGATGCCCGACATTCGATGCAACATCGGGGCGACTGCCGATGTCTTTTCGATCGTTGTATTGCGAGTAGCTCTCGTGGCAAAATACTTGCTTGAGAATCTGCCGCGCGAGCGTGTTGCCGGATCGAGGATAGGAGGCCAACCAGACAATCATAGCGTGCGATTCTACACGGCAAATCCCCAAGCGAACTAGAGGAATGTGCCGGACTGAAAACAAAAAAGAAGCCTCTGCCTGTCGAGCGGCCCACCCTTAGCAAAGGCCTGCGACTGCGCTCCGCAGAGATTCCTAATTTTTTCTAGACATATCAACGGGAAACAGAGGAGATTTTAGCAGCAGGTTTTTGCTTCGATCCTGAATGATACCGGTGACAGTATTTTGCAACCGTTGACAAGCAGTTGCTGTGTGAGACATTATTTTAATTAGATCGGAACACATGCGTGAGTTGCGGAGGTTTTTGATTCCATGCTGCCATCAGCGGCCGAATGCGATGAACTGGCAGATGTGCAGCCGATTGTAATCTTTGGGATGCATCGCTCTGGTACGTCCTGTCTGGCGGGCTGCCTCGAAGAACTGGGATTGCATTTGGGTACCGTGATTACCTCCGCACCCCACAACAAAAAGGGAAATCGAGAAAATCCTGAACTTTGGCCAATTCACAATCTCATACTGAGTCGAGTCGGGGCCGCCTGGGACCTCCCGCCTACCGGCGTTGTTCCGTGGACTCCAGAAGACGCCGCAGCGATTCGGCGATTCTTGGACGGCTATCGAAATATTCCAGAACCGTGGGGACTTAAAGACCCTCGTATCACGCTGCTCTTCGACGGCTGGTTTTCTATTCTTCCCCGATTACGCCTTGTAGCATCGGTCCGTCATCCCGTCGCGGTCGCCAGATCCCTCGCTGCGCGGAATGGTTTTTCCAAAGAGCGGTCTTACTCGCTCTGGGAACGCTACAATCGCGACGTGCTGCGATGGCACTCGCTGACCAACTGCCCGGTGATCAACTACGACGACCCAAACTACGAGCAGACTGTTCAGAGGGTCGCGGCTCAGTTCGGTATCGGGGTAGATCGATCGCTTACCTTTCGGTCCATGGAACTGAATCACCAACGTGTCGATGAAAAACCCCCCGAATCCGTCGCGGGCTTATGGCATGAACTTCTGGAGGTGACCGAGTAATGGCTCTACGGGTCTCTATTATAGTTGTTGCCTTCGACATGAAACGCGAAATTGTTCGCACCATTGCGTCGCTTCTACCGCCGTATCAGCTTGCGGTAACCAATGGGGATGTTGAGATCATTGTTGTTGACAACAATTCCGCTGAACCCGTCCGCCGCGATTGGTTTCCGGCGGACGGGCCCGTTCGTGTGGTGCGAGTAGAAGACGGCGGCGTGTCGCCATGCATCGCGATTAATAGAGGCGCACGGCTGGCGCGGGCCGATTATCTGGCGGTTCTCATTGATGGCGCGAGGCTTGCGTCGCCGGGCTTGCTAAGCACCGCGCTCGCCGCTTCTAGAGTTCATCCAAGGAGCTTTGTCGCAACCATGAGCTTTCACCTCGGGCAAAAAAAACAGCAGGTTTCGCTCACCGAAGGATACACACGCGAGGTCGAAGACGGCTTGCTCAATAGTATCGGTTGGCCAGAGAATGGCTATCGCCTGTTTGAGATATGCACTCTTGGCGAGGGGAGGGACGCTACGGCTCATGGCGTGTTGAAGATGCGAGCAGAAACCAATTTTTGTTTCATGAGGACTTCCGATTTTATGGAAATGGGTGGCTTCAACGAACGCTTTGTTCAACTCGGTGGCGGGTTCGCCAACTTCGACTTTTTTCGTAGAGCTGCCGAAGCGGCGCGTGAAGGATTTGTGATGCTGGTGGGCGAGGGAACCTTTCACCAAGTCCACTGCGGCGCGACAACTCAGGCAGGAGGAGTCGACAGGAAGTACGATGGAAATCTATCGCTATGGGATCTCTACGGGCGAGAGTATGAGCACATAGTCGGCCAGGCATTTACCTTGACAACGCAAACACCTGCACTTTTTGGGCGTGTAACCCATCCCGAAGTTCCACGACTTTTTTTCGGCAAGTACGCCGAAAACAAAGAGCTGTGTTCGCGCGTGTGAGAAGAAGCTGTACGGTACTTCGGCGGCAGATGGTATGATGACGCGCGAGAGAGCTGTGTGGCATGACACAGAGGCGGGCTTGAAGATATTTCCCTTGAGCGTCGGTAGCCACAATCGCAAATAATTTGGGCCTCGCCCGAATAAACATTATAAATGCTAGGCAGTTCTACGACTGGCAGACCTCGGGCGGCGGCGATGATGTGCTGCGACTTGTGGATTGCTTGGAGCGCGCTGGCATAGAGTGGTGCGCGATCGGCGGCGTGGCAGTGAACCACTGGGCCGCCGAGCCAATGGTTACGCGAGATGTCGACCTCGTAGTGGCACTCAATCATGTTGACCTCGCCGTGGCCATGCTGGAGGCAGCCGGATTCGCGAGCGAGCGGTTTCCTTGGTCAGTGAATCTCACGGGCCGCTCGGCGGTTTCGAGGCAGATATCAACCGAGGATTTCTACTGCGACTTTCCACGCCGCGCCGTCGCTGCCGACGTGCATGGCATCCTGATGCGTGTGGCCTCGATCGAAGACACGCTCGCGGGCAAGATAAAGGCTTGGTCGGAGCCGTCGCAGCGGCAGAGCAAGCAGGCAAAAGATTTCACCGATATCGTGCGGCTCGTTGAATCGCATCCTCGGCTCTGGGATCGATTGCCCGCTGCCTTGCAGGCCCTCGTGAACCGCCCCGCGACTGGCTGATGCCCGAGAACGAGGCCATGCGACCGGCTAGGCCGTGGACTGTCGCACAAAAACAAACCACACGATTTCCTTGTCGGGAACAAGGAGGCTGCGCACCGTGAGCGTTTCTTTGAGTGCCAAGCCTGCGTCTGCCGGACAAGGAGGCGCCCCCATGGCAGCAAAGAGCGTTCCCCCCGGCTTGAGAACTCGCGCGACATGCCCAGCAACTGTCGCGGGATTGGTGAGGTGATTAAAAACACTGAAAGCCAGCACGGCGTCGAACTGTGCAGCGGCCAATGGCAGCGGCGAAGATTCGATGTTGTGCAACACTAAATGCGGCTGCCGTGCCTCCAGACCGTGCAGCGGAATCTCGTAGCGTTCAAACGCCGACAGGCTTGAATTGTGGCCATCAACCCCTGTGTAATGTCCGTGGTCGAGGTAGGGGATGAGTTGTGTGCCAGCCCGACCAGCCCCGCAGCCCAAGTCCAAAAGATGGTGGTTGGGCAAAAGCCCGCGACTGATCAGGAACTGTTTCTGATCCAGCCCAAGAGCCCACTTGCTGCTGTAGATCCTGTGATGCTCTTCGTTGAGCAGGTCGAGCGTGTGGCCGCGTTTCCAAGTCATCGCCTGTCCTCGTATCGGTATCCGAAGTAAGAGAGTTCAAAGTCGAAGCCATTTTCGATGAGCTTGCGCGAGACGGGATCCATCCAGTCGCGGTAGCAAGCCACGTCGCGGTTGGACCGATTGACATGGGCCAGGGCGATCCCAGACAGTCCGATTCGCTTGGCCACCAAGGCAAAATCTTGGCTCAGATTTTCCACTTTTCCGATGCAGTCTACTCGCGGCGTGAGTGACGTGTCGAAGAGCAGGCATCTGCTTCGATCTCGCAGAAACCTTCCACCGGGAAAGCCTGGCTCGCCGATACAGTAGATGTTCTGCACCCAGTGGTTGAAGTCTTTGGGGCTCGGCGGCCCGACAATGCGTTTCATTTGGATCTGGTAAAAATACCGCGAGAGGGTGATGGCGTATGGGTTGCGCGTAAATCCAAACGTGAAATAGCCTGTCCGAGTCTCCGGAAAATGCTGGTGGATGTCGTCGAGGCTCGCAAACTCCTCGATCGCGCAGCGTAAGCCGCTGCGGGTGTCGGTCCACTGATGCGTGACGATATCCCGATCAACAAGATGGGGGGAAAGGCTCTCCTGCACGCTGGTGCCGGCAGTCTTTCGCGTCTTGATGAAAAGACACCTGCGCGAAAAGGCGATTATTGCCATCTGTTTGTCCCGAGATGGCGATGAATTTCAAAAAGTTTGCGCACCCTGTAGACCTCGTTAAAATCGAAGGCTTGCAGCCGGAGAGGATCGCCCGTTGCCCGCTCCTCTTGCCAAAGTGCATAGTTCAGGCTGAGTTGATCGCGGCGAGAGCCCGCCCGATACTCCAGCGACCACCGATCGCAGGCCCGCCGCAGTCGCTGCGAATGCATGTCTTTCACCATCATCCGCGTGCCATAGAGCCCATGGTTTCGGGGATACTCTGCGGCCTCATAACGACGGAGTTGATCGTGAACAACCTGTGGGTCATCCAATGTTTTTTCCACAACCTCTAATCCTTCATCGTACACGCAGTTGCGGTGGGGATGCCGTGCAATCGCCATGTCTGCACCCGGCGTGAAAAATTCGGCGAGAAATTCGTCGAGATTCACATTGATGCGCATCGAGCCATCAAGGGTGATGCACAAATCGTAGCCTTCGACAAGGGTTTTGTGATGCTCTATTTTAAGCAGCGACGCCCGCCGCTTGGGGCAGGTGACCCCTGCTGGCAGGCCATTTGAGCCAACGGATTGCCACACTGCGCTGCTGAGTCCCTCGTCACTGAAACAGAGGTAGTCCCAGCCAGGCGTGACAATGGTTGGGTCCTTGAGCGTGTCATAGCCATCGATGATAAACGTGAAGATGACCTTCTTCATGCCAGCTTCTCCGGGGGATTACACTGTCGGCCTTGAAGTCACGGGTGAGAAAGTGAATACGCTTCCGTTGCATACCGCGACAAAAAGTCGAATCGGGCAATCCCATCCAAAACCAATTGTACTTCGTCGGGCCGCCACAAAGCACTCGCTCGCGTCTGCTTGGGTGTCACAAAGACCATCTCCTTGACGGCTTGGGCGTGCTCTGGAATCGCGGGCAGGCCGAGAAACCCGCAGAGTCGCTCGAGCGTTTTCTCTACCGAGAGAACCAGATCCTCGTGATGGTTGTCGAGATAGAGGCCAGCGAACAACCGATCGCGAATGGCCGCAACCGCTTCACAGTGCATGAAATACCAGGCAATGCGATTGCGGATCGGGGCGCCGCTGCGGGCATGCATCGTGGCAATGACATCGAAGGGATTGCGAACCGCGTGGACGATCTTGATCGGGATCCCCAGAATCTCGTGGAGCCGATCGAGGAGTCGGTGATCGCCGTGGAGCAACAGCGTGGCCGGATTCCAGATCTTATCTCCCATCACTGTGAGCGAGCGGCATGAATCGCTCTCTTTTTTCACCTGATACGTGTAGCCCTCGGATAGTCGGCCCGATTCCCGATTGCGGCGGGAGTTTTCTTGGATTTCACCCAAGATTGTGGCTCGCGAAGTGTCCCGCCAAAAAGTGGCCGAAGCGGTGGTCTCGTTGGCTACAACCGCCTGCGGATGGGCATCGATCACAGAGCCTAGGAGCGTCGAACCGCTGCGGGCATTGCCGATGATGAGCAAAAATGTTTGCACACTCGCAAGCGGATCTTGTGTTATCCCCCCCGTGGCAGCCAATGGCTTGCAGACCATCTGACTGCTGTCAACGGGATCCAAGGGTGTGTCTGAAAATATCATGCGCAGGATTTTTGCACATTCAATCAACGATGAAAACACCAACTTGACGCATTTTCAATCGGTTGCGTAGCCTCTTTGGAGGCGCGTCTTTCACAGTGCTCAATGAGAGCGCATGCCCGCGCATCCTCTAGCCGCCGTCATGCAGTCATGCCAGTCGTGCCCATCGCCAAACGCACGGTCGTTTTCATTCTGAGCGAAAGGCAATCGGGTTCCACGTGGCTCTCGTATGTGCTGGGGTCGCACGCATCGGCATCCCATCTCGGGGAATACCACTGCCCGTTCACGATGCCTGGGCATGTAGCATGCCGACTGTGCGAAGCCAGATCGCAACCCTGCCCAATCTTTCATGACATTCACACGATCCCTCTCAATCGCGCGTTCGACTATGCGTTTGAGCGACTGGGGTCCACATGCCTGATCGACTGCTCCAAGCAACTCTCGTGGATTTCCCGATTTGCCCTCGGCGAGAACGGCGAGCCTCGCGAGAACAATTTTGATCTGAAGGTGGTGCACTTGCTGCGGGATCCACGCGGGTGGTTTGCCTCGCAGCTGAGGCGATCCCCGCTGGCGGCCGTCGACGCAATTGCGACCTGGCAAAATACGAATCGCCAGATCGCGCACTTTATCCAACAGCATCGCCTCCGCGCTCTCCGCGTTCTCTACGACGATCTCACCGGTCGGCCTGCCGATACATTTCCTCGCTTGTGCGATTTTCTGGGTTTTGATTTTCAACCGGCGGCGCTTCACTACTGGAATAATGAACACCACGGGCTCGGTGGCAATGGGGCGGCATTCAATCTGCTCGGATCGCTGCCACATGCGAAGGTGACCACAGGCGACGATGCTTTCTACCAACAGCAGTCGCAGCAGATGTTTTGCGACGACCGTTGGCGCAGCGAACTACAATCGAGCGACGCCGACTTCCTCGGCCAAGATCATTGGCTCGCA
>Ga0209500_10001512_pt1 | contig 17376 bp, 17 predicted proteins | sample S_140212_EF_Meta_FD_187323 | JGI IMG/M metagenome (GOLD analysis project Ga0209500, IMG submission 187323) | Freshwater microbial communities from Lake Simoncouche, Canada to study carbon cycling - S_140212_EF_MetaG (SPAdes) (version 2) | ecosystem: Environmental > Aquatic > Freshwater > Lake ... | reverse complement strand
GTTCTAAGGTGTAAGGAACAGGCATCAGTCTTTCAATACTAAAAGCATTGCCTTGACGTGCTTCGTATTCTTGTGTGTCTTCATTATAAAAACGTTGACGGATATTCATTTTACCAACGAAGTCAGGTTGCTGTACGCGATCTCGATCGTAGGTAATATTGTTAATATAAGCGGTCATAGCAGGCACAGTAGGCATGGCATTCTCGCTCATGTTATTGATAATAGCAGCTACTTGACGACTGCCATCACCGTAGTAAACAGGCACACGTTGTAGAGTAGTATTACCTACACGGTCTTGTCCGTATTCGACCTGGAATCCAGAAAGCATGCGAATGAACTGTGCGAGGAATCGCTCAATTTGAGCATCATAAAAATACTGCTGAAGTGCCGCCATAATTAATTATCCGCCGAAGGTCTTAATGCATCACTTAAACTTTGACGTTGATAAGTGACATTTGCATAAATTGTATATTCTAATACGTCATTGGTATTTAATGCTGTAGATACCGTAAATGATATATTTCCTGCTGTGTTAGCAATAGTATTGGTAATGATCTTGCTGTTTAGTTTTGTTTTTACACCATACGTACTTTTGTATGTGGTCTTAGTAATAACTTGTTTGGAACTTAATGTAAATGTTTTAGTTTGCGCACTTGCATTTGTAGTATATGGACTAGCAACTTTGATCGCGTCCCAGGCCAATGCGTTAGCATAGTTAGCATCTGTGTTATTAATAAAGCCGCTACGTTGGGTAGTATTAGTAGCACCTGGAGTAAGATTAGTACGTAATCCATCTTCAATTTTAACCCAACGGCGACTATCATAACGGAATAATCTATTAGGTACATAATCTAAACGTAGATAGTAATCGCCGGTCACTGGACTTGTCGGGAACGCTATACCAGCGGCTACTGTGGCACCGTTTGGAGGGAATGCGTCACTGGTCAAGTAACCTTTGACTTTATCACTTGGGCTTACTGTGCTAGAACTTGAATATGTGTTGCTTGAAACGTTAGCATTTGAGCTAGCAGTCACACCTAATGGATCTCCAGGTTGACCATCTTGAGTGACTGGAGCCGTATATAGATTAGTGATATCATACCCACTCTTAGGAACATCACTTTCTGCACGGGCAACGATAGCATCGTTGATATCAATATATTTGTTATAGGTACTTAATACCTGACTTAGTGTGTTGGTAGTATTATCACCAGCTGTGATATTATTAAGTATGTCTTTGTATTCTTGGCTGTCTACCAATGGTTGTAGTTTAACACGCCATAGATGTGGATACCAAGTTGGCGCAAATCCTTCCGCAGCACGTGTAGCATCATTGACTACGTAATATCTTTTAAGTGCAGCCGGTACTGTATCATCTAACGGATAGTAGTCTTTTAAGTTTGGTAGTTCCATGACATCACCTACCATCAACTTACGTCCAATCATGTCTACCATGTCATTTAAATGGAACACGGCAAACATAGTATCACCAGTTAAGAATAACCCAAACTGTGTTAGATCAAAGTCATTGTCATTTAGGCGATAGATAGTTCGCATGGTATAGATACTGGTATCATACTTGCGATCACGATTTTCTAAGAACAATAGATCTTGGATGCTAGTAACGCCAGTGGTACCTGGTTCAGTATTACTAGTAAATGGTTGATCTATTGGGCCAAGATACTTGTGGATATTAACATCAACTCCACCAACGGTGAACATCTCACTCATGCGTTGGTCGAAGAACTTGTAATCGTTGCCCTTGTTTGGTCTCCAAAGTGACAGTCTTGGCATTATATATTCCTAATTATCTAGTATTTATCGACATTGACAGCTAGCCCAAATGATGTTATACTGTATTATGACTGAAATTAATCACAGCTTAGAATGGGCACAAATACAAATTGACTTAGAACGCCCAGCTAAAAAACTCAAACGATACAGTAATGACATGTTACAGATAAGTACCAATATTGGTAGATTGGTTAAGAATTTAAGCGAAGAAGAAATTAATTGCCGTAGACAGGGTCGTCAGACCCGCAAACACCAAGAGCTATTGACAAAAATCAATGGAGAAATTAACATGTATGAGCAGATGCTTACATTTGGTGTGCTATTAAATGGTTGATTTAGTTAAATATCTATCATATAATGTAGATTACAAGAGAGGATACTATGGCAATTAAGATTGATGGAATGAAGAAAAAGGTTAAAACCAAAGATAATAATTTTGCAGATGAGAAATATACAGGCTCAGAACCAATCTGGGATTATGACCGTGCTTTAACTTTTTCAAATGAAGACTTTGACCATCATCTACGCCAAAGTTTCCGTTACTATAATTACTATTACAGCACCAAAGATCTTAAAAAATATGTTGTAGCATGGTTGCGTCAACATCAAGGTAGTGAAGGGTTACACAAGTTAGATAAAACTACTATTGATCGTTATCAACGCTCAGCAGATTGCCTAACACCATTCACTGTTTGTGCCCTAATCAAAGCACATGAGCGTGGCATGCCTTTGCGTGATCGTCATGTAGAATATATCCTAGAAGCGGTTAAGAAAGTATTGACTCTAAAAGCAGACAACGATGAAGATTTTGAAGAAACGCCAGAAGTAAAGAAAGCAGAAGTCTATATTCCAACGATACAAGATCGCATGAGCGAAGTAGCTAAGAAGCATATCTTATATTTTGAAATGCTTGAGGATGTTCTATACACAGGTGAAACTGTAGATCCCAAGGCCTACGAATATCTAACAAAAAACAATGTACCACAGGTATTAATAGGTAAGATATCAGCAGTGTTTGAACCACGTTGTGCTGAAGTGCGTGAAGCACGCACAACCAAAGATGAAGATCTTAAAGAAGCCTACAGTTACATGAAAGCCGCAGATTATAAACGTTATGATGCTTTTTATGACAAACTGTTTGCTGACTTAACTGCTTACAATCAAACTAAGAAGGCAACTAAAAAAGCCGCAGTACGTAAGCCGCCAGCTAAAGAAAAACTAGTTAAGAACTTAAAATATCTTAAACAAGACGCTGCGCTTAAAATAGTAAGTATCAATCCTGTAGACATCGTTGGTGCTGAACAATTATGGGTCTACAATGTTAAGAATCGTAAACTAGGTCGTTATGTAGCAGAAGACCAAGGTGGAGTGCTTGGTGTTAAAGGCACAACTATCACGGGCTTTAACGAAAGCAAGAGCACACAAAAAACCCTGCGTAAACCAGAAGAACAGGTCAAAGCATTCCTAGCCAGTAATAAAGTAGAACTACGTAAGTTTTTAGAAAACATCAAGACTACAGAAATTAAACTCAACGGACGTATCAACGCTGATACTATCCTACTTAAAGTAATCTAATCACCTCAAGGTAGCGTAAAGCCTAACTTATCCTGTTGTCGGCAATAAATACAAGATAACAGGATAATTTAAATGGCCGAACTACCAGCAAATGTCACAGCAACTACAGGGTTAACAACTACACTAAGTGTACAGACCAAAAGTCTATATAGTAATGTCACTGGCACTGGTGCTGGACATATTGCTTTTGATTCAAACATAACAGATCAATTAGCTACACTAGCAAAACAACAAAGTGATATAGTTGATTATATCCGACTGCGTTTAGGTTTTGGTATGATCGATGTTGAAGCTGACAAAGAACATTTTGACATGGGGATTAAACAAGCACTTATCCGTTATCGTCAACGCAGCAGTAACTCGGTAGAAGAAAGCTATGTGTTCTTAGATGTGTATCCAGAAACACAAGAATACATACTACCTAATTACATCGTTGACGTTAAACAGGTATACCGTCGCGGTATTGGTAGTGTCACAGGTACTACTGCTAGTCAATTTGAACCATTTGCAAGCGGATATTTAAACACATATATGTTAGTGGCCGGACGTGTTGGTGGTCTAGCCAGCTATGAATTGTTTACCCAATATCAAGAACAAGCAATGAAAATGTTTGGTGGATTCATGAACTTTACTTGGAACAAAGTTACTAAGAAATTAACTTTGGTTCGCAAGATTCCATATGGCGGTATCCAAGGTGCGGACATAGTAAAAGAAAGTGTACTACTATGGACTTATAATTATAAACCAGATATCGTTCTATTAAATGATCCCCAGGCTTTCCCCTGGATCCAAGACTATGCTTATGCACTAACTTCAATCAGCATTGGTCAAGCACGTGAAAAATTTGCTACGATCGCAGGCCCACAGGGTGGAACTACTTTAAACGGTACAGCACTCAAACAAGAAGGACAGGCACTACTAGATAAACTTGATGAAGACATCAAGAATTATGTAGATGGCGGCCAACCAATGTGGTGGATAACCGGCTAAAAAGTCTAGACACTAGACAAAAACTCCCGTATAATAAACATATACAGGAGTTTTTTAATGGCTAAAATTATCGCAATTTGCGGGTTCATTGGTAGTGGTAAAGACACCGTCGCTGATTATTTGGTTAACATACACGGATTCCGTCGTGAAAGCTTCGCTAACAGTCTGAAAGATAGTGTATCCGCAGTGTTCGGCTGGGATCGTGACATGTTAGAAGGTCGCAGTAAACAAAGTCGTGAATGGCGTGAGCAAGTAGATCCGTTTTGGTCGGCTCGTTTAAAAATGCCTAAACTAACTCCACGCTGGGTCCTACAATATTGGGGAACAGAAGTAGTCCGCAAAGGATTCCATGATGACATGTGGGTAGCTAGTCTAGAAAATAGATTACGCAAATCAACAGATGATATCGTCATCACAGATTGCCGTTTCCCTAACGAAATCAAAGCAGTTAAGCGTATTGGTGGTCAAATTGTGTGTGTCACTCGCGGCCCAAAACCCACGTGGTATGATGATGCCAAGAGCATGAACAAAGGCCCTGGTCGTAATATGTCGTGGGCCTTGAGTAAACATCGCATTGAAGAATTAGGGATCCATGCCAGTGAAACAGCCTGGGTGGGTCAAAAGTTTGATATAATATTAGATAACAACGGAACACTAGGTGAATTATACAATCAAATTGAGCCCTTACTTAAAAATCAGGAACAAGATCACCTTGACGCCAGCCCAGTCCCTCTTTAGCAATCTCATATTGACAGTTAGCACAAACAGTTTTTAAATTAAGTTGGGTATTGTTATTTAGATTGCCATCAACATAATAGACAAATAACTGTTCTTTATACTTTGCCTTAAAGCCACACTTTTCACAGTGTGGTTTCTTTTTGTAGCCTATCTTGTGCCAGCTTGGAACAGGAACAGGTAACTTTTTTTTCTTACGGATGCACGTGTCACAGCGACTTCTATAGTAAGTACGACCATGCATCTTGTAGTTAACTGCAACCGGCTTTTTACCACAGATTTGACATATTTTACGGTATTCCATATACCTATTTAGCTTACAGCAGTGGATGAACCTTTCAAAGGGCACCTAATACCACTAATTCTATCAAATAATTATAAATAGTTTAAAGTAACCTATTTAGAGGAACAAATACTATGGCACTTATATCACCTGGAGTACAAGTAACGGTAACAGACGAAAGTCAATATACCCCAACCGCAGCGGGTTCAATCGCTTACGTCCTGCTTGCTACAGCCCAAGACAAAATAAATCCAAGCGGTACATTAGCTACTTACACAACAGCAGCTAACGCTAACAAATTATTTAATATTACTAGCCAACGAGATCTAGTATCAAAATACGGTAAGATTGAATTTGAAGTTGATTCTGCAGGTAATCCATTGCATGGTGATGAGCGTAACGAATACGGCTTATTAGCTGCTTATAGCGCACTTGGTGTTAGTAATCAGATTTATGTACAACGTGCAGACGTTGATCTAGCACAACTAACAGGATCAAGCATCCGCCCAACAGGCACACCAACAGATGGCACTTATTGGCTAGATGTAAGTTCTAGTGGTACTAATTGGGGCATATATGAGTGGAACGAAGATGGAACGACATTCACACTACAAACTCCAAGAGTTATTACAAGTTCAACACAGGTAAGTGGCACAGTACCTATTAGTTCAGTGGGTACGATTGGAGAGTATGCTGTAGTTACTACTAGCAGTTCAAATCCAGTTTATTATAAAGGTTATGATAATGTATGGGCATTGGTTGGTAGCGATGATTGGAAAGATAGAGTTCCTGTTATCACAGGTGTTATTGCTAACCCAGCTAACTTGGCCATCGGTCAAAAAATGCGCCTAAATGGCACAAACGTTACATTAACAGGCTCAACAGTTACATCAACAGCCAGCGATATCAACAGTGCTGCTATCACTGGTGTTAGTGCTAGAGCAAACAGTTCGGGTCAGATTGAAATTTTTGCTGACAGCCTAGCTGCAAGCACAGGTAATATTTCTCTAGCAGACGGCAAATTAAAAATTGAAAAAGGTGGTACTAACGGCATTGGTGGTACAGACTGCTCAATGCGTTTAGGTATCTTTAATGCCACAGGTGATTCAGGCAATACAAAAACATTACTTGGTCCAACAGTGGCATTTGACAGTTATAGAAATGCTCCAGCTTGGAGAGAGTCAGATACATATCCTCGTCCATACGGTTCAGTATGGTTTAAAACTTCATCAACTGGCAACGGTGCAAACTGGGGTATTAAAGAGTATGATGCTAATCTAGATTCATTCGTGCTACAAGCCGCTCCATTATATGCAAGTGACAATGCTGCGATCTACGGATTAAGTCCAGTAGCTGGTGGCGGTGACCTAGCAGTGGGTACATTATATGTTCAATATGACACATTAGGTACAACTACTGGTACATTTAAATTATATCGCAAAAATACAGCAGGCGTAGTTAAAGTTACAGGTACAGTAGCAGGTGGGTCAGCGGTGTATACAACCAGTGATAGCTTTACCATGGAAGTTAGTGTTCCTGGTTCAAGTACAACACAAAGTGCAACAATTACAACAATTGGAACTACAGCTACTACTTTAGTTGCTAAGATTTTAGCTGCTAATTTACCTAATATAGTTGCTGCGATCGAATCTAGCGGTGCTATCAGTATTAGTCATCTAGCTGGCGGCACTATTAAATTTACCTACGGTACAGGTACTCCATTGACTACAGCTGGTATCATTAGCGATAATCTTATCCAAGTAATTTCAGCAGGTAGTGTATATCTAGCTAGTCCATTTAAAGCTCTAACATACACATACTCAACAACTGCACCATACAGTAATCCAACAGATGGTACACTATGGTATTACAATACTGCATTAGAAGTTGACATCATGATCAATGATGGCAGTGGTTTTAAAGGTTATCAAAACGTGGTCAACGACTCACGTGGCTATGACTTATCAGCTACAGATCCAGATGGTCCTATACTAGCAGCCGCAGAACCAACAGAACAAAGTGGTGGCGGACAACTAGTAGCGGGCGATATATGGATTGACACTGGTGATTTAGAAAACTATCCAAAGATCTATCGTTACAATGGCACAGCGTTTGAATTAATTGATAACACTGACCAAGTAACTACAGATGGTATCTTATTTGCAGATGCACGTTGGGCCACAAATGGTACAACAGATCCAATCGTTGATGATACTCCGGCTATTACTGATCTATTAACCAGTGATTACTTAGATTACGATGCACCAGACTATCGTTTATATGCTCGTGGTACATTGTTGTTTAATACACGTCGCAGTGGTTATAATGTTAAATCATTTAACAGCACAGCATTATCAGCTGATCCAACTCCAGCTAGTGTAGTTGCAGCATGGGTGAGTGCAAGTGGTAATGATACAGACGGTGTTCCATATATGGGTCACAAAGCACAACGTAATGTTGTTGTTGAAGCTCTTAAAGCTGCGATCGAATCAAGCACAGCATTACGTGAAGAACAAACACAGTTCAACTTAATTGCTTGCCCAGGTTATCCAGAGCTAATCAGTAACATGATTACACTTAACAATGATCGTAAACAAACAGCGTTTATCATTGGTGATAGCCCATTGGCATTAAATTCAAGCGATATCCAAACTTGGATACAAAATACTAACCTAGCATTAGACAACGGTGCCAACGGCTTAGTTAGCCGTAGTGAATACTTAGGTGTTTACTACCCAAGTGGTTACGGCACTGACCTAGCAGGTGAAAGTGTTGTTGTTCCAGCATCACACATGATGTTACGTACAATGATCCGTAGCGATAACATTAGCTATCCATGGTTTGCACCAGCTGGCGTACGTCGTGGATTGATTGACAATGCTACAAGTATTGGTTATATTGACGTTACTGACAGTAACTTGTTTAAATCAATTGGAGTAACAGTTGGTCTACGTGATACACTATATGCTGATAATGTCAACCCATTGACAGTGCTTCCAGGGGTTGGTCTAGTAGCATACGGTCAAAAGACACGTGCTAGTATGACAAGTGCGATGGATCGTATTAATGTATCAAGACTAGTGGCTTACTTACGTTTAGTATTAGACAAAGTTGCTCGTCCGTTCATATTTGAACCAAATGATACCATCACACGTAACCAAGTTAAACAAGCATTTGAAAGTGTACTAAATGACCTAGTCGCTAAACGTGGTTTATATGACTACTTGGTAGTCTGTGATACAACAAACAACACACCAGATCGCATTGATCGCAATGAATTGTATGTTGATATCGCTATCAAACCAGTTAAAGCGATCGAGTTTGTTTATATTCCGGTAAGAATTGTCAACACTGGTGCAGCTTTAACAATAGCATAATATACGCAGTTAATGGGAGTGGCAACACTCCCTTAACTCAATTGAAAAACAGCTAAATACTATAAAGTATTAAAAGGAAAATAAGATGGCAACATCATCATTAAGTAAATTTACAGTACCGTTATCAACAAACCAAAGTGCAACAGCACAAGGTTTGTTAATGCCTAAACTCAAGTTCCGCTTTCGCGTGACATTTGAGAACTTTGGTGTTAGCCAACCAACGACTGAGTTGACAAAACAAGTTATTGATTTTACTCGTCCTAAACTAAGTTTTGAAGAAATCGTTATCCCAATTTACAACAGCAAAGTATATCTTGCTGGTAAACCAACTTGGGAAACTGTTACTTGCACACTACGTGATGATGCAGGTAATGAAGTTACTAAACGTGTTGGCGAACAATTACAGAAACAATTTGACTTTATGGAACAAGCTAGTGCGAGTTCAGGTATTGACTATAAATTCCTTACACGCTTTGAAGTACTTGATGGTGGAAATGGCGCTAGCGAAGCGTCAGTTCTTGAAACTTGGGAAATGTATGGTTGCTATCTATCAAACACTGATTATGCTGACGCTAATTATGCTACAAATGATCCAATGACAGTAGCATTAACTATCCGCTATGACAATGCTATCCAAACTCCAAATGGTACAGGAATTGGCACAGCAGTTGGTCGTACTCTTGGCACTACAATCACTGGGTAATCCAGACGAAACTCCTCAAAGCCCGGTTAAAATCCGGGCTTTTTTATCTCGATAAATAATATAAATGGATATGAAACATGGCTGGCTTCTTTAATCAGTTCCTAAAACAAATAGCTACCGGTGATGAAATACATGACTGGCAACATGCCTCACGTACTTTCGTTGACAGCTTATATAGACTAAGTCCTAAGATAGGCACGGTATATCATGTGTTTATGGATCTGAATCCTGTGGTATCTCAGGTAGATCAGAACGAACAAATTGAAATAGGTATGATGGCCAAAAGTGTAGCACTACCGAGATTCTCGGTGACTACAAAAACATACAATGCCTACAATCGCAAAAACATAGCGCAAGAAAAAATTAATTACGATCCATTGTCAATTACTTTCCATGATGATTCATCTGATGTAGTACGAAATTTTTGGTATGGCTACTACGCATACTATTATAGAGATGCTGACCATCAAGAAACGATATACAATCAAGATCACAAATATAACAAACGCCAAGAACAGAATTGGGGGTTCACTCCGTTAAGCAACAATGGTACACAAAACTATATTAACGCTATTAGAATTTATAGTTTACATCAAAAAGAATTTAGTAGTTATACCTTAATCCGACCTACGATTACTAGTTTCCAACATGGACAACATACTGCTGGAGAATACACTCCGATGGAACATACTATGACGGTGGCCTACGAAGCTGTTCAATATGCTACAGGGCAAGTTAGCAATGGTACCGTCATTGGATTTAATACTATACACTACGATCATAGTGCTAGTCCACTTACTTCATTAGGCGGTGGCACTACCAGCATATTAGGCCCGGGTGGTTTAGTTGAGGGTGCCGGTGACGTAATCACTAATTTACAAAATGGTAATTTTATTGGCGCAGCTCTTGGCGGATTCCGCACTGCCAACAACTTTAAAAATACAAATCTTAAAACAGTGGCTGGGGCTGAGCTAGTTCAACTAGGTAAAAATATCCTGTCAGGGCAAAATCCACTTAGCACAGTGTTTGTTCCTACAGCAGGATCGATCAATCAAGGTATAGCCAAAGCAGTTAACGGGATTCCAGGCGGCAGTATTGGAACTAATATGAATAGTCAAAATGCACAAATTCCCTCAAGCAACCAAGGAACTTCATTCCTCCCATAAGGATGTCAAATGGCAATTAACGGTAACCTACCCCCAAATAATAACGTAAATTCTACTACAGAATATTTTAATAACTATTTCTCAGAAAGATTTACTACCAGCCCAAACATCAATGATGCTGTTATAGGATATTTCCAATCAGTGACCGGTGATGTAGATTCTGGAAAAGCATTGGCCGCTACAGTGATCTATACTGCCCTTAGCCAAGGACTAGAACCAATGGCATTGGTAGATGAGTTTAAAAAATTAAAAGCAGGACGAAGAGTAGAAGTTAAAACACCAATACTATCTAATTCGGTGATAGACTCTTATACAACATACGATCAAATTGTTGCTCATAAAAATGAATACCCAGTAGGACAATTATTTTATGTGCCAGCGAATAGTACATTTTATAGATCCTATTATGCTGAGATTCCTGTAGATCAACCGTTGGTCATACAAACAACATTTGATAATCCAAATTTTGATGCTAATACTATTAGTATTCAACAACAACAGATACTCATGGGACAACCTCAGCTTGATACAGTATATCCTGACGTTGCTCCTAGTTATGTAGATGCTGATGTCCCATTTTATGCTGCAGATGATATTGCTGTTGAGAATACAATCGTAGGTAATGTTGAAATACTGACTGGAAATGCTTTTGTTGATACAACCTATACTACTCCTGTAGAATATACTATTCCGTCAGATTTAATAAATCCCAATGATTATATAGTAAAAACATATCTCGACCAATCTATCAAAATAGAAGCAATACAAGGATATAAGCGTGAAACAGTCAGCTTAGGCAACGGTCAATACGATTATAATTATTTTTATATATCATATACACAAGAACAAGATGAACTTACTCCTTATCTGACAGTATTATTAAATCAAAATCGTGTAAATACCAGTTTGCTTGGTATCAGTAATACTCCTGCGGTCAACAAATACGTCCAGCGTGCGATACTAGCATAAAATGAGCAAATACGCCAGCGGCAAATATCAAGTAAAGAACCCAGAAAAATATATGGGTAAACGTCTACCAAGCTATCGCAGCAGTTGGGAATTTACTTTTATGAGCTTTTGTGATAATAATCCAGCCGTGATAAATTGGGTCAGTGAAGGTGTTAAAATCCCTTACTTTAATCCTGTTAGCGGTAAACAAACAGTATATGTGCCAGATTTTATTGTAGTGTATATAGATGCAAACCAACGTAAACACACAGAACTAGTAGAAATTAAACCTAGTAAAGAAGCCACGATGGAAAGTGCTCGTAGCTATCGTGACAAACTCATGGTAGCGATGAATATGGCAAAATGGGCAGCCGCTGATAGTTGGGCACGAGCTAATGGTATGCGCTTCAGAGTAGTTACAGAATTTGATATCTTCAAAAACCAAAAGCGATAGTTTTAAACTCATAAGTATTTTATATTGAAAAAATACTTACCTTATCTTGACATCATGATACAATACGCTTGCAACCTTAGTTGTCGTGGGTGCATCACCATGACTGATTACATGCGCAAAGGTAGTGTTAGTATCGATAAAGGTAAACTTTGGTTAGAAGAGTGGAGCGATCAACTTGACATTGGCACTATTTGTCTATTTGGGGGCGAGCCATTGATGAACAAAGATATCACTAGTTGGATTCGACAGACCCGTAAATATTTTCCAAATAGTCAGATAAAAATTATTTCCAATGGGACCTATTTAAAAAATAAAAATATTTTACCAGAATTATTTTCTGTAGGCAATGTAGTATATCAGATCAGCCTCCATTGGAGAGAAGGTCCAAAATTTGAAGAGATTAAAAAACAATTACTTAGTCAGATGCAGAAATATGAAAGTTGGACTACAGTAAAATTCGACAGAAAAGAAATTATCTATGCATTTTCACATGGGACAGTGTCGGTTCAACTAGCAGTTTTTGGAGAATTTATACAACCATATCAAGGTCATGGAAATTCAATGAAACCATGGGCTAGTGATGATATTAATGCTAGTTATAATATTTGTGGAAGCCCCAGGAATCCAATATTATATAACAATAGGATATTTAAATGCGGCCCTATTGCCAATTTAAAAGATACATTGATATTACATGATTTAGAAAAAGACCCAGCTTGGCAAACATATTTAAATTATAAAGGATTTGGGGCGGGTGACGATCTGACAGAATTAATAGATAATTTTGACAAGCCTCATAGTATATGTAGTATGTGTAGTAAACATAAAGAACAAGCAGAAGTACAGCATTATCAAAGTGAAAATGTACTAGAGAAAAAAGAAATAGTATGGCAAAATTAATAACAGCTGGCTGCGGAATAAGTCAACAGAGTTTTGACAAGTGGCCAACTTGGCCAAAATTTTGTGCATTAACGCATCACTGTGATCATATAAATGTAGGCGGCCCCGCAAGCGGAAATGAACATATTGCTCGGAGTATATGTCGTGTGATATACGAAACAGAAGTTGCCTGCGTTATAGTAGCATGGACAAATCATAATAAGTTAGATGTATATGTAGAAGATTTTTCCAAACATTTACAAATAAAAAATTTCCCCACTAGAAATTTTCTTATAAATTATCTAGGAAAAATAGTAGAAGCACCAGGGTGGTGGCCAAGTAGTGTTAGTGACGATAATCTATTTAAAAAACTTTATAAAGAAACAATAGAATCAGAAACTTATTATTTTATTAGAACGTTAGAGAGCATATTAGCTGTACAAAATTTGTGTAAATTAAAATCTATACCTTGTCATATGTTTTTTGGATATGAATTTGATTTTAGCTTTATAAATAAATCCCCTGAATTAAAATACCTATATGATGCTATAGATTGGGCACAATTTGTCAGCCTAGATCCGTTAGAAAACAATTTTGAAAAATCAGATTGGTTTAAGTATAATACTAGTCAGCAACACGGCATGATACCAGTGGCAGGATGGCAATATGAATTTTATACAAGACAAATTATACCTCTATTAGATCAATATTATAAACAAAAAGATTTAACAAAATTTCAACATTTAGAAAAAGAGATATTGTTAATCACACAAGATCGATTTGAAAAAGGAATATCATGAATTTTCAAATTTTTCTAAGAAAGAATAATCTCCCATCTGCGATTATAGCGATCGAATTACTAAAAGATGAGCATATGATTCATTATGATCATTTCTCAATGATTGAGAATGAAATCAAAAAAACATTTGCAATAGAACCTAGTGTATATGATCAATATACATTAAAAATATCTAGGCATGAATTAGATTTATATCAAACTGATAAAATGATACATGATAGTCACGTTATAGTAGATAAAATTGTCTTAGATGATTTTTGGACCATAGATGATAAAAACCATTGGTCCAAAACTATATATGATCCCGAATACGTTGCACATCTTAAAGATAAAGAAGTTACCTGGGAATTAAGTAAAGACCTGCATAATAATATTTTGTATTTTAACGGTAGTTTAGATTATAAAATTAGTATACCTATTAGAGGAATGTTTTTTAAATGATAGTTTACCTCGGAATGCCTCGATGTGCTAGCACTTGGCTATATGACAATTTAAAACACATTGAACCAAATGGAGCAACAGTTAAAGAAACCCACCATTTTTATAAATCCCCTGTTGATCTTAAAGACTATTGTAAAACTAATATATTAGATTTTTCTACTAATAATTGGAGCATGGATGGTACTGTAGTAAAAGAAATTGATCCATTGGTGAGTAATTATATTTTAATCATACGAGATCCAGTCGAGTTAACTATGTCATATAGAAGCTTATTTGACATATCGCAGCCGTTAGATGAGTTTACCTATTCATTGATTTTAAACAAAATGCTTTGTTATGGAGATATCATTGAAAGATGGTATAAGTTAGTAGACCCAAATAAAATATTAATTTATAGATATAGTGACTTATTAGCAAATAATGAAGAATTTCTGGCATCAATTACTAAACAACTTCATATACCATTGGCATCTATGTCCGATAAAATGCTTAAAACTAACAGAACAAACAACTATGTTCAACCAATGGATCAGGAAACAATCAAGCTCTTGCAATGTAAGATCATACTACAGCAACAAATTGAAAAATTTGAAAAAATTACCAATATACCAACTAATTTTTCAATAAATAATTTACTATGACACAAAAACTAGAATCGCTATTTAACCTACCACCTGCTGACTCTACTACCCCAGAAGAAGCCAAATCCAACATTGAAGAAAATCGTGCTATCATCAAAGAAGTTGATCTAGCCATTGATAAAATTGATGCGGCCTTGCCCTTTGTCAATGACCTAGATATCAGCGATAAAGAGCTAGATGATCTCAGCGATCTTGCTAAAGAAAAATTCCAGGACCTAATTGATCTAGGCATGAACGTCGAAGCACGCTTCAGCGGACATATCCTGGCCACAGCAGGCACCTTATTAGGACACGCTATTACAGCCAAGCAAGCTAAGCTGGATAAGAAGCTACGTATGGTCGATTTACAGCTAAAAAAGGCTCGTTTAGACCAACAAAATAGCAAAAACGATGGTGAAAAACTAGTAGATGCCGCCGACGGTCGGGGGGTAGTGTTAGACCGTAATGAGCTATTAAGACAGATCCTAGGCGAAAAACCCAAGGACTAAATTGTCCAATCAAGATAAATAACAAATATAGGACACAACCGTATGAAAAACTTTTTAAACTATTTAGAACAAAGCCAAAAAACCTACGAATTCCGTATTAAGATCGCTAATACTGATCCAGCAGAAAAATTCACTGCCTTAGAGTCAGCATTAAACGCCTACGGTTTAGAAAGCCTTAGCAAGCCAAAACGCTTGCCACTTAAAGAAAGTGACGTTGACTTTCCTAATCACGGTACTGTAGAATTGCATCTAATGGATGCTGTACTAACATATCCATGCAATGAGTATCAAATACGCACGATTATCGCAGAACGTGCAGGTATCGCGCAGGCTAATATTGTTGTAGTTCCTAAAAATCATCCTGAAGAGCAACGTCGCTGGAACGAAAACGACACTAGTGATATCAAAGAATACAAAAAAGGTGAAGCTGTATTAGATAAGCCATATGAAGACAATCCAGAAGCTAAAAAAGCTGGTGATGCTTATGCTAGTTTCAATAGCATCCTTAAAGAATTAACTGAGATCAAGTTAGCTGAAGCAGAAGGCGGTAAGACACCAGAAGCTAAAACAACTAATGATCTACCTGTAGGTGAAAAGAGCCCTGTAGGCAGTAATCAAAATAAAATACCTAAAGCGAAAAAATAATGAGTAACGGCATCTACGATATCTTAGGCAAGCTCAATGGATTACAACCAAAAGATAATCCTGTGAGCATGTCTGCTGAGCCTGTATACGAAAGCATAGATCCTCAAGATATCACTCCTGCTGTTAATAGTTTAGAAGAAAAATATCAAAACTTTTTGATTGAAGAAACCGCTAAGAAATCTCAAGCTCAAAAAGATGCAGATATTTCTAGAGGCGAGCCAGAGATTGTTAAACTATTAAACAAAGCAAGACTAGAACGACCTGCGGCGGCCAGCGACACAGAAGCACTGGCATATCAGATGGTGAAAGCAAATAAAGAATTAGAAAAAGCAACAGCGGCCAATGACGAACAAGAAAAGAAAATAGCTGATCTACAGGCTAAGGTTAGTGCAGCAACAACAGCACCACCAACCGTCGAGCCAACGGTGCTAAAACCAACCCCATCAGCGATTCCTCCTGTGGCACCAACAACAGCTCCAGCACAGGCCCAAGTAGAACCAACTGTAGATAGATTAGCAACACTGGCAAGAGAACCAGCAACTGCTACAACTCCAGCACAAAAATCTGCAGATGTTGTTAACTTTCCAAAAACTACAGCACAACCAGCAGTGACTAACCCTGCGAGAACATACAAATCAGCAGGCGAGAAAAAACCAGCAGTTGGTGGTAAAGTTGCTCCAAGCGATGTTACTGTTCCAGATGTCGCTGTTCCAGATGTCGCTATTCCTGATGAGCTTGCTCAAGCAAGAGCGGCAAGAGCTGCTAAATTAAAACCAGCAGATGTTGGTGGGTTTGCACCTATTGGGCAAGCAGTTGGACAACAATTTGATACAAAACAAGAGAATAAACTTATGAAAGATATGTTAAAAGAAAGTATAGAAATGCTAAGAGAATATAAAGAAGGTTCTCCAGAGTTGGGTATCTATAACTACAATGACATGCTGAAAAAATTCCAATCAGGTCAACAAAGAGTTACATTAAATTTTGGTACTAGTAAACCACCACTTACACTTTATGATTATCAAGCGTATGGATTGCTAGCAGTTCTAGGCAGTGATCAGGATCAAGAACGTAAAGTACAAAACATTGAAACTACGATGTCTAATTATGATGCTGTAGTTCAAATGTTGATGACCCCAAAAGTAAAAAAATATATTAGTTTATTCCCAGAATTTGCCTCAAAGAGTCCAGTGTTTAAAGCACGTGCCAGCATTGAAAAAGGGAGTAAGTTTAAGTTAAGTGCACCAGATCCAAAAAAAGGATTCCAGGATAACAATTATAATCCTAAAACAGATCCAAATTCACCAGAATATGATCCAAAATATCCAGTGCAACCACATCCTTATCAACAAGGCGATGGCCAATTAGAAGAAAATTTAGGAAACGATAACATGCAAGAAAATGTCAAAACTAACAGCATCTTAGAAGGTGTTCGCCAAGTTGAAATCAAGAAACTAA
>Ga0209500_10001511_pt1 | contig 17391 bp, 7 predicted proteins | sample S_140212_EF_Meta_FD_187323 | JGI IMG/M metagenome (GOLD analysis project Ga0209500, IMG submission 187323) | Freshwater microbial communities from Lake Simoncouche, Canada to study carbon cycling - S_140212_EF_MetaG (SPAdes) (version 2) | ecosystem: Environmental > Aquatic > Freshwater > Lake ... | reverse complement strand
GTGATGTTGATACCAAGGCAGATGGTTCAGGTGGTTCTTTCGTAGATTTTGGTAGTGCTAGTAACATTCAGTTTAAAGCAAATGGCACATTTGTTGCCACTAGTTCTGAAGACCTTGATGGAAACACTCAACAGGTTCCATCTTCAAGCGGTAATTACTACAATAGCGGTTCCTACACTGATAGGAATGAAGTTCACAATGGTACAGGAGGAATCAATACAGTAGGTGCTGGTACTTTTACTTACTTTACTAACGGAACTTACATCACTGGTAACGGCAGTGACTCTAATTATGTACAAGTTCCCGCTGGAGGTTCTAATTACGAAAACGGAACTGGAGTTAGCCATAATTGGGTCTGGGATGGTAATGGTGGATACAGAAATGAAGATAGCGGTTACGGAAGTTATTACTCAAATGGGACAGAGGTTGATGCCAGTTTAAGATATACGACATTTAATGCCCAAACAGAAGTTCCACCTTATAGTTCGGCTTATTATGATAACGGAAAGGTCTACCAAGACACTTACAAATGGGATGGTTCTGGAGGTTATACTACTGGTGCTGTAGCAGGAAATCCTCAAGGGACATTTTACCAGTTCGGACAAACTATTACTACTAATAATTGCCCTAACATTGGTGATTTTAACCAAGGCGTTGCTTATTATTGGGACGGAAACAACGGCTGGTACATCTCTTATTGGCCTTAATTTATGAACACTCGCAAAGACATCACTATTGAAAAAGGCTGGTCTGCCTTTGTTAAGGACTCTGAGTGCCTAGGCATCACGGAGTTCAAGTCTGGCGGCAAGGCTCATACCCTGCTTGAAGTCATCACCAAGCCTACACAGGCTGAACTGAAGGCTGAACTCAAGCGTCTCAAAATCTCTCTCCCTTCCTAATATGAGCGTTTCTTTTTATGGCGGCGGCGGCGGCGGCATCCCTACAACTATGGCTGACTGGGTCAAGATTGCTGATACGCAGATTGAGACAAGTTATATTAGACCTGTTCCATTCAATACATCTGCACAGACACCAGTAATTTCTGCTGGAGGAAAGACCTATGTTCAGAATGGTGCTTATGCTACAACTTTTAACTATTCTGGTGACACAAATAATGCTGGTGTAATTAACCTTTCTGGACTTACACGGCTTAAGGCTATCAACATCAAAGGAAACCTTGGTCTTGTTTCAGCACCTGTTCTTGGAACTCTTTCACAACTTTGGAAAGTTTCAATTACTAGTAATTCTAATCTTCTTCATCCTCCTCAGTTTTACAATGGAGTTTCTTTTCTACCGCACCCTGCAACTGGTGCGGCTATTGGACAGGTAAATCTATGTTCAAACACAAGTATGCAAGAGTGTCCAAGTTTTGATAACATTACAGGACTGGCAAAAGCCTATATTTCTGGAAATACTGCAATGGGTACTGGTGCTGGGTCTAATACAAACATTGATTTTAATGGATGTTCTGGATTAAATTATGCGAACATTAATGGAAACCCAGCAATGTTTTATCCTCCTAATTTTGATGCCTGTGAAGACCTTCAAATGCTTGTTTGCAAGAATAATGCATCAATGGCAACTGCACCAGACCTTGGAAGTTGTCCTTTGTTAGAGCGGGTTTTTATGTATGGGAATACAGCGATGACTACAGGCCCGACTCTTCCTGCTGGAGCAAATGCAACCTTAACAACACTTTCCCTTTACGGCTGTGCAATTACAAATGTAGTTTCCTACCTTGCTTATCTTGATGGAACGGGCAAAACTAATTGTGTTCTTCAAATCCAAGGAGGAACAAACCAAGCCGTTAGCCCAACTAACGCATCACGCCTAAGCCTTATTTCTAAAGGCTGGACTATCACGCACAACTAACTTTATCGGCTGGGAGCCCTCCAACTAACCCCGTCTGGGTCATCCCTGACAAAGCCGTCCATTTAAAATTATGATTACACTCATCCTTGCCTCTGTTACCTTCATCGGTGGCGTTTATGTCGGCACTCGCTGGTCTGAAAAGATTAAGGCTGTCTACTTCTCTATCATTTCTCAATAATGCCTAGTGAATACCAAAAAGACGGAGACCTAGGATTTGTCGGGCTTAACAGCCGTGACAACCCTAGTGCTTTGCCTACTGGTATCGTTAGTCAGTCTCAGAATTTTCGGATGGACAGGGGTGTTGCTACCGTCCGCAAAGGGATGCAACGCAAGACAATTGGTGCTCTTATCGGGCAGACAGTCTACGGAGTAGGCACATACATCAACAGCACAGGGCAAGAAATAATCATTGTTGTCCTCACGGATGGTCTTTACTCGTATAATCCTCAAACAGAAACACTTTCCGCTAAAGTCTCGTTCCCTGCTGGTGAAACGATTACTACACAGGATGGGGTTGATGTCGTAACGGCTATTGACTATATCTACATAAGCAGAGGCTTCAGCAAGCGTCCGCTGAGATGGGACTTGGGTGTCACCATAATTGCATTGCCTAATAGTCCAACCCTAGGTCACGAATTTCCAAATTCATCTGGTTTGCTGTATTATGCAAATCGAATGATTGCATTAGGTAAATACCATACAGAGATTGCGGCTAGAAACCTTGATACCGTATCGGTTAGCAACTTCCTTGATTTTAACAAATGGGATGCCCTTGATGCGTTCACGATTAACAACGGAAGTAACGACCAAGTAATTGGCATTGCCCCTTGGACTCTTAATGAGTTCTTGGTGTTTATGCGTAACAGCATTTTCTATATTAATGTTGGTAACGATAGATACACAAGCGGTGACGGCCTATCTGCTACAGCAAGAATTTCTACGCTGGCTACCGACATCGGTTGTTCTGCCCGTAAGTCTGTCGTACAGGCTGGTGGTGGCGTGTTCTTCCTGTCAGACAACGGTGTTTATTTCCTGCAACCTCAACCCGCTTCTGCGGAGTCAATGAAATTGCTGACAATGGCTGACCCTATTTCAGCCCCGATTGACGATGTTATCCAAAGAATCAATAAGACATATGCCTATCGTTCTACAGGCACTTACTGGAACAACAGGTACTATCTAGCCGTTCCGTTAGACGACTCTGTTGATAACAACGCTATTCTGGTTTATAACTTTATTCTAAAGCAATGGGAGTCGGTTGACACATACCCCGCTGGTTTTGACATCTTTGATTTTGTGGTCGCCAAGAAGGACAACCAAAGACGAATGTACGGTGTTGATACAGACCAAGGATTGTTTCTTATGGAGCAACTTACTTGGGACGAGTATCAAAATTGGACAGCGGGAGACCCTAATGCGGGAACTCCTATTCTTCCGTTTTACCTTCCTTCAACATTAAGTGCGTTATCTTTCCCTCAAAATGCTATAAATGCTATTTTAAAAACACGCAGATATGTGTTTGGGACTATGCAAGATAAACGATTTAGTTCCTGCGAAGCAGAGTTCCTAGCAGACGCTGGCTCTCAGATTACCACCGTTGCTGAAGTCTTTAACCCAGATGTAACTTATACACTTGATGTCTTTGGTTCTGAGTTCACCGAAGACTCTGTCCGTAGAAACGGAATCAGAAAGATTGGCTCTGGCATACAATTTACTTACACCTCTTCCAACCTCAGACCTTCTATCCGTTCTTCCTCTGCGTATGCAACGATTCAGAAGCCTACAAACAATTCCAAACAATAATTTATGGCACAAATCTCTAAAGGCGATACTTTCACAGACGGACAACAGGTAACTGGTGCTCGTCTTAACCAACTGGTTGACTCTGCTACTCTCTCCGTTGGGGCTATTACAGACCAGATAAACATCACGGCTAACACGGTTGCCTCTAACGACTCTATGTTGTTGTACGACTTGTCTGTTACGGCATTGCGTGAAGCAAGCGTTTCCGATGTTCTCAACAGCAACCTACCCGTCACTACATCTGCCATTACTGGCGGTGCTGGTGTTAATGTAGTTATCACCCCTGCCGCTACATATAAGGTTGATGTCGCTGGTGCGTTTGAGGCTGACAGTAGCAACATCGTTGGAAATGAAACTGTGGGTGGCACATTGACTGTTACGGGAACAACCACGCTTAACGGTACTGCGGCTCTCAACGGCACATCTACGGCTGTCACAAAATCGGCTAACACCAATACGACTGATATCGCTACTACAGCGTATGTTGTCGGACAGGCTGGTACTGCTACTCCTGTTGCGGCTAGTAGTACTGCGGCTGTTGGCACATCTCTTCGTTACGCTAGAGAAGACCACATACACCCAGAAACAAGTCCCGTTAAGGTTTGGTTTTATTTTAATACTCTGGAGGCTTATAATCGTGAATCGGCTGGAACAAGAGCAACAAGAACAGCAGGTAGCACCACTTGCACAATTACATCAAATACTGGAACAATAGCACACGGATTAACTACTGGAGATAGAGTTCTTTTTGTTAATAGTTCTTATCCTACAATCGTACCATCGGCTGTTTATACAGTAACTGTTACAACTAGTTATGCGTTTACAATTCAAACTGTTGCAACAACTGCACTTGCTAATGTGCTTTGTTCTGGATGGGCTTCGTTTTCTGGAACTGGTATTAGTTCTGTAACTAGAAATACTGGTGGACTTTCATATATTTATACATTCTCTACTGCTTTAACAGACATCAAATATTTGCCTATTGTTACAAGTTCTTCTCCAGCCAATAATCAAGCAGTAATGAACGGTACTCTTTCTACAACTACCATAACCATTGGAGATGCAGGTGGAACAATAGCCGATACTGTTCAAGGATTGCTTATCATTCGCTGATGACACTTGGTGACCTCATCTCCTACATCAAGGCGAACCGCAACAAGGGTCGTGGGGAAGCCTTTGGTTGGACGGACGATGAGTTGATTACCTATCTGCATTGGGCTGACACCTTCAACTACCTGTTCATTGAATCAGACAAAAATGGCTTTACGGGGGTAGCGGTGATGTACCCCGTGGCTAAAAAGGATGAACAGAAGCACGAAGATTTGCTGACATTTAAGGATATTATCCCTGCTACGGCAGAGGAATCCAACGACCTGTGTGTTATGGACTTTATCGCCACAAGCCCAGAGGCAAAGAAAAGCCTTGTAATCCAACTTCAAGAACGCTATCCCAACTGGGAAAGTCAAGAAAAGTTGGCGTTAAGGTTTGGTGTACTAAAGAAACTTTCTAACAAATACATAAACCTTTTAACTATCTAATACAATGGGAACTAAGAAAATATCAGCACCAGCACCTAGAGACTACAAGCAAGAAATGCTTGACGCTATGGCTGGGCAGGAAGCCATCCAGCCACGCCTTCTAGAACTAGAACGCCAGTACACTCCGCAGTACCTGCAACTTATGGAGCAGGGCATTAGTAGCGGCGTTGAGGGTATGGGTCGCTTGTTCGGACAAGCACAGGGCATCTCTGGTGGCCTCCAGAGCAACTTTCTTGGGATGCAAGCCCCAATCTATGGACAAGTTGGACAAGCGGCTATGGGGGCTTACCAGCAGTCTCTAGACGCTGGTACAAGAGGCATCTACGCTTCTATGCAAGAGTCTGCACAAAGAGACCTTGCGGCTGGCAGAAATCTTACTCCTGAGATGGAACGACTTGCCCAACAATCTGCAAGGTCTGCTATGGCGGCTAGAGGTCTTTCTGGCAATCAAGCAATTGGACAGGAAGTTCTTAACTCTTACCAGTTAGGTCAAATGCGTGAAGACCGCTCCAGACAATATGGTGCTGGTATGTACGCCGCTGGGCTGGCTCAGACGCAGTCTGCTAACGCTATGTACGGTATGCCTCTGATGCAACAGATGGCGGCTTATTCTCCTGCTGGCCTTGTTCAAGGCGGTTCTGGAATGTACACGGGTATGGGTGCTCAAATCTTCCAGCCTGAATCTCAATATAACTCTCAATTAATTTCTGCTAACAGACAAGAACAGATGCAAGCAAAGATGGCAAATCAACAAGCACAGGCTGGTATGATGGGTGGCTTGATGAAGATGGGTGGCTCTATACTTGGCGGTATGGCTACTGGCGGTACTGGTTTCTTTGCAGGGGCGGCTGGTGGAATAGACTAACAACTAATTTACAACAATGCCTTCACAGTTTTCAAAATATCAAAATGGTGTCCAGCCTGTAACAGGGATGCTGGAGACTGGTGCTAACCTTGCAAATATTTACAACAGCGTTGGTAGTTCTCTTGCTGATAATATCACAAAATATTATGAAGCAAAAGGAAAAGACGAAGTTGTAACAGGAATGGGTGAACAACTCACTTCTACATTTGCTGGTTATTATGATGTGCTTTCTAAAGACCCTGAACTCAAGGATTATGCTGAGACATTTATCAAACCAACCCTTGATTCTCTTTCTGGCCTTCACTCTTTAAACTTTAACAAAAAGGCTGGTGTTGTTGCTGGTGCTCAAGCCAAGTATCAAGATATGGCGAACTCTCTTAATCTTTATCAGAAGACTAAGGATATGAAACTCAAGCGTGACATTAACGCTGGAGAAGATGCTACTAAAGGTTCAAAGATGTCAGGAAAGCAACCAGCAGTTGCTAGAACTCGCTGGAATCCTTACATCAGCGGAGACGAGAATTACAACATTTTTAGAACTCAACTTGAAACCGCTAGAAAAGACGGATTCAAGGGAGACGACAAAGAGGCTACATACTCTTGGCTTCAAGATGTTTCTGACAACACACTTAACGGTACTTTTGAAGGACTTACTCCTGAACAGTCTGAACGGCTTCGTGGCCCTGTCCAAGACCAAGTTTACGCTCTTCAGGAAAAACTAAGTGCTGAACTTTCTGGAGCAGAGGCTTATTCGGGCGACATAGAACGCTCTAAGCAATCTGCTAGAGATATGCTTGGGCAAAATGTTGATGTTTCTGGAGCACACACGGTTGTTACTAATGCAAGCGGCAAGCCTGTTGCGGTTAAGATTCCTGCTCCTGCTTCTGATTCCAATATTAATAGAGGCCCAGTTGCTAGATATGTAAATACAAAGCGTGGCCTTATCCGTGTCGAAGTGAACCAAGAGTTCCCTTCTGATATGATTGTCGCTCCCACAGAGCCAAATAAGGGTATGGATTTGTCTGCCCTTAAGGGTTATGTCAAAGGCGGCTCTTCAACTGCCGCTCCAGCACCTGCGGCGGTTGTAGCCCCCGCTCCTGCGGCAGTAGTCGCCCCTGAGAAGGTTGTTGCTCCTGCGGCTGTGGTTGCCCCCGCACCTGCGGCGGTTGTTGCACCTGAGAAGGTAGCCCCCGCTCCTGCCGCTACAGAACCAGCCCCTGCTCCTGCAAAACTTCCTGAACCTCCGTCTAAGACACCTGCTCCAGCCCCTGCCGCTACAGCGTCAGTACCAGCCGCTACAGAAGATTACGACCTAAGCACAAGAACTTACGCTAGGTCTCTTGGCGTTCCAGTTGCTGAGTTTGCTCAATCCGTCAAGGATTCTGGTCAACCTGCTTATGAATATTACAGAGACCTTAAGAAGGCCGCCGAAGAACAAGGGATATCGGTTGAGGAATATTACAAGGGTATCCATAAGCCAGCCGAAGAAGAACCTGCCCCTGCCGCCAAGAGCACAGCCCCCGCTGGAACTCCTCCTCCTGAGTCAGCCAAACCTGTTGCCGCCGATGCCCCTCCTAAGGGACTTCCTGAACCTGAACGAGCACCTATCAAATTCCTGAAAGGCCGTGAGGCACATAATGCTAGAGCACAAGACCTTATTGAAAAAGGTGGTAGTCCTAGAGCAGATGGAAGCGTTAGATATGTTGTTCAAGAAGGAGATACCCCGTCAAGGATTGCCAAAAAGTTTGGTATGAGCCTGAAGGCTCTTCAAGACATTTTTAACGAAGAAGGCAAGGATTGGAATAAGATTAAAACTGGCGACACAGTTCCAGTAGGAAAGCCTTATGATGATTCTGCGGGAGACACTTCTGGCGATGAAGGGTCTGCCGATTATTCTGAAGCCGCAACAGATGCTTCTACTGAGTCTGAACCCTTGACTCCTGAAGCAACGGAAGAAGCAAGAAAGGCTGCTCTTGCTAAAGCATTTACAAACGAAGAAAAATCACGGCAAACTCAAATCTGGGGTGGAAGCAAAAAGGTGCTTGATTATTATAAAGAACTTCAACAAGACCTGCTTAAAGAAGACCCAGAAAAATTTGACTTCAACGCTTGGGGACAATTAAAGAAAACAAGCGAACTTGCTGGGCCTCTAGCATCTGGCGTTACACTAGCGGCTCAACTTATTCCTATTGGTCGTGTTGTAAAGGGAGCACAAAAAGGAATTCAAATGACTCAGGCCGCTGAGAAGTTAATTGCTAATGGAAGGAAATTTGGCATTGACCCAAAGAAACTCGACTTGCTTAGGAAAGCAAAGGCAGAAGAAGTGGTTGATTTCTTTAGAGGTCAAACGCTTAAGGCAGGTGCTGAAGCATTTCTTATAGATTTAGTTGGTGATATTTTTGACCCAAACGCAAATGATGACGGAAAATATGCTGGCCTTAGTAAAGATTTAGTTGGAAAATATGAAGGTGGTAAAGGAGCAGAATTTTCTGTTCAAAGCCACATTGAAAAAACATTAGATGACATCAGGCAAATCAGACAGTATGGACTTGGCATAGACAGAGAAAAACTTACTGCAACCCAAAAAATTAAATTAGGGGAACTTCTTCAAGCAAAAATTACGGAGTTGCAAGAAGTGAACACTACTGCTTGGGAAGCAGGTCGTACTCTTATTAAAAAGCCCTATACTTTTGAAGAAGCAAAATCGGCGGCAATGGGTGCTCCAAAAGCCGCTGGTGGTTCTGGTTCTCTTCTTCCTGATGTTGCCCCTCTTATGTCTGAAGTTCAGACTACAATGGGAACTAAGGAAGTTACTCAAGAGTACTCAGCCGAGGAAAAGAAAGACCGTCTTAAGGCTTTCCTTATGGAACGCTACAAGGACTCTGAAGGCAGAGGTTATATTCCTGCCAACTTTGAGGCTGTGTATCAAGCCCTGAATCCTGCGTCTCAATTTAAGGTCTTCCAAACTGAGATTGGCCCTATGTACTGGGATGGCAGTTCTATCAAGCCAGCACCTAAGCAGGAGGCTATGAGCCTCGAAAAGATTCGTGAATCTAGGCGTGGTATGTTTGGTCGTCAGACTGAAAAGGGTTGGATTCCCGAAGAAGTCGGTGTAGGAACTGGCGTGTTCCTTGCTGGTCTCTTTAACCGAAGTGATGCTGACCTAACTAAGTTTGACGAAATGGCTGTTAATAACGCCTCTGGCCTTGCGGCTATCAAAGGCATTAAGGAAGTTCTTAATATTCCTCTGCATACCATTCCTTATGATAAGAAGCGTCAGGAAGCCTTCGGTAGAGTTCAGGCATACATCGCCGCTCTTAAGTCCGCTATGAGAACCGACATCGTTGGCGTTGGTACTGTCTCTAACTTTGAACAGTCTATGATTGCCAAGGTCGTGCCAGACCCTTCGGATTTCTGGAGACTTGATGCCGCCGATTGGGGTAGAGTCTACGAAATCGAAAAGCGTCTTAAGAACCAACTTGTCAATACGGGTTCTATGAAGGGCGTGTCGGTTCTTTTCAAGGACGCTAATGATGAAAAAGATATTGAATCTTCCATTAGAAGCGGTAATAAAAGACTAAAGTAATATGGCTGATATATACGCTAAATTAACCCCTCAGTACTACGGAGAGGATGCTTCTGCTTCTGTCACCAGATATACTGGAGACGAAGATACAGATAAGTACTTGAACTCCCTTCCTCAGGAAAAGAGGGCCGAGGCTTTAAAGCGGCTGACAGCCCCGCTTACTGGTGCTGAACTAGCAGAGAAGGCTAAAGACCCGAACTACAATATGGATAGAAGCCAGTATTCTAGGTTTCTTGAATGGAAGAAAACAGAAGACAAGGGTATTCTAGATGACATCGGTATGCTTGGAGAAGGCGTAGGCCACATTTTTGACCAAATTGTAAAGACTGCTGGGTCTACAAAAGACCATCCCCTTGAGTCTCTTGTTAAACTTGGGCCATCTTTCATTGAAGGTTTTGCTCACGGTACAAGAAATATGTACGGTATGCTTGCTCAATCTGCAAACCCTGCAAGTCCGTTTTTCAAATTCAAAGCGGCTATTGCTGGCGAAGATTCAGACCAAGGATACACTCAGTATCAAGAGGCTAGAGAATTCAATCGTAATTCTATTGAATACGCAGAAGGAAAAAGGCATCTGCTAATGAACAAGGAGTACATTGACCACGAAATGACTCAGGCTATGAGTTATATTGCTGACCCTACTTTGTTTATTCCGTTTGGTAATATTGCAGGAGTAGGACTTAAGGCAATTGGTATGGGAGAAAAAGTTGCTCTGTTAGCCGCCCGTGCTAGTCACATTAAAAATATGATGATTGGCGGTACGCTTAAGTATGCCATTGGAAAGCCTATTGAACTTATTGGTGGTGCTACTAGAAACATCATTGACTACGGAATTAATGCTGGGGCTATGGCTACGGAGGCTGTTACTGGTATGTCGGCAAGAGAAATTGCCTCTACAGTTAGAATGGGTTCTCTTGGAACTACGGCGGCTTCGTTGGCTGGACACACCGCTCCTATTCTTACAGAACTTTCTCAGGCACATATTGCTGGAGGCTTTGCCCACGGTGTTGGTCAGGCTCTTGGTAGCATTGGAGGCCAGATGCAAAGAGGCCCAAGAGGGTTTCTTTCTTACGCTAAGGCGGCTCTTGAGGTTGATAAGGCTATCCTTTCTCCTCAGGCTAAAAACCTGCTTAAGATAATTAACGCCGCAGACCCAATGCTTTCGCTTTCTGCGGATGTTGCTAAGGGAGCGAGTCACGGTGCTCTTATTGGTGGTGGTCTTGGATACGGCAACAACGGCTACGAAGGTCTTTGGCAGGGTGCTGGTGCTGGTATTGCTCTTGGTGGCGTAGGTGGCCTTGCTGGAAGTATGCTTGCTAGAGCAACTGGTGCTAAGACAATTGAACGAGCAGACATTATGGCTAAGTACGCCATTGAAGGTGCTAAGGAACTAGGCAAGCACGATACGGCTATGTCCTATGAATTCCTCCGCAAGATTGGAGAAATTACAGGCACTAAACCTATGATGGACGGCATTGTTGCGGCACTTGACGGCCTTGCACCTGATGCTAAATACCGCTTCAGAGATGACGCATCGCACATAAAATTCCTAGACGAAAACGGATTTGACAGGAAGACAGGAAAGCACACTACAGACCCAACAAAGCCAGACCAACTTTCTGTCTTTGAGCACATCAATATGGACGGCGTTGTTATGGAATCTGCAAAAGATGGCACGGTAACAATGCACATCAATACCACTAAACTTTCAAAGGGTGCTAAGGGTGGATTCAAGGCTGGCACAGTTCCTCACGAACTGCTTCACCTGATTCTTCGTAAGGCGGTTATGACACCGCACTTCATTGAGAACCTCAAGCACGACTTGCTTGGTGTTAGAGACTCTGCTGGTAAACTTCTTGAAGGAGGTGCTATCAATCCTAGCGAAACTAGGGAATTCTTTAGAGAGTATGTTAAGCGAATGTACAATAAGGTTGGGATTGATGATAAAGGTAAAATATTTGACCCTACTGGTCGTGCCGTTGAAGCAAAGCGTCTGACTGACATTGTTGATAGGGCTATTGAAGAGTACGAAAAGACAGGAAGCGTCACCCTTACAGAGGCTATGATTAACAGCAAGAAGCCTCTTCTTGAACACCTCACAGAAGAGTTCGGTGCTTACTATTTCCAAGAACTTGTTGGTGCTAAACCCCCTGACTTCCTTTTCTTTGCTGGTAAATACGATGGCCTTCGTGGTGTTCTCGATAGAACAGCCAACAGATTCACAGATTATTTTGAGAGAAAACGCTCTGCCCTAGACCCTAGATTCCAGTTCAAGACTGGGAAGACTCTTGCAGAATCGTTCAGAGACAAAGATGGCAAGAGAATCCGTGTCGGTTCTATTGACTATATGATTTCTGACTTGCTCAGCATCACCCAGAATCAGAACAGAAACGGACGCATTGATATCTCCTTGATGTCCGACAAGGCCAGAGGAGAACTCATTCTTCGCAAGGGTCTTGATGACCTTGGCAGAACAAGAGGTGCTAGAGACCCCAGAAGAACAAGCCTTTCTACCGACCTGCAATTAGGCAAGGCTATCCACGCTGAACTTCTTGCTATTGACCCTGCCCGTCAGACTGACGGTGCTGGAAACATCATTGGCAATCTGTCTGACAAAGACCTCGCTGGTCTTGTCCGTGCTGGTCATATCTCAGAAGCAATGGCAAGAAAGGTCAAGACGCTTCAAGACCTAGCCAACAGCCCAGATAAGGCTGTCTTTGAGGCTGGATACTGGGGCGGTACTCACACAGTTGAGACTGGCCCTAATGTCCCAAGAATTACTGGAGACGAAGTTCCGTTCACCAACAGACTTGGACTTCTTCTTGATGTTCAAATAAAGATTGGCAAGAACGGCAAGGTTTCAATGGTTGCTCGCACTCTTGACCTCAGGGTCAATGGCGAAAGAAGAAACAATATGTGGTCTAACCCTAGCGTTAGAGACCTTTGGAATGGAGATGCGGCTATGTTTGAAGCGGACTACACTAAGTATATGCTTAATATGGGCAAGGATGTTGCTGGCGGCAAGGTAGAGACATCCATCCTGCTAGACAACGGTGACGGCAAAGGCGGTCAGCGAAGAGATGTTATGCATCAGATTGCTGGTGTTCCTCTTGGCTCTGGTGATGTCTATGCCAACCACCCTATTGGAGAAATCTATCACGATGCCCTGAACGCTTACACAATGCTTTCAATTGGTCGTATGCAAGACATCAGATTGACTGGAGATAAGTTGCTTGGGTTTGAACCTAAGAACGCCATCCCAGACATCGGCAGAAACTTCTCTCCATCAGATATGGCGTATAAAGAAACTCCTAACGGAAAGCAATGGGAGCACAAATCTGGCTATAAATTCCATCAAGTTCTTGGTGGCAAGGTAAACGCCTATGACAGACGAGGCGAGCACATCGGTGCTTACGACAGCCCTGAGCAAGCGATGCTTGCAGGTAAGCAGAAACTTCAGAAGCAACAGCAAGCGATGCACGAAGTGGCTCAAGACACAAAGGCCGCTTTTGACCGTGGTGTTCACTTCAGCCCTAGAGAAGAGTTTATCAGAGAAAGTCAGGATAAAGACTTTACTGGTTCTGGCAAAAGAGAAGAATTTAGGCTTAATGTTATTAAGTCTATTCAAAAAGTAAAAGAATTCATTGAAAGAAGCCAACAAAATCCAGAAGTAGACCCACGAATGATTCGTGGCTTGGTTGAAAAACTTAAATCTGGAGAAGCAGTTCTTAAACATCTTGATGAAGGTGGAAGCCTTTTTACGCCAGAAGCGTCTAAGGTAATCCTTGCTGACATTATCCCGTTATTTATGAAAGGAGGGCTTACATCAATGGACTCCAATAAATATTTGTTTGCTTTAACTGATAAGACTTCAGGGGGTAAATGGGATAAGATATATCCTATGACCTTCCGTTCTTCTCTTAATGACAGGATTCAGGAGATTATAAAGAAAGTTCCTAATCTAACGGCTCAAAAACTTCGCAAGCATCTACTTCAATACGGCTCTAGAACAGGCGAGCGGCTTTGGGCTGAGGCTGAGGCTATTGGCTTTGTTGATTGGCTTGAGTCTAAGATTGAGCCTACATATAAACTAACCAGAAGATTTGACGACAAGGGGCAACTGCTTCCCAGAGGAGAAGAACACAGTCCTGTCATCAAGCAAAAAGGCGTTAGAGACACCGCCCTTGACCCTAAAGAAATTGAGGCGTTTATCAAAGAAAATAAGATTTCTGTTACTATTGATTATGGTGCAAAAGGAGACATCAGCAATACTGAACAGTATACTTTTGGTGGAACTAAGGGTGACTACAACGAAACTGCAATTCGCATAGACCAAGACAAGTACAGACACCCTATTGAGGGACACTACAATCGTGCTCTTCTTCACACAAGAAGAACAATCAGATTTGATTCCGAAGGAAACAAGTACATCTATGTCGAGGAAGTCCAGCGTCAAAACGCAGAAGGACAACCGAATAGAAATTTTCTTACTCCTAGAGAGGTTGGTAACTTTAAAAAGACCCTTGCTGTCCTAAGGAAAAAAGCAGACACCTATGAAGCAATAGAAAAGCATTTTAGAGAAAGATACGGGTTTGATGAAGGCGAACATAGGAGGGCATTTGATTTGCTTCGTTCTGCTGGTAGTCACGCCCAAGGAATTTCCTACACATTGCACACGCTTCTTGATTCTCTCGCCGCTGATAAATCAAAAAATAAAGTTTCAGACTCTATTGCGGCTGATATCGAAAGTTTGATTTTAAAGCACCCAGAATTAGTTAACGAAATATTGCTCAACAACCACAGGTATAGTCCTGAGGGAGAATATTTTAGACTAGAAAGTGACATTGAAAGACAAGGAATAACGATTCAATGGGACAATAGAAGAACAACCCCCGTAATGGATGGTGAGTTCTTTGAAACATTAATCAAAGAAAATCCTGACATCTTTAAAAAGGTTGCTGAATATAGAAAAGACAGGTTGCACTCAACTGAGGAGAATCCGTTTGGAGACCCTCTTAAGGCTCACGATACTTTTAAACTTACATACCAAGGAAAGCCTTTAAGCAGAGATGTTCTCTTTGGAGACATAACAACTGCTGGATTCAAGGGTGATTTTAATAAAATCTCTCACAGCGGAAGCCCTCATCCGCTTACATTGGCTGATATCCTAGGTCGTATTTATCTAGATTTTGCCTCAGAGGTAAAAGAGGCTGTTAAGGCTGATACTGATACCGAGAAGAAATCAATTAATGCGGTAGATTCTGCTTTTCCTGAATACAGCGTACTCAGAAGAGATAGAAAAAACCTGACAGATTCTTACGAAAATTATCTCAAGCGAATTAAAAAGTTAGAAGACGGGGGTGTAACTAGTGATAACGGAACTCATTTAGAGCGTCTTTCTAGAGACGCTTGGGAATTGAGAAGCCTTATTGCTAACTATGCTGGAGACCACGGAACTGCTACGGGGGAAGCAAGAGCCATATACAGAAGTTATCTTGAGTCAAAACGAACTGCATACGCAGAGTCGATACACGGCGAAGAGGGAATTTCTCCTAGGGATGTAGCAGAAATGCGAAAGTCTTACAATGAGGCTTACGCAGATGTCTTCCCTGAAGACCAAGGAGTAATTTCATTTAGAGAAGATTCGTTAGGTCAAACCAAGGTGGAAATAAACGACCTTGAATCTAAAATTCAAAGAAACGAGGCGGCAAAAAGAAACCCCCAAGGATTTCCTCTTGAGTCGCTTAAGGATACTTCATTGCTGGCCTTAAAGCATCACATTGCAGATGGCATTAGAAACGGTGTTGACAATATAGTTCTTACTCATCCTGACGATTCACCAACGGTGTCTATGATGGAGTTCAAGGCTAGACACGGCACTTACGGCGACAATGGGATTCCTGCTATTTGGGGAGGTTTTCTTCAAAAGTATGGAATTAAGATTCAATCTTATACTAGCACGGAAAGATTCTTAAAAGGTATTGATGTTGCAAATAATCCTGCGGTTAAACAGTTGTTTGCAGATTTGTCTACGGCTTCTAGTGAAACATTTAGAGCCTGTAAAACAATGTTAGACCTATTTGAAAGTGGAAACTCTGGCCTTTCCCAAGACAATGTAGAGTACATCTCTAAAACTTCCTCAAGACCTATTCACGAAGTTGCAACACCTAAACAGGGCCAAGCAAACTGGAAACAACAATCTGCAAAAACTCTTAGTATTCTTAAAGACAAATCTAAAATACCCGTAGAAAAAGGCGGCGTTTTGCCTGAAGTTTATCACGCTTATGCTGATATCGTAAAAGCAAAACAAGCGGAAAGCCAACTCTTTGAGAGTGTGATTGATAAGGTTGGGGAGGAGCAAACTAAGGCTGGAAGCCAAGAGTCCTTAAACCGTGACGAACTTATCACCGCTATGGCATTGTCAAGAGGTAAGCATTTTGTTCTTAACGATGCTCTCAAGAAAGACATAATGAGCGGTAAGGCTATGACTCAATTCAGCGTTGCTGAAGGCGGCAAGGATAGCCGTGCTGGTGGCAGAACTTACGACTTCGCCAGCGATGCGTTCAGGAAGACCTTTATCGGCAAGTACTTTACGGACAACCAAGATACGCTTCCGAAAGGAATGAGCCTGTCTCTTAGTCCTTTGTACAACCGTAGCGACATCAGAACTGGCTTTAGTCTCACCCTTCATCAAGGGGCTACGGAAAATGGCAAGCCAAAACAAATTGGCTATATCAATGTAAACATCACGGGAGACCAAGCCAATGTTTCTAGTACAGGCGTTACCAAGGATATGACGGGCAAGAAACTTAACAATGTCCTAATGTCCGAATTGGCTGAGCGTGCTCGTTCAATGGGAGTTAAATACCTTGATGGAGTCATTATCGACCCACTTAACAGACCTTACCACGCCCGTATGCGTACCATTGGTAACGCTGATACGATTTCTGGAGGTTACTACGACACAACCAGAAGCACTCTTGATAAGAACGCTTGGTACAGCCCTAGCGAAAAGCAGGGCGGTAGAACATATACAGACAAGCAATTTGGTGAAGAATTTGTTGGCAGATTTGCCGCAGAAAACCCTGACCTTGCCGCAAAGTATATTATTAGGACAACGAAAACAGGTGAAGGAGAAGCAGGAGATGGATACAAAATTGTTATTTACGACAAGGATACAAGAAAACCTGTTGCTAGAACTAAATGGGAAATAATGGAAAACGAAGACGGAATCCTAGAAGATGCGGCTACGGATATGAAAATTCTGGACGAGTCTTATAAGGGTAAGCAACTATCTCACTTGTTAAATTCTGAGCAACTGGAGCGTAGTCGTTTTCTTGGTGCTAAAAAAGTTCGCTCTCAAATTATAAACGAAGAAGGAATTCCTATCAAGAATTACGCAAGAACTATTGGAGAACAAAACGGAGAACTTACTTCGGCTTTGTCTGATAGATACAATGATGACGGTGAAACTCAATACCTCCCTGCAACAATGGAAAACTTTAGAAGCGAAATGGAAGTTTCTAAGGCTGGTGCTGACGGAGTTTATAGACCTACGGTTTACTATCGTGGCAAGTTAGACAAGAACGCTTATTATAGCGTCAACGAAAAGGATTCTGTCATTCCAAAGCCAAGAGGAACAGTTGCACTAAAGGAAGGATTTGTCAGGGTTTACCATCAAACAAATAAGGAAAACTTAGAATCAATAAGAACAGGAGGACTTCGTG
>Ga0209500_10001510_pt1 | contig 17394 bp, 15 predicted proteins | sample S_140212_EF_Meta_FD_187323 | JGI IMG/M metagenome (GOLD analysis project Ga0209500, IMG submission 187323) | Freshwater microbial communities from Lake Simoncouche, Canada to study carbon cycling - S_140212_EF_MetaG (SPAdes) (version 2) | ecosystem: Environmental > Aquatic > Freshwater > Lake ... | reverse complement strand
AACTTTAAAAATATGAATTTTAATTATTTAATATTTAATAATATTACTTACAAAAAAACAAATAAATATTTAGTTATAGCAAATTATTATTCAGTACTAAATAATATTTTATTAGAAAATAAAAATGTGGATACAATATTATTTTTTAAGAATATAAATAAAAATAAAATAACTGAAAAAATACAACAAGATTATATGTTAGAACTAAAAAATATACATAATATTGTATATAATTATATTTTAAATGATAAAACAACATATTTAAATTTTCTTACAAATTTAAAAAATAAAGATGAATACAATAAATATGATTTAGTCTCTTGTTATATTGGATATATAACAGGTTTAAGTTTAACAGCAAGTTTTAATATGGTTTTGCAAATACCATATATAATTTCTACAATTGCTATGACACTTAAAAATATTGCTAAAGATGGAACATTATTATTATTCTGGACTATAGTAAATATTAATATTCCAGTAATTAAAAAAATATTATCACTATTAACTTATGGATTTAAAAATATAGAAATTATTGATAATGATATAAATCAAAATTTATTAATTGGTGTTCCAGAATATTATATAAAGTGTTCTGGATACAAAGATAATATAAATCATGATTTAATAAATAAATTATTAGATATTGCAATAGAAACTGTAGAATATACTTATGATATTTGTGATGTATTAGATTATTATGAAGATTATACAGAAAAGCATCCTAATCACTCATTATTTTATAATAATAAAGACAAAAATGAATTTAATCATACTAATAAAACTAAAAAAACTAATACTCACTCATCTCACTCTCTTACCAGAAAATCATCAGACTCTTCTAATAAAACAAAAAAACCTATTGTTCCAATTTACTATATAGAAGATATAAATATACCAGAGTTAGATAAAATTATGGAAAATAGTAAACTGCAATTTGAAGTTTCACAACTTATGAATAAATTAGAAAGTATATTTGTAGGTTATTTTAAAATGGTCAATAATCTAATACTAAATGCAATTACTAAAGATAAGAATGGTAATCTAATAGTTAAAAAAGAAGCTATACTCCAGAAAGATATTACAAATTTATCAAAATTAATTAATATGTTTGAATATAATAAATTACCATACAATAAACATGCATTAAATGTTGTTTTAAATAAACAAGATGAAATATTAGATCATTTTTATTCATTAGATACACCAGTTAATCATAAATTAATTAGATATGAAGATAGAACTTCAAAAATACTTGTTAATCATGCTTTAGAGTATTTTTATGCATATAATACTTCAACTAAAATCAAATCAAAATCTTATGATTTTACTATGATTAATGATTATTATAACAGAATTAAAATAGCATTACAAGTTAAACATAATTTACTTAATGATGTAAGTAATCACGAAACTGAAAATAAAAAATCACAAAGTGCTGAATATGAATATATATTATACGATTTTGCTGGTGGTTTATGTAATTATTTAAATAATAAATATCAAACATTACCTATTAAAATAGGTGGATCTTTTGTAAAACTATGGGAAATATTAACTACATTTAACCTTATACCTGAAAATACAGAATCACTTAAAGTTCTACATCTATGTGAAGCCCCAGGTGAAATGATTTTATGTGTAAAATATTGGGTTGAAAGTAAATGTCCTCATCTCAATATGAGTAATTATGAATGGAGGGCAAATACATTGAACCCATATGAAGCACAAAATCGTTATAGATTTAATAAAGATGTATCTACTGATACGTATGGATTAATTAAACATAATATTGATAAATGGTTATTTGGTAATGATAATACAGGAGATATTACTAAATCGTATATTATTAAATCAATTAGAAATGATATTAAAAAATTATGGTTAGGAAAGAAAGAAGGGAAAGAAGGGAAACAAGACAACAAGCTTGATTTAATCATAAGTGATGGTAGCATATCATTTACTAATAATGATAAATTACTAATACAAAAACTGGATTTTGCACAAGTGGTATCTGTTTTAGCGTGTAGTAGTATTGGTGGTAATTGCTGTATTAAACATTTTATACCCTATGTAAATCTGAATGATCCTAACGCTCCTAACGCTCCTAACATTACAATGGCTGGTGGTAGTGATAGTGATAGTGATAGTGATAGTGATAAATATAGTCAAATACTCAGTGATAGTATTACAGAAGGTAGTGGTTTATTTGTAGGTTATTTATATTTATATTATGTATCATTTAATTCAGTAAGTTTTTATAAACCACATAGCAGTAAGTCTGATAGCAGTGAATTTTATGTAGTTTGTAAGGGGTTTAAAGGTATTGAAGATGAATATTTAGATAGTTTGCTAAATATTTTAGATAATTTTCAATTAGATAATACTCTTATTGATAAAGCTAAAATACCAACTACATTTTTAGTGCAAATTAAAAATTTTCTTGAAAGTATGAGTAATACTAATATATTAACAATAGAAAAAGCGAACTTATTATTAACTTGTTATAAAAATATAGAAGAAAATAATAAAAAAGTTAATAATGTTTTAAAATGTGATAATTTTTTTAATAAAAAGAAAATTGATAGTATAACTGTTCCAAAATACAAAGAATGGATTAAAATGTATGATTTTATATGAGTTTTTTTATATGAGTCTTTCCTTTATTTTTATATTTTTATAATTTTTATAATGTTTTTTATGTTTATAAATTTAATATATATATTAAATATAATGTAATAAATGAGTACTACTAAAAAGAAAAGTAAAAATGAAAGTGTATCCAGATATAAAACTATAACTAAAAGTAAAAAACAATCTCAAAAACAATACCAATATACTAAAAAACATAATAGTTCTATAAATAAACAAAAAACATTACGTATTATATTTGTATATTCTCAAAGTTTAAAAAATGATGCTGAAATATATAAAAATGAGTTTATTAAACAAGGATATAAAGTAGATTTTAAATTAATAGAAAATATAAATCATAGTCATAGTCATAATGAAATATACTATAATGTCAATTTGTTTCTGGAGACATTACCATTTAAATGTAAAATAATGTTTCCTTCAAAAATAAATTTATTTATGCCAAATAATGAATTATTTATTGATACTATTGAAGATAATAAAAATAAAACCGCCAAGAAAAATAAATATGGTAAAGGCTTGTATTACGATAGATATGAAGAGTTAAAGAGTATAGATTTTATATTATGTAAAACACAAATATGTTATAAATTCTTCAACTTTATTAAAACTGAACATAAAAAGACAAGGAACTATAAATATCAAACCATTTATACTAAATTTACATCGAGCATTGATGATAAACTTAAAGTCATTGTTGATAGTAATAGTAATGCATTTAAACAAGACCCTAATCTCTTTATACATTTAGCTGGTAAATCAGGTTTTAAAAATACACCAGAATTAGTATTATGTTGGATAAAGAATAAAGGATTTTTAGATATTGACCCAGATATAAAATTAGTTATTACTTGTTTTGGAGATTGTTCTAAATTATTAAATAGCTCATTGAAATATTGGCATAAATATGATTTTGAAAAAGATCCTGAGGTTAGTATAAATCATAAAACAAATATTGCTACCTATAAAAATATGACAATCTATTTCAAACCTATTGAACCATTATCTCTTTTTACTGAACTCATTAGTTCTGCTTCGGTGGCTATTTGTATCAGTAATAAAGAAGGCTACGGTCATTATATTAATGAATCCAGATATCTTAAAAAATTTATTATTACAATGGATTATCCACCAATGAATGAATTGGTGAAGGATAAAGACGATAAAGATGTAAAAAGTGGAGAAGGAAACGGCATATTATTAAAGAAAAGAAATAAATTTAGTAAACAAACTTATAAAGAAACTAAATTTAATTTTTATGAATCCTATCCAGATATGAATGAATTACGTGATAGTATCATCTGGTGTATCAAACATAAAACTGAATTGAGACCATATGGTGACAATAGTAGAAAAATGTTTCTGGATGATAAAAAATATTTTGAAGATAGTATGACAAAGTTTATTTAAAAAAATTACAAATGTTTTGTTTATGTATAATACCTGGAACTGTAATTAAAGAAATTTCTTTTGAACGAAAACAATATAATATTTCTGGTTTAATAAATAATCTATCTAGTGGAAATCTTATTGCTGATAAGGGTCTAGCCATATGACCAGATTCTATATTAATCCTTTGATTGTCTAGTTGCAGTATTTTACCTTTTTGATTGTATTCATATTTTTTATAACATCCTTTACTATCTATTTCTGGATATTGTGCTGGTTTACTCTTTACAATTTCTCCTTCAATATAATTATTACATATTAAAATATATTTATATTTATTAGATTTTATTAAAGCATTAACAGATTCTATAATTCTTGCATCATTTAAGTGTTGCAATACATCTTTTATAATACATAAATCAGCAGGTTTTAATGTTTCTCTATCTTCTTCTTTTGTAAAATCAGATTCTATAAATTCAAATGACATATTTTTTAAAGGATCACGTTTAGTTTGATATATTGGCAAGTTTTTGTATTGGATTGATAATTTTTTATTATTATCTATAATATTTGAATGAACAATATCATATCCTGTATAATTTATAGTTTTACCAGCATATAATCTAGGACCCATTAAAAAATCACCACAACCTATATCAACTACACTTCTAATTTTATAATTGTCAAAGAATAATTTCATAAATTCTATATAGTATTTAAGATACCAATCAACAGAACCTGTACCACTTACACTTACTTTATTATCACCATATTTAGGGTCAGTCCAATCATAAAAATGTGCATTAGAATTTTTTTTTAAATCCTGTGGAGGTATCCATATTTTATTGTTTTTTATTCTACTAAATGTTTTTTTAATATTAGAATCATTAGGAGGCACATATGCTTCTGCTCCTCCTTTTTGCAATTTATGTTTTAATGATTTTCTATTTTTAGATTTTAATAATTTAGATTTAGTATTTTTCTTAGTTTTCATTTTATATATTTTATAAAATTTTTATATATTAAATTATATAAATATTTTAATTATATAATTTTATTTACAATTTTATTAATGATACTTCTTTAGTATCCCATTTATATATTACTTCAGCATTATATTTAAGTAGAGGATATCTTAAAGCAGATAATGAACTAAATTCACCACCTACAATATCTTTTCTATAAGTTTTAGTATTTTCTTGCGTAGTATTATAACAATTTATCAATAAAATATATTTAAATTTATGTGTTTTAGTAATATAATCCATAAATTTAATAATAATTTTAGTTGGTAAATGTTGTAAAACATCTTTAATAATACATAAATCTGCATATTTTATATTTTTTCGTTCTTTAACTAATGTAAAATCTGAATGAATAAAATGAAAATTTTTATGCTTTTTAAATTTATCATTATTATAATCTATGACACCTTTGTAAGCATCATATCCTATATAATTTAGGTTCATATCTTTATATATTTCTTCTCCAATTAAAAAATCACCACAACCTAAATCAACCACACTATTAATTTTGTTATTAATTAAAAAATTTCTAATAAAAGGTATATATGTATTTTTATTATACCATAATTTAGAACCTACACCACTTGAACCTTCGTAATTAGGATTATGATTATCACCCCATTGATTAGTTTCATATACTTCTGTAAAAACTTTAATTAAATCCTTTGTATTTTCATCTATATTTGATAATTTAGATTTAGTAATGTTTTTATTTAATATACGACTTGATTTTCTTGTATTATTTATTTTACTTTTTTTTCTTGTATTCTTTAATGATTTAGATTTTTTTTTTGTTATTGTCTTTTTAACATACATATTTTTAATGAAATAGTTTCTATTTATATGTATACTATTTATTACTTAGATTTTTATAAATATATAAATAAAAATAATAAAAACATAATAAACTATATATGTAAAACTTTAATAAATTGACTTTTAAATTTTGTATAATCATGTTGTGATTTTTTAAGAGCATTAACACCTAATTGTCTTTTTGTTTCTGGAGACATCTTTAATATTCTACTAATACCATTATATAAATCATTAATATTAGTTTTATAAGTAGTATATAGAAATTTATTATATTCTTTATTCTTAGTAAAATACTGTGTCCATCCTTTTGGTAAAAGTTGTCTCATTGGTGGACCTTTTGTTGCTTTAACTAATATACCAGTATTTCTATCTATATTGCTATTTCTATTATTATCAATAATTAGTTCATTCATAGGAGGAGCATCTAGAGTAAGAACTACAGCCTTTGCTCGTCGCCCTTCATCTATATATTGACCCCAACCCTCAATTAAACTGGGACACATATGAACTTCTGCAACCGATTGTAAAAATTGGATGATACTATAATCTAATACAGTATTGCAAAAATAGACTGAAGAAGACTCTATTGATTCAAATGGTGGTAGAGAAATGCTCGATGTATCTGTAAGTATTTTCCATTCTTCCCATTTCTTTAAAACTATCTCTGGTAACGGTTTTAATTTTGGTTTTAATGATTTCCAATATTTAAATAAATTAGTATTCCCTCCTGCTTTATTATTCCCTGTAATAATTAATGGTTGTTTAATATGTTTGTGTATCCAGGTATCAATTAATGTTTTAGTTCCTTTTAATGGACTCGCACCTACAATATGTATAAATAAATCTGGTATTTTATCTATTTTATTAATATATTCGAATTGATTATTATTACCAAAGCCTACATATTTAGCATTAGTAATTCCTAATCTACGTAATGTTGTGAGACTTTCTTGTGTTTTACATAATGGGATAAGTGAACCAGCTTGCATTAGTGCAATATCCCAATCGGATATGTATTCTTGATTAATAAATATATATGATTTATCTGCAGGTATTTCTTCTAGATATGCATGTTCAATAAATATTTGTATATTTACTTTTTTAAAGTCTAATAATAATAATTTATCTTTAATATCATTATATATAACAACTTCAACTTTTCCACCAATACTTTCTATTATTTCTTTAATTGTGTTTTTATCAGCAACAATTCCTCCAACATTATCTTTAATTATAATACGTGCTGTAAATTGTTTGTGTGATTGATTTTGTGTTTGTCTTTGTGTTTGTTTTTGTGTTTTTTTTGTATTTTGTTTATTATATGTTTTATTTGTGTTTTTTATTTTTTTAGTCATAGTATTATGATAGTTAATATATATATAGAAAAAAAATGGAAAAAATACTATTTTTATCAAAAATTGATTTTTTAAAATATAATTATGTTTATTGTTCATATGAGAATTACTATATAGATATTAGTTATGCCCGCCACTTCATCTTTAATTAATAAATAGTTAGCAATTCTCATAAGAATAAAATAGTAAAGTTATTTATAACTTTATTATTTTTTTATTTTTTATTATTTTTGGTAAATATAAAAATTGAATATAAAAATTGAATATAAAAATAATAAATATAAATATAATTATAGATATAAGTAGATATACAGGATTATATATTATAAAATGTCAGTTACAAATACAAATACAAATACAAATACAAATTCTAATAGAACATTCCAAGAAATTGAAGTTATATTAAGTCAGATATCAAATGCATTAGATCCAATTTTATTAAATTCTATTACACCAACAGATATGTATAATAGAACATATATATACACATTAAATCGTTATAGAAATATGATCATTACTGAAGCTAAAACTAAGAATATTGAAACCAAATATGTTGATTTATACTTATTAAATATGATGAAAACTCATTATTTTCCAGGTTTACAAAAGACTTGCGAACATATAGCTGCAATCCCTCTTATAGAACAAAAAACACCTGAATGGTTTAAACAACGTGAAACCATGATATCAGCAAGTGATGCTGGTTATTTTCTAAAAACCTGTGGTGTATCACGAGCTATAAGTTCTCTTAAAATTAAAGTCGGTCTTAAATCTTATGTTAATTCAAATTGTCCTCCATTAATGCATGGTAATACATATGAAGATGTTTCTAGAGCTATTTATGAGTCTCGTAATAGTGTATCTGTGACTGAATATGGTATAGTAACTTCACCAACCCATTTTATTGGGGCAAGTCCAGATGGTATTATTACTGCTTGTCATAAAGATACTTATGAATGTCAGTCAAAATATGGTCGGCTGCTTGAAATTAAAAATCCTTATAGTCGCGAGATTGATACTACTGTTAAACCTGAATATATGGTGCAAATTTTACAACAACAATATACTATGCAAATACCGATATGTGATTTTGTAGAAACGACTATAGTTGATATTAATTGTAATACATATACATCTAATAATAAACCATATACAAATCTTGCTGAAATGTTAGATGATAAATTAGATATGAGCAATCCTAATTGGGAAAAGCGTGTTAAAAATAAAAATATTCCTATTGAAAATCTTAATAAATTTGGTAATGAAAAAGGCTTAGTAGTTTGGTATCAAAAGAAATTATCACTAAGTGATATTCGTAATAAGTTTATTATATATCCTTTACATGCTACATATGATACTGAAACTATTGAAAAATGGATTGTTGATAAAAATGGAGAACAATTTACTGATGGTTATCAATTTATAACAACTAAATATTGGAGACTTGATGTTTATAGTGAAAAAACTGTTGTATATGATCAAGCTTTATTTGAAGATAATTATATTCCAAGATTAGGTGCAGTCTGGGAGATCATAGCAAAATGTAAAGATATGGGATTGAGAGGTTATATTAATGAAGTAGAAACTTATATTGATGATTTAGAAAATCAAAAAGATGGACCATTTTATAATGAAAATAAAAGAAAGAAAAAGGTAAAGGTATCAAATAGTGATTTAAATACATATAATCCAACGAATAGTATTGAATTGGATTTTTAGAGATATGAAATGAGATATTTATTATATTTTTATAAATTTATATGAATGTAATACAAAACTGACTAATCCTAATGTGGGTAGTTTATTTAACATTCTATTTATAAATGTTTTTTTTATATCTGGTTCTGGAATAGGATTTTTATTTGTATTTATATTATAATTTTTATTTTCTGTTTTATTTTCCTGCATTTTTATTAAACTATCAATATTTATTAATTTTGACCATTCTGTAATGCTATATTTATTTGACATAGATAAATTGCAACTAGCACAAATTGGTTTTAAATTATCAATGTCAATTGTACCTCCTTTTGATTCAGGTATATCATGTCCTACTTGAAAATTAAATACATTTATATTATTATCACACCAAGATACATAACATTTATGTGTAAATGTTTCACCATTATAGGTAGTCCAAACAAGTTCTCTAACACGTTTAGGTATAGTTTCTTTAGGTGCACTTATAGGTTTTATTTTGTCTTTAGTTTTAACTTTTAATAAATTAGTTTTAGGAACTACTTTTTTTTTAGGTTTTTTTTTATTATTTTTTATATTATTAAATGTTATTTTAGGTATATATATTTGTTTATTAGTAGTATTTTTATTAGTTGCATTTTTATTAGTTGCATTTTTATTATTTCTATTATTAAAATATTTAGTATTGGTAGTACATATTTTTACTGGTAATTTAAAAATATTACTAATATTATTAATATGTTGTCTATTATATTTAAAAAGTTTATTCATTTTACATAATTAATATTTTTATTTTTTTAAATAATATTTTATCAAAAATATTTTATTTATATTATTATATAGAACTATAAAAATAAAATGGATATGCAAACATCTCAAACTACATCTCAAACACCATCTCAAACAATATCTACATCTCAAACACCATCTCAAACAATATCTACAACTACATCTACACGACAAGATAATTTATATTATAAATATTATTTAATTATTTTTATAATTACAATATGTCTTATAATACTATTTATTTATCTAAATTATAAATATAAATTTAATATACCAATAGCATCAGGTGGTTTAGAATTTATTGCACTTATAATTTTTTTTATATTATATATTTTATATAAAATAATTGTAAAATTTATAAACTAAATTATAAATAAAAAAAAATAAAAAGATAATTATAATCAAAAAGATAATTATAATAAAAACATAATTATAATCAAAAAGATAATTATAATAAAAAAAAATTATAATAAAAAAAATAATTATAATAAAAATTAAATCTAATTAAATAATAATAAATAAAAAATATAAATAAAATCATTAATAAATAATTATATAATTATAAAATGCCTTCTAATAATAATAGAAAATCTATGTCAAATAAGAACTCAAATTCTGGTAGTTCTTCAAATACAAACTGGGCTATGCTTGGTTTTGTATCTTTAGCTATTATTTTATTTGTAGCTTATTATTTTGCGTATAAGAGTAATCATGAAGCATTTAAAAATGATAGTGAGAGCGATAGCGCTAGTTCTAATTCTCTTCCTAATTTAGATGTTCATAAAGGTGAAAAAGTTGTTGCTCTTTTTTATGCGGATTGGTGTCCTCATTGTGTAGATTTTAAACCTCACTATAAAAGAGCAATGTCTGATTTAAATGGTAAAAAACATAACGGAAAAACTCTTCGTTTTGTTATGGTAGATTGTGATAAATATAAATCACTTGCATCACAAAATGATGTTAGTGGTTTTCCAACTGTTAAAATACTTAATGATGATAAGACAAGTGATGAATATAGTGGAGAGCGCTCATATGAAGGTCTTGGAAATTATTTTGCATAAATTTATAAAATATTTATAAAAATATTTATAATTCTTATCATTTTTTAATTATATTTTAATTCATTTTTTGTTATATTATAAGCAATATCAATAATATTATTTATATCATCATGAGTAGCATTTAATTTAATAAATGTCATAATATCACAAGGTATTTCTATTGAAATTATTTTATATTTTTTTTTATTTCTATTTTCTAATTCTTTTTTTTTACTAATAATACTTCTAGATAATGTTTGTGTTAGTAAATTTATATATTGTGATAATGCAATTGATTTATAATTATCTTTATTTATGATATGACTTTTATTAATTAAATAAAAACCTATTATAGACCAAGTATTATCTGGAAACTCTTTCTCTGATATTTCTTTAGTATCAGTTTTATTTTTAGTATCATCACTTGTAATATCAATAGCTATCTCTGGAATATCTGGAATATCTGGAATATCTTTATTATCAATAGTAACATCAATTATGGTTTCAATAGGTAGATTATCTAATAATCCTCCGTCACAATAAATATCATCACCTATGACTATAGGTTCAAAAATAAATGGTATTGCAAGAGAAGCGCTAATTGCAAGAACAATAGGTATATCTGGTGTTGTCTCATAATTTAATATTTCAAATTTATATTTTGTAAGATTTGTAACACCTATTTGTAGTTTTATATTATATTTTTCTTTTATTTGTAAAAATGTTATATTTTCATTACCTGTTTGGTCTTTAATACATTTTTTTAAAAATAAATTTAATTTTTTACCTGATTCAAATCCTTTTGTATTTATAAAATTTAAAATAGAATCTACATTAATATTTAAATAATCTTTAAATGTCATTGATTTAACAAGTGTATCAAGTTGTTTAGAGTCATATCCTATAGCAAGTAATGAACCAAATATAGCACCTGCACTACACCCTGTAATACTTTTTATATTAGATAATGTATTTGTATCTTCAAAATATTTAAATAATCCAATATAACTAATACCTAATAAACCACCTCCAGATAATACTAAATGTTCTATATATGATGTAGGTGGCATTATTATAGTTTATAGTTATTTTAATAGTTATTTAATACTTATTTAATACTTATTTAATACTTATTTAATACTTATTTAATATATTATACTGTAGTTTTATATTCATAATAAATAATAAAATTAAAAATATAACAAAAATATTATAAAAATATTATAAAAATATTATAAAAATATTATAAACCAATATTAAATATAATGCCTACTATACTATTTACATATTTGCAACACTATTTAATACTTTACCACCCCCAGGTACAGCTTGTCTCATACCAGTTGGCATTGGTTCCATATCACCTAAATAATTAAAATTATCAAGAGGTGAAGCACATTGATTTGGATTTTGCGATGCAGGCCACGCGCTTGGTAATTTAGCGCAATCACTTTCTGGGTGATCATAAGTATAGAAATTGCGTCCAGTTCCAAGACCATTAACATCATTCATAACCATCTTGCCAATACGACCATCAGTTACAAATTTATATTGTTCTGGAAGCATAGTACCATTTTCAAATCCTTCTTTAGATTCGGTAATAGGGCAGGGACCACAGCAATTTAATTTACAGGCAATTTGACGTTGACGATCCATTAATGAATCGGCATTTTCTTGAAGAAAAACACGATAATGAAGAGAATTACTAATATTATTATCGGCACGAATTAAATCATTAATAAAATTACTTGGGCGATAATCTGTAAAATGACGACCATCAGCCATACGGGGAGGGCATTGAAAATGTTTATTATCACTTGTTTTAAAACAGCTATCCATTTTATATTTTTTTATATTTTATTTATATATTATTTATATATTATATATTATTTATATTTTATTTATATATTATTTATATATTATATTTTTATTTACTTATATTTATCTTAATATAAATTACATTTTTTTTATTTATTTTTAACTTTTATTTAATTAAAAATAAAATAATTAAAATAATTAAAATAATTAAATAATTAAATAATTAAAATAATTAAAATAATTAAATAATTAAATAATTAAAATAATTAAATAATTAAATAATTAAAATAATTAAATAATTAAATAATTAAATAATTAAATAATTAAATAATTAAATAATTAATTATTATTATTATTATTATTATTGTTATTGTTATTATTAACAGGTTTTTCGACAGGAGGTGTACCTCCATAATCTGTTGCCTGTTGATTAGCTATTTGTTGTTGCGATGTATCATAATCACGTTGTTGTTTTTTCTTTAATTGATTAATAATGAAACTATTTAGTAGATCATTTGATACTATTATTTTAGCAAACTTAATTGCAACGTATATCATTAATATTAATATTATGGTAATTACTAATGCTTTAATATAATATATATTTTGTTTTAACCAAGATGTTGACCCTAATGCATTAATTGCTGGTACTGTAACAACAGGACCGATTGCTTTATCAATTGCTGTAGAACTAATATCTTGTGTACCATCAAATTGAGAATTTGAATTATAAAATATAGTTGTAGTTTTTGGTGTTTTTTGAATTGGTCGTATATTTTTATTACCTGGACCTATCATATATTTAACAGTATTAATAATATTCATAGATATAGGAACAATTTCTTCAAATATAATAATAGTCCATTTAGGATCACAAGGAGGATAAGGTAATGCTCCTTCATAATAAAAGAAAGATTTTGAAGATGGCATGAGTTGTTCTGGAGACCACGAACTACTGACATCTATATCTTTTTCAATTAGCATTTCGTTAGAAGGCATTTTATTTATAAATTCATTCATAAATTCATTTGCATCACCATAATCTTCTCCTTTTTTTAATAATATAGATAATATAATACCTCCATCATTATCATTAATTGGATTTCGATTATGATAAAGTAATATTTCAAGATCTGAATAACTATCATTTATGGTATGCATACTTGTATGATGAATTGTCATTTTACGAAGATAGAAAAATTCATTTTTAAATTTAATTAAACAATTTGGTGAAAATGTAACTGTTGGTATATTATTACTCATACTAATACTACAAGTTGTTGGTTCATATTTAAGAGATAATCTACATAAAGAATTACAAGGTCCTACTTTACTTGTATCAATATTTAATGGTGCAATACGTGGCGATTTATTATTACATTTAGCATATCTACTTATCCAATCCCCTGATCTATCAAAAGCCCATACACCTGATAGTTTAGGATTTTGTGCAATTGTTTTATCATTTATAGCAATTGTACTTGGTGTATCTTCTTGTATAGGTTCATCTTGTAGTTCAGGTTCATCTTGTATCATTGCAATAGGTGCAGACTGTGTTTGACCCATGTTATATTTATGTTTATGTTATAAGGGTTTTAATACTTTAGGATTTAATACTATTTATTACTACTATTTTATTCTTTATATATTTAACATATTATTATAAATTATATTTTTAATATATAATTTATATATAAATAATAGTTATAAAATAAAAAGATACTCCAGAATACACTATGATAATTAAAAGTTTATTATTTATAATTGTATGTATATTTTGTTATGAAACATATAAAACTTTAAATACGATGACAGAAGAATATTTTATATCATTAAATAACACTAATTCAATGCTTACTCCAGAAGTAATATTAAAAGAAAAACCTAAATCACCTAATAGACATAGTAAAAATAGAAAACATAGTAGAGATAATAGAGATGATAGAGATGATAGCGATAGAGAAAAATTTGTAAGTTTATCTGGAACTCCAGAATTAGATGATATATCAAAGACAATTTCTATTAATTGTAAAGCTTATCCTAATGAAGTTAATAAAATTATGGTCTATAAACCAGAACCTAATAGTGTTTTAGATACACCTTATTATGCTCAATATAAACCCCTTGAATTTGATAAAGATAGAAAATATTATTGGCGCAGAGATAAATTAGTTGAAGAAGGTATAAGACGTTCTAAAGATGATGAAATAGAAATTGCAAAAGTTCAAGCTTTATTTGATAAAGAAACTAATAATAATAAAAAGAAAATATTACAAGATGAATTAGATTTATTTAAATGGCGTAAGAATATTTTTGAGGTGAAAGATATAAATACAGGTATAAGTAGAGAAAAAAGAGACATTATGAGTGATTATTATCCAGATGAAATTGGATTACAACGCCCTTGGATTGAGCGTCATTCACATTTACCTAATTATAGTTATTAGATTATTGCATTATTAAATCATTAAATCATTAAATCATTAAATCATTAAATCTCAACTTATAATTTAGGTATTAAATTATAATTTTTATCAAAACCAAGTGTATAAAATTTTGTTAATGATTCATCATTTGGAACAGATTTATATTTATTATTTGCATAAGTAGAAATCTCTTTTAATCCTTTATTATTAAAAAATTTAGTTTTATCATCTGCTGCTGCCTGAGTATTTTGAGGTAATATTGGACGTATTATAATACTTTTATTATTTATTCTAACGATAAAAGAATCTGATCTTACCAATTCTACTGCTTTACTTTCAGCTTCACTTTTTGTTATTTCATTATTTAGATTTGCAATTAAATTATTATCTAATATATCAAAATTAATTCTTAATGTATTTAAATTTATATCACCTTCATATGTTAAATTATTTATTCTTGATGGTGATATTTCTAATACTCTGCCAATTTCATTTCTTAATTGTACACCTATATATTGTTGAACAGTTGATGTAGGTGTTGGTGTTGGTGATGTAGTTGTCGTCTGGGTACTATCAAAGTTTTCTTTTTTAACATATATATACATAAATATTAATAATAATATCAAACTAATAATACAAAAATTATAATATAACATTTTATAATTTACTTATAATAATAATACATTTTTATATAAATTAAATTATTTAATTATTTTTATATAAATTAAATTATTTAATTATTTTTAATTATTTTTAATTATTTTTAATTATTTTTAATTATTTTTAATTATTTTTAATTATTTTTAATTATTTTTAATTATTTTTAATTATTTTTAATTATTTTTAATTATTTTTTATTATTTTTTATTATTTTTAATTATTTTTTCTATTTTATAAATAAAAATAATCTAATTATATAATAATTATAAATATCAATTTTCAATATCAATATAAAATTTAATATCAATTTATAAAATTATAAGAATGTCTCTTAAAGCTTCAGGTAAACGTACATTTACTATTAATAATGCCTATCATATTGATGGTTGCAAAACCAAATTTTCTCACAAAGATTATACTGGTCGTTTTACAAGTCGTACTTCTCAACGTGCTTCAATGAAAGCCCTAACTGAACTTTGTACTGTTAAAAATATTAAGGGTCAATGCGCTCTTTATATTGAAATGCGTGAAACTACACAAGGTTCTAAACATAAAGTATATGCTTACAAATGTAACCGTGTTAAAAAAGATAAACCTCTTGTGATACCTGGACGTGGCACATTTCATTATGATATGGTATGTAAAGCTGTTCGTATTCCTACAGAAAATTGTAAAAAATCACGCAAAACATCAGGACGGATGCGTAGTTCTCGTGTTGTTTCACGTACACGTAAATCTAAACTTACTAAAAAAAGCAAATCTAAAGGTTCAAGAAGTAAAAAAAATAGAGTCTAAATATAAATATATTTAGACTCTATTTTTTAAGTAGAAATATTATATTTCTAATAATTTATGGGTATTATTATTATTTTACATATTTTTGTTTTATTATCAATTAAATCTTGGATGTTTTCAATTATTTTATCATTTTTAATATCATGTAATACTATATTTTCTATACATAATTCCACATTTAATTTTTTATTGTATTCATTTTTTATTTTATGTTTGAAATTTCCTTCTAATTGTAATTTTTCTATTTCTATTTGTAAAGTAATTTTTGAATTATTGAAAATGAATAAGATTTCATTAAATAGAATTTTGCAGTGTTTTGTTTTATTTTCAACTAAATTTTGAACACTATCAATTATTACATTATGTTCTTCATCATATAGTATTATATTAGTTTCACTTGTATTAAGAGATAAATGATAATTACATTGATATGTAATAAATTGATGTAAAGTTTCCTTGTTTTGTAAAAGAGATGTTAATGGTATTTGTATAATACTAGTGATATGGTTAAAGATAAATTCTATCTTTGTTTTAACCATGTTTACTTTTAGATTTAGATTAAAATATATTTATGTATGGTTATATAATTTTATAATAACTTTATTATTATTTTAATATAAAGTTAATTTAGTTTATAAATTCAATTTATATAAAACAATCTAAATTCAGTTGTTATGGTCTCTTTTGATTTTTTTGTTAATCTTTTATGTGATCTCTTACTTATAGTTTAGTATTATGTAATATACGATATTTTTATCATGTGTTTATTAAAAATACTCTTATATATCAATCAGCATTGCTGCGCTGCGTTAATGCTGGATGTTTTCAATTTTATTAATGCTTTTTATTTTTTTAAATTGAGATGTATAAGTTTTTTTAATTAAAAAATTTTTTTATATACTATAAAGTAATTTATAGCATATATTAT
>Ga0209500_10001507_pt1 | contig 17403 bp, 10 predicted proteins | sample S_140212_EF_Meta_FD_187323 | JGI IMG/M metagenome (GOLD analysis project Ga0209500, IMG submission 187323) | Freshwater microbial communities from Lake Simoncouche, Canada to study carbon cycling - S_140212_EF_MetaG (SPAdes) (version 2) | ecosystem: Environmental > Aquatic > Freshwater > Lake ... | reverse complement strand
GTTCTTGTTGGTGTCACCGTATTAGTTGGTGTCACCGTATTAGTTGGTGTCACCGTATTAGTTGGTGTAACCGTTCTTGTTGGTGTTATAGTCGGAGTAACCGTTCTTGTTGGTGTTATAGTGTTAGTTGGAGTTATTGTATTAGTAGGTGTAATTGTAGGAGTCGGTGTATTGGTCGGAGTAACAGTATTAGTCGGGGTAACTGTATTAGTAGGGGTAACTGTATTAGTAGGTGTATGTGTTGGTGTAATTGTGTTAGTTGGTGTAATCGTATTAGTTGGTGTAATCGTATTAGTTGGTGTTACCGTTTTAGTTGGAGTATTAGTTGGTGTTACCGTTTTAGTTGGAGTTTGAGTATTGGTAGGTACTGGTGAAGATCCTGGTGACGAAGTATTAGTTGGTGTTATGGTGTTAGTTGGTGTAATTGTATTAGTTGGTGTAACCGTATTAGTAGGTGTAACCGTATTAGTAGGTGTTACCGTTTTAGTAGGTGTTACCGTTTTAGTTGGAGTATTAGTTGGCGTTACAGTTCTTGTTGGTGTAATTGTATTAGTTGGTGTAATTGTATTAGTTGGTGTAATTGTATTAGTTGGTGTAATTGTATTAGTTGGTGTTACAGTTCTTGTTGGTGTTTGTGTGTTAGTAGGTGTGACAGTGTTAGTAGGTGTGACAGTGTTAGTAGGTGTAACAGTTTTTGTTGGGGTTTGAGTATTAGTTGGTGTAACCGTATTAGTTGGTGTAACCGTATTAGTTGGTGTTACAGTTCTTGTAGGTGTGGCAGTTCTTGTTGGTGTAGCGGTTTTAGTAGGTGTAATTGTATTAGTTGGTGTTTGAGTATTGGTAGGTACTGGTGAAGATCCTGGTGACGAAGTATTAGTTGGTGTTATGGTGTTAGTTGGTGTTACAGTTGGAGTTACGGTATTAGTTGGAGTTACGGTATTAGTTGGTGTTATTGTATTGGTTGGTGTTGATGTTCTTGTTGGTGTATGTGTTGGCGTTACCGTTTTTGTTGGTGTAATTGTGTTAGTCGGTGTAACCGTATTAGTAGGTGTAACCGTATTAGTAGGTGTAACCGTATTAGTTGGTGTAACCGTATTAGTTGGTGTATGTGTTGGTGTCACCGTTCTTGTTGGAGTTACCGTTTTTGTTGGTGTAATTGTATTAGTCGGTGTTACTGTATTAGTTGGTGTAACCGTTCTTGTTGGTGTTGGGGAAAATCCTGGGGTTTGAGTATTAGTTGGTGTTACAGTATTAGTTGTCGTATTAGTTGGTGTTACAGTATTAGTTGTCGTATTAGTTGGTGTTACCGTTCTTGTTGGTGTTACCGTTCTTGTTGGTGTTACCGTTCTTGTTGGTGTTACTGTATTAGTAGGTGTTGCGGTGTTTGCCGGTGTTGCAGTTTTAGTAGGTGTAACTGTATTAGTAGGTGTAATAGTATTAGTCGGTGTAGTGGTATTAGTCGGTGTAGTGGTATTTGTTGGCGTTACGGTTGGTGTAACCGTATTAGTCGGAGTAATTGTTGGTGTAACCGTATTAGTTGGTGTCACTGTTGGTACGGGAGGACAAGGTCCGTCATAACAACATAATCCAATAGACACATCTAAATTAAATACATTTATAGGATTCCAACCACAAATATAATATGTTATACCTGATGGAACAATGATGTTTTCTATCAACACAGAATTACAATCCGTATAATCAAATGATCCGTTTGTCGTACCACTATTAACCATACTAATTTGATAACATAATGCGGATGGATAAGGTATTGGTGTCGGAGTATTTGTTTGAGTTGGTGTCGGTGTTGGAGGACAAGAATATGGTTCAAAGTATTCACATCCTGTAGAATCAATAATTTTTACAATTAAACTATTAACACCGTCTAATGGTGCCGGTACATCAAAAGTAAATGTTGGAGGTATTGTTGTTGATCCTGTCACCAAATAACAATATGTGTATGTTGAATCACAAACTGATATTGAATATGGTGGGGTTCCTGTTACTCCTGTTATTGAAATCTGATGTATCATATAGTCCTCACAATTGTTTTTACCACCCATCCCGCAGTTGTTGCAGAACTACTTAATACCGCATTACCTCCAGATACTGCAACTGAAAATGTCACACCAGTTGTTGTACCTATACTAGGTGTTGAGGTTTCTAAAAATTGTGCCGTTGATCCACTCCATATTGACATAATTGTTCCGGCTCTAGCACCTGTGGAACCACTACTTATTAAAGTATAATCAAAGAAAGATCCGGTATATGCACTTGTAGGTATTGAATAGATTGTATTAGTACCTCCTGTTAATGTTTTACTAACTGTGGTGTTTAATGATGGAGCCTGATCACTACCTACCAATGTGATTGTGTTTGCAGTTAAACCACTCACAACTCTCATATTGGTTGCCGATAAATTTCCTTGAATATTTGTTGATTGACTAACATTCAGACCACCAACAACCGCTAAATCATTTCCAATTGTTGCATTTCCAATTGATTCTAAAGTACTTGTTAATATTCCTCCAGCTTCTAACTGTTGAATATATGAACCACTAACATCAAATATTTGAAGTGTGTTTGAAATATAGTTCACAACATACACATATTTTCCTTGGACATATAATCCGTCTGGGAACGTCCCTGTTGGTACTGATCCAACTGAAATTGGAGAAGATGGATTTGATACGTCAAATATTTGAAATTTTTGAACTCCAACATTTGTAACGTAAGCCAATCTTCCTTGGACACGTATCCTATTAGGAGATGTAAGTGTTGGTACAGATCCAACTGAAACCGGTGATGATGGATTTGATATGTCAAATATTTGAAGTGTATTTGAACTATAGTTTACAACATACGCATATCTTCCTTGAACATATACTTTGTATGGATTTAATCCTGTTGATACTGTTCCAACCAAAAATGGTGATGAAGGATTTGACGCATCAAATATTTGAAGCGTTGAATCAAAGTTTACCACATACACATATCTTCCTTGAACATAGAGTCCGTATGGGAACGCCCCTGTTGGTACAGATCCAACTGAAACCGGTGATGATGGATTTGATATGTCAATTATTTGAAGTGTGTTAGAAGAGCTAGTTATAACATAAACATATCTTCCTTGAACATATAAATCACTTGGGTATGAAAGAAAACCTACTGATACTGATCCAACTAAAACTGGGGATGATGGATTTGACACATCAAATATTTGAATTGTGGAGTATCCCGTAACATACACATATTTTCCTTGGACATATAATCCGTCTGGAATTGTAACCGATGACACAGTTGAGATTAAAGTTGGTGATAAAGGATTTGATATATCAAATATTTGAAGTGTAACTGAAGTATAATTTATAACATAGGCATATTTTCCTTGGACGAACACACTAGATGGTTGTGCACCTGTTGATACAGAACCTGTCGCACCTGTTGGTACTCTTCCAATTATAGTTTCAGTATTTGAGGTAAATGTTGTTGCAGATATTGTATTTGCGGTTAAACCACTTATAAAATTAGTTGCTCCCGATACGGTTCCTCCTGTAAATGTTCCTCCCGTACTAAATCCCGTAACACTAAATGTTCCACCGGTATTATTAGTAAAAGTTGCAGTTCCTGAAGAATATGTACCTCCCGTTACTCTAACATCTGTTGGTAAATTAGAATAAGTTGTTGCCGATATCGTAGTTGCGGTTAAACCACTCACAACTCTCATATTGGTTGCCGATAGATTTCCTAATATATTTGTTGATTGACTAACATTTAGTCCACCAACAACCGCTAAATCATTTCCGATTGTTGCATTTCCGACTGATTCCAAAGTGTTTGTTAATATTCCACCAGCTTCCAATTGTTGAATATATGAACCACTAACATCAAATATTTGAAGTGTATTTGAAATATAGTTTGTAACATACGCATATCTTCCTTGAACATATACACTAATCGGTAATGTCCCTGTTGCTACTAATCCGACTGAAATTGGGGATGATGGATTTGACACGTCATATATTATGAGTCTATTTGAATTTTGATTTACAACGTAAGCATATCTTCCTTGAACATACACCTCTTGAAAACCAAAAGTACCATCTGACACAGATCCAATTAAAAGAGGTGATGATGGATTTGATACATCAAATATTTGAAGTATACTTGGGTTATAGTTTACAACATAGACATATCTTCCTTGGACATATACGCTATTCGGATCTACCCCTGTTGATACAGTTCCAACTGAAATTGGTGATGATGGATTTGATACATCAAATATTTGAAGTGTATTTGAACTAGCGTTTACCACATACGCATATCTTCCTTGAACATATACCCCATACGGACTTGAACCTGTTGATACAGTTCCAGCTAAAACAGGTGACGATGGATTTGACACATCAAATATTTGAAGTGTGTTTGATGTAATATTTACAACATACGCATATCTTCCTTGAACATATACATCTCGCAGACCTGAACCCGTTACTACCGATCCGGCTGAAATTGGGGACGATGGATTTGATACATCAAATATTTGAAATGTATTTGAATTATTATTTGTAACATACGCATACCTTCCTTGAACATATACACTATTTGGTTGTAAACCTGTTGATACGGATCCAACTGAAACCGGCAATGATGGATTTGACACATCAAATATTTGAAGTGTGCTTGAACCTTGATTTACAACATACGAATATCTTCCTTGAACATATACACTGATTGGCGAGGTACCCGTTGATACTGATCCGGTAGAGATTGTTGGTACACTTCCAATTATAGTTTCAGTATTTGCAGTTAAACCATTTAAAAAATTTGTAGGTCCTGTCACAGTTCCACCCGAAAATGTTCCAATACCCCCCGTACTAAATCCTGTAACACTAAATGTTCCGCCGGTATTATTTGTAAATGTCGCAGTTCCTGAAGAATATGTTCCCCCTGTTACCCTAACATCTGTTGGTAAATTAGAATATGTTGTTGCCGATATTGTATTTGCGGTTAAACCATTTGTAAAATTAGTTGCTCCCGATACGGTTCCACCTGTGAAAGTATTTGCAGTACTAAATCCACTTACATTAAATGTTCCCCCTGTGTTGTTTGTAAAAGTTGCAGTTCCTGAAGAATAAGTTCCCCCCGTTACCCTAACATCTGTTGGTAAATTAGAATATGTTGTTGCGGATATTGTATTTGCGGTTAAACCATTTGTAAAATTAGTTGCTCCCGATACTGTCCCACCTGTAAAAGTTCCACCACTACCACCGTATTCCACAATATTAATTGGTGCTGAACCTATTGTTGCATTGGTTAATACGGGAACATTTTTAGTGGTAAAATATGATTTACCGGCTTTTGATGATTGTGTGTTAGACACAATAAAAAATCTTGTGTATCTACTAAACCCACCCGAACTTGTATTAATCCTTCTTAATTGCCATCTAGCGGTTGCTGAACCCGGATTAACTACCGAATAATCACCATTTTGATATGCCAATGAACCTGTTTGGTCTTTTATTAATACACGGTTAAATGTGTTATTAGGTGTTGTACTTGTACTAGCACTTAAACTATCAATAATTAAAGGACCTCCCACTGATTGTGCGGTAAGTGTTGCTCCAATACCAGGAATTGTGGAATATGTTGTTCCGCTCGCATAATCACAAGCAGGTAACGCAGTGGATGTTGAGGTGTCCACAAACGATATTTGGTATGTGATGTTTTGGGTTGATGAAATTGAAAAGACAATGTTACTTGTTCCTATGATTGGATTTACAGTTGTTTGTAAAAAATATTTTAAATTATTATTAGTTCCTCCCAATACATTTACTTGTAAAGGGTATAATTCAGATGATTGATCAAATCCTGAAACTCTACTTAAAATATAGGGAGTTGTATTACTACCTGGATCAATTATTGTATATAACCCATTTTGAAATCCTTTGTTTGTTAAAGGATTTGTGGTTACGACTTGATTCTTAATAAGAATTGTATCACCACTAGTCCCTGTGTAAGTATAATCTATTCTACCAGGTGCAGATGTGTCACTTATTAAACCATTGGTACTTCCACTAATTATCGCCCCCACACCATCATTTGACGGACCATTATAGTAAACAGGATTATTAGATAATACACCTACTGTTGCCGCTTGAGCAAATGTTAATGGTATCTCATCAGGAGGTAGTGGTGGATTTGAACTATTTAATAATGTATAATCTCCGGGAGCGGGTAATATTGATGTGTCCCAAGCATATAAATTACTTTCAGTTTGATCTAAATATAAATAATTGGTTGAACCCGTTGGGGGGAAATTATTGATTGAAGTAAACTTTAAAATTTCTTCAGGTAAATTTTGGTATGTTGTTGCAGATATAGTTGTTGCGGTTAACCCCTGTAAAAAAACTGTATTACCACTTACGGTTCCACCTGTAAATTCTGTGGTAAATATAGACCAATCGGTAATGTCCCCATTCCAAGGAGATGGATTTAATTTATAGTATTGTGTTCCCCCACTTATTCCGACAACCATTCCGGCTCTCCTTCTTGGGTTAGGAATTAAATCTAAATCACTTATTAAATCAACATTTCTAAATCCATCTATACCATAGATTGGATCAATAACAGGATATGTATCTAAAGGATCGGTTGGAGAAATAAATCCCAAAACCTCAACCCCACCTGAAAGACTAAAACTCATCATAATTTTAACTACATAACCAACTGTTTACTAGTCCAGTAAATGAGTTGTATGTTCTGTATATATTGTAATTTATCGGGAAACCATTTCCGTCTATTATAAATATTGTACCGATTATATTTGTCGGTATAATAAATCCAGTACATCCTAATGTACTATTGTAGAATGCACTTGGTTGAGGTATATAATTTGGTATTAACACATAACCATATTCAGGAGATAATCCCGATGGGAATATTAAATAATTATTTGTTGGATCATTTGTTAAAACAAATGTTAAATTCACAACATCACCTCCTGTAATTGTCGTACCACTAAATTTACCAAAATAAATTCCTGGTGGTTCAGGTAACGGAGAACTTGTTGGAGTTATTGTTGGAGTTATTGTTGGTGTTGGTGTTTGTGTTTTTGTTACACAGAAACAAGGATCGGTACAAGTCGGTGCCGGTGTTGATGTTTGTGTTGGTGTAACCGTTGGTGTCGTAGTAATCGTTGGTGTTGGTGTTGGAACCTTACAAGGATCAAAAGTTGGTGTTGGTGTTGGAGTTGTTGTTTGTGTAGGAGTTTGAGTCCTTGTTGGTGTATTAGTTGGTGTTGGTGTTGGTGTAATCCTTGGTGCGTTTAAAAAATACGGACATTTATTTGATAATATCAATATCGTATATGTGCCAAATATTTCTAATTCAGAACTAATAGTGTTTGAATTAAACACATAAGGTAATGTTTGATCACCTAAATTATATACGGTTTCACTAATATCCGGTTTAAATAGAATATTGACAAGTTCACCACTATAATTAATACTTTGAATTGTAATTGATTGTTCCATTATATCCTATAAATATAATGGAATAAAGTTATTTTTTAATTCTCACATATTTATACCACAATCTTTCGTGAGCAAAATATAAGAACGGTTTCATAACAAGTTCACCAACCCCAAGTAATGCAGACATCTGAATTGTCGCACCTAATGAATACGCAACACATACCGTAGTTAATGTCCCCAAAATTCTATAACTAACCGTTTTTAAGATATGTCTAATTAAAACAGATTCTTCTTTTATGGTTGTAATATATGCACAATTACTTCTAATTTCACAATGTCCGACACAACTAATGTGCCATTTATAATCTTGAATTTCTTCTAACCAATCCTTTGTTGTATGGGTATGTCCATCAATATAAATGTCTGAAACTAAAATTTCATTACCATTCTCAATTAATCTCCATCGTTCATTCTCATTATCCTTTGAATGGTTGTTGTATCGTATTTGATATGTTTTACTTTGTGTTTTCATATGTTAAAAAATTAATTATGTCTTCTTGTATTGATTCGTCAACCATATCTCTCCATTCATTATCCCCACCATAAATTGAATTTCTAATTTTTGTTGCGGAAATAAAACCAATGTTGTCGGGAGGGGTAAATTCATTTATTTCATAACCAACACCTCTACCGTAATTTACGGATTCAATATCAGGAATGATAATAACTTTCACATCATCACCTTTTGATTTATGATATTTTTCTATCATCATTACCGTTTGTTCGGTGGTAAATGGATTTTTTTTATCAGGTTCAATATCTCTAACCATAATAAGTGCGGGAATACCCTGATTTAATTTTTGTTGTATTAATTCCGTGTGCCCAAGATGATAAGGTTGATAACGGCCTATAAAAATTGCATATTTTTTATCTTCGTTTGTTGTAGGTTCACCTCCGTGATTTTTAACTTCCCAATTCATATTATATGTGTTTTACTATTTCATTTAATGATATTTGTGGATCAACATTTGTCGTATCAATATCCACATAATTCTCTGTTGGTTTTTCATATTCATCGGTATGGAAATGTTCTCTACCTCTAATGTCTGTGGTGTGAACATAAAACTCAACAAGTAAGTTACCTAATTCTTCTTTAAAACTTTCTCTAATTTCTTTATACGGAGCCACCAAACTAACAACAACATTATGTCCTTGAGATAATATGAATTTGGCAATGTCTTGTGATCGTCTAATGTTTTCTTCACGACCTTCCCTACCATATTTTTGATTGTTAAATAACTTTCGTAATTCATCACCATCAATATGAAATACTTTATTGGTTGTGTTAAAATCTAAAACATCTTTTAACATTGAGGACAGGACTGTTTTTCCCGCACCTGGCTGACCGGTAAACCAATATATTTTATTCTTCATAAAAATTAAAAATAACCAAAATTATCAAATAACCATTTGTATCTATTCTTTACCCAATTACAAACTTCATCACCTAAAATATCACGATAATCTTTTTTGGTTGGTTGTATCTGTTGTTTGATAACATGATCACCATAAATACCATAAACCGAATCATCTTCTTTTGTTATCTGTTCAACATTATTAAAATCGTGTCCTTCGTAATATGGTAAACCCAAATAACTATAAATTCTTTCTAATTCTGATTTGGGTGAAGATGTTAAATCTTCAAACCTAACAAACAATACTTTTTCGTTTATTCCTTCTCTAAATATTTGTTGTAATCTTTCTATCGCCAAACCAACAGGTTGTGACTGACTCCATATGTCAATTCTTTTTTCTGTTGTGGTTCCAGCCATTTGAGAATGATTAACTAACCCCGAATCTAAATGTTGGTTTTTTCTAAAGTTCTTTTCCATTGATGCAAATATGGATCTTGGGTCTCTAACCATACAAATTATTTTAGGATTGGGATAGAATGAATTTAAGAATCCATAATGAACTCCCCATCCTCTACTTTTGTCTAAAATATATGGTTTGTCTGTAATTGCATGAAAAAATCCCTCAACACCATTACGACAAAAAGATAAGAACCCTTTTCTCATCATATCTTGATCTTGTGCTTTAAATTCGGGTGAATTTGTATAATTATTCCTTGCGGCATATACCAACTCTAATACACCCGAAGTTGGTGTTACATAAAATTCTGGATTCTGTCCCATTATATTTTGCAATAGGGTAGATCCCGCTCTTGGTAAAGAACTTTGAAAAAATATTTGATTACTCATATGAATTTGTTTTATAAATTATTTCATCTATATCAAAGATGTTTGTGTCAATTAATGGACATTCGTGTGTTAACCCATTGAAGTTATAATCAAAAAAATAACTGTCAGGTAATTTTACTGTGTTTGGTAAATTTGCAATTATATTTTTATGAATATCATACCCAAATGTAATTGGAGATGTTCCTATCCATAATACGGTTGATGGAATCCCCATTGCTGCCGATGCGTGTTGTAAACAAGAATCAATTAAAATTCTTTTTTCCGACATAGACAATAATGAGAATAATTCCATATTGGACATTTGTTCGGTAATGACTTCACAACCATCAATCTCATTCTTTTCATTTCTACATATTTGAATTATATGATATTGAGATGAATAAAATTTAACTAAATGGCTTGCAATATCGTAAGGAATGTCTCTTGTCCAAGAATATGGATGAGGTTGTTCATTTAATGGTCCACCGTTTGTTTGAATCACCATAATTGGTTTGTCTCGTTTCCATTTGTTAAACCCTATTTGTTGTTGTCTAACATTGAATATTATTTCAGGGGATTCTCCACTGTATTTTAAATTAAATAGTTTACACCAATTCTCAATTAAAGGTAACTTTTTGTGTATGTGTTCGTCGGTAAAATATGGTTCGTGTTTAAATATTTTTGAATCCTTCTCGTTAATAAAATCATCATAAAAATAGGGGGTGTTACCAATCCTATATACTCTGTCTATAAATTCTAAATTTAAAAATATTTCGGGGTAAGCACATACCACGATTAACTCTCTATCGGGGTAATTATTTTTTATACATTTGGCAACCGCAGTTGCAGATACGTGTTTACCTAAACCACCTTCTATATGAAATATTGAATATTTTTTTTCCATAATTTAATATTATATTTTATTAATTGTTTGTAAACATAAGTGCCTTGTTAATTTGTTCTATAACCATTTCAGGTGTTATTTTTTTATGACATTCGTTTTCTCGTTTACTATTTAAGAACACAGGACATTTAGTGGTAATGTTTGGAAATAAATTAAAGCACCCATTACAAACATTTCTATTGGTAACCCTAAAACATTCAAACTCATTGTGTTCTTTTGTAAAACCTGAAATCATAACAACGGGGACATCATACGCCCACGCCAACCAAGATAACCCTGAAGATAAACCAATAAACAATTTTGATTCTAAAATGTGATCCAATGAAACATTGATATCATCAAATCCGTGACACCCTTTAACATTGTTTAGTTTTAAGGTGTCTTCATAGGACACATTAAAAACTTCAAAACCCGACTCAACTAAAAAATCCACAACTGATTGCCAACCATCTCTATCCCATTGAGCAATTGATTTTAATGATTCGGGAGCAATTGTTATTTTATTGGATTTAACAATTCTTGGTTTTGATATTAAGGTTGGTTTTTTTGGTTTGGTAGATTGGGGTAACAACATTGTATCCTTTGTCGCATATAACATACCACCTAAAGTGTGGGATAAATTTCCTTTATCGTAACCAACATCAATTAATTTATCTATTGTTAATTTTTTTTGTTGATTGGCATTGATGATTTCACATTTATCATTATTTGATATTAATAAGTGGGGGAAAAATGTTGACACCATAACTTTTTTTGGATTATGGTAATTAATAAAATCGTCAATGAACGACGCAAAACAAATGGTGTCTCCCAAACAAAAAGAATTTAAATGTAGAAGAATAACTTTATCTTTTAAAGATTTTGTATCCTTATCTAACTCAACATAGTTTAATAACTCGGTTTGTTCGTAATGTCTTTTAATCATTTTTTAATTTAAGAATTTTTGAATAATACTCTAACCAATATCTTTCGGTCCACAATGTTCCTTCCTCTAAAGACACTAATTCTTTTTGTTGCCAAGGTTTTTTTGCGATATAATGAAAAATTTTAATGTAATTAGGTAACCCTGTGTTTTGAAATACCTTTTTGTTGTATGTCTTTAAAAAGTTATACTCAATGGGGAAATCTTCAATAACATCTTGAAAGTAATGATTTATGATGTCTTGATCCGAATGTTCGGTTACTCCATAAAGTTTTGTTAGGTTAATTAGATCGTTTGTTATTTTTGATTTAAGATATTTGTTAGATATAACCAAAACTCCGGTGTTGTGTTGATCAATGTATAATTCCCTAACCGCACCAAAATCACATTTTGAATCAATTAATTTATCTATGTTACCTAGTATTAGGGTGTCTGAATCTAAAAAAATAATTTTTTCCACATCCTCAATTGAGAATATTTCATATTTGGTATAATCACCAAATGACATTTGTTGTCTTTTTAATTCATCAATTTCATAATATTTTGATGAATCATAAGTTTTTAGTATTATGTGATTGTGGATTTTTTTTGAGACGATTAAATCATCGGGAGTTAAATCATTACTAATAATAGTAAAGGGAATATTCTCCTTGACAACCCTTGGATTGTTTTCAATCAAAGATTTTAACATCACCTCAAATCCAATGATGTATTCTTTATCGCATACCGTCACAAACATACCATAATTATAAAGATATGTTTGTGAAAGTAAATTTGATTAATTTAATAATAAGGTGTGTAGTTCCTCTTCAGTCCAAACATCTTTGTGTTCAACTTCTTTTAGAATAGGACCTTCTTCGGTTCTAAATCTAATACCTCTCGGTGTTTGTCTTATTGCAATAACTTTATGTTCACCAATTGTAATTGGTTCTTGATATTTAAACAATAATTTAATTTCTTTAAATTCCATTTTTTTTATTTTTTAGTTTATTTATACGATTTTTAAAACACAGGAGTCACTGTAAACGGCACCTGTAGGTAATCCTGCGGAACTTGTTGGTATATTCATAATTGATAATCTATTAACAAATGTTGAAGATCCAGTATTTGCGGTAATGTTGTTACCAACTATCATTACTTCACAGAAATTACCTGGTTTATTATTCACACCACCTAATATTGCAGTTCCAAACTGTGAGGTAGTATTATTGCAACCTCCACCAATAAATGAATGTAATCCAATTGATGTATTGTAATAACCACCACCTACTGATGAGTAATTCCCTGACGATGTGTTACGACTACCTCCACCAATAAATGAAGTATCCCCACTTGTTGTGTTATAGGAACCACCACCAATGAACGAAGTACCTCCACTTGCAATATTATTTACACCACCCCCAATGGTTGATCCAGCACCAATTGATTTATTATTACCGCCACCACTTACGGTTGAAGCATCACCGAATGATGTGTTTGCACTACCTCCACCAATAGTTGAAGAACACCCATTTGATTTATTAAACCTACCCCCTCCAATTGTAGAATACGCTCCTGATGTTGTGTTTCTTATACCACCACCAATTGTTTGCCCATTATAGTATGAAGAAACTGTTGTATTAAGAGTTCCTCCGGCTATTGTATTACCGTAAGAACTATAATAACCACTATATGACGATATTGTGTTACAAGAACCTCCACCGATTGTTGATCCAAAAACACAATAACCAGCAGATACTGTTATTGATCCAACCAAATTACAATTTCCACCACCAATAAATGAACAGGTTCCGTTTGATTTATTAAATCGACCCCCACCAATAGTTGAGACACATCCGATTGATGTGTTAGATTGACCACCGCCAATTGTTGAAAGGAACCCACTTGATGTGTTTTTGGTTCCTCCTCCTATTGTTGAAGTATTTCCTGATGTGGTATTGAGTGCTCCTCCACCAATTGTTGAAAGGGACCCACTTGATGTGTTTGATGCACCACCACCAATTGTTGAAAAACTTTCAACTGTTATATTTCCCCATCCACCACCAATTGTTTGCCCATTATAGCATGAAGAAACTGTTGTATTACAAGTTCCTCCGGCTATTGTATTCCCATAAGAACTATAATAACCACTATATGACGATATTGTGTTACAAGAACCTCCACCGATTGTTGATCCAAAAACATCGTAGTAAGAAGATATTGTTCCAATTGTATTATTATTACCACCACCAATTGTTGATGTGTAAGTTGAGTTTGTGTTAAATGCTCCACCACCAATTGTTGTGAACGATTCTAAATTAACATTTACTGTTCCACCACCAATTGTACTATAATCAAAAAATGTGCGATTAAGTAATCCACCATTAACCGTATTATACCCATAACTAGGTGAAATTAGTTGGTTTGCATAACCACCACCAATTACCGAACCACCAACATCAGCATCCGTTAATAAGTTAGAATCAATTGAGTTGCTATTACCACCATTAATTAAGTTTCCGACTACGGTATAATAATTTGAGTCCGTTGTAAAATTATTTATTGTGTTTAAATTACCCCCACCGATGGTTGAGTAATTACCACTTGTTGTATTTCTTACACCTCCACTTATTGTTTGTCCATTGTAATATGATGAAACTGTTGTATTACAAGTTCCTCCGGCTATTGTATTTCCATATAAATTGGAACATACGCTACAATATGATGATATTGTATTACAAGAACCACCACCGATTGTTGATCCGTATATATTACAATAAGATGATAATGTTCCAATTGTATTGTTAAGACCTCCAGCGACGGTTGATCCCAAACTACTTGATGTATTACCATAACCACCACTTACCGATGAGTAATTCCCTAATGATGAGTTCAATTGTCCACCATTAATTACAGAGTAAGTTCCTTGAGATATATTACTTACCCCACCACTTATTGTTGAAGATAATCCAATTGATGTATTTCCAAATCCTCCGCTTACCGTTGAATTATCACAAAATATTGTATTAGACGCACCACCACCAATTGTTGTGTAATTGTTTAATGATGTATTAAATTCTCCACCCGCAATAATTGAACCTTCACCAATTGAGGTGTTTCTACAACCCCCACCTATAAATGAATTATTACCTAATGAAACCGTATTAATTTGTATTGTTACATCATCAATTCCTGTAGTTCCACCAAATAATGATCCATCAAATAATAAAGTATCTCCATTCACATAACTTGAACCAATTGCAATTCTACTAACATTTGTTAAATTATTTGATCCATCAAAGAAAAAGTTAAATGTTACCCCAACTCCTTCACCTGTATTTGTTGATGTTGGACTGTATGGTCCGTAGGATCCATTTAATGTTCCTCCGGTGTATACGTAATTATAACTTCCACTTACAGTTCCATAAATACCTACAATGTTTTGATAACCTCCACTAATTGTTGTGTAATTCCCACTTGATGTATTATTATAACCTCCACCAATTGTTGAGATATATCCGATTGATGTGTTACAATAACCTCCACTAATTGTTGAGTAATATCCACTTGATGTGTTATTACCACCTCCACCAATAGTTGAGACACATCCGATTGATGTGTTTGATCGTCCACCACCAACAAATGAATAATATCCGCTTGATGTGTTGTTATAACCACCACCTATAGTTGAGTAATACCCACTTGATGTGTTCTGAACACCCCCACCAATAGTTGTCCCATTACAATTTGACGTATTTTTATAACCTCCACTAATTGTTGAGTAATATCCACTTGATGTGTTCTGAGTACCACCACCTATTGTTGAGTAATATTCACTTGATGTGTTCTGCATACCCCCACCAATTACTGAATAACCCCCACTTGATGTGTTACGATACCCCCCACTTACCGTTGAGATAACTCCAATTGATGTATTAAATCGACCACCACCAATTGTTGTGTAATTCCCACTTGATGTGTTACAAATACCACCACTTATTGTTGAGTAATCTCCACTTGATGTGTTTTGTCTACCTCCACCAATTGTTGAGTAATTTCCTAACGATAATGTATTAATTTGTATTGTAACATCGTCAGTTATCGGTGTTCCACCAAATAATGATCCGTCAAATAATAAAGTATCTCCATTTATATAACCTGAACCAATTGTAATTATATTAACATTTGTTAAATTATTTGTCCCGTCAAAGAAAAATGTAAATGTTGCCCCAACACCTTCACCTGTATTTGTTGATGTTGGACTGTATGGTCCGTAGGTTCCGTTAAATGTTCCTCCGGTGTATGTATAATTATTACTACCACTTACAATTCCATTAATACCTGCAATGTTTTGATAACCACCGCTTATTGTTGATTTACATCCAGCCGATGTGTTACATAGTCCACCACTTACCGTTGAGAAATAATTATTTGATATGTTTTGTCTACCCCCACCGATGGTTGAATTATAACAACTTGAAGTATTATTATTACCTCCACCTATGGTCGACTTGTCCCCACTTGATGAATTAAAATTACCACCACCTATGGTTGAAATGTACCCACTTGATGTGTTAGATTGACCACCTCCAATTGTTGAAAGGAACCCACTTGATGTGTTTCCATATCCACCACTTACAGATGAATTATAACCACTTGATGTGTTTCCATATCCACCACTTATAGTTGAATACAGTCCACTTGATGTGTTATAAACACCTCCACCAATTGTTGTGTAATTGTTTAATGAATTATTTTGACGACCACCACCAACAAATGAACGATTTCCAGCAGAGGTATTAGATTCACCACCTCCAATTGATGAAACACACCCACTTGATGTGTTACGATACCCCCCACTTACCGTTGAGTAATTTCCTAACGAGTTTGCATTAATTTGTATTGTAACATCGTCAGTTGTTGTCGTTCCACTAAATAATGTTCCGTCAAATACTAAAGTATCCCCATTTTCATATCCATATCCAATTGTTATTATATTAACAGTGGTTAAAGTGTTTGTCCCATCAAAGAAAAAGTCAAATGTCGCACCAACTCCTTCACCTGTATTTGTTGATGTTGGACTATATGGTCCGTAGGATCCATTTAATGTTCCTCCGGTATATATGTAATTAAAACTACCACTTACCGTTCCATTAATACCAGCAATGTTTTGACGACCACCACTAATTGTTGAATTATTTCCACCTGATGTGTTGCTATTTCCCCCACCTATAGTTGAGATAACTCCAATTGATGTATTACCTTCACCCCCACCAACAGTTGAACCCTGACAACTTGATGCGTTAGATAGTCCCCCACCTATAGTTGAGTAATCTCCACCTGATGTGTTATCAAATCCACCACCAATAGTTGAAAACTGATTACTTGATGTGTTACGATAACCTCCACCGATGGTTGAATAACCCCCACTTGATGTGTTCTGAATACCACCATCAATAGTTGAGAAATTACCACTTGATGTGTTCTGAAGACCACCACCGATTGTTGAAATGTATCCGCTTGATGTGTTAGATTGACCCCCACCTACTGTGGAACACGAATTACTTGATGTATTACATCTACCTCCACTTACTGTGGAATAATCACCGTTTGCACTATTGTTATTATCTATTCTATAAGTAGAACCTGTTCCTACACCAACATCAATAATTGATAGTGGTAAATTTTGATATGTTGTTGCGGAAATAGTGTTAGCGGTTAAACCATTGGTAAAATTAGTTGCTCCTGATACTGTACCACCTGTGAAAGTATTTGCAGTACTAAATCCACTTACATTAAATGTTCCCCCTGTGTTGTTTGTAAAAGTTGCAGTTCCTGAAGAATAAGTTCCCCCCGTTACCCTAACATCTGTTGGTAAATTAG
>Ga0209500_10001505_pt1 | contig 17422 bp, 6 predicted proteins | sample S_140212_EF_Meta_FD_187323 | JGI IMG/M metagenome (GOLD analysis project Ga0209500, IMG submission 187323) | Freshwater microbial communities from Lake Simoncouche, Canada to study carbon cycling - S_140212_EF_MetaG (SPAdes) (version 2) | ecosystem: Environmental > Aquatic > Freshwater > Lake ... | reverse complement strand
TAGCAGTATCATAGGCAGCAGAAGCAATACTATTGGTGCTGAAGTTATTGGCATTAGCCGTTACCAATCCACCAGCAGTTACGTTTGCTTGAGCAAAAGCCGCATTAGCTCTAATGAAAGCACCATTAGCATGAAAGTAAGCTGAGTTGGCATTATTTCTAGCCGTATTAGCAGTATCATATGCAGCTGAAGCAATACTATTGGTGCTGAAGTTATTAGCATTGGCTGTTATTAAACCACCAGCAGTTACGTTTGCTTGAGCAAAAGCCGCATTAGCTGTAATGAAAGCACCATTGGCATGGAAGTAAGCTGAGTTGGCATTATTTCTAGCCGTATTAGCAGTATCATATGCAGCTGAAGCATAACTGTTGGTTGCAATAATAGTAGTATTACTATAATCTAATCTTACGTTTTGGCTGGCATTATTACCTTCAATGATGGTCATTCTAGCATTTTGGCTAGCATCCACACCTTCAATAATAGTCATGCGAGTATTACTGAAAGTCAACCTTACATTTTGGCTTAAATCTGTATCTTCAATCACCGTTATTCTGGTGTTTTGTGTAGCGTCTACACCTATAGTTACATTGGCTTGATTGTAAGCAGCTTGTACTGATGCTCTAGCAACATTATCAACTTCATCATTAGGTACATAGGCTGTTGTTTGAATTGTGTTATCAGGAAATTTTAATGAACCATTCGCATTAAAATTCCAAATTGATGTAGTTACACCACTAGTATTTGCTATTAATTGTATAAGTGTATTTGCATATATTTGCGCAGCACCGTCACCGTAGGCAGCAAAACCAGAAAGGTCACTAATAGCATTTGATGTAAGTGCTATTTGATTTTGTGCAACATTTCCTAATATTGCACCACCATAACCAAAAGTTAAATTACCGGTCATTGTATCACCGGACTTGCTTACTTTGGTATTTGAATTATCATAGGCAGTATTTGCCTTGATAAATGCACCATTGGCATGGAAATAAGCCGCATTGGCCATAACTGTACCAGTATTGGCTTGTAGGTATGCAGACTGTGCTATGAATCTAGTATGTGGATCCGCAATAGCAATTACTTTGGTATTAGAACCAATAAAAAGTGTATTGGAGACAAATGAATAGGCTAATTGGCCATCTAATAAAGTATTGGGTGTTTGTGTACCATAAGACCTAAGTATTTGTATGGATGTATTTGCCATCAAAAGAATCCGTTGTCAATATTTGTTGTGGCCGAAGAAACGGACTGTACAAAGAAATTTCCTTCACGGTAAACTATCACATAGCCATCTTGTGCGCCTGTCAAAACCAAATCAGAAGCACCTTTTAATGTTCTATTACCATATGAAACGGTATTTACTCTTGGTGTTGCGGCTGTACCAACACGGACTTTGAAGTCTGCCATTATTGCGTTACCCTAGGAGAAACATCTACTGTACCTTCCAAAATTCTTGTTTTCGCATAGCCATTATTTGTATCAACAATAACGGTATCATAAACATACCGACCTGCGGACATAGTGGAAGTTACATTTGAGCTTAAATTTAGTGTGATACTACCTGTTACAATATTGATACTTGTAACAAAAGTAGCAGTTGCGTTTGCAGAATAGTAAGATTTTCTTATTTGACCACTTACAGTATAACCAGACAAGTCATAGATGTCACCATAGGCGTTATCTATTGCAATTGTCGTTGTAAATGTGGTTCCTTGTTCAACAAGTAGATTTTGATACGCCGCTGCCATAAGTTTTTCCTCTATAAATTCATTAACCTACCATGTATTTATACCTATCACGGAGCGTAGGAGTAAAATCGCTTTTTTAAGTTTTTGATTCTCACCGGAGAAATTTTAGGCCGGAACGCAAAATTTTGAAATTTTACTTTTTCTTTAATTCGTCTACTTCTGCTTTGAGTTCTTTGATAGCCTCAATTAACAATGGAACTAATCTTTCATAATCAATAGTTAGATATTTTGCATCAATAGGTGCTGGACTAACAATCTCTGGCATGACTTTTTGTACATCTTGAGCAGATACACCAACTTCACGCCTAACTTTATATCCTAAATCTTGTGCCGTTTGGTTTGCTTCATAATAGAAACCATTTAACTGTTGAACTTTTGCTAAAGCTTCAGTTATTGGACCTAATCTAGTTTTTAATCTATCATCAGAGTAATAGGCAGTAATGTTATTTGTTGCCCGAATTTCACCAGCTGTACCTGTTGGTCCTGTACCTACACCAATTGAATTTACTTGATAATTATTACCAGTAGCCAAAGCATTTGCTGTTGAAGCAGTAGTGGCATTCGTAGCATTCGTAGCATTAGTAGCGTTTGTAGCATTTGTAGCATTAGTAGAAGTTGTAGCAAAATTTACAGATTGACTTGCAATATTTGAAGCAGTTATTAAAGTTACACCACCAGTATAATAAGCTGCATAGGTTGCATTGGTAGCATTCGTGGCGTTTGTAGCAGAACCAGCAGATGAAGCATACGCTACATATAAAGCTGATGGTTCTTTATATGCCGCAGAGCCTCCACTACCACCATTATCATAAACATATCTAGCATAATCAGCATTTGAAGCAGTACCAGTAGTATTTTGGTTTAATGTTGGGAATGTACAATTAGATAAATTACCTGATTGTGGTGTTCCAAGAATAGGTGTAACTAACGTAGGGGATGTATTGAGTACGTTACTTCCTGATCCTGTAGATGTAGTTACTCCAGTGCCACCAGAAGTAACTGCTAATGTGGATGATAAACCTGCAGCAGTACCGCTAGTATTTTGGTTTAATGTTGGGAAAGTACAGTTTGATAAATTACCAGAACCTGGTGTTCCTAATGCTATACTAGCACCAAAACTTGTTAAACTAGAAGCAGTAATACCTGATGCTAAAGTAGTTCCTGTTAAAGCAGAAGCGGCAGGAGCCGTATTTGCCTTAGCAAAAGAAGATTCCATTTTGCCATTAGTAGCAGAAACATTGGTAATTGCTGTATTTGCTTGAGTAAAGGAAGACTCCATCTTACCATTTGTAGCAGATAAATTACTTGCTACTGTGGCAGCATTAGTGGTTGCTGTATTTGCCTGACTATAGGCTGATTCCATCTTACCATTGGTAGCAGAAACATTTGTAGTCGCTGTATTTGCCTGTGAATAGGCTGATTCCATCTTACCGTTGGTGGCAGAAGCATTAGTAGTCGCTGTATTTGCTTGAGTGTAAGCACTTCCCATTTTGCCATCTGTAGCCGCAATTGCTGTATTTTGTGTAGAATTAGTACCTTCAATAACAGTCATTCTAGTGTTTTGAGAAGTATTGACACCAGATAATACAGTAATAACTGTTGTAGATGGAACTGTTGTATATCCAGCTCCTTGAGTAAACGACTCACTAATTAAATTAGCAGTTAAAATCTTTGAATACTGAGTTGCTAAAGTAACATTATCTACATCTAAAATTTCCCACCATTTACTTGTATTGTTCCATTGTATTGCAGAGTTTACTCCAGGATTTCTATATGCACCAACTTTTATATTTTGATTGGGTGTATCAGCAGATAATGTGAATTGTACTGAATTATAAATTGTATTACCATTTATTGTAAAATCACCAGCAACAGCCAAACCACCTGTGCCAACTGACGCAGAAAGTACCTGTGCAGTCGCAAAAGGTGCATTAATTGCTGTATTTGCAGAGATTGTATCAACATACTGTGTACCAGTTACATTCAGCGTGCCTGTTCGGGTTATTGTACCTGCGGTTAATGAAGTACCTGCTGTTATTGAAGTACCAGAACCTATTGTTGTATTTGATACCAATGCTGCAGCTATTGCTGTACCACTAACATTTAATGCTGCAGTTCTCACTAAATTGTTAGCAGTTAAATCATTTACTATTGTGCCAGCACTTGTATTTAAATTTAGTGTGGTTATTAAATTATTGGCAGTTAAGTTACTAAAATAACCACTACCTGTAGTATTTAAAGTTGATGTTCTTACTAAATTATTGGCGGTTAAATCATTTACCAATGCACCAGCAGTTGTATTTAAAGTTGATGTTCTAATTATGGTGTTTGAAGTTAAATCATTAACCAAGGCACCAGCAGTTGTATTTAAATTTGTGGTTCTTATTAAATTATTGGCAGTTAAATCATTTACCAAAGCACCAGCACTTGTATTTAAATTTACAGTTCTTATGAGTGTATTAGCAGTTAAATCATTTACCAAAGAACCAGCAGTTGTATTTAAATTTGGAGTTCTTATAATCGTATTGGATGTTAAATCATTTACCAAAGCACCGGCAGTTGTATTTAATGTTGATGTTCTTATAACTGTATTGGCAATTAAATCATTCACTAATGCACCAGCAGTAGTGTTTAAGTTTACAGTTCTTGTTAAACGACCAGAAGTTAAGTCAGTAGTAAAAAAACCACCACCAGTAATATATGTTCCATATCCAATAAAACTATTTGCCGCATAGTAATTTGTAGCATTTACATCATTTGTTACATTAATATAATTCTGTGCATTAATATTACTTGCAAAAGTTCCAATACCTGTAACAGATAATGTATTACTTAATGTTGTTGCTCTGAATACACTTAATGTATTACCTAATGCTGTAGGTCCAGTAACATTTAAACTACCACTTATGTTTGCTGTATTTGCTACAAAAAGACTTGTATTTGGACCTTGAGCAACTAAGAGACCATTGATGTTAGCTTGACCTGAATTGGTCAAACCTAATGTTGTATTTGAAAAATAAATTTGACCAGTAGTAACAGTTAAATTATTTTGTATTGTTGCAGAAGAACCAGCACCAACAACTTGGAAAGAACCAGCAATAATAGCACTATTTGCTACCTGTAACCCTAAAGACGGTGAATTTAGATATAGAGTACCAGTTGGTTTAACATAATTATTGGCAGCTATATCATTATTTTCTTTGACTAAAGCGTTAGTTGTGACTACCCAATCACCAAAGGTATTAGCGTAAGTTAAAATAGAAACTGTATTAGCCATATGGACCTTTATCTAGCATTTTTAATAGCAATTGTTTTATTTCTTGGATATCATTTTTTACATCAATGATATCTGCTTTCATAGTATTTATTTCTTGTTTTTGGATTGCCATTAAATTTCTTTTCTTTAAGTAATCGTCCAAACCATTTTTATCTTGATTAATAAGAGCCATTGATTTGGTGTCACGAACAAGTGTGGTGCCTGTAATTGGAACTATCATTTTTTTAGACCGTTGTGGTTACGTTTTCTGGTAAAGCGATAGCACGCATATCCGTAATGAATGGAACATAGGTACTATCGGTTGAAGTTAAAATAATTTTTAATGCAAACTGGCTAAATGATGTATATATTTGACCGGTTGAACTTGTGTATGATACATAACCTTGTTCTGTACCACCAGTTCCGGGAGCAAAAGTATATTCATAAACTTCATTTCTGGTTTGAGAAAATAATGTATCTGAGGCATTAGTTTTAGTCATTAATTGCCAATTTCCAGATTCAAATGTTTGTGTATCATTTCTGTTTAATATTTTATAATATACATGAATATCGGTATTGACAGGACGATAAGCACTCAAGAATACATTTAAGTCTCCAGAATCAAAACCTGAATTTAATACAACTTTCTTGGTACAATATTTAGAAGTTGCAGGACCACCAGAAGCTGATGTTTCTCCGTAAATAACAATCGTAGCACCGGTACCAGGAGTAGTGTTAGCATCAGATATTGTAACATTCGGTGTCACAATATAACCAGCACCTGGAGTAGTAATGTAGATATTTTTAATAACTCCACCAGATACATTTGCTGTTGCGTATGCCTGAACACCATCAGCGCCCGTAGGAGCATCAATGGTAACAGTAACATTTCCACTAGCATTGCTACTATAACCTGAACCACCACTTGTTAATTGAATTAAACTATTGGATAAAGGACAGTTATTAATATCCCAAGTAATTGCATATGCAGTTAAACCAGCGTCCGATATAACTGGAGATACAGCATCATCAGTAGAAGATAATTGTGTATATACTGAAAATGATGTTGATGTATTTGCGTCTAATTTACGTTGACCTTTTCCATCATTCAAATATAAATTATCTGTAGCTGAAGTACCATATTTACCTGGAGTAATATTAACCATACCAGCAGCACTACCAGAATTTAATGTGGCATTGTAAGTGTAATTAATATTTGTTGTTGTTGGAGTAAAATCTGTTGTTGTAATATTGAAAGCATCAACTAATACACTAGTATTTGAAACGGAATCAGCTGTAGTAGAAATACTATTTGCATTTAAATAGTAACCAATAGATTGTTCAATTAAAGTTCGTTGTGGTAATTTTTGTGGAATTACATATTGAATTGTTGGTGAAGATGATTTATTAAATACACAACGATTGGCGACAAACATTAAACTTTGATTTTGGTCAGCAGTCCATGTTTGTGAGTTTTGTGATATAAAAAGACCGCCAACATACGGTGCACCACCAATTTTTGTAATTACAGTTGGCGTTGCATCACTTGGTTGATTTTTAACTGAAGATGGTAATGCTATATCACCATTATTAGCAGTCCACATTATGTATTCATTACTATTTGATTTTAGAATGAATGCATACAATACATTTGGTTGTATGTAAACAGGCGCTGGGAATGTAAATGTGGTAAATGTTGTTGGATCCAAATATTGTGGATTTTCAGATATATTTACTTTATCTGGTGTTAATGATACAATAGAATTATCAAGTGTATCGCCTGTTGGGTAACCGTTTAATGTGCCAACAATAGATAATGTAATTGGAGAAGTTTCATCAGTCTTTGTTCTGAAGAAAATTTTAATATCATTTAAGAAAATACCATTTGGATAATTTGAACCATCAATAATAAATGATTGTGCTACAGGATCATATGGGTTTATAATTGTTGAAACATTAGTCAATGTTTGCTGAGAAGTTTGAGTAAATGTTCCTTTTGCACCAGATGGAGAAGCACCAAAATCTATACTTTGTTGTTTTGTTTGTAGTCCTTGAGCATAATAAGTTCCTTCGGCCGATGTTGTTGCTGAAGTTTCATTTGTTCCAACTCTATTATCAATACGAAGCACTCTTTCGCCAGTATGGAATATATTTGGTGGAATAAGAAATACACCATAGAATGAACCATTTTCATTTGTTGTAAATGAACCAATAGAATATATGTTGCCTAAACTTACTGTTACTGTGGGAGATACTGTAGCAGTTCGTGTAGCACCAACGTAATTAGTAATATATCCTGCTAAATTTCCACTTCCTGTGCTATTACAAAAATATAGCGTTTGGCCAGTATATGCATTATCAACAGATGATGCCAAAGTTGATAGTTGAATAGTTGTTGTTAAATCACCACCTTGTATAGTTCCACCAAAATGTGATGTTGTTGAAATTGTTCCACTTGCAGTAGTTGCTGTGTAATTACCACTTGTATCAAAGAAAGCGTTTTGGAAAGTTCCTGATGGTCTATAATTTGTTGTAAATTGGTCGGCAGCCACATATAATCTAACTGTAGTTGAAACTCCTGGATAATTATAGACACCTACGACACGAGCTGTTGGAACAAAATTTGGACTATTATAATAACCAACAATGTCACCTTCTTTAAATGTTCCGGTAACTCCGGTTAATTCAATTACATTTGGCTTACGAATGTAATTTTTAATATCCGTATTGTCAAAGAAAGTTGAGATTGGAGAATTATACAACATATTTTTAGCACGAACCACAACTTGTTGTGGACGAATATATGGAAGAATACTAATGTCGGTAATATATCCATTATTTAATGCATATGTATTACCAATCTTATCATATGGTCCTAAAATATCACTCTTAACTTGATTTGTAACGGTAGATGTTGTTGTTCTATTGAAACCAACTTGGTCTCCAAAAGGTCCATTAAAACGACCATGATTCTCAACGTTTCCTGTTGCTTCTACTGTCGTTGTACCTGAAACTGTCTGCCAATCACCTGCGCTTAAAACATTTATTGTACCTGCGCTTGCTCGGAATACTTGTAAATTAGGATCAGTAATCAACAGAGCAGGTGAATAACTTGTATCAACCCAATTGTCTACGTTTGGAGATAGTTCTAATGTACCGGTTTGTGTTGAATATGAAAATGGATTTACATTAACTGTTCTTGATGCAAATCTTTGTGTTGCCACATTCGCAGTAGAAGAAATAGGTAGTGTAAAGTAATTAATATAACTACTTTGGCTAATATTATAACCTAATGCACTTGATGTTGCTGCTGAAGGTGTCCCCATATTATATACCAGAGCCAAAGCTTTAAGTGGATAATTTTTAATACTTTGAGTTGCGGTCAATTGTCTTGTTCTACGATTGATTGTAGCTCTATAATCATCATTGAGTGTATCAGCAACAGCATAAGAACTAAAATCATCAACCATAATACCATTTTTGAATCTATTCAATCCAAATGCGTCTGAAATTTGTAATGAATCAGCTTTTTGTTCTAACATACTTAAAGAAGCATAGTATTCAATACCATTAATTCTGCTTTCCAATCCAGCAATATCTTTCATGGTATAACGCTTATGTTTTACCTTTTCAATATTCAAATCTGCAACATAACCATTAGGTGCTTCTGTTGGAATATAACCTGTATATGGGAAATGAGTTAAGTTTGCAATAACTAAAGAAGCATCTGGTTCAGATGGAAATATTGGATTAATTGAAGGAGAACCTTCAACTATTTGAAAGCTTCTATCTTTTGTTAAAATGAGTTTATCTTTTCTACCCAAATAATATTCATAATCAGTTGTGAATATTGTTCCATCTATTGGTAAAAATATACCATAATTTGTTGCTGAGTTAGAATATCGGAACACAAAAGATGATTGGGCATTTAATCGTGCTGGTCTAAAATCTAAGCAATCACGGAGATTATATGTCACACCTTGTGATGTTGTATATTTTGGTATTTGTTGATATGCTTCATTTGTATATGAGTTGATATCAAAATAACTATCACCACCCGAATGTTGGTAGTAATTAACAAATATTAAAATATCTCCAGCAGGTTGTGGTGCTCCTGGTCTTAAAGTGATACTAGCATGGTCATAATAATTGTCTCTTTGACCATTATCAAATATATAATTTAATGTAATATCAGCATATGTGGATAAACCTGCAGTAATTGCAGTAACACTTGATGACCTTGTATCTAAAATTTTAACAATACTCTTAACGTCAGATAAGTATAAACTTTGTTTTGTGCCTGGCGTTACTAATCCTGCATTACGAATATAAACTTGGCCTTTTGAAGTAGCTGAATTATCATCTACGAAAGTATAACTTCCAACAGCCGTGTTACTAGTACTAACTGAAGTAGTATTTGAAGTAATTAATAATTTGTTTCTTAATATATGGTTAGTATCTTGTCCATTTTCAACAAACACTTTGGCAATAATTGTGGCAGTAAATGTACCACCAACATCAGTTGCAGCAATAGTTGCAGTTGAACCTGTTGAGTTTAGTGCAATAGTTCTACCTGCTGTTGTCCAAGGAACATTTTCACCAATAACAAGAGTACATCCACTTCCAACAGCGGTACAAATTATGGTGAAATTTTCTTTTTTCAACGAATTTGATAATGTAGTGCTTGGCGTTCCAATATGTGTAATGACATTATTATAATCGCCTGTATATGCAATAGTTGTTTGAAAACCACCACCAGAAGATGTAAATGCTACATCACGCCATACTTGTTGTGTTGTAAAAGAACTATCCGATACTGTTGAAACATAAGGACTTCCAACTGGAAATATTAATTCAGGTACTAATGGGTTCTGTAAAGTTGTATCACCATTTGAAGCATTATTTGCACGACTCAAATTATTAATAGAAGCAGTTGAATATATTGTAAGTGGATAAGAAGATTTAATAGATGTATTTGCAACAGAATCCACATCTTTTGTGGCAAAATTCAAAGCAAATACTGAAGTAACACCTGGAGTTGTTGTCCAGTTTTGATTAACAGTTGCAACTCTTGTTGAACCGTTATAAGAAATAATTGTCCTAAAATCACCTGCTGATGCTCCTGCAGTAATAGAAATTATTACACCAGCATAGGCATCAGTTATTCGTGAGAAATAAGATGGTAATGTAATGGTGTTTGTGCCTCCACCAGTAGCATTGGCGGTTGGTATAGCAGTTTGTAAGTCGGATACAAAGGCTTTATAAACATAAGTATTCGCAACCGCATCATTTGTGTTAAAATCATAATCTAAACCACGAATATAACCAGAAGCAACAACAGTAGCATTATAGACCAAAGAATTTGCTGTTTGAATTTGAGTTGGAGATACGCAATGTAAATCTATTGGTGCATATGATGAAGTGTCAAAAAATTTACCATTTGCACCACGAACTGTATCAACATAAAAATAATTACCAAAATTCATGTATACTGGTGTATTATTTTGTGAGTCAGTTGTTCTAGCTCTTGCACTTATTATGTCTGTAGTGGCTTGAGATTCTACACGATAACCATGAACATAAGCAATACCTTTACTGATGCTCATTTTATAAAAATCTTCATCTTCAACATATGTTTTTGGAGTCAATTTGAAATCATTAACAATATAATCACCATTAGTTTCATAATCACGCTTGGCGAAATAATCATCAATTACATTGTATACAGTACCATTTACTAATTTGTTTACTGAACCTGATTCAATACGAACCAACTCAATAAATCCATCATCATCACCAAATGTTAAAGGTCGTGTTTCTAGTGTAAGTGTTATTAGATATCTATCAGCACCTGGGGCTTGATAGTTTGATGCACCAATTGCTGGATCTAATAATGATGTATCACCCACATAATCTTGAATTGTTTCATCAATAGTTAAACCAATACGATTAGATGGTACATTACTATACTTATTAATAATAACTGTTTGTGGATTAACTTGAACAAAGGTGCCATTTGATACCATGAGTCCATCAGAAGGTCTTTTATAATTACTTGAAATATAAAATACACCTTGTGCAATAGAAGCAACAGAACTTAGGCCTGTTGCATTTAGATTAATTGCTTGAGCGGCTAAATTGGATAATGCATCATACACCACATCATTATCTTGAAATTGAACACCAGATTTATAAGAAACAACTAAAGTTGGTGGATCTCCACCTGTCGCAGCAGCAACAGCAATAACTCTAGCTACTACCTGTCCTGTACTATTACGAACTAATTTATTGGTAAAATTATTTACATCAACAGTAATATTGTTATATGTTTCTTGTAATTTAATATAATAACATTGAAAATTTGTTGTTGTTTGACCACCGGTTACAGGTGTATTTTGCTTAAAAATATTATCGGCAAATTTTGTAATTTGGTCTTGTAATATAGTTTGTGCTTGAGTTAATTCTCTTGCTTGAACAGCAAAACCAGGCTTAAAAAGTATCCGATGATAATTTTTGGCTGGATCAAAGTCATCATAATACGGATCTACGTTAAAATTCAGAGGCATTTTATTCCCTTTAGTAACCTAAGACAAATCTAAATTGTTCTATTCCATCAGCACTTCTTTGAATACCCGACCTATTTTCAACATATGAAATATAACCTGAAAATATTTGAAAGTCTGGATTATTAACAAACAATAATGTTCTTGTTGTTCCTGATGAACTACCAAACAATGGTGCATTCAATGTTGGTGTTCCGACTATATTTATCAGCCTAACAATATTGGTTGAAGTATTAAAATCTAAAACCGTGGCAGAATAACTAGCGGTAGCTAAACTTGCTCCTTGATAAACTGTTTCATCGTTACCAAAAGCACCAAAACCAGAAGCAGTCAGAGCATTAGTTGCTACTTGATATATTGCACCATTCGCTGGTGCAGGATAAGAACTTAATGATGTTGGGTTTATCAATAAACCAACTTGACGATAATCAATAGATGTTGGTATCAAACCACCTTCAGAACCATTAAATTCTGCCGTATACATTGTTTTTGTACATCCTAATTCATCCATAGCATCAAATCCGTGACCTCCAATTGGAGACACAGGACTTGTGAGTATTGCACCAGAACCATTAGCTGATACTATCGCTGAATTTGCGAATGTATAATTAGATCCTTGATTTGTTACTATAATATTAGTAATTACACCATTGGCTGATTCAGCTGTTGCGGCTGCGCCAGTTCCATCACCAGTAATGGATACAGTAATCACAGAATTGGCTGGATCATAATTAGAACCACCATTGACAACACCAATAATATCTATATTTCCACAACCACCTGCAGTAATTCCCGACACAATCGTGTTAGCACCAACAGGAACAGGCATAAAATTAGTATCCATGAATTTCTGTTTTGCACCAATAGGAAGAGTGTAAATAAATTTCCATTTATAACCATCTAATCCACTATAGATATTAAAGTTTCCGTATGTTCCTGGTTGAAAATAAGGTTCATCTGTAGATGCAACACCATTTTTGTTCCAAAGACATTTGAAAACTTGGTCGTATTTGTTTTTTACATAAAATTTCTTTTGTAATAGACCAGAACCATTAACTGCAAACATATTAACATTGTCTTGGTAATAATCATAAACTGTACCAGAAACCCAATTGATTCTTTCAATTACAGGACTAATATCATTAGAAGTAATTTTTTTGGCCACAAATATACTTTTGAATATGGTTTTGATATTTTGTTGGTCTTGTGTTGGTACTGGCGGATTAATATCACTAGGCCAAGGAGTAACGTGAGCTAAGAAAGCATATACTGTGCTCACAACAGAAGTTGTACCTGGAAATATAGCTACAGGAGCATAGAAGTCTTGCTTTACCTGTGTGACTTTTGAATTATAGGTTAATAGATTTTGATTGGCCATATTTTATTTATGTTTAGTTCACATCATTATCAAGTCTAACATCTGTTGTAGATACAGTTCTTTTTACTGACATTAAACTATTACTTGTACTGGCAGAAAGATTTGTTGCCAGAGTTATACGTTTTTGAACATAATCAATACTAGATATAGTTCTTTCTTGTGTACCATTTGCAAAAAGAATTACATCTCCAGCATATGCTATATCTCTTATTGGATATGCTGGATCACTATAAATTCCATTATTAATGATATTATAAGAATTCGTTATACTTCTTATATTTATGACAGATTCTCCAGTATTTCCAGAAACATATGCCACATTTGCAAATGTTAACCATACATTATCTTTTAATATAACAGTATTTGAAGTATTGTTAGCTGACAAAATTTCTGAGTGAACTTTGAATCCACCAGAGGTTGTTAATGTAATGGAATTACCTGTAAATATAAAAGCTTTTATATTTGCTCCATTGAGATTATCCAATTTAATAATATTATTACTTTGATTTGTGAATGTGCTGGTCATTGTTGCATTTGAGCTAGTACTTCCTGTATGAAAATATAATGGATTTCCTTGTTCCATTAAATCTGAAAAGGCAAAGTCATATTCAGAATTAGATTTCAGAGCATATCTACCAATAACTTTCATACCAGTTGGATGTACTAAGTTTAACAATGTTGTTCTATATTTGTCTATCTCTTTTTCTAATGTAATTTGATAAGTATAATTATTGAAATTTTCACTTTGTAGAACATCAAATGAACTAGGTTGTCCTGTGGTGTCTAGGTATTGTCCTTGACTAATTACCAATCCGTTTAAGAAAGACGCATTTGCTCTTGCTGTTCCATCTCCGTATGTAATCACACCACTTTCATTAAATCTTGTAAGCACATTAAATGTCGGATATTGGTCAGACATATCCATTACGATAGTTTTATTATCAACTTTAATTTTTGAAAGAATATTTGGAAGAGAACTATAATTAAATGTTCTTAATCTCCAAAGAGATTGTATCGGATCAGCAAAAGGCACTAATAATTCTATATCTGAAACAGTAGATTGATATGTAAAAACTGTATTACTTGTGCCTTGAAAGACTATATCTCCAGCCTGTGGTAAATTAGATACTACAACATTAGACACTACAATATCTTGCACTTTTAATGAAACATTAGGAGCTGCAATATAATCTTCACCAAATTCAAGTAAACTAATTGATGTAATAGAACCAACACGGTCAACTGAAACATCAAATTCTGCACCAGCCCCTAATATTCCTGATACAACTAATTCAGCATTAGCTGCTGCCACATTTGCTGAAGTAATGGAAAGTGTTGGTAGATTAGTCGGTCTGTAACCCATACCACCTAATGGAAGCCTTTGTGGATTATTTGGTGCCAAAATATATGAAACAGCTGTTATTGCACCGTTTGAATTTACATTTATTACATTCGCACGTGCTCCAAATCCAGAACCTCCAGTAATATTAATTACATCATTAGCTACATAACCAACACCACGATTGACAATTCTTATTGGAGACAAAATTCCTAAACTTGCTAAATTTCCTTGTGATGCACCATATTCTGTATCATAATAAGACCTAGCCTGAACTGTAGGTAATTGTGTAATACCGCCACCAGAATTTTGTACAATTACAGAAGAAATAGGATTTGTTGAAAATGAAAGAAATGTAAATGCATTTGCTAAAGTTGTGGATGTATTTGAATTTGCTACATTAGAAAAGAAATAATTTGTATTTCCAAGCACTACTGAGGTTTTAAGTCCAATAAAATCAACAGGAATACTTACATTGGCAGTATTTGCAGTTGTTGGATCTAAACTACCAATAATAGCAAGAGCGCCACCACCATTTGTTATTTCAATTACAGAATTTGGATATGTACGAAATCCATATCCACCATTTGTTACATTAATACGTTGTATAGAACCTGAAGTGGTTGTTCCCACAATAGCAGTCGCACCTATACCTGTTGGTGAATTTAATCCACCTTCAATAACTACCGGATCACCAGGACGATATAGGAGACCCCTAAGCGTTGGACTTATTTTTAACTGACTAATCTGACCAACTATTTTAGACCTCAGTATCGTTGCGCCTGCTGTCGTGGACGAAACTATTTGACCATTCTTGAAGTACACATCTTGATTATTTGAATCCACAACCCTAGAAATTTCACCAGATTGGAATAATCGTTGAATGTCGGAAATGAATATTTCTACTTTAGCACCAGTTATGGTTGCCGTTTCAATTGTTGCAATTGATTTGGTTGTTTCACCTATAATTCTTAATTGACTAGTTTCCAAATAATCTAGGCTATCACTAGCCAATTTCAAACTTTTGGCAACATACCATTTACCTGAAGATGCTTTTAATACAGCATCTTTTGTGTAGAAGAAATCAACATCAGAATTATATAGAATTCTAAACAAAAATTGGAATGATGCTGGTGTACCTTTAGATTGATATAATTCTTTGGCAATTTTAATGACTTTTTGTTTATCTGCCAATATTTCAGTTGGAAAATAAGATAGAAAATCATTATAGAAATAATCTAAAAATTCAGTAGTTGTTTCATCAATGTCTTTATAATTTAATAAATTTTTGGTACGGTCAGTAACATTATTTGTTTCTTCTAACCATTCATAATATGCTTGTAAAAACAACACAAAATTTGAATAGTCAGGATTATCCCGAATAAATTCAGGTAATTGTGATGGTACTAATAAGGATGTTTTTTGACCTGACTCTATCATGTTTTGGCTGTAACATTAACTGTTATGGCTTGTGAATCAAAAGGATCAATTGTAATAATTTTATTATATGATGAAGATATGATTGATGAACTTGGTGTTACTATAACCGAGAATTGTCCCAATGGATCGGCAACATCATAAGGAGCAAAAGAATTTAGTGTAATTGAACCATTTTGATAGTCTATAATACCTATATTAGAATTTATTATAGTTTTAACTTGACTTGTATTGTTATAATATGTCCTCAAAGTTCCATAACGACCAGATAAGTTGGCAACCGCAGCACCATTTTGTCCAGAAGTGTCTCCGTCTGCTGTAGTAATTACTACTAATGCACTAGTATAACCATTACCACCATCATCCACAACAATACTTGTTATGTAACCAGTTCCAGAAACAACAGCATGAGCAGTAGCTCCAGTACCATCACCTAAGATTGTAACAGTTGGTGCTGTAGTGTAACTAAAACCAGGATTAATAACAGAAATAGATTCTACTGAATTTGTAGATGAAGGTACTTCTTCAATATAAACACCTTCAATAATTGTAGCTAAATTAATTGTATCTCTGAATGACATAGCAGGATAACTACTAATACCAGTTGTATACCTATTTGTCTGTAACGGAGTATCAAAATATAAATTGTATGTCGTTGGATTGGTTAAATTAGGTAAGAATTTTTTCTGTAATTGTAACTTATATTCACTTGAGAGTATTGCTGGACTATAATTCTGAACAGCAGTCAATAAATCATATGAGTTAAATGTGGAATTAAATGTGTTTAAGGTGTTATTACCAAAATTTTGTATAGCAGTCTTTACACCTTCAGCAATCTGTGTAGATGTTTGTGTTGTTTTAGTTTGGTCGTATATTAAATTAACAACTAATTTGAGGTAAGTATAATCAGGATCCACTATTGTAGGAGTAACTGTTACTACTGAAATTGGATTAATTACATCAGCAATGATTCTTTGTTTTTGTGTTGCTGTTAGACTAAAAGAACCTGCTGGTTTTATAGAAACAAAAACTTGTCCATAAATTGGTGGATTATTTTCTTCTCCACCCCAAACACTTACAGCATCAAAACTATAACCTAAGTCATTCTGTTGAATTGCGGTGATATAATCGTTTTTACTAACGGCACGACCTTGTGCTGCAAATGACTTTGGTGCTTGGAATTTAATTGAATCAATACTTTCTTTACCGCCACCTTGAGAAGCCGCAGTTATAGAAGTTGTGGTTGTATTTGAAAAACCACCAACGGTACTCATGATTACAAAACTATTGGCGCCAGCAGATGCAGTACCTTGTGTAACAACATATGATAAGTTTACAATATTACCATTTGATAGTTTTTTACCTAGTATACCATCACCAAAATACACTTGATATGTTCCAGATAAACTTTCTTGCAAGAAATATACTTCAGAGTTACCATCTAAAGTTAAAAAGTTAGTTGCTGGTGTATAAGTTGCTGAATAGTTATTTGCCGATGATACCTGTACCGTGACTGTTAATGTTGAAGAATCTACAGTTGTTTCTGGTATTTCAAAAATGTATTTTGGATTTGCTGTGTCATCTACAGTATATGATAAAGTTGAAGTTAGACCTTGTTTGATTTCAACATCTTCAAATAAAGCAACATTAGTTGTTAAATTTGTATTTACTGTCTTAGCACCTGAAGTAACAAAACTATAT
>Ga0209500_10001503_pt1 | contig 17442 bp, 27 predicted proteins | sample S_140212_EF_Meta_FD_187323 | JGI IMG/M metagenome (GOLD analysis project Ga0209500, IMG submission 187323) | Freshwater microbial communities from Lake Simoncouche, Canada to study carbon cycling - S_140212_EF_MetaG (SPAdes) (version 2) | ecosystem: Environmental > Aquatic > Freshwater > Lake ... | reverse complement strand
ACATGCTTCATACGCTTTGGAAGCATTCCGCTTTATGGTATCATTTGCTACCTCATTAGCAATGGTTGAGAACAAAATCTTTATTGGTAATGGCAATATTATCAGTTTAATTCTCCAAGATGAGCTTCTCCATAAAGGCTGGACTGCCTACATTATTAATCAAGTAATCAAAGATGACCAACGCTTTGCTAGTATTAAACAAGAATGTGAAGGTGAAGTATATGCATTATATGCAGATGTTATCCGTGAAGAAAAAGCCTGGGCAGATTATTTGTTTAACAAAGGTCCTGTCATTGGATTGAATGCCAATGTATTGAAAGACTTTGTTGATTATACAGCAGTAGGGGCATTGAAAGAGATTGGGATTAAGTATCAAGGCAACAGTCCAAAATCTACTCCTATACCCTGGTTTACTAAACACGTGGATACTAGTAAGAAGCAATCAGCATTACAAGAAACTGAAAGTACCAATTACGTTTTGGGTGTAATGAGTGAACAGCTGGATTACGATCAATTGCCCAATATCTGATGTTTACAATTTGAAAAGTGCCAACGTAACATACCGCCTGCTTTGCCAATCTTTCCACAATGTGGGCAAGTAACTATGGTTGTTGCAGGATTTAACTCTCCTAGTTTACTAGCACTCATTTTTTCTTTAGTTGTCTGACTCCGTTTTATTCCAAAGTTTGAGTGTCTATCTCCGATAATTCCAAATAAAGGACTATTAATCCCGGTCCTTCCGTGCATACTATTTTTTGAACCTAGCATTTTTTCAGACAACTCTGGTCTTTTTTTACCTAATTGACGAATTATATTATCGGGTCTTTTGTTTCCTTTATTTTTACCTAGCATTGACTGACTTCTTTTTTTCAAGTTATCTTCCGTAATTACAATATTTGTAAATCCATCACCACCGTCTGTTTTATTGCGTAGAATTCCAGTTCCGTTATCCTTACGACCGTACCAGCAAATGTACCATCTTTCTGTAGCAAATGCCCATAGTTCAGTTAATCCATGATGCGTGATTACTATCCTAGTGTGATCTTTTGGAGGATGTACCTCATACTTCCCCTTTTTCCACGCTCTATCTCCGGAACCTTTTCCCGAGTAGTATGGCGTTCCATCTTCTCTTAAATATAGATAATGATAAAACCCTGAAGGTGGATTATGTTTTGAATAAATACACATGCTGATTGCTCCTATAAGCGTTAGAGTAGTTGGGATGTACGAAGTCCGTGAACTACACTACTATTTATGCCATAAATGTTTTTATTTATGGATTTTTATGTTATAATCATTAAAGGAGAATAATATATGAAAGCAGTTATTTGGTCCCGTTACCACTGTCCTTATTGCGACCAGGCAAAAGCCTTGTTAAAGAGCAAAGGGATAATGTTTGAAGAAAAGAAAATCGGTGACGGTTATACAAAAGAAGAATTACTAGAAGCAGTACCAACTGCTCGTACAGTTCCACAAATATTCTTAGATGGAGAACTTGTGGGTGGGTTTACAGAACTCAAGAAAAAACTAACAGAAAGCATTTAATGGAAGCAGGAAAAATTTACACAATTAAGCTTAATTCGGGTGAGGAAGTAATTACCAAAGTTATTGAAATAACTAGAGATAATTTAATTATTACTGACCCGGTATCAATTGCGCCAAGTCAACAAGGAATGCAAATGATTCCTAGTATGTTTACCGCAGAACCACGTGGAAAGGTAACACTAAATACTAATGCAATTACTTTTTATGCTAATACAGATGATAATATCAAAGATAAGTATATTGAAGCAACAACCGGTATTAAGTTACCGGATAAGAAAATTGTAATGGGGTAAGATGGCAGCATTAAGCAGAAAAGGTGATACAGATCAACCGGGTGGTGCAATTATACGCGGAGCCTCTACGGTTTTTTGTAATGGTATTGCTGTTGGCTTACATGTTAGTCAAATAACACCGCATTTTCCTTGGGACAGCCCGCATGATGCGGCTACTACAACAGACGGCAGTCCTACAGTATTTGCTGAAGGAAGTCCGGTACTCAGAGTAGGTTCAGGTAACTCTTGCGGACATAGTATCATACAGGGCAGTCCTGATGTGTTTGTTCCATAAGTAGAATCATTTGATATGATACTATCGGTTTTGCAACTTATTAATTAGTATATCCATGAGCGATACACCAAAACAAAGCCCATTGGGTGTTAATACTTTAAGCGGGTTATTACAAGATCAGGGTATTAGTATTAATACTATCACAGCAGATTACGTAGGCTCAAGTAATTCTGTTGGTAATTATATTTATGGAAATATAATATCATCAACCGTTTTAAACAATGTAACTAACGCTATTCGTCAAGGGTGGGTTAGATATAATGCAGGTGACATTACATTAACTACATACAATAACTTAAAGGCAATTGGAAGTACAACAATTCCTGCATTAGGGAATAGCCCTCCTTCAACTTATTCAGGAAGTGAAACTTACAATATCCCTTACACTGGGCAAAATTCTAGTTATGGCTATGTAAGATTATTCCCATGGCAAGCATATATTGAATTTGGTACTGATTACTCAGCGTTCTTGGGTTCATATCAAACTGCCGGTTCGTTTATTACATATTCAAACAATGCAATAATGACTATGCAAAACTCATTGACATTTTTAGCCGGCACTTATAGTAATATGAATGATTTGATTTCTAGTGATATTACAGGGGTTAGTTTATCCACTAGAGTGTTTGGGCAAGACTTAATCTATTTAGGCAAAGCACTAGACTTAACTACAATAAGTAGTTTTGGTCTTCCTTCAAATCTATTAGCAACATTACGAAATGTAAATGCACTTACCCCATCGTTGCGTATTGCATTATTGTCTACTGGATTAACTATTGAAGAAATAGACCAATGCACGGCAAATAACAATGTCACTACTCATCAGCAACAACTTGTGTATAGCGCATTTTTAATAATAGTAGGGGTTGATTTAGATGAGATTAACATTTCATTAAACTGTAGAACACGGGGTCTTACCTCATTAGCAGATTTATTAAATCCAATAAAAATGTTTCCTAATAGTTATCAAACATTGACTGTTCCTGTATATAATGCTAATCCAGGACCTACTAATAGCAAAACATATTATCCTATATATTCTGGTTTTGGTTTAAATTCTAATTTAACAACCCCTGTACTAGCAACACAAGCGTTACCAAATGGGTTTGGTTCTAGGTTGTTTGTTATATTACCGCATGCTGTTGCAGTTGCAGCCGATGCATTTAGTAGAACAATGCAACAGATAACAAACATAAAAAATATCCCAATTGAAAAATTTGCACAGGTAGTATCAAACATTGAAACTACTCAAGGATTGACCTTAATTAACACCGCTAATATTCCAACAGACTCAACACAAGCAAATGCAGCATTGGCGTTAGTAGCATTAGGTAGTGGCCCGTTTAATACATATACGTATTCTGATTTCTTTGGATGTATGTCAGGATTACCCTATCCATGGATAACAATTAATACATTAATAAATCAGATACAATCATCAGCATTATCCACAATATACAGTAATTTATACATTGCAACACAGGGGTCTGACCCCGGGCTAGATGCGGCAATACAAACACAAATAGATTTAGCAAATACTGAAATAGCATCTATTCTATCAAAAAATGCTACTCAGGCAGTGCAATTGAATCAACTATGGTCTTCTACCGCTACACAATTAAACATAGAACAACGTGCAAGAAATAACGGGTTGCCTGCTAATGCTATATACGGTTACCCAACTACAACATATGGGTTTGTTGATAATGCTGCTAATTACGCAAAGCAAACTCAGCCAAATATGTCTGCTCAAACTTTAGAAGCAATTTCAAACCCTTGTAATCTGACTGGACAAAGCTTGATTGGATTAGTACGGGAAAATAGAAATCAAGCAAGGTTAAGTTTGGTTGGAATACCAATGTACAATAATATACCCGAAGTACTATCAAATTCTTTATCTAGTGAATTAATTGCAAACGGCACTTTAGGACAAACCAATCCTGAAAGCCCTGGAATACCTGCATATCCAAATAAACCAGTAGATGCTAATGATATATGCAATGATAATATTTCGAGAAAATATTTAACTCCCAAAGGTAACTTTGATATACAAACAACTGATTATGTTATAGACGGGGTAGCTGTAAATTTTGGTACTCCGGTTGTGCCGGGAAGTCTTGCTGGTTCACCTTATGTTGACCTAATTCCTCCGGAACTAAATACATTGTACACTTCTGATGTGTTATTATCTTCTTCACCTTCTATCGCAGACGCTATAGAAAATGTAATCACTTGTAACTGTGATTGCTGGGTAAACTAACCAAATCATTTGGTTAATCATTAAAACTGTAGTATACTACCGGAAAGGAAATTATGTTATTAACAATCAAAACCAAAATAATAATGATAGCCGTGTTGTTTCTAACAATCGTAGCTATGCCTTCACCTACGCACGTTTTAGCTGAAATGCCTATACTTACTGCCAATCTAAAGAAAATTGATTTTAAACAGGTTGCATGTATGGCAAAGAATATCTTCTATGAAGCTGGTGGGGAAACAATACTTGGACAAGTTGCGGTGGCAAATGTAGTAATGAATCGTGTTAATCATGGTTTTGCTGAAACTCCGTGCAAAGTAATTTACCAAAAGACAGTAATCAATGAAAATATTGTATGTCAATTTAGTTGGGTTTGTGAAGAAAAAGGCGAATTAAATAAAGCAAGTGCAAGCTATAAGCAAGCCGAAATGGTTGCATTTCAAACAATGATGGGTATATACAAAGATGTTGTTCCAAAAACAACCTTGTTCTTTCATTCAATTAATATTGATCCAGCTTGGCCTTATAAACAAGTAGCAAAAATTGGTAATCATATTTTCTATAGCAAGCAGAAGGTGAAGAATGAACAGAAGTCCCAATAAACATGAATTTTCTACTAAACGGTATGTTGAAATATTAGAAAAAGATCCACATGATGAAAATGCATTACAGATGATAGAATATTACAATTTATCTGAGGAGAAAGATAAAACATTATCAGAAGATTCAGAATGGCGTAAAGATAACTTAGAGTATGACTTGCGTACAACTGAATGGATCACAGAGAAAGCCAAATGTGATAACATATACGCACAACATTTATACGCAGCATTGTGCAATAATTATTTTACCCGTAATGATGTATGGCCTATACTAACCGAGAAAAAATGGAGTTGTAGTTGGAGACGAGCAGGTGGAATTATTGCTGATATGCGTGAAGACGGTGAGTATATAGATTGGTATTGTAGTGGTATAATTGACGAAAATAAAATAGATGAAAAATTAAACAATATAAGCAAACCATTAAGTGAACATGAAAAGAAAACAATCCTTGATTTGAAAGCACATGTTTCCGAAAGTACAGTGACAGATGAAATCCGTGAAGATTTGTTAAAATTAGGCTGGATTGTAGTAGAAGAAAATTACCAAGACTAAATAGAATACAGGAGACGATTATGTCCTATAGTGCAGCCGTTTTAGATCATTATGAAAACCCTCGCAATGTGGGTAGTTTTGGTAAAGAAGATACAGATGTGGGTACGGGAATGGTTGGTGCCCCGGCTTGTGGTGATGTAATGAAACTGCAAATTAAAGTAAATAAAGAAACGGGGTTAATCACAGATGCCAAATTTAAGACATATGGGTGTGGGTCGGCAATTGCTAGTTCAAGTCTTGTCACAGAGTGGGTCAAGGGTAAAACATTGGATGAAGCTAGCACCATCACGAACTCAACCATCGCTGAACACCTCGCCCTCCCCCCAGTTAAAATACACTGCTCCATTCTTGCCGAAGATGCCATCAAAGCCGCAGTAGAAGATTATAGAAAAAAGCATTAAATGAGTACTGAACAAGATAAAATCAAACATAGTAAACGTTTACTTAAAGATGATAATGCCATCAATAAACAATTGAAAATTGCTAAATCAGCTGGAATTGAAAAGTATATTAAAGAACCAAATAGATTAACAAAACATCATGCATTAGATTGCGGTAATCCAAGGTGTCTGTTATGTCACAGTGTAAAAGTATTTGGTCACAAGACTATACACGAACAACGGTTTGATCAAGAGGTTGAATATTCTAGATCCAACGGCAGTAATGGATTGCATATAAAAGAAGATTGAGTAGATGTGACTAAGATAAATACTTTTAGACACACTAGGAGGATTTATGTCACAAACAATGCAAAACTTGGCCGACGCATTTGCCGGCGAGTCACAAGCACATACCAAATATCGGTATTTTGCTAAAATTGCCCGAGAAGAAGGCAATGAAGAAATAGCAAAACATTTTGAACACACAGCAGATCAAGAGATTCTACATGCATGGGGGCACTTAGAGTTAATACTTAAGAAGCCTACTACCAAAGAATGCCTACAACTGGCAATTGATGGGGAGACTTATGAATTTGAAACTATGTATCCAAACTTCAAAGAAACGGCTGAATTTGAAGGTAATTTAGTTTTTGCTAATGAAGCTAATATGCAAATTCAAGAATCAAAAGAACATGCGGAACAATTCAAAGAACTATTGACCAAAGCTGAAAAACGTTTTAGTGCATTAGCTAAAATTGAAAAACGTCATGCACAAGCCTATCAACAAAAATTAGAGGAAATGTAAAATGGAACATATATGTGTAGTATGTGGTCATATCCACGATGAAACAATAGAAGGTAAATGGGAACAATTACCCGATGATCATGTTTGCCCTGAGTGCGGGTGCGGTAAAGAAGATTATGAGTTGGTAAGTTAATCATAGTAAGTATAAAATGAACAAAACCGATGCATTCACTCATGGTCAAATACGTAGTAAGCTTTGGTTATGTGCAGAGTTAGAAAAACTTAATTGGTCATCTGACTTAACATGGATATATGGTGGGTGGTATGGTCTAACAGCATTTCTACTTCGGAGCCGGGATAAATTCAAAGTTAATCGTATTCACAGCTATGACATTGATCCCTCGTGCAAGGCTATAGCAGAGATGATCAATGACAATTGGGTTTGTCAATCAGAAGTGTTTAGGGCGCATACATTAGATTGTAATTTGTTACTTCCAACTGAATCAGATTTAATTATCAACACTGCAACTGAACATTTCCCGTCAATGACTTGGTGGAATAATATACCATCTGGAAAGCGTGTCGTACTTCAAGGTAACAACATGGTTCATGCAGGTGAAGAAGTTACTATTTCTACCTCATTGGATAATTTTAAACAACGGTTTTCGTTATCAAAGTATGAGTACACCGGGGAAATTGAATTCAATTATGACACTTGGGGATTCACGCGGTACATGGTGATTGGAACAAAATGACTAATGACTTATTTGATATTTTTAGACATAATAAAATTGACAATTTAATTAAGGATAGTAAGTAAGATGAACTTACCCGATACACAACAGGCTATGATTAATGTTATTGAACCAATTCAGGTAGCATCAATACTAACAGAGTATAAGAAAATTGAAAATGACATTAAATGGAATGACTTTGGCGGTAAAAAACAAGCCGGTCTACAGTATTATCAAGATGAAGATCCGTGGCTTAGTGGAACCGGTAGAGCCCGACAGGGTATCTTAGAAACAGATTGGGCACAACTAAATCCCTTGTTCAAAGATTCTATTTTTGAAGATTTGATCAATCAATATAAATTAAAAAGAACAAGACTTATGTGGACTAGTCCCATGACCTGTTACAGTATGCACCGCGACTCAACTCCTAGAGTTCATATACCACTAATTACAAATTCAGATTGTTATTTTGTTTTTCAACAGGGAATAGTTCAGCACCTACCTCTAGGATATGTGTATTGGGTTGATACTACTAAGAAACATACGTTCATGAACTGTTCTGAACACCCGCGATTGCATTTGGTTGGAGTGGTTAATAAATGATTCACACTACTCAAAAATTTAATGTAATTAGTGATGAGATTTTAGATACGTTAATTACCCACTATGATACAGCTGGCTCATATGATACCGCATCTATGAATAAATTGTCTTCTAATTTAGTAGAACATTTGGTAACACCTATAATAGCAGCTATAGCTGACAGAGAATTAACTTATGCTGGTGGAAATTTTTATAAACATGCGGTTCCGTATTTACCACACACAGATTATCAACCACGGGACGATAATACACTCAATGTCGTTATCCCAATGCAGTATACTAAAAGCCTTCCCAATTTAATTGTTTTTGATCAAATGTGGGAGCAGTCACCGATTACCTGGAGTATGCACCATAAAGTACAATCATTTACTGTTAACATCGGTGTTAAAGGCTGTCCCTATGAATATAGTTCTATAAAAAACTTAACTGGAAAAGAAATAGATCATACACTTTTTCAATATTTAACTCATTTTCCTAAACAATGTTTATTTGGACTTAGTGGAAGTGCATATCCATTTGCTCCGGGTAGTGTTATTCTATTTGATAATAAAAAAATACACTGTACTTCTAGTTTTACCGGGGTAAAATTGGGACTTTCATTAAGATATCGTAACAGATAACGTATGTTTGAATTATACCGTACTACGTTGATGGGCATAGGAAGTGCAGCCGAAGTCTGGATTGATAAAGATGCAAAACTGTGTAAAAAATATTACCGCCCTGATAGTATTATAGCCAATGGCAATACGACAAAATACCATTCAATGGAAAAACTATCTAAATTCTTTAATAATGAAGTGCAGTGGTCTACTGCACTAAAATCTCCGCATGTGTTGCAATTGTATGAATACGGAGAGTTACCCGAGGATGCTGGTTATTATATTTTACAGGAGTATATTGGCCCAGATTTATTGACTGTATATCTGACTGGGCAGTTGCATACATTATATCCAGATATTATTGAACAAGTTGAACATATGTTTTCAATATTACAGGAACACAATATATACAAGTTAAACTCTACACTGTGTAACATGACTGGTGCGAACGGAAAAATAAAAATGTTTGACTTTAAGTATACTCAATGCAGAACCCCAAAAAATCATGCAAAAGAAAAATATTCAATCACAGAATGGTTAACGAAAATTGACCCGTCTATTGCTGATAGATTACTTAAATATATTTAGGAAATTATATGTCAGTATGGAGTTTTTGTCCAGATGCAATTAGAAGTAACCTATCAAAAATAATAATCAAGAACAAAGGTGATGCTGATGATTTAGCAGAATATCGGCGACTATGGGGCCAGTGGATTAAAGATTTTAGTGGGTGCGAAAATAAAAAAATGTGGGCTATTACTAATGGCATTCATGAGGCTGTAATAAATCAAGTTGCACATGTGTCCAAACATATTAAAATGTTTTATAAATTCAACACTGACTATCTATTTTACAATACCATTTTAAGACCATACAATCATCAGTCCATCAGCCCATCTAACTTAACTACGATACTTCCGGGAAGTTATGTGATTGTAAGCCAACCAAATCACGAAGGTGGTATTACGCCGTGGTTTGAGCCATTGAAAGATCATTGCTGAAAAAACAACATTAAGATTTTTTTAGATTGTGCATTTTATGGAACTACTTTTGATAAATTAGACACCTCTGATCCTATTTTTGATGCAGTAGCATTCAGTCTAAGTAAAAATTTCTTATTAGCAGGATTCCGTGCCGGCATTGTATTTGGTGATAATTTATCCCCTACCTTGACAGTTCCGATTAGCAGAGATTTTACGTATAACTATTTTAATAGCCAAGCAGTTGAATGTGCTAAAGTTATTCTACCAAATTTTAAATCAACTTACATTACTCAATTTGCAAAGCCACAGCAATTAAAATACTGTATGGAAAATAACTTAACGCCAGCTGATATTTGGATGTGGGCGTTTGATCAAAACAACCAAAAAATATGTATTACTGATGCTATTAAGAATGAGGTTCAACTGTTATTGAATAATGCTGCCGTAAAAAACCATCAGTCTGTTCTTGGTTACTCGGATCATATATTGTACATATGAAGTATATACATGAAGATTATCTACACTGGATCGGTAATGGACCAACATGGAAAGTGAATATTGATGCTCCAAAGAGACAGGTTGGTACCTACTATGAAGAAACTCTTATAGCAGCAGAAATGATATGGTCACAGAAGGTAGGTGAATTATATTTATGCTACAGTGGTGGATTAGACAGTGAGTATGCCTTAGCAATATTCAGAGGTTTAGGTATGAAGATAACACCTGTAATCATGCTAACTGAGTATAATCATCCCGAAACAGATTATGCCCTTAAATACTGTAAAAACAACAATATCAACCCTGTCATTATTAACTTAGATTATACTCAGTTTGTTGAGAGCGGGGAATTATTGAGCATATGTACCTCAATGAATTCTGCTGCATATCAACTAGCATCCAATATGTGGTTAACTAGTCAAATAGATGGTACAGTGATCACAGGTGATAGTAATCCTCATTTAATCAAACATGATGATAAATGGTTGGTTGATGAGATTGAGCCAGTGTATTCACAGTTTAACTATTTTAAAGATAATAATATATGCGGAACACCATTCTTTATGAGTTATACGTGTGAACAGTACACTGCGTTCTTGACTGATCCGACAATAAGAAAACTAGCAGATAATAGTATACCCGGCAAACTTGGCTCATACTCATCTAAAATTCACGTATATAATAATAACCAGTACTTAAAGTTTGAAGACAGAATTAAAAAGACTGGATACGAATTAGTGGAATCTAGCGCGGTATATAATCATCGTGATATTCAAACTGTTAACAGTTGGAAAGATAAGTGGTGGGGGTCAAGTAATCATGAATATCATGCTTTAATCAGGTATTTGACAAATGGATAATATTACTATATTAACTCTAAACCCAAACAATAAGAGTTTGTTTATTGATACGCTGACGGCTGTATTAACTGATAAATTTGGTATTACTGTTGAGAATCTTGAAGATAATTATGGATACAAATATCCCTGGAGCCTATTATCTCTAATAGAGAGTAATAGCATAGATACTTATCAGATACTATATGTTAATGATTTAGTATGGTGTGCTAGCGGCGGGATCATCAGAGAGCATAACGGTACACGAGTTTATCAAATTGGATTCCGAGGGTTTTCAAATCACGATAGTAGGCATACTGGTTTGGGCGTTAAGCCATTGGGAACTGAAACTCTTATTAAACATCAAGTTGAACGTGCTAGGTTAAATAACTGTGACCTAGCAATAATGTCATTTAATGAACATAACTATAAACTGTTCGCGGTCTTTAAAAAATACCTAATGCCTCGTGTCTTTGGAAAAGATTTATTTGTCTCAAGTCAAACCCCGGTGTTATTTAATGGAGTCCCACAATGGACATTAACACTGAAGCTATAATACTGCATAAATAATAGTATGACATTCAAACAAAAGTTAATTGCTATGCAGATATATATTCATACTGTTTTTATAGTGGGATTGTGGGTTCTGCCAGTATCATATACTATCCCGACTATTATAGTATGTCACATAATATGGGTTGGATTCTGTGGTACAGTATTCTTGCATCGGGTAGTTACTCACAAGAATAGTATCAACCCAATCATTGAGCATATATTACTGATGCTATCTACTGTAGGTTGCGTATCATCTGCAATTGCATGGGCCGGCAGTCATAGAAAACATCACAGATACAGTGATACAGTGCAAGATCCGCATAGTCCTTTAGTATTAGGTAAATTTAGAGCATATTGGCAATTATCTACAGTGGATAGTGATATCATCAGATATGTTCCGGAGTTAACGAGAAAACGATGGTACGTGATACAACATAAGTATTACTTTAGTATATTGGGGATTCTGCATATACTAGTTATCATGTCACTACCGTTTAAATTATACTGGGCATTATTAGTATGTCCTGCATTCTTAATGTGGTTTATCGGTAGTGTAGTTAACTGTTTTGGGCATAATGTTAATGGACCTAAGAATAATATAGCGTTAAGTATTATTACAGCAGGAGAAGGTACTCACAAAAATCATCACCTTACTCCAGCCAATCCAAACTTCAATCATTGGAGTGATTGGGGCTATGCTATATTCAAACTAATTAAAGCAAAATGACAACTAAACTGAAACACCTACTTCCTTCATATAGTGTCATTACTCATCTTAGTATCAGTGATATTCAATGCCAAGAGTTAAAAGATACTGTTCTTAGATTGCAAGATGAATTTAAAACTATTACAGAATCTAATAGAGGATTGGTAGAATTGCATTCTGAACTAGTTAAACAGATATCAGATTCAGTATACGAAATTAATCTAACTGATTCCTTAGGAAATTTAAGTGTTAATAGTAATAAGGATAACTCAAAAACTGACACATATAGGAAGAAGATTGGCTATTCAACATCCACTAGTATATTGAATGAGCATACTTATACTGAGAAAACTAAAGTATATAGTGACAATTCTATACTTTTTGATTCAATTTTATCAAAATTCAAAGGAAATCCGACAAGGATTAGAATAACTAAACTTGCTGCAGGAAAGAGTATTACTCCGCACATTGATTATGATCCTAGTTACAGTGTAAGAATAATTATTCCGATAATAGCGGATGAACACTGCGTTAATCTATTTTGGGTTAAAAATAAAGTAGAATCTGTTATTTTAAAACCCGGAACAGCATATTTTTTAAACACAGGATATAAGCACAGTGTGGCTAATCTAAGTACTACGGATAGATATGCGTTAATGATATCAGTCAACGGAAGTGATGATATTAATGATTTAATAGGAAATTAATAAATGATGTATTATCACGATTCAGTATTTCTATACAGGCACTTAGATATTGATAATCTAAAAGAAATACAGAATGAACAAACAGCCTTTGTAATGCCGTATACCATTAATAAACCAACAGGATTATGGACTCTTAACAATGATGAATTTTTCAACATGTGTCCTCTTACTGTTAATTTTTTAAAAACTTCTAATATATTTGACAAATATAATAAATGCGTTGTAATTATTGTACACAGTAGTCCATATCAGTTGGTTCCGCATACCGATGGACATTTTGATGGTCCTGTTGGATTCCCTTCAAACGGATGTCTTAGTATGAACTTTGAAATTCAAAACTGCATTGACGCACCGGTTAAAATTTATAAGTATGTATCAGGAACTAAAACTGGATTAATGTTGCCTGCCATAGAAGAAGGATCATATGATTTTTATGATGAATGTGAAATGTTAGAAGTAGGTCAATATAATCTTCACAGACCAGTAATCATGAATAATTCTGTACCGCATGCTTTAGTCAATCAATCAGGTTCAACTAGAATAAGTCTTAGCTTGCGCTTTAAGCCAGACCCCTGGGAGTTAATAGATGATAGATTCAAGTAAATCAGTTATAATATTCAGTCATCCCAGAAGCGGTAGTACCTGGTTTCAAGACGGATTCCCGCAGTATAATCTCAGTGAATTGTTTAATATTTATTTAAAATATACTATTAATAATGGAATACATTTTTCATATTCACCTGCATACTGTGGCAACACAGATAAGAATATTGAACTACACACTAGATTTGAAGTTTATAATCAGTTCCTAGAAAAGTACGGAACAGTATCAGTTAAGATACACAGTAACCAGTATAATGATACTATAGGATCTTTTTTGAAAACAATAGATACCTATTATATTTTACTAGAACGACGGGATAAAATTAAAACACTGTGGAGTTTACTAATAGCCTGGTGTACACTTGAGTTACACATTACTACCGTTATTACAAGTGAAAACCAAAAAAGTGTGACTATTTCAAAAGATGTGTTTGATGATTGTGTCAATATTTTAAAACAATGTGACAATAATAGTAGAATAATTATTTCTAAATACAATCCTACAATTATCTATTATGAAGACCTTTTAAATGGTCAGTATCCAAACGGTTGGACACCTAACAGTAGTTATTTAATTCAAAATGCTAAAGAATATACCAACATTATAAACGTGGATGAAGTCAATTATTGGATATCAAACTTTACTGAACTTCACTGAAAATAGTGCCGGCGTATGTTTGACCATGAGTAGTGCAATATTGGTCACGCTGCACATTATAATCAATTTGATGCTGGTCACCTTCTAATATAGACCACGAGTCCCAACTAGAGAATGTTGATACAATTGTCATAGACAACCCATCAACAGTTTGTGTCCAAAAAGAAGTAGCAAATATCCCGGTGTCTAAAAATGTTTCTTTAAAATAAGCACTCGGAACAGTTGTTCCGACAGATTCATGAAACCATACTGTACTAGTATTTGGTCTGGTGTATGTTGTTGTTGCGGTAATCATAAGTTATTTCCTATAACTCTATTTATCATTGGACAAACTTCTTAACATTGTCAAAAATTTTAATTTGATCTGAGATGAATGTTGATAGATTAATATCATCTGGATAATGTACTCCTCTAGAGTCAGCCTCAGACCTAATTATTGGGTCATTCAATGCATTACTAAGTTTTAACAGTATTTTTGAATTATTCTGTCTATGGGCAAATATTGCTTCCCATCTATAGAAATTTAAATTGTCAATATTCTGTTCTTTAAGCGTAGAGACTTCAGGAAATTTTGATAATCGTGTGTTATAATTCACCGCAATGATTCTAATTTTGCCTGCGGTAATCATTGGTGCTGCTAAATTTTGATCCATTACTAAAAAATCTAAACGACTTGAAAGAAGATCAAGTAGGGCTGCACTAGTATTTTTATATGGCACATGAACAATTTTGTTGTTATTATTTGCAATAATACTAGAACTATAATGTCCATAGCTACCAACTCCCGAACTTCCATAATATATCTCATTTGTTTTTGCACGAGCGTAAAGGTCTTTAATCAAACCATATGAGGAGTTACTATTAACTGCAATGAGTGTGGGCTCAATTCCGTGGAATGACACCAACTTTAATTCATTTGAAATATCAATATGGGTTGCTGTTAATAAACCATTACCAATAATAAGGGCACTGTTATTTTTGTCAGCAATCATCATATTTAACGCTACGATACCTCCTGATCCGGATGCAGGCACTACTACAATATTATCATTTGTACCAGTATTGACTAGTGTTGCCGCCCGTCTTACCGATAAGTCTATCGCTGCACTTGGAGAATATGGGTAATAGACTTTAAGTGTTTCGGCTGCGGTTGCCTCGGTTGATATTAGCATTAATGATGCTACTAGTAATGATATGTACTTATTTTTAAATAACATGAATTTTTCCTATTTTAAAAGTATGGTAGAATGGTTTTAAACTGTCAGCCACTCCAAGTGTATTTAGTTTTACGAAACGAAACATATTATTTTTTAAATAATCTACTCCCAGCATCCAGTTATGATATGCTAATGATTCATTATGGTTTTTAAAAAACCAATTATCATATTCACAGTTCCAATCTGATATTGGTTTATCAGCTTGATACCAATTAGAATTCCATGTAGTATAAATTAATGATTTAATCAATGGCTCCTGAAAGTTAAACCAGTTTTCAGGAGTTAGATTCTTAGAATACCACTTGCTTATTAGTAATTGATTATTTTCAAGCCATTTCTTAAGTACATGGCCTTGCTTGCTTAACATTTTGCATGAGTCCGGACTCCAATAAAATAACTCAATTGAAAAGTTTGTATACTCTCCGGTGTGCTGAGTGGGACCATGATTTACGGCTCGATCATTGAATATTAAATAATAATCATTGGTAACATCGTTAATATAAGACTTGGGTTTTTCGGTTCCGATAATTATGCAAACTTTTTTCCCACGATCAAGTCTGCGCTTAATGTCAGCTTCGGCTAATACATTGTATCTAGTAGTTCCGCATGGGTTAATATATTCTCGTCTACTTTCAATCCAGTTACCATCTGTTGCAGCAGTAAACGTTTCGAATAAATGATCAGTCATGTCGTAGATGGATATCTTAATATTAGGATAATACTTATTAATTTTTCGTACTATTGGCATAGTCTGTAGCACATGTTCAGATAATAATCCAGTCTCGGGATTTTTGTTCACGGGGTCAATTGTTGTTATTAAATTTTTGGAACCCTTTTCCATTGTGTTGATTATAAGTTCATCAATACGCAACCCTTGTCTGAGAAAACTCATCAATATATTATGCGAATCGCTGCCCCCACTATAAGAAAGTGCTACGTAATCATATTCTTCTCTTAGTTGCCTAGTTCTAGCATTATATAGTTCATCTAGCGTTTCATCTGGTTCAACGGTCCAATCGAAATTATTAAATACATCGTTGTTAAAATGCCAAATAGGATCTTGATTAGTGGTAGTAGCATATATACATGCTTGAATCTTACTAAAGAATTCTCTATTGCCTACTGTGTAATATCCCAGTTTTTTGTTCATATCATATTTATATTACACCAACATGTAATATAAAATATTCAGTTTTAAACGGGTAAATACAATATAATTACGCTTGACTTTAAAATTGGTTAATGTTATACTGTTATTTAACTACTAATTGCAAACAGGACTAAATACAATACAATGATGAATAAAACTTGTTACATGCCGAAAAGACATAGTAAACTATGGCTATCAATAGTCATTGAATCCTTTGCGGCAGAGTATACAGTAACCCCAACAAGTATTCGTGGCACATCATTAGATAATCAACCAGGTGCCCCGGGAAAATGATAAAAAGTTAATAAGAACAACAACTTATCAAATCCCCGGAGAAACTAAAAAGTCTCTGGGGTTTCCATTTTGTAGAAGATAGATAAAAAACACTTGTTTTTTTGTTTTTTTGATAAATATAATGAAGGAATCATTTTATGAACAAAGAACAAAAAAGTGCGTATGCAAAAGAAAGATATAGAAAGAACAAAGAACGATTACTAGAGTATCAGAACAAACGATACAACGATACATTAAATATTTTCCAGCAATGGAGAAAAACTTTGAAATGTTGTAGATGCGAGGAGAATGATGTTGCTTGTTTAGAGTTTCATCATAGTGACCCAGAGACAAAAGAAAACAATGTCGTGAGGATGGTTTCTCGCAGTGTCAAGTCTGTTACAAAAGAACTTAAAAAATGTGTAGTAGTTTGTGCTAACTGTCATCGCAGAATACATGCGTATGACATAAAAACAGATCCTACTATAGAAGATTTGGCAACGAGTTTTGAAAATTTTGTAGATTCGTTGTAAAAAAACAACAGACAGAGTTTGACAGTAAATGGATACTCTGTTATACTAAGTGTTAATTAAGAAGCAACTAAAAAGTTGCGTAGTGGAGAGATAGTGTGTTATAGGAAACGAGATCCTAGCCTGCACTTTAAACATGGG
>Ga0209500_10001502_pt1 | contig 17443 bp, 13 predicted proteins | sample S_140212_EF_Meta_FD_187323 | JGI IMG/M metagenome (GOLD analysis project Ga0209500, IMG submission 187323) | Freshwater microbial communities from Lake Simoncouche, Canada to study carbon cycling - S_140212_EF_MetaG (SPAdes) (version 2) | ecosystem: Environmental > Aquatic > Freshwater > Lake ... | reverse complement strand
GCAATCCCTCTAAAATCGCCGACAAAGCCGGTCCGTGGGATTCTCCTGCAGTTAGCCATCTCAACATGGGGTAATTCTCGCAGATACTTACCCATTCATGCGCAACATCGGCCAGATTGGCCAGATTGGCCAGATCAAAATAGATGCCGAAATCATCGGGGCTGCAAAGGGAATTCGGGCCTTGAGCCGCATCTTTACCGGGCCAGTCAATAGCGTGCAGAGGCCCAAAATTGCCGCAACAAGTACAAAGAAGATTAACTCTTGAAATGTAACCACTCCGATTATCAAACCAATTACACCAGCGAGTTTTACATCCCCGATCCCGATTTTCAGTTTTGAGGCGATCGCTAAAACGCAGAAAAATAGCAAAAATTCGACTCCTCCAGCTATGGAATCAAAGATGCGGCTATCGATAAAAGCAATGACGCAGAGCAACAGCGAGCAATAGCCGGTGATGAAATTAGGGATTCGATGATGGGCATTATCGATCAGGATTATCGTCCAACCCAAAACTAACAAGAGAGTGAATCGAGTGTTGGAATCCTGCGGGAAAAATCGAATGAGCGTAAAGATCAAAGATAAGTAGAGAAAAATACTTTTGATAATTTGTGGATCGGTATCAAATTTCCGACATAAGAAGAGATGAGCGAAAAATCCGACTAGGAAAAATGAAATCAAAATCTCTGGATTCATCCAAGCAAATTAATCTCTACTGGATAAATAAATAAATCAGAGCGTTAAAAATTAATTAGTAACCCAATTTCTGCAAACCAGCGGCACGCATAGTTACTGCTAGTGATCGAAGATCAAGATTCAATGGTTCATAAGACATTAACTCAATCTGGCCAATTCCTTGTTCAACCAGTAGATCTAAGCCATCAAGATATTTCCCGCCCACTCCTTGCCACTTAGCTAATAATTTAGTCGGCCAAGGTGAGTACAACGACTCAAATAATGTTCCATTTGATGCTGCTGATTCAGTTGGAATCAGATGATCGGTCGCACCTGTAGGTGTCGTTGCTATAACTAAATTTGCTCCTAATCCTGATTGCGCTTCGGTCCAATCTTTCACTACAACTGTCGCCGAGATTGAACTATTAATTAATTGCGCCGATCTTGATGCACTTCGACTGTAAACCGTGATAGTTCTACCGCGTCCATCAACTGCCGCAATCGCCGAACGAGCCGTGGCACCGCCGCCCAAGATCGTTATCTCATTTGGAATTGATACTTCCGCTTTAGCCAACGCTTGAACAAAACCAGATACATCTGTGGAAAAGGCGCTGACTTCATTTTCTTCAAAGATTAAAGTGTTAGCCGCATTAATCCGCTTCACCAATGGGTCTAAGGAATCTGCAACTAACAAAGCCTCTTCTTTCAGCGGCATTGTTAAAGATAATCCGCGGAAGGTTTTGCGGTTCGCTGCTATAAATTTTTCTAGTTCGCCACCTTTTACTTCTACTGCGGCGTACTCCCAATCCCAACCCAGAACTTCGTACGCACAGTTGTGCAAAGTAGGTGAGAGTGAGTGCCCGATTGGGGAACCAAGTACAGCGGCTTTAATCACTTACTCCCCTTAAATAATCCGGCTTTGTAGTTACGAATAAATTCTGCTTTAAAGGTGAGAAACTCTGAATAGCTGTTGGTGAATTTGGTTTCTCCTGGGGATACGGTAACAAAGTAGAGCCAATCCCCGGGCGTAGGTTTAACGGTCGCCATCAATGCCGCTCCACCTGGGCTGCCGATCGGACCTGGTGGCAATCCCTGGTATTTGTAGGTGTTGTATTTAGAAGGAATCTTGAGTTCTCGATTAGTTACGCGGATTTCGCCTCTACTTTTATTTGCGTACATCAGCGTCGAGTCCATTTGCAATGGCATTCCGATTCTTAAGCGATTGAAAATAACTCTGGAAACTTTACCAAAATCCTCATTAGTAAAACCTTCGGCTTGAACAATAGAAGCAATTGTCAATAATTCTGATGGCTTTAATTTGAATTCTGCTGCATAGCTGGAAAAATTAATACTTTTTAATTCTTGAGCAAATCTATTCACAGCACCTTGCAACAAATTGGAAATATCTTCACTTGGTAAAATTGTATAACTCGCTGGAAATAGCATTCCTTCCAGGTTGCCACTTTCAAATCCTGTTGGGATTTTTAGAGCGGCAAATGCTTTATTTATTTGGTCAGAAGTGAATCCATTTTTTAGAAGGTTCGCTTTTATCTCGTTTAACCTGGCACCCTCAATAATTAAGAACTTTCCCTGCAATCTTTTCTTGTCGAGTAATTGTTCGATTGCTTCCTTGGCTGATAAGTGAGTGTTCAGCAAATAGAGACCAGCCGAAATGCTTTCGGCACGTTTATCAGCAGTTGCTTTCCGGAAAAATATCAAAGAGGTTTTAACTACTCCGGCTTTCGCTAAAATCCGACCTATCTCTACTCCGGAACTTCCGGCTGGAATATTCACTTCAATTTCAGGACCTTTGGTACCCCCTGGAAAATCTAAATCTGGATGCTTGTGATTCCACAAAAGAATTCCGGAGATCAAGATGACGAATGCCACAGAAATTGCAATTATCGCCTTGATGTTAACTATTCTTTTAGGAACGACTTGATCTATTTCTAATTCATCAGCCATTGGCATCTAAATAACTTTGTAAAATATTTACGGCGGCTATTTGATCGATTACTGCCCTGCCCTCTTTTGCACTTCTGCCACTAGCTCTCAATGCCTGGTTAGCCAGAGTTGTGGTGAACCTTTCATCAAAGGTGTGTACTGGAGTTTCTGGGAGTTGCGAAGATAACTCGGCAATAAAATCGTTTACCAAATTTGCTGCATGACTAATTTCACCATTTAAGGATCTAGGTAGGCCAACAATAATCGCGACAATCTCTTCGGATTCGCAGATTGCCGCCACTTCACTTATTAAAGTAGAACTCGATGAAATAGTGGAGTAAGGAGTAGCTAAAATCCCATCAGGATCGCAAATTGCGACACCGATTCTGGTGCTTCCAAAATCAAGGCCTAACTTTCGCCCTTTTTGCATTATCTAACTCTACTTCACTCTAATTATGAGCAAGCAGTTGGTCCTTAATGATTTTTAGCGCACTCTGTACTGCCGTTGTATCAACTCCGCCACCTTGCGCAAAATCATCTTTACCACCGCCGCCGCCGCCCAGTGCTTTTGCTCCCGTGCGTACTAATTCGCCAGCTTTCAAACCAGAGTTACGGGCAACTTCATCGCAGGCCACAACCAAAACTGGCTTATCTTCATTATTGCTAATCAAAACAACTACTACTCCAGCACCTAAATTATTTCTGATCTCAAGAGCCACAGTCCGTAAATCGTCCCCAGAAACGCCATCGGAAAGTTGTGCAAGAACAACTTTGTTACCGCCAATTTTCTCAGCCTTATCAGCTAGTGGTTTCACCAAAGCTAGGGCTTCTTTGCTTTTTGCACCAGACATTTCCTTTTCAATGTTTTTGACTTTATCCAACAGTGAACTAATTCGCTCCGGTAACTCTTCGGATCTAGTTGACTTCACCATATCTCCGACAATGTTGAGAATTGCATGCTCTCTTGCGTAGAACCGATACGCATCTACACCTACTAGCGCTTCTACTCGTCGCACTCCGGCGCCAATTGATGATTCTCCAAGCAACTTAACAATTCCAAGTTGGCTAGAGCGCGCAACGTGCGTTCCTCCGCACAACTCTTTTGCCCAATCCCCGACGGAAATCACGCGAACTTCAGAACCGTACTTTTCGCCAAACAAAGCCATGGCGCCTATTGCTTTTGCTTCATCTTGGCTCATTACTTCGGCACTTACTTCCAGATCAGTTACCAGCAAGGAATTAACTCGATCCTCAACTTCACTCATCGTGGCTTGCGAGACTGCTCCTACCGCTGAAAAATCAAATCTAAAACGACCTGGCGCATTCTCTGATCCGGCTTGTGTGGCGGTCTCACCCAACGCTTCGCGAAACGCCTTGTGCACCATATGTGTTGCTGTGTGCGCGCGAGAAATTCCTTCTCTTCGCTCGTTATCAATCTCAGCAAAACCATTCTCGTTGACTAATGCTTCCCCACTAACAACTTTTCCTCTATGCAGAAACAAATTTGGAAGAGGTGTTTGCACGTCATCAATTTCAATTACTGCACCATTAGCGGTGTGAATAAATCCACTATCAGAAAGTTGGCCGCCACCTTCGGCGTAAAAAGGAGTTCGATCTAACATGATTTCTACTTCGTCGCCAGCTTTAGCTGAAGCAACTGGTGCACCATCGACTAAAAGATATTTGATTTTGGATTCACTCTTAATCTGTGAATACCCAATAAATTCAGTAATTCCAGATTGGTCAAGTGCCGAACGGTAAATTGAAAGGTCAGCATGGCCCGATTTCTTAGCCCGCGCATCCGCTTTGGCACGATCGCGCTGTTCCTTCATTAATTTACGGAATGCATCCTCATCAACTGTTAACCCTTGTTCTGATGCCATCTCAAGAGTTAGGTCGTATGGGAATCCATAAGTATCGTGCAATTTGAAAGCATCAGAGCCGGATAGGGATTTTGCTCCACTTTTCTTGGTGGCTCCTGCCGCAGAGTCAAAAATCAAAGTACCGGATTTCAATGTCTGTAGAAATGCACTTTCTTCTCCGACTGCAATCTCTAAAATTCGAGCCTTGTCGGTATTTAACTCTGGATACTGCGGAGACATCGCCGCAATCGCAGTTGTGATTAACTCATGAGTTGTGGGGTCCCCTGATCCAAGAAGCCTCATATTTCGAATCGTTCGACGCATCATTCGGCGAAGTACGTAACCACGTCCTTCATTGCCTGGGGTTACTCCGTCGCCAATTAACATGGCAGCAGTACGTGCATGATCTGCGATCACTCGAAGTGAAACATCTGAAGCTATTGATTTTCCATATTTAACATTTGCTAATGCGCTGGCTTTATCTAGAATCAATCTAGTCGTATCAATTTCATAAATATTTTCGACACCTTGCAGCAATGCGGCAGTTCTTTCCAGACCCAAACCAGTATCAATACTCTTTTTAGGTAAATCACCTAAAATTGGAAAATCTGATTTTCCATTTCCAGAACCGCGTTCTGATTGCATGAAAACCAAGTTCCAAATTTCCATGTATCGGTTCTCATCTGCAATTGGGCCACCTTCGGCGCCATGCTCTGGACCGCGATCAAAGTAAATTTCAGAGCACGGACCACAAGGGCCAGGAACTCCCATTGACCAGAAATTATCATCCATATCTCTGCGCTGAATGCGCTCTTTTGGAACACCAATTTGCTTGTGCCAAATATCGGCAGCCTCATCGTCATCAAGATAAACCGTTACCCAGAGTCGTTCAGGATCAAATCCATATCCACCATCAGATTGCGAGCGAGTTAACAACTCCCACGCGAGGGTAATTGCACCCTCTTTAAAGTAATCTCCAAATGAAAAGTTTCCACACATCTGGAAAAATGAAGCATGTCTGGTGGTTTTACCAACTTCATCAATATCTAAAGTTCGCACACATTTCTGAACAGAGGTTGCTCTTTTATACGGTGCAGGTATTTCACCAAGAAAATACGGCTTGAAAGGAACCATGCCGGCGTTTACAAGTAATAAATTTGGATCATCGGCAATTAAAGAAGCTGAAGGCACAACAGTATGAGTTAAGCCAGCACGATTATCTTTTTCAAAGAAGTCAAGCCAACGTTTACGTATCTCTGCTGAATCCACACCAAATCCGTTCTACTAATTAAGATTAATCGCGATTTTTATTTCTTGCTTTTGCAATCCCCCATGCAACAGCGGCCATTTTGGCAGCTGGTCCACGAGAAAGAATTGAATCAGCGGCGGCGGTCAATCTGGTAGTAAAACCTTCTGCGCTTTTTGTAATGTTATCGATTCGCTCAAACTGTTTATTTGTGAGATTTACTGTCGTTGTAACCTCTTCAAGCAGCGGAACTGTTTCTTGACTAACATTTTTAATAGCTACGCCTGCTTCATCTAACACTTTCCCAAATCTAATTACTGCGTAAGCGATCGCAACCGCTACAACAGCTAATGAAGAGGCAGCGATAATGGCCGCGATTCCGCCTGCACTCATCCCTTGCCTCCTAAAATCTCCCGAATCCGTTCCAGCGCTTTAGCCACTCTAGCTTCAGCTCCGTGGGCGGTTGGGCGGTAATACTGCTTCCCGATCAACGGATCAGGGGCGTATTGAGCGGCAACCACTCCATCTGGATAGTCATGAGGATACAGGTAATCCCCGCTGGCACCGAAAGGCGTGGCTCCATCGCGAAGCGGTGGCGGGACTAGCCCGATATTTCCACTGTTCACATCTTGGCGAGCCTCGGATATTGCAACATTTACCGCGTTTGATTTAGGGGCGCTCGCGCAATAAACAGTGGCGTGTGCCAATAACAATGCACCTTCTGGCATTCCCACTAAGGCCACAGCTTGCGCCGCTGCAGTCGCAACGAGCAAAGCATTTGAATCGGCCATTCCAATATCTTCACTTGCAAAGATCATCAATCTTCGAGCCATATATCTTGGGTCTTCGCCAGCTTCAATCATCCGGGCTAAATAATGAAGAGCAGCGTCAACATCAGACCCACGCATACTTTTAATATAAGCACTAATTACATCGTAATGTTGATCTACGTTATATAGGACTATCGCTTGAGAAACTGCTTTCGATAAATTCTCAACAGTTATCACGCCGCTATCTTGGCTGGCACCAGCAGCAGCTTCTAAGTAAGTCAGAATTCGTCGGCCGTCGCCATTAGAGATCTTTATTAACTCTGATTTTGCATCATTATCCATCGTAATTTTACTATTGAGACCTTTTGGATCGATCAAAGCTCTGTCGATTAACTTTTCAGCCGAATCTTCACTTAATGCATTTAAAGTGAGTACCAAAGACCGTGACAACAAAGGAGAAATAATCGAGAACGCCGGATTCTCAGTTGTTGCAGCTACGAGGGTTATCAATTTATCTTCAACAGCTGGTAATAGCGCATCCTGTTGTGCTTTATTAAACCTATGAACTTCATCAATAAAAAGTAAGGTCTGTACACCTTTATGGGCCAATTGGAATCGCGCCGATTCAATTTCTTCGCGCACATCCTTGACTCCAGCATTTACCGCTGAGAGTTGTCTAAATCTGCGCCCTTTTGATAACAACAAAGCAAGTGATGTTTTACCAACGCCTGGAGGTCCATACAAAATAATTGATGGCGGTGCACCAGGCAGTCCATCTAGTAATCTCCGAAGAGGCGTTCCCTCATTAATTAAATGATCTTGTCCTAGTACTTCAGAAAGATTATCTGGACGTAATCGGGCAGCAAGTGGTGCATTTTCAGAAACATCAACACCTTCAGATGAGGACAACTCTCCACCCTCTGTATCAAATGTAAATAGCTCCATGCGCGTGAATACTAAATCGGTTTAATCAAAGAAGTGATATCCGTCAGTGGAAGTTCTGGCGTACTGTGATTTTTGTGAGCGATAACCGCAGCAGCGTGATACTCCTCTAAAGCTGCAATTATTTTCGGATCAGAATAGGCAGTGCCATCAACGATTGGACCCTTTTCACAATCTATAACAGCTGCCACATCATCTCCGGCCAGAGTTCTATGCACTTCCAAGGCGTGGGCCAGAGCAAGAACTTTGCTTCTATTGCTTTGCAAGATTTCTTCCGACCGTTGCAAGAGCGTGGAAAGGTTGTCTTCAATTCGATCCGACAACGCATTACGTAACTCTTTCTGCGCGTTCTCCCCAGGTTTACCTTTTCCGCCCGGAGCACCAACTTCAAATCGTTTGTTTGATGCGTGTGAGGAAACAGTTGATCCCATTCCCCAATGACCTTCCATGAAACTCGCGATAGTTGTCGCACTCTCTAAATCCCCAGAAACGCCAGAGGAGTTGTCACCTGCAAAAAATAACCTTTCGCCAGATAAAGATGCTAACGAAACTAAAATATCTGCTTCGTACTCGGTTCGCCATCTCGTGAATTGATCATCTGGTGGAATGCTGGCAACCATTCCGAGATAGTCGGAACCTTTTTCGATGGTCGCAAGATCAATCATCATGTGTCTACGCATAACATGTGCCATAACTCCATGACATGCCTCATGTATTGCGACCGCATGACGTTCCCGTTCGATGTATTCAACATCTTCTGGAGGGCCAAGTTCTTTTAATTGTTTAGCTTTAATCACGTCAACCCAGGTAATGCTGGTACGACCATTTCTAATCGCGTTTATTAAACCTTCATTGATCGTATCTTTGATGGTTGCACCGGTTGCATAAGGTGTGATCGTTGCCAATTTATCGATCTCTTCTGGCGTTAAAGAGTGCGAAACTTTATCTAAATATCCTTGATAGGTTCGTACTCGCCCTGGTTTGCTCGGATAACCCACACGGTACATTCGATCGATACGACCTGGGCGCAACAATGCCTCATCTAACGCCTCCGGCATATTGGTAGCCATAACAGTAAGAATCCGATACTTAGGTGGTTGTTTTGGACGCATACCTAAAGTTTTACGAACAATTCTGTTAAAGAATCCGCGCGGTTTTTTTAACCCAGACATTTCGGTTAATAGAGCTTGCAAAGTTCCCATTCCGCCACCGCCACCACCCGCGGCTCCACCCATCACAAACTTTTCTCGAGTGATTAAATTGGCTGCATCTTGGGATAAGTAATTGCCACCGTGACATGAACTTCCAAAAACGTCGGGTGTAAATCTACCCTGACCTCCTGAAGGAGCTAGTCCACGATTACCTAAAGAATCCGCTTCATCAAAAAAAGCAACAACTCCACCGTAACGCAAAGATAATTTGCGCAATTTGCGAAACAACCCTTTTACTTTTAGAACACCAATACCGATAAACATGGCGTTGAATGCTCCTGGATCTACGAAGACGAAAGGCTTGCCACTTTCTCCAGCCATAGATTCAGCCATTAAGGTTTTTCCAGTTCCTGGAGGTCCCCACAGCAGAATTCCACCGGGAACATAACCGCCATACTTTTCGATCTCTTCTGGCTTTTCTAAGAACATTAAGTTCTCTCGAATTCTTGCTAATACGTGATCTTGTCCCCAAACATCAGAAAAACGAGTTTTGATGTCATCAGGAAAATAAACATCAACACCCCCTCGTGACAAGAACCAGAACAACGCCACAAACTGAATCACTATAAAGACAACTGCAAAAAGTAATTGTCCTAAAATCGGAAGTGCACTCCAAAGCGCTTTAGGTGCAAGAAATAAAGCTTGAACTGGAGGTTCGTTATATACCGCCCCTAAAACCACACTTAAGAGCGCGATCCAAATCAATACCTTAATCGCTCTTGAAAGACGGTAGCGATTCCAGTCACTGATTCTATGTACTAATCGATCAGTGAACGCAAAATATTTCTGCCAACCACCATGGTACGGAGCAGCAAACTCAGCTATTAGGAAGTGTATTTGTCTAATTATTTCGATCCCGGCTAAAACAAAAATCCAAGGCCTAGTTCTTCCCACTTCGTTGATTGCATCAGTAAAGCCGAGCAACGGATTATCCGCCATCAAGGCCCAAGCCAACGTGAAGTAAACAATCGCAAGAGTTATTAAGAACTTCAATCTATCGAAAGCGCTCAAATGTATCCGAACTTTACGATCTGAATCGCGCAGTCTGCTTGTGTGTTGTTCAACGTTGCTCATCGGACTCCCCTTACCGTAAACGAATTAGAAATTTCTTCAATCTCGTCGTTGTTTGCCTTGAAACACTTAGTCGTACATCTAACAATGAAAAAATACAGAGTGCTTCTATCCTCTGATATCAGCGCGGTTTGTTTTACAGTTTCATTTGAAGAACCGGGCGGTGTAAATGAAAATGTGGTTCTTACTCCACGAGCCCCTTTTTCTACTATCTCTTCGTCATCCAAAAGAACAAAATCTGAAACTACCGAACTTTCACCAGAGTAAAGTTTTGTCACTGGAATAATTAAATCTCTGAGCGAGTTCAATGAAACGCCATTACTTTCTTCAACCGATAATTGACGTATTCTTGCCAACGCAATTGGGTGATTGCTGGGATTTAATCCAAAAATTTCTTCGGTGGATTGCAGTGGCATTTTGCTATATGCCTCCTGCCAGAGCACCAGGTTCGCTTTTTCACGGCCAGCATCGTTCGCGCCTTTTAACTCTGTCTTTCGCAAAGTTTTGGCATCAATCTTTATCCATTTCGTGGGGACCGTAAAATATGCACCTACATCTTTATTGGCAGCATATTTTTGGCTACCTTCGGCACATCCTGACAACAGCAAAGCAAATGAGAAAAAAATCAGCAGAGGGCGTGCTCTCATATTTACTTCTCTGACTTCTCTAATTTCTCAGCCTTCTCAACTTTATCTATTCCAGCTTCCTTGCGCTGTGCAGGTGTAATTGGAGTTGGTGCTCCGGTTAACGGATCCCCTCCACTTGCGGTCTTAGGGAAAGCAATAACTTCGCGAATTGATTCCACCCCAGCCATCAAAGCACTCACTCGGTCGATACCGATTGCAATACCGCCGTGAGGTGGAGGTCCAAAATTAAAAGCATCTAATAAGAAGCCAAATTTGGATTGAGCCTCTTCGCGAGTTAGGCCAATAACATCAAATACTCTTTGTTGAATTTCACGTTGATGGATACGAATAGAACCACCACCGATTTCATTACCGTTCAAGACAATGTCATATGCATATGCCAAAGCATTTGCCGGGTCTTTATCAAATGTGGCTGTGAATTCTGGTTTTGGTCCGGTGAAAGGATGATGAACCGCAGTCCAACCACCATCATCTGTTGGTTCAAACATCGGAGCATCAACAACCCATAGGAATTCCCACATTGAATCTGGAATCAATTCGCACTTCTTAGCAATCTCTAATCGTGCTGCTCCAAGTAATTTTTGCGACTCATCTCGACCTCCTGCGGCAAAGAAGATCGCATCTCCTGGGTTTGCGCCAACTTGCCTGGCTATCCCCGCTCTTTCATTCTCTGAAATATTTTTGGCTACCGGACCGGTAACTTCACCTGCTGCATCAATCAAAATATATGCAAGACCTTTAGCACCGCGAGCTTTTGCCCATTCTTGCCAACCATCTAATTCCCGTCGAGGAGTAGTTGCTCCCCCTGGCATGACTACGGCTCCTACATAAGGAGCTTTGAAAACTCGGAATTCAGTGTTAGCGAAATAATCGGTAACTTCGACTAGTTCATAACCAAATCGCAAATCTGGCTTATCTGATCCAAATCTGCGCATCGCATCAAGAAAAGTCATTCTAGGAATTGGAGTTGAAATCTCTATTCCCAAAACTTCTTTCCATAATTTCTTTAAAATCTTTTCAGTCAGAGTCAAAATATCTTCTTGGTCTACGAAACTCATTTCAACATCTAATTGCGTGAACTCTGGTTGGCGATCTGCGCGGAAATCTTCATCGCGGAAACAGCGTGCGATTTGATAATACTTTTCCATTCCGGCAACCATCAAGAGTTGTTTGAATAACTGTGGTGATTGTGGAAGCGCGTACCAACTTCCAGGTTGCAAACGAACCGGAACTAGAAAATCTCTGGCACCTTCTGGTGTTGACCGAGTTAAGTAAGGTGTTTCAATATCTAAGAATCCTTCGCCTTCCATTACGGAGCGAATAGTCGAAGTTATTTTTGAGCGCAATCTCAAAGCAGCTGCCGGTCCTTCACGTCTTAAATCCAAGTATCGATACTTAAGTCGTACTTCTTCATTTGCATCCACACGCTCACCACTGTCGATTGGAAATGGCAATGGAGCTGCTTCGCTCAAAACTGTTAATTGATCGCAAATAATTTCAATTGCTCCAGTTGGCACATTCTCATTTGCGTTGCCATCTGGTCGTAACGAAACTTTTCCGGTAACGCTAATGCACCATTCAGCTCTTAATGCTCCAGCGACATTTTCATCATGGATCACAACTTGGGACCAACCGGTCGCATCTCTTAAATCAATAAAGGCAACACCGCCATGATCGCGACGTCTGGCTACCCAGCCAGCCAAAGTAACGGTCTCTCCTGCATTGTGAGCAGTTAATTGTCCAGCCCCATGTGTGCGTATCAAAATTTTGCCTCGCTTGAATTTCTCTTCACTTTAAGAAGTCGGCTATCTCGGTAAGCCTAACTGATACCACCGCACCGTCGCTCATGTGTTTGATCTCTGCTTGCCCAGAACTAATCTCATCTTCGCCGAGTACCGCTAAATACTTGGCTCCAGATTTATCTCCACTTTTCATGGCACCTTTTAGACCGCGCTCACCAAAAGCCATATCGCAGCGAATGCCCTGATTTCTTAAATTCAATAAGAGTTCAATCGCAAATTTTCGTGCTTCTTCCCCTAGTGGAACTAAGTAAAGTGAAAGTTGCGTAGCGGGCACTAAATTGATTCCTTCAGCTTCACAAGCAAGCAATACGCGGTCTACGCCGATTCCATAACCAATTCCAGATAAAGATTGTCCACCAAGTTTTTCCATCAAACCGTCGTAACGTCCACCACCACCGATTCCAGATTGCGCGCCAAGCTTGTGATGAACAAATTCAAAAGTTGTATGTGTGTAGTAATCAAGTCCTCTTACTAATTTTGGATTTTCAATAAATTTGATTCCTAAGTTTGTTAGCCCATCTTTGACCGCTTCATATCTTTCTTTCGCATCTTTTGTCAGAAAATCTAAAATTACTGGCGCATCTTTTAGAGCCGCAATAATTTCAGGTCGTTTGTCATCTAGAACTCGCAATGGATTGATTTTCGCGCGCTCTGTTGTCGCTTCATCAAGATCAATCTTTTTTAAGAAACTAACCAAGGCTTCTCTGTGTGCTTCTCTTGATGGTTTATCTCCCAAAGAATTTATCTGAACTTCATAATCTTTTAACCCTAAACTCTTAAAAGCTTGCACTGCTAATGAGATGACTTCAACATCAATCAGTGGATCATCTCCCCCAATAGCTTCAACACCGACTTGATAAAACTGTCTATACCGTCCGGCTTGTGGACGCTCTGCTCTAAAGAATGCGCCGGAGTACCAAACTTTTACCGGAAGTTGTCCGCGATCTAATCCACTTTCAATAACTGCGCGCATTACACCAGCAGTACCTTCGGGACGTAATGTAAGTGAGCGATCTGCGCGATCGGTAAAGGTGTACATCTCTTTACTCACAACATCGGTAGATTCACCAACTCCACTCGTGAATAATCCGGTGTCTTCAAAGACCGCGGTTTCCATTAATTGGTAATTAGCTAATCGTGCTGGTGAAATTAATTTTTCGCGCACCAATTCAAAATTTGCAGACTCTGGAGGTAAATACTCCTTAACACCTTTGGGGACTTGGAACTTCATTACAACTTCCCAATTGCGGCGGCTTTTAAATATGGATTGTGCGCACGTTCCGCGCCGATTGTCGTCTCTTCGCCATGTCCAGGAAGAACGCGCAAGTCATCGGCTAGTGGCCAAATCTTATGCATCAACGTCTCCTGCATCTGTGCGTGAGATCCAGTTGGCAGATCGGTTCTGCCAATCGATCCGGCGAACAAGACATCGCCAGAAATCAAAATCTCATTATTTATATGACAGAGGATAGAACCTGCAGTGTGTCCAGGGGCGTGAACAAAGCGCAGATTCAGTCCAGCAATTTCAATCTCACTTCCATCGGCTAACTCAACGACCTCCTCTGGCTCCACAAAGGTTTGCCCTTTAGTTAAAGACCGACTCTCACCAGACAAGGCGTATTCGGGGTGTTCCAGCAAAACTCGATCAGCGCTATGAATCATGGCGGGAACTGCGGCCCTCGCACATAAAGGTGCGACAGAGAAGGTGTGATCCAGATGGCCATGGGTCAGCAGTACCGCCACCGGCTTGAGATTGTGTTTAGCCGCACGCTCCAAAATCGCCCCACTCAGGTCTGGGTCCCCGATTCCGGGGTCCACAATCAAGGCTTCATTGCCTTTGCCGGTAGCGATAATCCAGGCATTAGTCGCGAATGCCTTAGCCACAATTACGCTTACCAGCACAGATTCTCCATTTTCACAGCACGGTTTGGGGGTTTGTTAAGGCTACCGGTACCGTGTCCTTACACGTTCCATTCACCGTATAAATAGCGAGCCCGATTGGCAATATGACCCGAAAGGGTTGGCGATCAGGTGGCGCGCAAAGAGAGTAAAGGAGATTTACCTTGAGCGAGAATGAAGGATTAATTTCAGCAGCAAGTGCCCTCATTGGAGATCCTGCCCTCTTTGGCCGAGTTCATGACGATGGAACTGTTTATGTTTGGACCGCAGCTGGTGAAAAACCGGTTGGTTCCTACCCTGGCAAAAGCCCAGAAGAAGCATTGCAATATTTCGTCCGCAAATTTGAAACTCTCGCCTCTGAAATCGCATTAACAGCTGCTCGAATTCGCAGTGGTGCAATTCTTCCGCAAGATGCTGAAATCGCTGTTGCAAAGTTGCGCGAAAGCATCGCCACGATTAACGCCGTTGGAGATTTAGCCGCCCTTGCTGTTGCAGTCGATCAAATTCCACCGCTAATTGATCAACAACGACAAATTTATGCTGCGAAAAAAGCAGATGAGGCTAACGCACGCGCCGCCGCACGTAACGATGCGAAGATTGCTAAAGAAGCAATTGTTGTGGAGGCCGAAAGCATTTCCGACAAAGATTCTTGGAAAGTAACTGGCGATCGCCTTAAAGAGTTACTTGACCAATGGAAAGTCCTTCCTCGCATCGACAAAGCTAGCGATGAGCAACTTTGGAAAAGATTCTCAATAGCAAGAAATGGTTTTGACCGTCGTCGTCGTGCACACTTCGCCAAATTAGTTGCCGAGCAAAGCACTATTGCTTCAGCGAAAGAGAAAATTGTCCTTGAAGCTGAAACTCTCGCAACTTCCCGTGATTGGGTTGCAACCGCTCGCCGCTTTAGCACTTTGATGCAAGAGTGGAAAACTTCTGGTCGCGGACAAAAGAGAAGTGATGATGCATTGTGGGAGCGCTTCCGTGCTGCCCAAGAAGCTTTTTTTGCTGCCAAGAAAGCTGATTTAGAGCGTCGCGAGAATTCTATGGGAGCCAACTTAGCCAAGAAGGAAGAGATTGCTAAGCAGATCGAGGCGCTACTTCCAATCACAGATTTCGCTACTGCTAAAAAGAGTTTCCGCGATCTACTTTCTCAACTGGAAAAAATTGGGCAAATACCACGTGACAAGAGAGATGCTCTTGAAATCAGAGTTGGGGCTGTCGAAAAAGAGATTCGTATTCTTGATGAAGAACATCGTCGCAAAACCGATCCAGCCGCAAAAGCGCGGGCAACTGATGTCGTTCGTCAATTAACTGAGGCCATTGAAAACTACGAAAAAGTCGCAGCCAAAGCGACAGCAAATAATGATGCCAAGCGCGCCGCAGATGCTTTGGAATCAGCAGAGGCTAGACGTAGTTGGCTTGCAGAAGCACAAAGATCTCTTGATGAGTTTTCTGCTTAATTGTTTGTGATTCTGTAAACATCATAAACACCATCAACAGTTCTTACTGCACGCAATACATCTTCTAAATGAGTGGCATCTGCCATTTCAAAAGTGAACCGAGAAATCGCTACGCGATCGCGCGTAGTTGTTACTGATGCACTCAAGATATTCACTTGCGAATCCGACAACATTTTGGTGACATCAGATAACAATCGGGCGCGATCTAAAGCCTCAACTTGGATATTTACCAAGAAAAGCGATAGCGCTCCCGGCGTCCAAGAGACCGGCAAAAATCGCTCTGGTTGAGTTCGCTGCAAGTCATCTACATTTGTGCAATCCACACGGTGAATAGAAACACCACTGGCTTTGGTTATAAATCCAGCAATCTCATCCCCCGGAACAGGCGCACAGCAACGAGCCAACTTAACTAAAAGATCTTTGGCCCCCACAACATCAACACCAGCACTGCGTCGATTGGTCGTGGAGGCTGGATTTGCTAACAAGAAATTATGATCATTATCTTCATGCTCATGTTCATCTGAACCCAAGGATGAAACCAACTTTTCAACGATCGACGCTGCTGAAACATGACCGTCGCCTACTGCCGCATAAAGTGAAGTGATATCTAAATACTTCATCTCATGAGCTAATTCCAACAGTGCATGACCGGTGAGGATTTTTTGCAAAGGCATATCTTGTTTTCTAAGTTGCCTCGCTATTGATTCTTTACCAGCATCAATAGCTTCATCTCTACGTTCTTTTGAAAACCAAGCTTTAATTTTTGATCGAGCTCGTGGACTTTTTACAAAATTTAACCAATCGTGACTTGGTCCAGCACTCTCGGATTTGTTGGTCAAAATCTCCACTACATCGCCGTTAATTAAAGGAGTCCCTAGCGTGACGAGTTTTCCATTAACTTTTGCACCGATGCACCGTCGTCCAACTTCGGTATGAACCGCATACGCAAAATCAACAGGAGTTGACCCTGAAGGCAAAGCCAACACGCTTCCCTTTGGCGTGAAAATAAATACCTCTGGTGTTCCTAAATCAAATCTTAAGGATTCTAAAAATTCTTCCGCATCTTTAGTCTCCTTTTGCCACTCATGGAGTTGCTTCAACCAAGCCATATTTGCATCGGTATTTGCCCCAGCTACTTCATCATTACTCTTACCTTTTTTATATTTCCAATGTGCTGCGATGCCAAACTCGGCGCGAGCATGCATATCTTTTGTTCTTATCTGGATTTCGACCGCTTTTCCTTCAGGGCCGATCACGGTCGTATGTAAAGATTGATAAAGATTGAACTTCGGCATCGCTATGTAATCTTTAAATCTACCCGGGACCGGATTCCAATGTGCATGGATGGCGCCTAAGGCTCCGTAACAATCTTTTACATCCTCAACTAAAACTCGAATTCCAGTTAAATCATAAATTTCGTTAAATTCACGTCCGCGCATCACCATCTTCTGGTAAATCGAATAATAATGTTTAAAGCGTCCAGTTACTTCGGCTTTAATCTCTGCTTCTTTTAACTCTCTCTTAATCTCTAGAATTACTTCACTTGCGTATTCACCACGAATAGATTCGCGATCAACTACTAGCCGGCCTATCTCTTCATACTTCTTTGGTTCCAAAGTTCGAAAAGAGATATCTTCAAGTTCCCATTTAATTGTGCTCATGCCCAGTCGGTGTGCAAGAGGAGCATAAATATCCAATGTTTCGCGGGCCTTACGAATTGCAGTATCCGGAGTTAAAAACTCCCAAGTTCGGGCATTGTGCAATCGATCCGCTAATTTGATAACAAGGACGCGAATATCCTTAGACATGGCTACAACCATTTTTCGAACAGTTTCGGCCTCTGCATCTGGCCCATAAGTAACTCGATCTAATTTAGTTACTCCATCCACTAAATCTGCTACTTCTCCCCCGAAATCA
>Ga0209500_10001500_pt1 | contig 17455 bp, 18 predicted proteins | sample S_140212_EF_Meta_FD_187323 | JGI IMG/M metagenome (GOLD analysis project Ga0209500, IMG submission 187323) | Freshwater microbial communities from Lake Simoncouche, Canada to study carbon cycling - S_140212_EF_MetaG (SPAdes) (version 2) | ecosystem: Environmental > Aquatic > Freshwater > Lake ... | reverse complement strand
TCTCCTGCAATGAGCGATGATCCAATTGACCAAGCATATTTTGCTAGTTTAGCTGGATTAGGTGTTTATATATTATATCGTATCATGGAGAAATCACACTAAAACATTATAAATTATATATACTTAATTTATAATGCCAAAAAAATCTCAAAAGAGAAATAGAAGGGTTAAGAGAAAAACTCTTAAGGCTAAAAGATCTATGAAAAGTTCTATTAAAAGATACAAAAAAGGTGGTGAAAATGAAAAAGTAACTTGTTGTGTATGTGAACGAGAAGTAGATAAAAGTAACACATTAGTACCTAGAGCGTGTTTAATTGACCATGGAAGAGCGGCACATCGTATATGTCACGCTTGTTGGTGGAATCCTGAAACTGGTTTTGCTCGCGAAGATGCTGACCATAGATGTCCAGGATGTCTTAAAAATTTGCCTCTGACAGCTGTAGAAAATAAGGAATCAGGAGTAATTGATTTAACATTAGATGATGAATAGATTTGTTATTTATCTTTATCAAAGGTAGCCTCCGACTTTAAAATTCTTTAAGTATCAATTTCAATTTATTATATAAAAGTGTGAAAAAAACTCGGGAAAAGTTTTTCTCAGTTTTCAATTTTGGACATTTATTTTTGTCCATTTTTGAAAACCTTGGATATTTTATGCCAAAATATAATTGTGAGACCATAATTGAAAATTAGCATCTGGGTACCAAAAAAAAAATTCTAAAATTGTTACCATAATTTTTTATTGTTTTTATTAAAAAGGATTTAGGGGTTTTTTATGTTAGGATATTATACTAATGGATACTAATATAAAAAACCCCAAAAAACCCCAAAAATATATTTGTGAAATTTGTGACTTTTATACGTGTAACAAAAAAGACCTTGATAGACATATTTTAACTGATAAACATTTATTACTAACAAATCCTAACTTAAAAACCCCAAAAAACCCATCATATACATGTAATTGCGGAAAGATGTATAAACACTCTTCTTCGTTATGTGCTCACAAAAAAAAATGTAATATAACAATTGATACGAGTTATAATAGTGAATCATTTGATAAAGATCAATTAATTCTAATGCTTATTAAACAAAATTCCGACTTAATCAAAGAATCTAGTGAATTTAAAAATATAATAATTGCCCAAAATACATCTACACAAAATATCATGATGGAAGTAATTAAAACAGGAACACATAACACAAATATTACTACTAATTCTCATAACAAAGCTTTTAATTTAAATTTCTTTCTTAATGAAACATGTAAAGATGCCATGAATATTATGGATTTTGTTGATTCAATTAAGTTACAATTAAATGACTTGGAGAAAGTTGGAGAATTAGGATATGTTGAAGGTATCTCTAACATAATCGTTAAAAACCTTAAAGAACTCGATGTTAATAAAAGACCTGTTCATTGTACTGATAAAAAAAGAGAAACTATGTATATTAAAGATGAGGATAAATGGGAAAAAGATGAAGAGGGATTAAAATTACATAAAGTTGTTAGAAAGGTTGCGTGTAAAAACCAAAACTTAATACCTAAATTTAAAGAAAAACATCCTGATTGTGGTAAATATAATTCAAAATTCTCAGACCAATACAATAAGATTGTTGTGGAATCAATGGGAGGAACAGGCGACAATGAACATGAAAAAGAAGAGAAAATAATTAAAAATATTTCTAAACAGGTTTTTATTGATAAGGAACCTAGTTAACATTCATATAAGATAAATATAGCAGTTTTGATTAATCAAAGCTTAATAAATCAATAACAATGCCAGGGTTTTCTTTAATTTCTATTTTTTTTGTTAAATGAACAATTAATTTAAAATTTTCATCGTTCTCTCTTTGAAGTTTGGCAATGATAAATTTTTGATTAGATATTGTCTCATTTAACTTTATATTTTCAGTAAAATAGTTCATCTTGTTTGTATTCAAATCCGAGATCCATTTTTGATGAGTTTTAGTTTTTATATGACCAGAAAAGCTAACCCTTGTATCAAATATGTGTTCTTTTCTAGTGCCACATGGACATCTAAGACCATTTTTAAACTTACTTGATGTTGGTAAATAATCTGAATAATCTCCTTCATTATTGATGTTTGGTTCATATATATCTGATTCAACTTGTAAATCCATTACTACATAATTGTAGTAATTGATATTTAAATTATATTTATTATATATATTGTAAAGTTAATAATATATAATATTTTTTTATTTATCGGGTCTTCATCTTAGTTAACCAACAGGGGTGGCAATATTGTTTTCGCAATATAACAAAGGTCGGATTATAGGTCTCGTCGACCGTCATTTTTATTTCCACACAGTTCATGCCACATTGTAAACAACCTATTCTACCAGTCAGATCAGTATGTAACGCAACAATGCCACTACATGTGTTAGAAGTATATTTCGTTTTATAGAAGAAATCGATAACTGAAACCTTTTTGTTCTTTTTCGTGTCAAGTGGCATTATTATATATTAATTATAATTTTAAATTAAAATCAATTTTAATGTCTGCGAGTTTTACACGACTTACCATGTCTATGACGACGTTGTCTCTTTGTTCTTCTACCTCCAACAGTGGTTAAAGGCTGAGCACTCTTAATATCAGAAATAGGAGCAGCGCTAGCAGCTAATCCAGTAAGAGAAATGTTATCTCCATAACCTCCGCGCATTTTTCTACTTCTCTTTCTTCCTCCCATTCTTCCTCTCATTCTTCCTCCCATGTAACCGGTAGATGAAGTAGCAGGTGTAGGAGGAGGTGGAGGTGGTACATAAGATGATGAACTAGTAGTAGAACCAGTAGCAGAGCTGTAAGCATCACTAGAGGCCTTTTTGGTTTTCTCCCATAAATCACTCGCACCTTGGGTTAATGATTCAAAAAAACCTCCTTTCATTGTTCTATGTCTATGTCTTCTAGGCATTTTATATTATACTATAAGAAATTATATTATAATATTTTGATTAAATTTGCTTAAGCTTTGTTAACAAATCTTTTGTAAGCATAAAAAGCACCCAACGCACCTAAAATTTGAACAATAATGTATGGAATCAAATCAGATTGAGGTAACTTGCCGGCAGCATAGAGAGAAATTGCGACAGCAGGGTTAAACGCGCCACCAGAAATAGCACCCCCTAAATAAACAGCAACAGCTAAAGCAGCACCAATAGCAACCCAGTTGCCAGTAGCAAAAATGACAAACATAAGGAACATAGTTCCCAAAAATTCAACTAAATACTTGTTCATTATATAAATAATATTTATATTTTTTTATAATTGTATTGCTTAATAATTCAATTATAAAAATTTACATTACACTCCAACGATTATTGACTCTTGGTTGTGTTTCTATAATACTCATTAAAAATTGAATATATTGATAACCTTGACCGTGATTTTTCATCCACGCATAAATGCGGCCTTGAGAACCATTTTTAGTGCGAGGGCTGCTAATACATATAGCAGAACCAGTTCTAGCTCCGCTGCCTAGTCCATATGTAGGTGTTAAAACAGGATATCCGAATGGCATATTATAATAATACTAAATATTATTTTTTTTTACAACCTTTAAAAAAGTTGATTAATAATTTTGACGCACAATTGCCCCCCACGCACAAACCTGTCCATTTGATAAACTAGTATTATAAATAGAACCTTTCTTCTTTGGCGCTACACATCCTCCTGAACGCGCTCTTCTAATAGTGCTTCTTGTTCCACTTGGATAATAACTTTTTGTTCCAGTAGGAGCAGCATTTGGTAAATTTACTTTATAAGCTGTTTGACCAACAGCATTGGCCTTAAGTGTATTAAGATATAAAGAACTTGGAACTGGAGGAATATAATTAGTATGCGAAGATACAGGAACTTGTCTTTGAGACGATTGTATAACATATCCTAAAGGCGCTGAAGCCTTTCCTAAAGCAATTTGTTGTTGTAGACGTTGATTACTTACAGATGTTCTTAAATATTGATGTCTAGCATTTGTATTCATCTGAGCATCAACTGGTGTTTGCATTGGATAAAATTGAGGTGGAGTTGGTCTAAGTCCTGCTAATATACCATAACTATGATATGGAATGGCGCATGGATATTGATTTGTGCTTAATGGTCCTGTAATTGGAGCATTAACATAATTATTATAGGATACGGAACCAATATTTGTAGATACAGCATAAGGTGTTGTCATTTAATATAATATACTAAAATATATTTATTTCTTATAGTTTCTTCTTCTACGTTAAATGGTTCCATAATCTTTAATAAAATCTATTTTTTCAGAACATAATTTGGATTGCCACAAAAAAGACAGTTTTGTACTGGGGGTTGAACAATATTGTTGTATTTATTACATTTACTACATTTGAAAATATTAATAAGATTTGATATGCTTATATTATTAATATGCTGGTTTGGTATAGTAGTATTAATTTGCCTATTAGGTTTCTTCTTCATATATATATTCTACTTTTAATAAAAGTAGAACAAAAATATACTGTACACTTAAATATAAAGGGTGCGTTTACTCTTTGCTTCACTAAACGTTTTGCTAAAAGTGAAATTTATATTATCATATATTTTGCTCCACTTTTGCTCCACTTTTGCTCCACTTTTGCTAAAAGTGGAATTAATATCTTCTAATGGCTCTTTGCGCAGATTGACTTGCTTTAAAATCGTCTCCACCATTAGAAAAATCATTATAGTTCTTATTAACAGCCTTTTGTTTTAAATATGTAGTATAATTGGAACTATCATAAACGTATTTAACGTTACAGGCGGCGGCAGGAACATCCTTAATTTGTTGAAGACTATTATAAGTAGCAGATGGAGTGCATGATACGGAAACAGAACCGAAGTGTGTTCTTAAACCATGTAAACCGGGTCTACTTTGCGGTGTCTGGCAACTTCCACCGCAAGAAAAATTCTCACGACTTAAGAGATCTCCGGCATTGTTAACTGCACGAAAAGGAGTTGTAATGGTTTTCTTTAAGTTATTTCGTCTTAATTGACTAGGATACGTGGTGTTCCATGCGTTTTTCAAAGTGTAACGAATTTGTTCATAATTAGGATAAGTTTTGTCAACATTTTGTGTAGTCTGTGGCATCCAACCTTGAATTGCTCCTCCAGCATTTTTAGGTCTTTTTGCGAAAATTGAAAAAGCAACATTGCTTCCACTGATTGGGTTACTATATCCGATAGACATTTATATAATACTATAGTAAAAAAAGTTTATTAAATTAGAACTTTATCTAAACATTAAAAATATTGGATTAATATATAATGTTTGACTTTTTGATGTTAGTAAGCGCAATTATATTTATAACAACTGATTTTGTTTATTTAAATGTTATAAAGGATTACTTTTTAAATCAAATTAAACTGGTTCAAGGGTCAGAACCTAAAGTAAATTTTTTAGGTGTAGCTCTTTGCTATATATTTTTAATTGCTGGAATAAATTATTTTATTATTAAGCCGCGCAAAAGTGTAAATGACGCGTTTTTATTAGGCATTGTTATTTATGGTGTTTATGAAACAACTAATTATGCTTTACTAAAGAATTGGTCAATATTCACTGTAATTATTGATACACTATGGGGTGGTTTATTATTTGCTTTTACAACTTATATTGTAAATATGTTACGCGGTGTATTTTAACCAAAGGTCGTAACGCTTTAAAATTCTACTCGTAATTAATCATATAAGGAACAAAATAAAGAGAAATCACTGATGCTATTATATTAGTATTTAAACTATATGTAGCAAAATTAGAGCTTAATAAACAGGCTAATATCATCATAAAACTATCACCAATTACAGCTCCAGCTCCAACTTCATTAGCATACCCCTTAAAGAAATCTAACATAGAATTATATCCTAATGGTAAACTCTTAAATAAAAAATAAAATAAAAAATCATGAATAATTTGTATACAAACTGCTAAAAAAGTAAATTTCCAGATATTAAATGTGTCAAAAAAGTATTTATAAAAAAATCTTGCTAAAATAATACCAATAACAAGTATTAGTACATCAGCTAAAACCGCACTTAATTGATATTTTTTATACCATTTTTTTAAATAAATAGATTTAAATCCACCATGAAAAGCTAGAAATATAATAATTAAATCAGCATTTAAGCAGCCATTTAAAATAGGTAAATAGTCATCTACGTTTAAAAAATTCGAAATATTTTTAAATAACATATATATATTTTATATATATTTTATAATTATTTTTAATGAGCAGTCATGATTCTTGGTGCGATGTTCATAGTATTTAATTCTTGGAACAATAGCTTACAAGCATAAGGAATTTCTACATACGAGAAGTCTGTGCGATTGTCACAAGTACGACAATGGTGAATGTGCATTTTATCATTATATGAAGCAATAAGACCACACTTTTTACAAATATGAACTGAATATTTATCTGACGCATCATACATTCGTCCTCTAGTAAATCTGGAAGCACCATGTGAAACCATACAATTATGCGCAACAATTCCATTTGCTAAGAATGAATGAGTATTTTCTACTTCAATATCATAAACCTTATGAATGCCTGCTGGACGGATGTCGATGACTTTAAGTTCCATAGTTGGTAAACCTTCACATTCTCTATTTACACCATAGCATGATATATCTGTTTCTGTTTCTTCAGATTCTTCATCGAATAACTCAAGACTATCATCATCAATTTCCGTCTTTTTAAATTCAGGTGTTAAGAACCAATCGAGCGCACCAATTTCTTTCAAGAATTCTTCAGCAGTTGGGAAGCCTTTTCCTCTAAATGAGCCGAATTGTGTTCCTTTTACAAGATGATCTGTAATATCATGTGTTGATGGAATAGCATATTCATGAATAATTGGTTCAACTGCCTTTAATTCTTGAACTGCTTTTAATATAGCATCTTTTGTGTGAACAATTTTATTGGGTGTTTCTTTTTTGATTTCACTGAAGTGTGTTAATTCGTCGACACGGTTAACAATCCAATTATGTTGGCGAGTAACTTCATTACGTAGGCGTTTATATGACACACCAGCTTCAAGTCTCTGAGATTTATGACAGCAATAACGGAAGCCAATTTTTTCTGAGAATGAAATCAATTCATTAATATCAAGATGTATTGTGAGTTGATAACTTCTGTTTTCATCTAAAGTTTCAGTTTTGGTCTTAGAACTAGTTGTTTGTTTAAAGTTTTGAATAGTAATTCCGTTGATGTCAAATTTAGCAAATAACCCTTTAATATCTTCCATCATTTTTGTCAAACTATCTAAGTGTTTACCATGTTTAGTTTGCGAAAATGAAATCGAAGATAGTATGTCTCGTTTACCACGATGCATTCCAAGAACACAAGTATGACCATCTCCACCAAATAATCCACCTAAGAATTCACGGATAATAGGTTTGGGGCAAGCAGGGTCAAGAATGAAATGCGGTAATTGAGCAGGTTGGTTTACCTTTTTACCGATAACTAGACCGTCTAGTTGACAAATGTGATATCCTAGTTCGGCTGGAATTCTTACTACATATAAATTTTTATTTTTAAAATTAATTTGTTTTACATTACATAACAGTTTTAGATCTTTAACTATGCTATTCACGTCTATCATGTGTCCTAAAAACAACGTGCAAGTATATGATTCGTTAATTTTATTAATATTTCCATCTGTAATTAAATAACCAATTAATTTCGCAAGAACAAGAGTTTTAGTATAGTTATCTTTAGTATCAGTTTTGAACGTTAAATCGCCTACTCGCAGTTTCCATCCATTACATTCAGCAATTTCTTCTTTAAAATTGACAAGAGGACAAGTTACACAAGCTTTTACACATTGTTCATTTACTTGTAAATCCTTTGCCTTTATCCATTCATTATTTGAAGTTAAAAGTGGATGTTCTGGTGTACATATATTTGTTCTACCATCTTGTAATGTAACTTTTATACATTCTCGTTCGCCTTTATATAGGAATCCAATCTGCTTTGATGGTATCATTTGTTGACATTTTTCGCTCCATCCCAAAACTTCATTTTGGCAATCTTCCATGTCCTTTATTTGAATTCCTAATCCATTTGTGAGAGCAATTATGGTCTCACCAGCTTCACAATCTCTCTCCATTTCTCCAAAGCGTAATCCACCATCTCTGCTACGTCCTTCAGCGGGTTGTCTAGTAAGATTAACCATTGGACCAATTGAGCGACTATGTGCCTTATCATTAACCATGTGCTTAAGACGTTGATAAAACACTGGTCCCATAAACACACTACATTCATGTTGTTCTCCGGTTAAACCATTGTACATCAATTCATTACCATGTGCTTCATAACCAAGCTTAATGAGCTCACTACACATATCATTAACATTAAACTCTCCAAACGCAGTTCCATCTCCAAATAATCCTAATTCAATAAGAACCTTTCCAAGAACAGTTTCTTTTAGCTGACCAATAGTCATACGAGATGGAATAGCATGAGGATTAATAATGATATCAGGTTTAATACCATCGGCAGTAAATGGCATGTCGCACTCAGGAATAATATTACCGACAGTTCCTTTCTGACCATGTCTCGAGCTAAATTTATCCCCAATAACCGGTTTTCTGACAGTTCGCAATCTTACCTTCGCAAAGTTATAACCTTCTCCATTTCTATCAATATAATTCTTATCAATATAAGTCTCTTCAACAGTTTTATAAATTTTGCTCTGGTCTTCATATTTAATCACCTTAGTGTGATCGTTTCTATTTTCTTTAATTGGCGTGATCTTAGCAATAATGACGTCTCTATTTTCAACCAAAGTATTCTCTGGAATAACACCCTTTGAATTAACCTTGTTGTAATTACCCATCTTCATTCCCTTGGTCTTTGTAGAATCTGGTTTACATCTAATTTCTTCATCACCATTAATTTTTTGTTTGTCTTCATCTTTTTCAGTATGATAAACAGTTACTAATGCCATACCACGATCAATAGAACCCTGGTTAATTAGCAATGAATCTTCCTGATTGTAACCAGTGTGTGTCATGATTGCAACAATTACTTGCGTTCCAGAAGGAATTTTATTCAATTGAATCATATTCATAATTCGAGTATCAACAAGGGGACGCATAGGATAATTAAGAACATAAGCCGTTTTATCCATTCTATTTTCGTAATTTGTCGTATAAACACCCATTGCTTGCTTACCTTGCGCACACTGATATGTATTTCTAGGAGATTGATTGTGCTCGGGAAATGGAATACAAGACGCAAGAACACCAAACATAGTTGACGGATGAATTTCGCAGTGAGTATACTTATGAATATTATCGGTTTTTGCTATAATGTCTTTGGGTTTAGTAGCAATTAGAGACCAACTTTGCTCGTCAGGGTCAATATATTCAATAACAGAATCTTCGATCTTTGAACTAGTCAATAAATTATCCCAAACAAGTTCTTCTTTATTTAACTGTGATATTAAACTATTTTTAATCAAGAGATTTTTATCTTTTACGCGCAATAAAGGTCTTGTCAACCTACCACTGTCATTACAAATTCTAATTTCACGCATTTTATAATCGAATATAATAGAAGTGTAAATATTAATAATACCCTTATATTTTTTCTCTTTTAGCATCATGTAAAGTTCTTGAGGAGTGTCAGTAATACCTACCCAAGCACCATTAATAAATATCTTTACTTTTTCATACATATCCTTTGGAGTTAGTTGAGCATTGTCAATATGCGTAACATTTGGCATTACATACTCATACAATGGTAATGAATTTGAATAAATAGTGATATGCGTCATGTAGGCCAAATTCTTTACAATGCCAACGCTGGCTCCTTCAGGAGTTTCTGCAGGACATAAGAAACCCCAGCATGTGTTGTGTAACTTACGAGGAGGAATTAATTTGCCACTTTTATCGGTTGGAGTAGAAATTCTTCTAGCATGACTTAAACTGGAAACATAATTTAATCTGTTAAGCACTTGCGCAACACCTACCTTATTTGAGTTAGTATGCTTAATTCCAAAATCACCAGTTGAAAGAGCACGCTTCAACCCATTTTCAATAGTGGTTGATTTAATGATTTTATAAATATTTGTTAAATTAATTATATTCTCATAATCATCCGTTGATTTCCATGAACCATTGTTAATTTCTCTGATGATTTGCTTTTCCATATCTTTTACAAGCTTATTAAAATAATTTCTATAAAGATTATTGAGAAGTGTACCAGTTAAGTCAACACGCTTATTTAAATAAGAATCCCTATCATCTTGTTTAATAATTTCAAAAGAAACTAGCAATAACTTATTTGCCATGTATCCCAAGAAATAAATCTTTTGTTCCATGTTATGGCAATGAGGAAACAAATCATTATTTAAAATTTCTAATGTGAAATCGTGCTTTTTCTTTGCACCTGTTTCCTTATCCATATTAATTGGAGTGTACATTACAAAACTAGTAATATACTTAACACATTCTTCTTGAGTAATCATCTTGTTGGCATCAATAATAGAAGCTTGTAGTGCTTCTAACATTCTCTTATTTTTATCAGCATCAATATTTAACAATATTTTTTCGCAAATATCTTTATCAGATGTAATTCCAAGTGCTCTAAATACAACAAATAGTGGAATTGGTTGTTTTACGCGTGGTAATTCAATACAAATAGCATATCCGAATCCATTATTCTTTGAACTAACCATCATATTAATTTGTTTCGGTGAAATACACTTAAAATCGGGTACTGATTTGATTTCAGCTTTCCAAGTATATTTGGTTTCATTCTTAGAAATATTAAAGCAATAAACTCTATTCTCAGCAGAACGTTCTTGCCCTAATACAGTCTTTTCAGAACCATTAATAATAAAGTATCCTCCGGAATCAAATTTACATTCACCAGTTTGCGTGTTCTCAAAATGCTTGTATTGGTTTAGAACACAAATATTTGACTTCAACATAATAGGTAACTTGCCAATGTGAACCTTTGGAAGAGTTTTATAGAAAGTTTGTATATTTTCTAGATTAGGACCGCTGCGAACAATATACTTGATGTTAATATCAATTGTTGTTGACGAAGCATAAGTAAAGTTTCTCAAACGTGCTTCTTGAGGAAACATCAATTTAATAGCTCCATTATTCTCATGGATTTGCGGTCTATAAATATGAAAGTTTTCAAATGTGATGAAAATTTCTAGCGAGTGTTTTTTAGATACAGGATCAAAATCTTGTTCGGACGCAATGTGAACAGGATTGAACATTTCAATAGTTTTAATAATTTGGTAACCGACAAAATTATTATATGATTCCAGTTGATGTCTTACAAATCTTTCTAAATGATGACCCCTGAAATAAGATTCAATAATATTCCAAGGCGTCTCGATGTATTGCTCATTCTCAATATCAAACATATTTTCATTATTATTATTAGTAGAACTCATTGTTGTAGTCTCGTTATCTGTATAGTATGGAATCATTATTTCGGTTATTTTATATCTCAATTTATTTTTAAATGGTTTTAATAATATAATAAATTTCGAGTTTATTATATTATTAGCATATTATTATCATAATTCATTTAATTATTTTTATACTTATTTTTATTAAAAAAATTCTATTAAATCTGAAATATCTTGATATGTGTAACCAGTAGTTTCATTTCCTCCTTTGTAAAAATAATTGAAATATTTTCTACCTTTCCAAGATGTATATAAATCTCTTAAAATATTTATTGATATCTGTGATATATAATATTGTTTATAATCTTCTATATATGGATTCATTATTTCATTAAAGAAACCTCTATAAAATATATCAAAATTTGTGGAGCCATTATCATCTAATTTATAAAGAGTATTTGGACGAAAATGATATCCATTGTTAGTTAAAGGTATTAATTCATTTGGAAGAGTATGAGCGTGTGACTTATTAACCCATCCTCCAATTGTATTAAATGTTATTAATGCTTTTGGAAAGTAGCCTTTACTATATGCATCTGTGTTTGAATCATAATTTGCTAATGCGCCTTTATAAATATTTGGTAATAATTCTTGACTATCTGGCTCACCATTGACAGTTGATTTAAATGCTGGCATACCCAACGCATGTCCTAGTTCATGTGTAATAACATTATTTAGATATTCTTGTGATACTTGTTGTAAATTATCATAATCAAACCAATTTTTGTTTATATTTAATGTAAATGAATAATTCATAGTTGTTTGTAATCCGTCTATGTATTCAGCATCACAATCTGCTAGAACAGGAGGAGGAGGAGTATCATCTACTATAATTGGTGGTTCAGGTTCTTTAATTGTAAAACAACCAAGCATTATTCCTTTCCAATTTTTCAATGAACCACCTACTAATTGAGATGAAAATGAACGTATTAAATTAACCATACTTGGTTCAAAAGATAAAAAATTTGCCCATCTATCAGCTCCGACAATTAATGCGGTTATAATCGGTTCTGGTAATTTTTTATACTTATTAGTATCTACTGGTTTAAGTAATGGTTGTCTACCGCTTCCCTCAATATCAAAAAGATTATAAAATGTCGATTTATCAAAAAGTATGCCTGTAACAGAAGGAGAATTAACTTTAGTCGGAATAGTATTTGTAAGAACTTGATTAACACAATCTGATGGATTTTCTGAATTAGATTTACAATGATTAAGCATACGAGTAGATGATCCTTTGCCTCTTGTCGCTCCTAAATTGACTAATGGACCATTAACAGATCTAGTTCCATAGTTAAAATTAAATTTAAATTTAGACATATATATAATAAGATAATAATTAATTTATTATATGTTATTTTTTAATTTCAATAAATATAGGTTCACAATCACAATTTAATCTTATTCTATTTTTATTTTGTAATGATTTACTAGTATTATTTAAACCATTTAAATCAATTTCATTAGCTGAAAATGATTTTGTATAAGACGGAGGATTTCCTATAAATGTTACTGTATAGTTATCTGTATCTATTGTTTTTCCAGTAACTTCGCTAGCATCTGGGTTTATTTCAGTATAATTGTATACTTTTGTGTCGCCTGAAAGTGTATATATATCTGTTAATTCTTTAATTGTGATTAATGAAATTATTGATCTATCAAATTCTGATATATATGGATTTAATATTTCATTTGGTAATCCATGGTATATAAAATGATAATCTGGACTTGATGTAGAATCAATAATTGCCTCATCTGACCAGTGTTTATAATTTTGTTTTGAGTTTGTGTGATTGTTATTTAATGGTATTATATTATTTAAAAACAATGGTTTTTGTGAAATAACCTTAAATGCTCCATACGTATTATATGCTAATAATGCTTTTGGAAATACTGGAAATGTAAAAAATTCACCTTCATCAGGACTTAATCCAGTTAATCCTGTTAAAGTACCAATATAACATTTTGAATTTACACTATCAACAAAGTCAGATAATGGTAATACTTCTTTGCCTGTACCATCAATAACTCTCCAACAAGGCATTCCTAGAACATGACCAAATTCATGTGTAAAAAGGTCTGTTAATGTATTCATATCATAATTTTGTATAGCAGTAGTATTAATTCTTAAAAGAAATCTGTAATTTATTGTTGTACCTTCAAATGTATAAGCTGCTGCTGATGCTAACATGTCTGTGGTAATTTTATACTGGCAATTATCCAATTCAATTCCTTTCCACACGGCTCCACTATATCCTTTAACTGTATTATACATTAATTGATTCATTTGTGATGAATACCTTATATAAGTATTCCACCTATTTGCGGCGTTTGTAAGCGCTTCAATATATTTTACATCAATTTTTCTATAATAACCTATTACATCAACACCCTCGTCATTTTCATACGAATTACCACTACCATCTAAATCAAATAATTTACTAAACGATGAAATATCAAATAAAATATTTGCGTTAGAGTTAAACGCTTGTTCTACTTTTGGTTTTACTTTTGGTTTAGGTTTTTCTAAATTTAAAACACTATTAACACAATCTGATGGATTCTCTGAATTAGATTTACAATGCGTTACCATGCGCGACACGGAGCCTCTACCCTTTGAACCAACAAATTGTGTTCCATTTGTAATTTTACCCGATTGACGTTTTTGATTTAATCCTGAAAATAAATGTGGCATATATATGTAATAAGATTATATTTAAATATTTTATTATTGTATATGCCACGAAAAGGAGCTACAAGAGGAAAAGGATCGTCTAGTCAAATTGCTGCGTATTATGACTCTAATACAAGTTGTGGTATATATGTATCTAAGGATTATGGAGTAACTTGGACATTATTAAATAATTATCCTTATAGATGGAGTTCAGTTTCAATATCATCAGATGGACGTCACATTAGCGCTGTTTGTGATGAAATGGTATATCCAAGTAAACTTACGCCATCCACGTCATATAAGACTTTATCAGGAGGTTTTATCTGTGTTTCATTTGATGGAGGAGTAACATGGAAGGAAAGAAGATAAATACTATCATTTTATTGAGATATCTTTTTAATAATTAATTTAAAAAGATATAAAATCAACTATTTAATATTATATAATTAATGTTAAATAGACATAATAGAAATAAGATGGACCCAACTAGAATAAACAATTATAACAAATTTTTAGCTACATTGGACCAGAAATCAAATTTAAATGAAGACGAGAAAAACGCTATTAAAATTTTATCAGAAAAATTTAAAGATCCAAATGTTAAAGATTCGACTGTTAAAGAAACGGAACTTAAAGATGAAGTTAAAAATGAACTTGAAAAAACTCTTGAAAAAATAAATAACAGTTTTAACACAAGTAACATTTCATCTTCAAATTTTACTGGTCAAACTCCAAAAGATTCATGTTGTGTTAATGATTTAGACCCAAATTATTATAGAGATATTAGTAGTCATAAAATTATATATTTAATACGACCAAATATAAAAGATCTTACGTCATCAAAGTCTAAGAAACCTTCCGAAAAACCCTCAGAAAAACCTGTAGAAATTAGAGAGACAATAAATATTGAAGCCGAAGTAAACAATATTAATGATATTTTAAAACTTATCAATACATATCAAAATGATCCTGCTATTAAATATAATATCAATATGAAGGCATTACACGACATTAAAGAACCATTGGAAGAATTAAATAACATGATTGGGATGAAGGATTTAAAAAATAACATTGTTGACCAAATTTTGTATTTTGTACAAGAATTACATAAAGGCAATCTTTCTTCTGGGGATTTCATGCATACTGTTATTTATGGACCGCCTGGAACAGGAAAAACAGAAATAGCAAAAATAATGGGGAAAATATATAGTAAAATCGGTATTTTAAAAAAAGGGACATTTAAAAAGGTAACGCGTAGTGATTTAATAGCTGGATATTTAGGTCAGACTGCGATAAAAACTAGTGATGTAATTAAAGAAGCATTAGGTGGTGTACTTTTTATAGATGAGGCGTACGCTCTGGGTAATCCAGAGAAGAAAGACAGTTTTGCTAAGGAATGTATTGATACGCTTTGCGAAGCATTAAGCGATAATAAAGAAAATCTTATGGTTATTGTAGCTGGATATGAAAAAGAATTAAAAGAAAGTTTTTTCTCATTTAATCAAGGTTTGGATTCCAGATTTACATGGCGTTTTAAAACAGATGACTATACTGCTGAAGATTTATATAATATATTTTTAAAGAAAGTAAAAGATATTGGATGGGAAGTAGATGCTGATTCAAAAATAACAGTTGACTGGTTTAAAAAGAACAAGGACTATTTTAAATTTTTCGGAAGAGATATTGAAACCGTATTAGCTAAGACAAAAATAGCCCATAGTAAAAGAATATTTTGTCGTCCAGAATCAGAGAAAAAGAAAATAAATTTAAAGGATTTAGATAAGGGCTTTGAAATCTACATTAAGAACGATGACGTCAAAAATAGAAAAGACGAACAAGAATTGAAATTTCTTTATATTCTTAACATTTATTCTTAACATTTATTCTTAACATTTATTCTTAACATTTATTCTTAACATTAAAGTTATATTTCATATATTTTTATTTGGTATTATAATAAATGTCAAATAAAACTATCTCAATTAATCCTTCTTTGTTTAGCATGGGTGGTTCAAAAACTAAAAAAAATAGAGAGAAAAAACAAAAGTCTACGATAGTTCCTCTAATATCCCCAAATGTTTTAAAAAATAAGCTTTTAAAAAGAATTAAGGAACACAAACAGAGAGAAACTGAGAATTTAGAAAATAATAAAAGAAAGTTACCATCTCCTGAAGAATCTATTAAAAATGATATAGTAAAACATGAATTATCAACATTTTCTGATGAGTTTAGTGATTCAATAAATTATTTACAGACTCTGTCAAAACAAAAGAAAGTAAATGATGAAAAGGTAAACTACGAAAAACAAAGACAAAGAAGAAAGGAACAATTAGAGAGAAAAACTATTAGAAACTATCATGAGCCTCATATAGAACATAATATTAATCTTGATTTGCCAGATGAATTAATGAGCAAACCATTAATAGTTGTAAATACTGATACAATGACTACATGTGGTCAGCCGATTCAGTTACACACAAGAACAAACGATTCCATTCCTTATGGTATATTAAAAGGAGGTTCAAAACCAACATATAAAGATTGGTCAAGAACACAACGCAATTATGATGTTACAAACCCACAGGCAGCTTTAACAATTCAAGGTTTAGAATTAAATAGGGAAAAGAATGAAAGAGAGAATCGGTTAAATAATTTGCGAGAAAAATTAAAACAAAAACAAATTGAAGAATCTATTAATAAATCTGAAGACACAATGCTAACTCAAAATTTAATCCAAAAACCTGGTGTAGAATTAGAACAACGCGCAGAAAATGTATTCTTACAACCAGTACATAATGGTGGTGGTGGAAGTGGAGAAGAAATAATTGCCATTAAAAAAATTACAAAAAAAACAATTAAAAGAAAATATACTCTTGGAAGATCTAGAATTAAAAAAACAGTTTCTGTACTAGTAAAAGATAGAGGAACTCGTAAAATAATTTTAGCTGCTCAAAAAGATTTGAAACGAAAATCAATTAATGATGTAAAAGAGTATTTAAGAGACCATAATTTAATTAAAATAGGTAGTAATGCCCCGAATGATGTATTAAGAAAATTATATGAATCGGCAATGTTGGCAGGTGAAATAACAAATAGCAATAGTGAAATATTATTACATAACTTTTCAAAGGAAGACAAAGAATTTTAAATATAATATGTATATAATTTAATATGGAGACTACTAAAAATGAAATGGATGCTTATTCAAAAAATTTTTTTTTAAAACTAGGTAATTATTTAGATACCCAAATATATTATTTTGGGAGTATACAGCGAAATGATTATTTTCCGGGAAAAAGTGATATTGACGTGGATTTATTTACTG
>Ga0209500_10001499_pt1 | contig 17472 bp, 16 predicted proteins | sample S_140212_EF_Meta_FD_187323 | JGI IMG/M metagenome (GOLD analysis project Ga0209500, IMG submission 187323) | Freshwater microbial communities from Lake Simoncouche, Canada to study carbon cycling - S_140212_EF_MetaG (SPAdes) (version 2) | ecosystem: Environmental > Aquatic > Freshwater > Lake ... | reverse complement strand
CAATATACAGTTCTGTTTTTCTGATCTTCCTAAGACAACGGATTTCCTTTACAAGTTTATGAATTATATCACTGCAGCAAGAAAGAGAGGTGTAACTTTTGAACCTGTTCATCTGAATGTAATGCATCGCCTCATAAATCTATACAGGCCCGTTCTTTCTTTGACTGATAAAAAGGTGAGTAAACCTGATAGAAAGGTAAAGGTCATGATGACATTTACAACGTGCAAGCGTCTTGATTTATTCGAGCAGACCATGAATAGTATCTTGAATTCGTGGTCTGATTTGGACAAGGTGGACTACTTCTTCTGCGTGGATGACAATTCTTCACAGCGAGATAGGACTAAGATGCAGACCATGTGTCCCTTTATGGACTTCTACATGAAACGTAAGGGTGAGAAGGGTCATCGAGCCAGCATGAACATTATATATGATAAGCTGAAGGAGGTGCAGCCGACTTACTGGATTCACATGGAGGACGACTGGGTCTTCTTTGAATCGAATACGTATGTTCAGAAGTCAATTGAATTTCTCGAGAAGTATAAGGATAAGGATATTCATCAAGTATTATATAATCGGAATTACGCCGAGACATATGAAGGCTGGGACATCAATGGCAGCGAACCCATACAGGGAGAACCAAGTTTCATCTTACATGTTAAATCTGATAAGATACCAGGACATAATTCAGCCTATTGGCCCCACTACAGTTTCCGCCCCTCTATGATACGAGTCAGTACGATTATGGAGCTCGGCAATTATGATTCTCCAAATACGTTTTTCGAGCGGGATTATGCAGATCGGTATTTTGCGAAGGGATACAAGAGCGCTTTTTTCAATACGGTATCTTCCCTACATATAGGTAAGCTCACATCAGATAAGACTGGACCCAATGCATACAGCCTGAATAACATGGGTCAGTTTAATCAACTTGAGAATAAATTGCCGAATGCCTTCGTCGTCAATTTGCTGCGCAGAACAGACAGAAAAGAGGCGACTGAGAAGGTGTTTGATGACGCAGGCGTTAAAGATTCTGAATATGAATTTATCGAGGCGGTTGACGGCAAGGAGTTGATATTAACAGATGAGATTAATACACTATTTCTAGGAAATGATTTCGGTAGCAGAAAGGGGTTTATAGGCTGTGCTCTCAGTCACTATGGTCTCTGGAAACAGTTAGTATCTGACACAACGAATGAATACTATACAATATTCGAGGATGATGTTCGTCTAGTCGATGGATTTAAGGATAAATGGGTCGCTGCAAAGGCTGCGCTCGATATAACTGCACCACACTTTCTATATCTGGGATTTACCTCTCCAGATCAAGAAATTAGACAAGCTAGAACTGAGAAACCAGAGTTTATGAATATGGGCAAATATATCGGCGGCTTTTTCGGATATATGATTACTAAGCCCGCAGCGAAACTCATGTGCGATTATATACAGATGAATGGTATCAAACATGGTATAGATTACTTGGTAAAGGTGGTCCCCAATATTCGGTGCCTCAGTGTTCAGCCTCACATTGTAATAACTGAGTGGGTGAAAACATCGGCATCACCTGTAGATACAGATATTCAGAAGGATTACACATCATTACAGATTGTACATAAGGAGTTGCCTATTCAAAATATGCAAGAAGATAGCTGGACATTCTATGAAGGTGTAGATTCTGGTGGCGATGATATCGGTCGTTGCAACAAATCCGATATATCAAGTCTAAAATCTGCTGCCGAGTCTGATCCTAGATGTGTAGCATTCAATACACTAGGGTTCTTGAAGTCTAATGTTAAGTTCCCCTTGATTAAGAGTCCTTGGCTACACGCACCTGGTGGCATATATATCAAGAAATCATTTAAACCTAGTATAAGAGTAAAGATGCTGTGTAACTGGTGTTCATCTGAGGATCTATGTAAGGAATGGCTGAAGATGACTAAGGGCTCCTATAAGTGGAATGATATTGAGATTACTTGGTCAGATGATAATATCGATTATTACGTAATTATTAATAAGCCTCAAGCTGGGGCAAAATATGTACCTGAGAAGACAATTATCTTTCACATGGAACCTTGGTGTGATAGCCCTCATCAGAATTGGGGTGTCAAGACTTGGGGGGAGTGGGCCAAGCCCGATCCCACTAAATTCCTACAAGTGAGAACCCATGACAAATTTCTCAATCCTGGATTCTGGCAGCTCAGCCTCACCTATTCACAGTTGAAGGAGATGGATATGCTTAAGTCTGCAGACAAATCTAAGATAGTCTCAAGCATCTGCAGTTCCAAATACTTCGATCCTGGCCATAAGAAGCGTATAGATTTTCTCAAATTCGTGGAGGCGAAGGGCTCGGTCAAGCTGCACATCTATAATGAAGATAATAAGCATGAATTCAAATCCTATCAAGGGACTGCGAGCCCCTCTATAGATAAAGATAAGGGGCTTGTGCCATACAAGTATTATTTCATGTGTGAGAATAATGTAGAGGCGAACTTCATCACTGAGAAACTCTGGGAGCCGATTCTGTGTGAGGCTCTCTGCTTCTACTGGGGCTGCCCCAATGTTGCCGAACATGTGGATCCAATGGCCTACATTCAGCTGAATATGGACGACTTTGAGGCATCTTATAATATCATGAATGCGGCTATTGAGACAAATCTCTGGCAGGAACGGTTGCCATATATTAAGAAGGCTAAGCAGCGAATTTTGGACGAACAGGGATTCTTTCCTATGCTTGAGAATGCATTGAAACCTAAGACTGCCTGTTTCATCCATTCATGCCACTTGGCATCTGCTGGGACCGGTACGCTTGATTTAGTTCTAAGCGCTGCAATAGGCATCAAAGAACTTAATGCAATTATCATAAACAATATTGGCTTGCCACTTGATTCTCAGAAATATATGGCGCTCGATTCTCGTATCCAGGTCATACAGTGCTCAAGTGATCCTGAATTATTTGAGCTGCCTACGTTGCGTTTGATGCATGATTTCAGCTTGAATTCACCGAATACTAAGATCTTGTATCTGCACACTAAGGGGATCTCATATCTGAGAGAAGATCCCAGATATGAAAATGGGCTTGACTGGATAAATTACATGTTACACTTCTTATGTACAAAGTCAGATGATTGTCTAAAACTATTGGATATACATGATGCAGCTGGATGCAACTTTAGCGAGTTGCCCAAGCCCCATTTTTCAGGGAATTTCTGGTGGGCGAATTCGTCACATATTAAGAAACTAGATACTGGATTACTGACAGATAAGATGAGTGCTGAATGGTGGGTCTTGAGTAAGCCCGTGAAAAAGGTATCACTATGGCAGAGTGGTAAGAACCATTTTCAGGAGAGATATCTTAAAAATGAGTATACAATAGTTTCATATTTAGCAGGAGGAAAACTTGGCGATTTTATTCAACAGTTATCTGTTATAAATGAAAATTATCTTAAGACTGGTAAAAGAGCAATATTATATATTACAAATTTAGAAAATCATGAGGATAAATTTACATTAGGGATTAAAAGAGCCTATAAGGATACTGAATCTTTTATTAAGTCACAGCCCTATATTCACGATTATAAAATTCATAATGGGGAATCCTATGATATTAATTTATCTAGCTGGCGTAATAGTCCCCTAATTTTTAAGACTAATTGGTATAACCTATTTAAGGCAGAGTATGGAGTCGAATGGGGATCTCATTCCTGGCTATATACATCAGTGAAAAAGCCTGAATTTAATAATATAGTATTATTTAATTGTGTAATAGCAAGATTTCCTGAAGCTATAGATTTTACACAACTGTTTAATGAATATGGAAAGGAGAATATAAGGTTTATAACTGAGAATATAATTGAATATATACAATTCAAGGATAAAACTGGCATTGAATTGGAAGTCTATATAGCGAGTTCTATAGTAGATTTTATAGATACAGTTAACAGCTGTAAATTATTTATATCTACCCAGTCATCTCCCCTAACCTATGCATATGGACTACATAAGAAAAATATTAGCTTAATAGTTAAGGGCTCTACAGAAAGCATTTTTGTAAATCAGTTAGAGCATATTATACCTGGAACTAAAGTAATCATGTAAATTACTCTTGACTACATACATTTCATAGTTTGCATTAGATAAGTTTAAATATGGGACCCGTTTAAAGTTACTATAATAATAGCTATTATGGATAAGATGTCAAATACAAGCATACCACAATATTCTAAATTTCATGGTGAAATATTTAATGGTAAGCATCTAGATTTATACTTAAGACAATATTTTCCTGATTATTCCTATAAGGGTGTGTGTATAGATATAGGTGCATTTGAACCTATACGGATTTCAAATACCTATCATTTTGAAAAAAATGGATGGGATGTATATTGTTTTGAGGCAAATACTAATGGTATTCCGTTGTTAAAACAGTATCGTAAAAATGTTTTTAATTACGCAATATATGATGAAGATAAGGATGCAGTAACATTTAATATTGTTGAATCAAATGGATGGACTGCTGGATTTTCAGCAATTGAACTTTCTCATAAAATTTCTGAAATATTCAAGTGTGATAATAAAATTATTACACAAATAACAGTTCCTCAAAGAACATTAAATACTATAATGAATAATGAGTTAAATACAGTAGGATATATTGATATTATATCTATTGATATAGAAGGCGGCGAACAAAAATGTTTAAATGGATTCGATTTAATAAAATATGCACCTAAAATAATACTTATTGAAAATATAACTTCTGATAAAATTATACAAACACATCTAGAAAAACATAATTATATTTTAGATAAGACTATATCATATAATCAAATATACCGCCATGCCACATTTAATATACCATATAGTTCTTAATTTAATATTTTTCTTTTAGGGGAGTGCACTTAATTTCAGTACCTTATAGTATTAACAGGTAATTAATTATAATTAATCTAGATAAATTATATTTATTATAGATTAAATATTAAAGTTATTTAACTAACTATTAACTAACTGGAAAATATACTTCAAATGTAGGAAATGGGAAGATAAACTGACCACCACCTTCCAAATATGCAGACTCACGTCGTATAATTTCTTTACGAAAATGCCATGGTAATACAAGCATATATACTGGCGGATTGCTTCTCATAGTCTCCTCAGAAATAATTTCAATACCGGTTGATGTCATACGACCAACTTTAAGAGGATTACGTTCAACTGCATAGTCTACTAGATCAGGACCAATATTAGCAAACTGTAGAAGACAATTACCCTTAGTAGATGCTCCATAGATATAAGTATTCTTACCATCTTTCTTGGCTTCAATTAAAAACTCTTTTAACTTATTAATTTCACTGCTACACGTAGACATAAACTCTTGATATTTCTCAACCGTATGTATTCTATCAGTTTCCTCCTTTTCCAAAAAGGAGTTTAATAGAGTAGTTGCTTCCTCAAATCGTGAACACGACTGTTTTACAACAAAGGTTCTGAAACTTCCACCATTGCACTCATTTAAGCTTAAATCAATTATTTTAAATCCAGCCTTATCCATAATATACTTCATCTGCTTAACACCATAATATTCAAGATGCTCATGGCATATTGTATCAATACTATTGCGCTCAAGCATAGTTGCCACGTAACTCTGCTCAAGAGTCCAAACACCATCATCATCTAATAGCTCATAAATATCTCGTGCAAACTGAATTGGATCAGGAAGATCATAAAACATGGCTATAGAACTTACAGCCTTAAATTTAATTGATGTACCAACATTTGCATGTATAGCACCTTTAGTAAAATAAGTAGGAACTAGTGTCACAGATGCATTTTTATAGAACTCAGAGAATTGAATACCAGTGGGATCGCAGCCAAACTTCTTAATATTCATAGGATACTTCTCCAAAAATGTACAGTCATTACTACCAATATCTAATACAGAATCACCATCTTGGAGATTAGCAAACTCTTGTAGCTGTTCATTGTATGAATATAAATGATTACGCATGGTAGCATTTATTCCAGAGCGATATCCATAAAAATGCTCATACATTTCTGATGAAGGAGCAGTATCCTTTAATTGAACTAATTTGCATTCTGAACACTGAACTAAACGTATTTTACCAGAGGGTGTTGAATTATCTCCAAGCATAGGAAATCTAGATGTAATTATCTGTACTCCTAAATCTATGACCTCTAGTAAGTTATAATTTGCACATAAGCGACATTGTGATAGTTCTGAACATGCCATATATATATATATCTAGTAGATGTATTTAGACCAGCAGTTAATAATTAACTAGCAGACTATTTACATTGAATTACCGCCAATATTGTTTATAATTATCTGATTACTATTAAATGGTTTCCATGGCACTATAATAGAATTATCTGAAATATATCCGTATTTACCTCTGCCACGATATAATAAATTATAGCTTGGATATGTTATACCTAAAAAGGATTTAAAAAAATCAAGATTTAATTTTGTTATTGTATAATATACATGGTCTATAAATTGTTTTTCTGGAGAATACATCATAACTCTTTCATCAAAATTTGCTGGATTATTTCTACTCAAAAAATTATATATATTTTTCTTACTCATAGACTCTAAATAATTTCCATAATACTTTACTAATTTAAATGTCTCTTTTAATGTATATCTCATTATACACAATTGTTCATGTTCTGTTATATATTTTACTTCGGTAGTTTCAAGAATATTAAATAATGTAATTATATCTTGCATTATCTGTATATCTGGGCGAAGTCGTACTATATATGTATATGACACACCAGTTTGCTTAATATGCTTTTTCATCATTTTATATGAACAATACATTCTATAGTACTGATATGCTGCATATATATGGTTTGTATAACTACCATAATTAATTGCTTCATATTTTTTATGATAATATTCATATGGATTTTTATTAATACTCCACTCATATAAATATCTATCATTTTCAGTTATATGTGTATTTTTCAAATGCTCTTTAAAAAATACTTTTGCTTTTTCATTTGATATATAATCTGTTGATATAAATACATCATAGTCATATTTAGATCTGAAATCTTCTGTAAATATATGTTTCGTCCATGAATCAATAATAGTAGTATCATTAATTGATGGATGTAATGAATTTGATCGCATTTGTCCGGAGATTATAAATGCTATACGTGGCTGCATTATAATATATATAGTGATTTTATTATTAAATAAATGCGTAATACTATGTATGTTCTTTTATCATCTTAAAATATTCACTATATGTACCGCAATCATAATACTCACCTTCTGAAATAATATGACCAACTTTTATATTATTATTTAATGATACTTTAATTAAATCACCTATTGTCTCCCATTTAGGATCAATATATTTATTCATATTTGAATTCCAGCCGATAATCCCCCAAAAATATGGATACTGACAGTCACTTAATTTATCTTTTACATCTATTAATGAGCCATTTATTACATTACATTGTCCTACTTTTCCAATTTGATAATCTTTAATTTTCCATAAAATAACTACAACATCATAGGAGTCTAGTAATTGTATCATTTCTTTTATTTCATCTTTAATTGTAAAATATGTATCAGGCATAATTAATATATTTTTACATTCCATATTTTTATTCTCTATTATCTTATATACTGTTTCTGACATTGTTTTAGTATTTACTTGAATAGTATGTAATCCAGTATAATTATAAATTAGTCTATTATTTGATTCTGAAACACCCGCAATAATATCATATACACAATTTATATTAAATAATTCTATAATATTATCAAGGAGTGAATAATTTATTTTACAAGGTAATAGAAATTTTGGAATATTTTTCATACGTGATGCGGTTCCACCTAATGGTATTAAGCCTTGAATATGCATTCTATTAAAATAGAATAAATATCCTTTAAACTATATGCTTAAGATAATATCTTTAAATTTATTAATCATATTTATATGACTATATTTTTCTAAATATTGATTACAGTATTCAGTAGACGTTTGTAAACACTCAGCTATTGAGGTATTATATAAGCATATTTTATCATTATATATATGTCTAAACATATAACTATCTGATATACCAATTGGCTTTTTAACAGATAATGCGTAATCTATCGTACTAGAATTCCCCCTCCCATTCATTTTATCATATAGAAATATATTCATAGTATTTGAAGCTAAAAAACGTAAGATATCATCATTCGAGAAAAAAGTATGCGTAATCATAATTTGTATACCCTCTTTAGTTTTTTGTTGTAAACATTTATTTTTCATATTTATGACAGTTTGCATATTATTACGATCATAGTGTGCAACAGGTATAACTAATTTAATTACTGCATTATCATATGATTCATTCACTATCTTAACAATTTTATCAAAACCTTTATTATCAAACCCAAATCCAAACGAGCCAAATATCGGTAGGCCTGTACCCTGATATTCATTAATAAAGTGTTCTATTTCAGTTGATGATGATTTGTCTCTTAATATATTATCTATATTTTCAAATATTGGTCTTGGTAAAGAAAAATGATTATTATCTTCAAGCCCATCTGGATCTATATTGCAAATAATATCAAACATAGTATCTATAGATTCATGCGGTATGCCAATATTTTTTACAGTATGCTGTATATTAGTATTATTTAACCAGGACATAGTAATCTGATGATAATTATAAATTATTGCATCTATTATACCTGTATAAGAAATAATGCATCTATTATAATCTTCTAATGAACCTATTTCAATATATATATAATTTATATTTTCTGTAGATTTAATAATCTTATATAAACGTAAACCATATTGATATACACCACAATTAGAATGTATATGATTTAAAAATAGAACTGTCTTCATAAGTTATATGTTATGATAAGGTTTAAACCATTGCGTATTTTTACAATATATGGAATCCTATAGTCAGGCCTACCAAGATATATTTGTATATTCAGTTTTAAATAAAAAATATAATGGGACATTTCTAGAAATTGGTTCTAATCATCCTATTACTCACAATAATACATATATATTAGAGTCAAAATATAACTGGAGAGGTCTTATGGTTGAATATGATTCATCATTTGAACAACTTTATAAGATACATAGGCCAAAATCTATATATAGATTACAGGACGCAAGATTAGTCAATTATAAATTTATCTTAGATACTAATAATTTCCCGTTAAATATTGATTACCTTCAAATAGATTTAGATGTAAATAATAAGTCTACATTAGATACACTCGTATTACTTAATAATACTGTATTTGATAAATATAAATTTGCATCTATAACTTTTGAACATGATATTTATACTGGAAATTATTATGATACGCAGACAATATCAAGAAGGATAATAAATGAAAGAGGATATATATTAGTATTTGAAAATGTATCTGTATTTTGGCAAGGTGGATATAAACCCTTTGAAGATTGGTATGTACATCCTGATTTAGTAAATATGGATTATATAAATTCTATCAAACGTAGTGGGAATATTACCACAGATGAAATAAAGAATATACTAAATTCCACCTAAACTTTTACTACCATATTATATTATAATGCTCGGCCTATTCATCTCTCTTCTAGCTACAGCATGCGCCTCAGTCTCAGACTGCTCAAACGGCAAAGCACTCTTCACAATTGACTCCATGTCATTCTTACCAGATCCTACTGTTCCTGGTCAGAATTCCACTCTCCTTCTTTCATTGTCCGTACCCGAACAGGTTACGAATGGCACTGCAACATATACATCAACGTATAATTTCTTACCTTTAACGCCAACCGTCGACGATCTCTGTGGTGTAACAGTTCCCTGCCCAATCAATGTCGGCAAGCTTGATACGGTTTCGTCATATCCCATTGATGCCAGTTTATACGGATCACTAGCACTAAAGATTGAGTGGGCTGAGCTAACTGGTCGTCAGCTTCTCTGTGTCTCAATTAAGACGAAACTCGGTGATGGAGCTAAGCAGCTTATTGTCCGAAAAAAAGCCAAGATGCCTGTAAATAAGTCATATATCAACAAGCGTGCGCATTAAAGTATGTGCATTAAAGCATGTGCATTAAAGCATGCGTAGTATAAATTCTAATATAATATTTCATAAAGTATTATGTTAGACGATTATTTGCGAGAGAATGATATTCAATTTAGCCGTGACTACGAAGGTTATTCCGGCCAATTTCCTGGAGAAGTTATTGTACTAGAACATTTTGCTAGACAACCACATGTAAAAGAAATTATGGAAATTGGATTTAATGCCGGCCATAGTTCTCAAACACTATTAATGGCCAATCCAAATGCAAATGTCACAAGTTTTGATCTTGGCCGTGTGAATGCGATGAACTATGGCAAACAATATATGGATATTACATTTCCTGGTAGGCACACATTAATTGAAGGAAATAGTACAAAAACAGTATGGGACTTTAAGAAAAATAATCCCAATAAACGATTTGATTTAATATTTATTGATGGTGGTCATACATACGATGTAGCTAAAATAGATATTATTCAATCATCTGGACTCGCCCATAAAGATACAATAGTAATCGTTGATGATATTGTAAATGTTCCAGGATGGTCAGCTGGATGGACAATTGAACCAACTAAAATCTGGGAGGAGGGGAAAAAGTTTGGTGAAATTCAAGAATTAGGTAGAATTGTAGATAGGCCTGGAATTGGATTGGCTTGGGGAAAATATTTGAAATCATTTGAGCTAGACGGCAAATTTCATGATCTTCCTGAACAGTCTTAAATCATCGTCTCTTGCCTTTAGCGAGCAGTCTAGCCTTTTTCTGACGCCGTGTTTGCTTCTTAGCCTCTCCCTTCTTCATACCTCTTGACCTACGTCTAAGATACAGTCTCACTGTATTCTTAAACTTAGGGGGTAATGCACGTACTGACATAGTCGGCCGAGCGACCGGGCTGGTATTTGGTGTAATTGGTCTTGTAAGTTTCAATATGGGCTTTTTACTTGAACGAATGCCTAGACTTTCGAGTGTGGCAGGCTCGGCGGCGGTCATGACTTGACCGGCTACGGTAGTTGGTCCTGCCAAACTAGTTGGTCGCGCCAAACTAATTGGTCTCGCCAAACTAATTGGTCGCGCCAATTCAGTTGGTTGCACGATATCATCGACCCGATGCGAGTCCAAGTTTGTCGGCCAATGCACCTTCCCCTTATAGTCCACCACTTTTGGCGCAGAAGGCACGTAGCCCGGTCTAAGATGTGGAGGCACATAGGGCATCTTCTATCTTAGCCATTGAGTTTTCAGAAACTGTTGCATACCGTCAGAATTACCTCTGAACAAAGCAATCCAAAATGAGCAATTACCCGATCCACATATTATATAGGCACACTTGGACATTATAATCGTAATGGCCAAGTAGTATTTAGAATAGAAAAAATTGTCCGCCTTGAATACCTTATCAACCGTCGTCAAAGATTTGGGAATATGGCGAATCTCGTCCCTGAATACTATACATTTTCCAGGAAATTCGCTAATCATAGCATCAATAAATTCCGTCTCATCAGATTGCACTAGGAATACGAGATCAGGCTTGGCTATAAGGAGTTTCTTAGCTCGTTCAATATAGTCTGAATATGGACTGACAGGTGTCTCAGTAATCTTGTCATTTCCCCTGTAGAATAAGACGCACAGGTTTTCATAAGACAACTGATATTTCATTTCCAAACCTTTTACAAGCCCTAACACTTCTTCAGATGGCGTAAAATATTTCGCAATAAATAATTTAACACCCTTATAATCAAGTTTCATATAATCGATATATTGATGGAAGTGTTCAAAGTCTATTCGTCGACCATACCGAATATTGGTCGGAAGAGTCTGAAAATATGTCTCCATAGTGCCTGGCCGATACCAATCAAATTGTTCAGATGCATCAACCACTTCAGGTAATTGCTTAAATTTGTTGAAATATTCAATTATAAGATGTAATTGAACAGAGCAACATGAGAAAAATCCACTATTATTATGTTTCACCTTTAGGATCGGTTTCGGTTTTAGTTTCTGTATAGGTCCCTGAAGCCAAGATGACATTACTAATTATATGATTTAACATTGGTAAAGAGAATATACGAGAGGGCATATGCCGTAACCAAGAATCCTGATACGGTATAATGAGAGTCCTGATTCTTCATGGCAGCAGCAATTCCAATTGACCCAGCAATCATGACTGCATCAACCAACAAAATCTTTGGGCCACCCTTTATATATGTCTTGAATACATCAATCATATCATTGTGACCCTGCGGTATCTTATCAACTACGCCGTATGCAAAGATTATATCATGTATAATCTGTATGATCACAGCTAAGGCCACAAAATAATAAATTGACCACCCCTCGCTTTCCATAAAGAAGATACTGTAAACGTACCGGGCTATGGCGATTCCAATTGCGATAATCATAACATCAGATAGTACCGCCGCTAATCCGAACTTATCATACCAGTCATTAATTGATTTTCCAAAGACCTGAGGGTAGAATCGGCACAAGAATATAATGAAAACATCAACAAAGAGAATCGCCGGTAAAATAAACCACCAATCTTCATTGGCTCTATAGTTCGCAAGGTTTGCAATACCAGTTCCACCACCCACTATAACAGGATTCATATCTATACATTAGAGAGAATCATATTTTGCCAGAAGCCCATTTTCATAATCTCAAAATTATAGTCGGTTTCGTGTATTCGTTCATATTCAGCCTCTAAGAATTCGTCTGTTATCTGAAACCAATTGGTAGCCTTCACTATGGGCAGCTTATCAAAAAAATATGACATCTGAGGATAGTCTATGACAATTGGTATACTCCCCAAATATATAGTCTCCCAGAACCTATGTGTATCTATACCATTTCCTCTCGGACAGAAGGTAAATTTATGATTATGGATAGAGTTGCAGTATTCCTCATAAGGTACGTTCATATTCACTTGCGACTTTACCCATATCTCATCTTTGAATTGTAAATCTATCAAAGCTCTCTCCTGTAAATATGTATAAGCATTGAAATTCATATAGGCTAGGGTATCAGATGGTTTATCTGGTTTTTTAGATACTTCATATAGAATCTCAGCTCTCTTATTGGGACTACCACTATGAGTATCTATACCAAGAGGAATTATCTGAATATTAGGACTAATGCGATCCACGTTAATTCCATACCACTTGTCATATAGACCATTAAAGCGAACACTATTTCCTGTATTAATAGAATGGTCCGACATTCCCGTTATCCAAGTGCGTTGTGGTGGGGGAAAGATCGGCGGACTGATTATTCCTCTGAATTCCGTTCGCATGTTATTTTCAATTGAATCCGTATGCATGAATACATGAGTATCTGGATTCTTCTCAGCTATCTCAATAAAGGCATTCTGACTAATGAGGTCCTCTGGATTCCAAGTGAAGTCACGATAACGCATATTAGTTTAAACATCAGATGCAATCTTTAAACATGTCTTGGTGCGTCTATTTGTTGGCCACCGTTGAACCGCCTACTAAGACCTATGTGGGTGCCACAATTGATGTGGATAGACGACTGAGGCAGCACAATGGTGAACTTAGTGGGGGTGCAAAAGCAACAAGCACGGTACCAGGAGGCTGGTATCGGGTTTGTTACGTGAAGGGATTTGCCGATAATCATGAGGCTCTGCGATTTGAATGGTGGTGGAAACGTAGATCTGCTCTTTTTAATAAAAAGAGCGCAAAAAATACTGATGGGCCTCTTGTGAGGCGCCAGGCTGCATTAGATGCTATGATGTCTGAAGCGGGCGCTGGGACAGATTCGGGGCTTGAGGTGGTGTATGAGTGACAGTATTATGTGTTGCACGATAATTTCGCTTCTTTAGTTTAGCAATTGTAGTTTTTAATAATAGAAGCGCAGCCTCTTTACTAGACTCTTTTACTAACTTACATAGCTCATCAAATTCTCCATTAGTAAAGACCTCTTTATAGGATTCTTGAAAACTAGAGGCTGTATTACTTAAAATTCCATAATAAAGACCTTTCGACTTCCAATGAATCCTCTCTTTTGGATCCATTAGATGTCCCTTATCTTCAGCTACTTTTAATGGATTCTTTGAAACTGGAACTTCATTAAATATAAGAATTGATACTGCTATAATTTTACATTGGTCTAGAAATTCTTGCAAAGTAAACTCACCCTTCATAGAATTACATGAGCCACAACAGGGTCTACAGTTTTCAATGGTATATTTCCTAATAGTATTATCTACTCGGTCTAGACCAATTCCGTGTGCATCCTGATATCCACATAGATAGCAAGGAGAACGAGTTAGCCAATCCCATTGTTCTTGACTTATATCAAAAGGGAGGTCACGTATTGTTTCAGCTTCTCTTTTATATGTGGTATAGTTACGATTGTTAGTTCTCGTATAATACGTGGCCCATTTTGAATAAAACTCACTTGTTGGTGCTATTATTTTTGTAATAATTTTGCATTTATCTAAGAAGAATTCTGGATGATAGAATGATTTCATTTTGTTGCATTTCCAACAAGCTGGAACACAATTATCCTTAGTATACCCTATATCATTATTAATACGATCAATTCCATTGGCTTCTTCAGATTTAATTAATTTACAATAATGACAAGGAGACGTAACAATTTCCTGAAATTCCTCAAAATTTAACTGAAAGTCGCCATACCCCCTTTTTAATGAACCAGTTATATAATGTTTATAATGAATTTCCAAATGCTTTAATCGTTCTTTCATATAATTCCGTTCCCTAGCTTCACGCATCTTATCATAAGCTGATTGTTTTTCTGCACAATTACAGCAATGTATTGACTCTTTTCCATATCGTGTTTTAAATGCATCAAAGTCTTTCATACACTTTATACATGTTCTAATAATAGTATTCTGTATTTCAGTAGCTTTTATCATATCTTTACGTTTAGCATATCGTTCATTATCTTTCTCTCTCTGTATTGCTAAACAAGTATCACATGATTTATTAGTGGTTAATACAGTAAAACATCCACGAGCTATATCACAATACTTAATACCTTTTTCTTTTTCTTCAATATAATATTTATCACGTTCATGTTTTTTACAGAAGTCCCCTTCAATTAGTTTAAATTTACAGCCATCATGCTTACAAGCTAGTGTTTTCTTAGTTAATTTTTTCTTACAATCATCACATGATCCAGCAGCTAAAACTTCATTATTACATCCACGAAAGAAGAAACGACACCAGATTTTATTAGCAGCTATACCGTCATCATACTCTTTATTTCGTAGATGCCTTCCACAGTACAAATTAGAACTTGGAGGGAATTTACATCTATCTCCTTTTCTAGTACCTTCTTGCACAATGGCCTTGCAGGTGTCCATTTATACTATGTAAATATAAATTGAGAGGTGTCAATTTTACGTTTGTCTACGAATGCCGGAACTGGGGACATTGTCCACACTTTCGTATTTCGTGTAAATTTGGGATTTGTTGCATATTTTGGAACTTTCGCTCCTTGTATGAGCTTGTCCACACTTTAGTTGGAATAAGCAAGTCCGCCCATTCCGCTCATAATTCTTAGGACGTTGTAGTTCGTTGCATACACACGGACCGTCGAGCTCGTGGCCGTGCCAACAGCGTTGTTGGAGACCGTGAGTAGGATTGTCGTGTTATCAATACGCGACAAGTTGCACGTGCCTGAGGGCTGGTGCTGCTCGGGCTGGAGAGCGAACGAGTAGACGTTGATGCCGACCGCAGGGACGTTCGTGTGGTGCTGGAAAGGCTGGACCTCGTTGAAATAGCGACCCTCACGAACCTGGAAGCGATCGTGGCCGTTGAGCTGGAGGAGAGCCGTGACTGTGGGGTTGTTGCCCGCGAGGCCCTCAACACGCGTGACGGAGTAGCCAGACTCGAGGATGGAGCGGTCCCACCAGTCGGAGTAGTTGAAGGGCTGCTGTCCCTTCCAGGCGTTGATGACGTTGTCGTCGCATGAGACGAACGAATCACGCTGGACAACCCAGACAAGCTCCTTGCAAGGGTGGTTGAAGTTGAGCTTGAGCTTGTTGGATGATGACGTGACAGACTCACCGCCCGTGAACTGGAGCGTCTCGATGAGGTACTCGTGGGAGACCTGCGCGAACTTGCGGCGCTCGTCCGTGTCGAGGTAGATGTAGTCGACGTAGAGGGACGCAGCGACGAGGCCGGCCGCCGCAACACGGTCGCGGATCGTGTGCGTGTTGGAGAGAGCGGGCGAGGAGTCCCAGCAGAGGTTGCGGAGGTCGTTGAACTCGAGGTTGATGCGAACCTCGTGGTACTGGAGCGCAATGAGAGGGAGCGCGAGGCCAGGGTTGCGGTTGAACCAGAACTGGAGAGGGATGTAGAGCGTGTACTCTGGGGCACACTTGAGCGTCTCGTTGGACGTGTTGGGCTCGCCGCCGGCACAGTCGTCGTCGCAGTCCTCTCCACCCTGAACGAGGAGATTCGTGAGCTGGGGGACATTGCCAACCATCTTGGCGTAGCCCGCCTGCTTTCCAGGCTCCTGCGTGAGCTCATTCCAGATCTGGAGCCAGTCACCGTAGTGCTTGTCGATACGCTGTCCGCCAATCTCGAGCTCGACGTAGCGAACAAGGTTGTGACCGACCCAGTTGAGCCAGCGGAACTGGGCACCAGAGCCGTCCGTTGAGAGGAGCGTGACCTTGGGGAGCGTCGCCTGGAGGTAGATGCGGTAGATGAGGTCACCATTGCGCTGAATGGTGCACGTCACCTTGCGGCCGAAGCCGGGAGACCCGTTGAAGGGGTTCTCAATTGACTCCATCGCGAAGTTCGTGTGGCGACGGTAGACCACCTTGAAGAAGGTAATCTGGGGATTTCCCGTGAGATAGACGTCCTGAGCACCATAGGCTACTAATTGCATAAGGCCACCCCCGGTCATTTGTTATAACCATGCCAGAGAAAAAAAATTTTTGGAAAGTGAGTTTTTCCGAGAATTTGGAGTTTTGCCCGGAGAGATGTTTAAACAATTTAGCCTGCGTTCTCAATAGACCTTAGTTTCAACCTTGATCCTCTTATCACTATATATCCAGATTTCATATTTATAACCTGCAGCAATCGTCGCTAATGCCTTCTCCTCAACATTTCCCCTCCTTAGCTTAATTGTCCACTCAGACTTAACTTCAATGATCTTATTTTCAGATTTAATGAAGAAGTCAGGAAAATATGTATGTTTCACGTCGCCCATATGGGCATACAAAGCCGGAATATATCATATAGCATTCCAACCGCACGGCTTTTATATCGCTATGGGGCTAAAGAATCTCATAGCGATTGTCTTAGTAGATGACCGACCCCTTCTTTAAAATAAGGCCGTCCAAGCGGTCCAATCCAGAAGCGAGAACCACCTTAGATACCGTCCACCAGCACAACTTAATTAAAATCAAAG
>Ga0209500_10001493_pt1 | contig 17487 bp, 15 predicted proteins | sample S_140212_EF_Meta_FD_187323 | JGI IMG/M metagenome (GOLD analysis project Ga0209500, IMG submission 187323) | Freshwater microbial communities from Lake Simoncouche, Canada to study carbon cycling - S_140212_EF_MetaG (SPAdes) (version 2) | ecosystem: Environmental > Aquatic > Freshwater > Lake ... | reverse complement strand
CGGGCCCCACCTTCGAACTTTACAACGTGAAGAAGGACCCCGGCGAAGAGCATGACCTCGCCAAGGCCGATTCCTCCAAGGTCGAGGAACTCAAGCGGCTTCTCTTCGCCTGGCAGAAGGACACCGGCGCGTTCCTCGCCGACAAGAAGAACGAAGCCTACGACCCCAACGCCAAGGAACAGCGCGGCGGCGGCAAAAAGAAAAGGTAGGGCGGCGATTGGCATCGCCTCCGTTCGCCTCCGCGCGTCCGGCTTCATTGGCCCTGGCTAAGATCAAAGGGTGACAGGTGACGGCCCCCCGGGAATCAGCTCCTCGGGAATCGGCATTTCAGCCCTCGGCAATCAGGATCCTGCGGCTGGCTCCCGAACGGCCGCCGCCTGAACTCCCGGAGCCTGTGCCCGTCACCTGTCACCTGAAATTGAATCACCCCGCCAATCATCCGGTCTCCGGTTCCCCTTTGAGCTAGGACTTCGCCACCTGCCAGCCGCCACCCGAAACGATGCCTCTGCTTCGCAGCAGTTCACCATGCCAGCAGATCCCCGCGCGGCGCCTCGTGCTGCGTCTGCCAGCCGTGCCCCCTCGCGGCCTCCGGCCGCGTCTTATTTCCCCGCCTCGGGTTCCACCCCCGCCGCCTTTACTCCCGCCGGCAATTCGCCGAGAAGTTCCAGCGCGGTGATCGTCGCCTTGAAGGTGACGGTGCCGCTGTTGCCTTTATCGACCGTCATGGAGAGATTACCGATGGCGAGGTAAGGGGCGCGGGCCTTCACGCTTTCGTAGAAGCGCAGCACGCTCGCGAGCTCGGCCCTCCGGCAGCTCATCTGGAGCGAGTGAATCGCGAACTTGCCCGCCTTACTGGTCTTGGGCGACTCGGTGTTGGCGTTGAGCCCGGCCTCGCGCGTCGCATTGACGGCTTCGGCGACGAGCTTGGCCTGATCATAGCCATGGCCAGAATCCAGGCCCTGAACCGCCAGTGCGGTGGCGTTGCGAATCTCGCGTTCCTTCGTGAGCCAGGATTTTTGGGTAATCGCGTCTTCTTCGAAGGCGCGCCAGGCGTCCCAGCCACCGCGAACACGGGCCCAGGCGCCGGTCGACCAGATGGTCGCAGCGACGAGCACCGCGGCGAGCGCCATGTAACGCTCGCGGGGTTTCAGGCTGAAGAAGAAATGTTTCATTGTTTGGGGGCTTCGGCGGCCTTGAGGAGCGCCGGCTGCTTGAAGGTGATCTCGAGGCGGAAGGTGGTCGAGGTCTCGCGCACGCGCGGCTCGCTGTTTGTGACGGCTTCAACTTCGGGCATGGCTTGCACGGCCTTGAGGAAGTCGGAGATGTCGCCGGCATTCGGGGTCTTGGCATCCACGGTCATCATCGGCTTCGTCAGCGTGCTGTCCTTGGGCTTCTTGAGTTCACAGTGGATGTTGGTGAACTCGACGGTGGCCGGGCGCTTCTCGTTCACGAGCGCGAGCATCTCCATCGGCAGCAGGCGCTTCACGCCCAGCTCGAGGATGCGCGTGGTGATGGCCTGCGAGGCTTCGATGTCCTCGACCAGCGGTCGGCGACCATCGTTCGCGACTTCTAGCGAATGGGAGCGGAGGCCGACGATGAAGCCGGTGATATCCATCACCAGGGCGGCGACGAGCACGGCCGCGCCGAGGCGGGCGGCGGTCCAGAGGAGGAGGTTGAGCTGTTCCTTCTTGCGGCGTTCGGCGAGGAAGTCGCTGTCGCGGATATCAGCATCGTCCAGACCCTTCTTCGGAATGGCGTAGGTGCCGTTGCCTTCGCGCTTCAGCACGAGGTTGCTTTCGGCGACCGCGCCGGAGAGGGCTCCGGTCACATTCTCGACGGCCACGTCATCGGCGAGGTCGGCGCGGGCCGCGGCTTCGCGCGCGATGCCGGCTTCGTCGGCGTCGGCCAGCTCGGCCACGACGATCGCGGCGGGGAGTTCTTCGCCCGCCTTCCAGGCGAGGGCGGTGAGGCGTTCGTCGCCGCGGTGCACGACGATGCCGTCGGCCGCGGGGCGATGGCCGCACAGGGCCAGGAACTCGGGGATGACCGGGCAGTCTTCTGGCCACGCGAAGCTTTCTTCCGCGGTGAAGCGACGTCGGTGCGCTGCGTAGGCGAGCGCCTGTTTACCGTCGGCCGACAGGACGAAGCCGACGAGCATCTGCTCCAGCGGGAAGGGCGAGACGGCCTCGAGCGCGAGATTGACCTGACCGGAGATGTCGTCGCCTTCGACGGCGAGGCGCCGCACAAAGAAGCGATTACCGGGCAGCATCGCGGCTTCCTGTGGCTTGGCGTCTTTGAAGAGGCGGGAGAGGGTGGTCATTTGGTGAGGGTCTTCGTGGCCCGGGGGGCGATCGTGGGGGCGGGGTCGGTGGAATCTTCGGTCGGCTTGGGGGCGGGCGGGACTCCGTTATCTTCTTCCCAGGCGAGAATCTGGAACGGGTAGGCGATCGTCTTGCTGGCGACGCGGCCGCTCATGGTCGATTTGCCGAAGTTGGTCGGCGCCTCGATCCCAGGGGTGAGGTAAGGGGAGGGTGTTGTCGTAGTCGACCGCGGAACCGCTGTCGAGGTTCCCGTCGTTTTCGGGATGGAGGGCACGGCGGTGCCCCCGCGGCTCAGGCCGATGCCCGGATTAGTGTCCGGATTCGCCGCCGCAGTGGGGAAGGCGACGTCCTCCCGGATGGCGACCAGGGCGCTCACCCGGCACTTGGACAGGCCTTCCTTCACGGTGACCCGCACCCACATGAGGATGACCTCGTCGTCGAACTTCGCTAGGCCCGCTTTCGCGCCGATCAGCTGGCGGACTTCGTCGGCGACGCGGAAGTAGGGCGGGGTGCCGACAATGCGCTTGCCGATCTCGGACTGACGTTCGCGGATGAGCCCGACCTGTCGTTCGTCCAGGCCCTGCGAAAGCAGCACGGCGTCCGAGGCCGTGTTGATGTTGGCCTGGGGGAAGGTGTAGAGGCTGACGCAGTCCTTGAAGGCCAGGAAGAGCGGGGTGGCCCGACCGAGCTCGTCGAAGAAATGCTCCTTGGCCACACCGATGGAACGAAACTCCTCGAAGCTACGAATCGGCCGGCGCGCGGGGCGGAACGAAAGCGTGCTGCGCTGGTAGGCGGCGTCCGTCGCCTCCTCCTCGATCGATTCGTACGACTTGCTCTGCCACGCGATGATGGCGTCGGCGGTGCGCTCGGCGTCGCGCTGTTCCATGCCGAGGGAATACAGGATTTGGATGAGGTCGTTCTTGGTCAGGACGCTGAGCGGTAGCTTCGCGGTCTCATCCTCATAGTCGAACGTTACGGTGAGACCTTCGCGGGCCGGGAAGCCGGCGTAGGCGTGCGGATCGTCGTAGCCCTGCGAGGGCACGTGGATTTTATTGAGGTCAATCGCGCGGATCTCGGCGATGACGGCCAGCGCGAGCTCGAGTTCGGACTGCGCGTCCGCCCGTAGGCGGCGGCGGTCCGCCTCGCGCGTGGCGATGGCGAGCTCCAGCGAATTGTCCTCCATGAACCGCGCGAGCAGCAGCGAGGCCAGCGTGATCAGCACCAGCACGACGATGATGACGGAGCCGCGGCGCTTGCGGGGGGTCATGGGGTGGAGGCGCCGGAGCGCTTGATGGGGAGGTTGACGACCTTGGTCGCTTTCAGCGCGCCGCGCTCGAAGAGCAGGTGGATGCGCACGGGCTTCTTCCAGGTGGTGCCGCCGGTGTTGTTCACGGGCTCGTCCTCGACCTTCCACTCTTTGAGCTCGGCGTCGTAATATTCGAAATGAATCGCGCTCACGAACGGACTGATGATGGTCTCATGCTTATCCGTCTTCTCCCGCTCGATCTCGAGGCGCGACTGCCATTCGAACACGAGCCCCCGGCCTTCTTCGACGAACACGCTGAAGTCGACGTCGGGGAGCGGGGCCTCGGGCCAGTCCGCCAAGCGGCCGGCGTCGGCGAGCAGGAAGCAGAGGCGCGGCTTGGTCGTGCCGGCGCCGTCGTCGATGTCCTTGAGCGCGACACCCGAGGCGCTTGGGCCGAAGGTGGCCTGTTCGAAGGCGTTGCGCACGAGTGCGGTCGCGGCGCGGGTATGCTGGTCAAACAGGCGCTTATCGCGCCCGCCGCCCCAGAGCTCGCTCATGGAGAAGAGGAAGGTGTTGAGCGTGACCATCAACACGCCGAGCAAGGCGAGCGAGACGAGCATCTCGAGCAGCGTGAAGCCGCGGCGGTGGGCGGAAGAAATCATCGCTTGGGCGCCGGGCGCGGCGCGGGTTGTCCGCCTTTGGTAGGTTGGCCGTTCTTGCCGTTCGGCGCGGCGTTCTTGCCGCCGGCGCCGGGCTGCCCGGCGGGGATGAGCTTCTTGCCGCGCGTGGGCGAACTAATAAAAGCGGAGTTGCCGTCGGCTTCCTTGTAGCCGCGTTCTTTCTCGAGTCGCTGGCGCGCTTCATCGCGGATCTTCTGACGGTCCGAGGGGATGGACCACGTGGGTCGCAGCAGCATGCGCGTCTCGATGATCTCGGCGCCGTAATCGCCGCCCTCCTCGGCTTGAATTTCCGACGTCAACTGCACGGCGAAGAGGTCGCTCACGGCGGTGGCCTCAATCTTACCTGCCCAGCGCGCGTTGCGCCCGCCAGGCAGATGAATCTCGCCGCCGGTTTCAACATCCTCGAAGCCCGGGGTCTCCATGAGCGCAGCGCGGCAGCGCGCGAGGTCATCCAGCCGCTGCTCGTCCTGACGTAACGCGAGCCGGCCCATGAGGACGTTTGAATACGCGGCTCCGAGGCTCACGGCCGCGAGCGCGAAGATGGCGAGGCTCATGAGGACCTCGATGAGGGTGAAGCCGCGGCGTTTCATTTGGCGTCGACGGCCGGGAGCGGCGCGCAAGTGAGTGGATCGATGGGGATGACCTTACGGCTCTCGGGACGGGTGACGTCCAGCCGCACCCGGTCACAGGTGCCGTCTGGATAAAAGCGCATGCGGGCAAGGGCCTTCTCGGAGGCGACGCCGCCCAGTAGGATCGCCCCGGTACTTTCGGGCGCGAGGACCTTGACCTTCACGCCCTCGAGCTTCGGGAGTTTCTCTTCGGTGCGCGCGCTACCCTCGGCGGCGTTTTCCTCACTCCAGGTGAAATCGGGCGCATCTTCGTCCGCATCGTCCGTCGGGGTCAGTTCGAGGACCTTACCTTTTTCGACGGCGTGTCGGCGGATGGTCTGTAGCAGCGCCATCAGCGCGTCCTCGGGGTCCGAACGAGCGGTGCCCTTCAGCAGCTGCGCCGATCCGCCCACCATCACGGCCGCGAGCATGCTCATCAGGCCGAGGACGAGGAGCGTCTCCAGCAAGGTGAAGCCGCGGCGCGCCGGGTTGCCGGATCGTTGCTGCGGGGCCGGGTTCACCAGTTGCCGATGTCGTCTTCGGTGTCCGGCTTCTTGTCGCGGCCCATCGAGTAAAGGTCGTAACTCTCCGCGTTCTTCGTGCCAGGGTAGCGGTACTGGTACTCCTGGTTCCACGGGTCGATCGGCGAGCGGCCGCCCTTGGCTTCCATGTAAGGACCGCGCCACTTGTCGGCCTTGCCTTCCGGCGCGGTGATCAGGGCCTTGATGCCTTCCTCGGTGGAAGGATAGTCACCCATGTCGATGCGGAAGCGGACGAGCGAGGTCTTGAGGGACTCGTTGACGAAGAGTTTGGCGACGCCTTCCTGGCTCTGGCCCAGGATCTTGTCGGTGTTCGTGACGGCGAGGCCGACGAGCATGCCAACGATCGCGACGGCGATCAGGATCTCGAGCAGGGTGAAGCCCTTGCGGAGACGACGGGCGGTGGTTTTCTGGACGGTGGTCATGGGAGGAAAAGAATCAGCGGGCCTTCGGGGTCTTCGCGGGCTTGGCCGTCGTCGGCGCAGCTTGGGCGGCCGCCGGCGTCTTGGGAGTCTTCGCGGTAGCGTCGCCGCCGCGCTGGCGCGGATCGCCAGCCCCGTCCGCCCCGCGCTTACCGAAACGCTCCTTCATCTGTTGGCGGAAGGCTTCGATCTGCTCGGGCGTAAGATTCTGCATGTTGACACCGCCGGCTCCGGGAGCGCCGGGCACAGTGGGAGCGCCGGGCACTGCGGTCGAAACGGCCGCCAACTGCGCCGGGGTCGGTCCGCGATACACGACGACGACGGCTTGGTGTAACGCCATCTGCTGCGGCTGCCCTTCGTTGTCGATGGCGAGGCTCTCGTTCGCGACGTCGAAGCCCTTGATGACGACGGGGACGTTTGCCGACGGCGCTTCGCCTTCGGCCACCCAGCTCGATTGCTTGGTCAGAGAATTGTAGATACTGTAGTAGTTCACGCCGCCTTCGGCGTACATGCCGCGGAACTCCAAAGTGCTCGGCGCTACGCCCGGGCCAGCCGGAACGCCCGTGCCGCCGAAGGGCGAATTCTTGACCAAGCCTTCGAGGTCGACGGCCATCGCCGTACCTAGGCCGAGGATCGCCGCCGTAAGCAAGGCTAAGGGGATTCGAGGAAGGGGGAGCATCTTTATAAAAGGGGGTGGGGTATCTCTAAAACACCAAGCAGGGGGTTAGGTTGCCAACTTCATCCCGCATCATGGGCCCCGCCTGGTCGTAATCGAGGAATAATGCCCGAATTGGCCCATTTTCAGCGATTACTAGGCTATCAGCGCCCAGGGAAGGTCTGAGTATTCATATCTAATCGATTAATGGGGAGCGTTTTAGGGTTTTTAACGAAATTTTAACAACTTTTAAACGATTTTGGCCTTTGGTTTGCAACCTACCCCCGCTCGCTATGTTTAAATGACGGATGCAGTTCTCGGCCCCTCGCGCAGCTTGGCCCACCCCGATCATGGCGATGCTCGGGGGCTTCCTTTGTGCCTGGTTTAGTCCGGTCTCCGCGCAGGATTTCCAGAAGGACATCCAGCCCTTCCTTAATAAGCACTGCTACGAGTGCCACGATGCCGAGCTCGCCAAAGGCCACCTCAACCTCGAGGCCTTTAAGGACGACTCCCGCTTCTTCCGGGACCAGCGGATCTGGCGCGAGGTCGTCAATCAAGTGGTTTCGGGCGAGATGCCCCCGGTGAAGAAGAAGGTCCGTCCGAGTCCCGCCGAGATCGAGCATCTCCAAACGTCGGTCCATAAGCTCCTCGCGAACGCGATCTCGAAGGCGAAGCCGGATCCGGGCGACGTCACGATCCGCCGCCTCAACCGTCTCGAATTCAACAACACGATTCGCGACCTGCTCTACCTCGACGAGAATTTCTCCGCTGACTTCCCCGCCGACGACACGGGCTACGGTTTCGATAACATCGGCGACGTGCTCACGTTCTCGCCCGTTCACCTCGAGCGCTTCCTGTCGGTCGGCGAACAGATTGCCGCCAAGGCGATGCCGACCAAGCCCAATGAGCTCGATGGTACGGGCCTCGCGATGACGGAGATGCTCCCGAAGGGCCGTAGCGACAGCCAAGACCGCTACTTCGATCCGGCGCCGTATCTGACCGGTCCGATGACCGCCCCGCGCGACGGCGACTATATCATCTCGGTCAGCCTCCGCTCCACGGGCGCGCCCGGCGATCCGCCCCCGCTCGTCGGCTTCGTCGTCGATGGTAAGGATGTCGGCTCCTACCAATTCAAGTCGGTCAAGAAATCCGAGACCGCCGAGGCCAAGGTCACGCTCAAGGCCGGCAAGCACGAGTTCACGCTGAAGTGGCTCAACCCGCCCGCCAAGATTCCCGGCAATGCCCGCAAGCTGTCAGGCCTCCGCCTCCGCCTGCTCGGGCCGACCGACACCCGCACCGAATTCCAGCGCCGCTTCGCCGTGGCGCTCGGCGATAAGAAGGGCGACGTCCGCGCGTCGTTCTTCGCGAACTGGTTTGTGAGCCGCGCTTTCCGCCGTCCGGCTACGCCCACCGAAATCGCTCGATACACGCGGGCTTTCCTGGCCGCCGAGAAGGCCGGTGGCACCTGGGAAGCAGGCGCGCAGGCGACCATCGCGATGGTGCTCGCCTCGCCGAAGTTCATCTTCCGCGGCGAGCAGGACGAGAAGCCCACCGAACGCGATGCCCACCCGATCAGCGAATTCGCCCTGGCTTCGCGGCTCAGCTATTTCCTCTGGGGCTCGATGCCCGACGACGAGCTCTTCCAGCTGGCCTACGCGAAGAAGCTCACGGCCAACCTTGAGACCCAGGCCCGCCGCCTCCTCAAGGACCCGCGCTCGCAATACCTCACGGAGGGCTTCGGCCTCCAGTGGCTCCAGCTCCGCCGACTCTCGGTGGTCTCGCCCGACCCGACGCTCTACCCGCAATTCAACCAAGCTGTCCGCTCCGCGATGATGAAGGAGACGGAGCTCTTCTTCGCCGAAATCGTCCGCGAAGACCGTGACGTCCTCGACCTCGTCGACGGTGACTTCACCTACCTTGACCGCGCCCTTGCGGCCTTCTACGGGATCAAGGCTGACTTCTCCCGCGAACGCGACCGCGGGGAGTTTGTGCGCGTGACTCTCCCGAAAGGCGAGCGCGGCGGCATCCTTACCCACGCCTCGATCCTGACGGCGACTTCCAACCCGACGAGCACGTCGCCGGTCAAGCGCGGCAAGTGGATCCTCGAACAGATTCTCGGCACGCCGCCTCCGCCCGCGCCGCCGTCCGTCCCGACGCTCGAAGGCCAGCAGCTCAAGGGAAGCCTACGCGAGCGCATGGAACAGCATCGCCGCGATCCGGCCTGCTCCTCCTGCCACTCGCGCATGGATGCCATCGGCTTCGCGTTCGAGAAGTTCGACGGCGTCGGCCGCGTCCGCTCGATGGAAGACGGCAAGCCGATTGACCCGGCCGGTAAGCTCTCCGACGGCCGCACGTTCGCCGGTGCCGGCGAACTCAAGCAGATCCTCCGCAAGGACGGCGCGAAGGTCGTCCGGAATCTTTCCACGAAGCTTTTGACTTACGGCCTGGGTCGCGGGCTCGATTACTACGACGGCCCGGCGGTCGATAAAATCACTGATTCGGCCACGCAATCAGGTAACCGCTTCTCCGCCATCGTCCTGGGCGTGGTCATGAGCGACCCTTTCCGCCTCCGCCGGGGAACATCTCAGGTTGAAGGCGGGTCTAATTCTTCTAAGAAATAATTACCCCGTCATGAAGACCGACCTCATTCCCCGCCGCACCGTCCTCAAAGGACTCGGAGCCGTCATGGCCTTGCCGTGGCTCGAGGCGATGGGCGTCCAGACTGGGTGGGCCGCCGGCAACACGCCCGCAAAGAACGCCGCACCGAACCGCATGGCGTTCCTCTACGTCCCCAACGGCGTGAACATGGACGGCTGGCGTGTCGGTGCCGAAGGTGCGCTGCCTTCCAAGCTGCCCCCGATTCTCGCGCCGCTCAATGGCGTGCGCGATGACTTCTCCATTCTTACCGGCCTCGCGGTCGACAAGGCGCGTCCACACGGTGACGGTGGCGGCGACCACGCGCGCGCGATGGCTGCCTACCTCACCGGTGCCCAGCCTCGCAAGACCGACGGTGCCAACATCCGCGCCGGCATGTCGGTCGACCAGCTCGCCGCTTCGCGGATTGGTGATCGCACGCGCCTCGCCTCTCTCGAGATCGGCACCGAAGCCAGCAAGCTCGCTGGCGGTTGCGACTCGGGTTACTCCTGCATCTACGATTCCAACCTCGCCTGGCGCTCGGCCACCCAGCCGATGCCGAAGGAAGTGAACCCGAAGCTCATCTTCGAACGGCTCTTCGGCGCGGGCTCCGATCTCGAACGCCAGCGCCGCGATGCGGCCCGCAAGTCCGTCCTCGATGCCGTCCGCGAAGATTTCCGCGAACTCAACAGCCGCCTCGGCGCCGCCGACCAGCGTAAGCTCGACGAATATTTCACCTCGGTCCGCGAGATGGAGCTGCGCATCGCCAAGTCCGGCAACGAAGGCCAGAAGCCGCTCCCCGTCGGCGCGTTGCCGCCCAAGGGTATTCCGGAAAGCTACGCCGAACACCTCCGCCTCCTCGCTGACCTGATTGTCTTGGCCTTCCAGACCGACACCACGCGCGTCGCGACGTTCGTCCTCGCCAACGAAGGTAGCAACCGCTCGTACCCGTTCATCGGCGTGCGCGATGGCCACCACAGCATCTCCCACCACGGCCACGACCCGGTGAAGCTCGCGAAGATTCAAGACATCAACGTCTTCCACTCCACGCAGCTGGCTTATCTCCTGGAACGCCTCAAGTCCGTCAAGGAAGGCGACGGTAATCTCCTTGATCACTCCATGATCGTCTACGGCTCCGGCAACGGCGACGGCGACCGTCATAATCATGATGACTTACCGATCCTCCTCGCTGGCAAAGGCTGCGGGACGATTAAGCAAGGCCGCCACCTCGTGTATCAGAAAGAGACCCCGTTGAACAATCTCTGGGTCAGCATGCTCAACCGCATGGACATCCGCGACGTCCAGCTCGGCGACAGCACCGGCGAACTCAAGAAGCTGTCCTGAGGTAGGGATGCGATGACATCGCATCCGCCTGTCTTGAGGTAGGGACGGCTCTCCGAGCCGTCCGCTGTCTCTAAGGTAGGGACAGCACCACGTGCTGTCCTCGTCTGCTTCTCTGCCGCTCCCAACCGCTAACCGCTAACCGCTAACCGCCAACCGCCACCACCTCGCGACTTCGTCGCGCGGGTAGGGACGGCTCTCCGAGCCGTCCGTTCGCGGACAGACGCGTGTATCACGATCACCCCAGCGGCGGGCTCGGAGAGCCACGCCCTACCCAATGCCCCCAGCCAATCATCCGGTTTCCGGTCCCCCTTGAGTACGGTATTCTTCTGTTCAACCAATCCTCTGAGCCTCCGAGCCTCTCATTTGTGCTTCGAGTCCTCGTGCCCTCCGGCCCTCGCTCACGCTTGCCCCTGAGTCTTCTTACCTAGAATTACCCCCTGCTGGATTCGGGTTAACTTCACCGAGGGCGGAACCTATCCGCTTTGAAACGACTTGAAATGGCCTCCGGTTTTTGCAACTATCTGCGTACATCCCTCCGGCTACCTACAGAACCGGACGCGGGGCGGTCTCCGCAAGGAGCCGCCCCTGCATTGTTTTAAGGCCATGCGTACGTGGCTCTACGTCGATGGTTTTAATCTCTACTACGGCGCCGTCCGAGCGACGCCCTTACGTTGGTTGAATCCGGTGGCGCTCGCCCAGCAGGCGTTCCCTACGAATCAGATTGTCCGGACAAAGTATTTCACCGCGGCGCTGCCGCCATCTCCGTCGGATACGACGCAGGCCGCTCGCCAACAGGTCTATTGGCGGGCGCTGCGAGCCTTGGCCAACGTGGAGATTATCGAAGGACATTTCCGGGTACGGCAGGTCTGGGCGCCGGTGGCTCAGCCGCCACCGGACATGATGCGGATCATCCGGCACGAAGAGAAAGGGTCCGACATCAACCTAGCCTCCCATTTGTTAGCGGATGGATTTGCCGACAGATATGATGCGGCGATCGTTATCTCCGGGGATTCGGATTTCATGACACCCGTTCGCATGGTCCGCGAAGTCATGGGCCGTCCCGTGGGCGTCCTCAATCCTCAGAGAGTTTCCGGGCCAGCCTCGAGGCCGATCCGTAATAGTGCCGGTTTGCGTCAGGCGGCGTCCTTTTATCAGAACGGCGTGACCTGGAGCCAGTTGGGCCGCGCTCAGCTCCCGCTCGTCCTTTCTGATTCGGCTGGGCCGATCCACCGACCTGCCGAATGGGCGCCCCCGGTTTAAGGGTAGGGGCAGCACCACGTGCTGTCCTAGTCTGTCTCTCTGCCGCTCCCCACCGCCAACCGCTAACCGCCAATACCTCGCGGCTCCGCCGCGCCAGGTAGGGACGGCTCTCCGAGCCGTCCGTTCGCGGACAGACGCGCGTATCACGATCGCCCCAGCGGCGGGCTCGGAGAGCCACGCCCTACCTAAGACCCCAGCCAACTATCCGGTCTCCGGTTCCCCCTTGAGTGGTCGTTCGTCCCCTTGTCCACATGCCAACTTGTCAACCGGCCAGCTAGTACCAACTCTTCTGTTCAACCGAGCCTCTGAGCCTCCGAGCCTCTAGTGAGTCCCCTCCCCATGCCTCCCATGTCCACTGGTCAACTTGTCAACCAGCCAGCTAGTGTCAGGTCTGGCCAACCGGCCAACTGATCAACCGATCAACGAGTGCTCCCGCTCTCCCTTCCTCCGGCCCTCCAGCCCTCATGTCCTCCATTCCGCCTCCACCTCCACCTTCGATTAGCTCTCTCCGGCCCTCGTGTCCTCCGGCCCTCGAGCCCTCGACCAATGCCTCTTTCCCTCTCTGGTATCTCGTCGCACTGCCGGCCTCGTGGTTTCTCAGTCTTCAGCTGCTTGTCACGCACAACCCTCTCACCCGAGCCATCACGCTTGGCGCCGACCTCGCGAAAGAACAGGCCCTGAAGGCGATACCTCAGGAGTGGATGGGTGGGTTAGCTCAGCCCGTCATCCAGTTAATTAACCAGTACGTTGGACCCTATGTGTTAGTCGGAGAAGCCTTCATGGGCACCTGGGCGATCCTCCTCACGCTCGCACTGCCCGCGGCCTTTCTCCTCCTCGGCTTCATCATCGTCCACGGCGTCCTCCTGCTCGGAGGAGCGCCCGGTGGGTGGAAGGGCACCGCCCGCGCGTTCCTCCTCAATCACGCCTGCGCCGACCTCGCCACGCTCGCGTGGGCCGGCCTCCTCCTCACCATACTCAATACTCGATACTCCATACTCTTCCTGAGCGTCCTCCTCCTCGCTGGGCTTCTGCTCATCCGCCTCATCGCGCACAGCTGGCTCCTCATCTCCCTCACCCGCACCCATTCCCTCGGCGCCCTCCGGATCATCTTCCTCGGACTCCCCAGCCTCCTCTTCGCCCTCGCCGTCTCCAGCCTCGTCACCACCGCCCTCTGGACCTGGCTCATCGCCGACCTCGCCCTCGCCGCCCTCAGGTAGGGATGGGCTGCCTGGTTATCCTCTCCCGCGCTACGCCTTCGGCACCGGCACTCGATACAGCCGGGCGAAATGAACGTCACCGGTCGTCGGGTGGCGGAAGTAATCCGCCGCCAGGGCTTCATTGTCGTTCGACCGCCAGACCAGCACGCGCTTGTCGACGCGCACCGGGAGGCCGCGGTGGGTCGAGGTGTACGGCTTGGTCAGCTCCTCGAAGCCTTTCTGCTCGAGGGCGGTGTCCTGATACTGGCTGGCCAGCGGCGGGAGCTGGCACTCCCCCTTGATCTGCAGCTTGGGCTTCGTCTCCGAAGGCGTCATCAGTGGCGGGCGGCACAGTTCGAAGATCAGCCGCTCGATCTTCTCCAAGAGGTCGGCGCTGGTCTCGACGTTACCGTCGGCCATCTTGGCAATCGGACCGGTGCCTCGGAGGTGCGTGGCCGGCGTATCCCGGAAGTCCGGGCTGAAGGAGATTCGGTGGATCCTCTGGCAATCGTCGGACGGCGACATCCTTCGGAGCAACTCCCCCAGTTTCAGTCGGCGCTCGGACAGTTCGAAGTCGAGCTTCTCCTTGTCCAGCAGCTCATGCCAGGCGTTGGCATCGAAGCTTACATACGCATGTTCGGCCGCCGTCCGCTCGAATTCCCTCCACGTCCGGCTTACGCCGGCCTCGTTGATTAGGTCAATCAACGATTGGCTGAGGGGTTCATCCGGCCCGAAGTCCAACCGCGTGGCGCTCGGCGGAATCATTTCCAGCCGCAGAGAGTTCGGCTTTAAGGGGGGCGTCGCGATTACGTACATCTGCCGCCGGTTGATCTCTTCCTCGGTGCCGATAAACAGCGGCACCCCTCCGACGATGCGTTCCAATTCCTTGCGACGAAGATCGCTCAGTTGTCGGTCAGACGGCAGGCACAGCGTGACGCAGGGCCCGAAGTAGGCCCGTTCCGGCGGAGAGGTCACTTCCACGATCTGGAGCGTATCACCCACCGGCACTGACAGGCGCTCCGTCCGACCTTCGGTGGCGACGATACCCGTCACGATGTCGTGGACTTTGAGCAAGGTCTCCAGCCCCTCGGCATCCGCCAGTATCGCAATCGAGAGTTTCTCTTGGGCCAGGATGCCGATGCTCAACAGCAGCTCCCCTGCGCCCGCCTGCCAGCGAATCAGCAACGGAAAGCCGCTTTCATCGGCATAGACGCTCCAGGCATGGTCGGTGCGGCCGGTCTCGCCCCGTCCCTCGTTCAGCAGGGCCGGGTCGTAGCCCATACGCTCCGCGATGGCGTCGATGAGCGGCCGGATGTCCACATCGACGGTCGGCTTCTGCCAGGCTAGCGGATCGATGTCACGGTTACGCATCGAGGCTCCGAGCAATTCCGCCTGTCCGGGCGGCAGCTCGATTTTTCCGCGGACGTGGCAGCCGCGGACGGGTTTGAACTCCTTGAGGATCTTCTCGGTCGGGAAGGCTTGGAGGCTGTAGGGATGGATGAGTTTAGTCATAGTAAGTATAGGGCTCCCTGCGTGCCTCCGGACGGGCGTGGCGCCCGCGACAAACAAAAAGGGCCGGAGCCGACTGCTTGCGCAGAAGGCTCCGGCCCTTGTTTCGACGGCCGACTGACCGCGAGGAGGTCCGGTTTAGGTTTCAGATCGCGGAGAGGTCCGGGATTGGCTTCAACTGTCAAAAAGCGGGAGAGGGGTTGTGCCCCTCGCGGACGGTCTAACAACTCAAATTACGCAAAGTTGCATCTACCCACATTATAATACACCTATCCAATTATAACAGCCTCGCCAGCAATCCGTCCGGCGGAGGCAAAGGCTTGCATCGCCTTATGACATTAGGGCTGCACCAAAGAATTGGCTTCTACTGAAAACATTAAGCCATACCTTTCTCTCAAGCATGCCCCGAATCGCGATCATCGGCTATGGCGTCGTGGGACGGGCGCTAGGCGCAGTCTTGGCCGCGAAGGTCCGCGGTGCGGAGGTCGTAGCCCATGACCCGAAAGTCAGGGGCCGATTCATTGGTAAGGTTCGCGTTGCGAAGGCCATGCCGAACGCCCTCAAGGGGGCAGCCTTCATTTTCCTGTGCTTACCCAGTCACCTTAAAGGCGAAGGCGTGGCGGGTACAGGGTGGAAGGCCTTAGCCAAGCAAATCGCCCAATACGCAGAGCCTTCCGCGGTCATCGTCATAAAGTCGACGCTGGTCCCCGGGGATGCCACGAGGCTCGAACAATTAGCCAACCGCCAAGTCGTGGCCTGCCCCGAGTTCATGTCGGAAGGCACTGCTGAGAGGGATATCCTTAAGCCCCACCGCGTTCTAGTTGGGGGCAAGCACAAGGTCGCCGTCGATTCGGTGGTGAAGCTGTACCGCTCTTGGGTGCCAGCGAACCGAATCATCCGCATGGACGCTTGGTCGGCCCAGCTGACCAAGCTCTTCGCAAATGCGATGCTAGCGCAGCGAGTCAGTTCGATCAACTCGATGGCTGCATTATGCGAACTCGGAGGCGGAGATGTGCGTGCTGTTTCCAAGGCCGTCGGCATGGATCCCCGCATTGGGTCGATGTATCTTCAGCCTTCAGTCGGATTCGGAGGCTCATGTCTCGAAAAGGACCTGAGACTTCTCTGCTCGCTGGCAGAATGCATGGGGCTGACTGATGTCGCCCGCTACTGGCACTCCGTCATCGAGCAGAATGAAGCACAGCTCCATAGGGTGACGCGGCAGATTTCGAAGATGGCCGGTAAGGGTGGTCGGGTCGCCGTCTTGGGTTTAGCCTTCAAGCCGGGCGTGGCGGACATCCGTAACTCCGCCCCGCTTCGTATCGTGGAAGGCCTTGCCGCTCTCGGGCACCAACTTCGGGCTCATGACCCAAAGGTGAAGGCAGTTAAAGGAGTACTTACGGCCGGAAGTCCGTACGCCGCTGCCCGACGCGCCACCGTCGTCGCCATGCTGAACGACGCACCCGTTTACCAAGGTCTTGATTGGAGACGGATTGCCCGGCTCGCCGCTCCGGGGGCCAAGGTCTACGCCTCTTCACCCGGGATTGGACTTAAGGCGCCGACCCAAATGGGAACATTCATCCTTGGAGGAGCTGCCTAAAATGCGATTTCTTGTCACCGGCGGCAGTGGTTTCGTGGGATCACACGTGTGTGCGCTTTTGATTTCGAAGGGCCACGAAGCGCGTTCTTACGATCTTGGTTCAGCGAAGGCGCCAGATTGGCTCAAAAATATCCGCATCCGACATGGCATGTCCGATGTCATCATCGGCGATATTTTGGACACAAAGTTACTAACCCAATCCATCCGCGATTTCGGCCCAGACGTGCTGATTCATCTCGCAGCAATGCCAGGCGTTGCTGAGGCCGAACAGAACCCGAGGCCCTATCATCGAGTTAATGTCGAGGGAGTGGAGTCAGTGCTTGAGGCATGCGCCAGCGCGGGCCTAGCCCGGATTATCCATGCTTCATCCTCATCCGTATACGGACATTCCATCGGCCAGATAAATGAGAGCCATCCGCTCAATCCAATCGGTCAATACGGTCAGACCAAGATGTCGGGTGAAGAAAGAATCCGGCTAGCTAGTAAGCATGGCCGAATGCACGCACGCATTCTTCGGCCATTTACGATAATCGGCCCGTTGGGACGCCCGGACATGGCGCCATGGAGATTCACCGAGACCATAATGTCCGGGAATATGGTAAAGCTGCATGCTGGGTCAGGGCGTGATTTCACGAGCGTGCACGATGTTGCAGCGGCGTTCGTGCTTGCCGCTGAGCAGCCTTGGGATGGGTTCGAGACTTATAACATCGGTGCCGGCGAATATCACACGGCAGCCGCACTGGCTGAGTTGCTGGCCAAGGAGCTAGGGCTTCCCCTCCATGCAGAGGAGGCCGGATTGCCCCCATATATGCCGAAGGCGACATGGGCTGACTCATCAAGCGCAAGCAGACGGATAGGTTGGCGGCCCAAGGTTACGTTTCCCGCGGCCATAAGGGAGTTCGCGAGTTGGTATAAATTAAATGCACCCCATGGATAATCCAACGATGCAACCGAAGGTCGCCGCGCTGATTGCATGTTCGGGTAGATTCGAGCTCCTGGAGCATCGTGCCTTGAGTTCAGTCAGGTCGCAGGTACGTCCGCCCGACGTGATCGTCATAGTAGTCGATGCCGACTATGACCTGGAAGGCGAGTTGGAGATAAAGAGCCTTGTTAAGCGAGTATGGGCCGGCTCGTCGGCTTGCCCGGAGGTCATCACCCTCGGTAATCGGAGAACGAAGAAATCAGCTTCAGGTACATGGAACAGTGGCATAGACGAATTATGCCGCCGTTTTTCCGAAGAGGCTGAAAGATGGTATGTCGCCGTCTTGGACGACGATGATGCTTGGGCAGAAGAGCATTTGCAGGAATGTCTGAGCGAAGCGATCAAGGTTTCGGCGGACATGGTAATTTCTGGCCTAATCAGGCATGAGGTGCCAGGCGACAAGGGTCGTCGGCAAGAAATACCCACGTCTCTCGACCCCGCGAAAATTTTTATCCGGAACACGCATATTCAGGGATCAAATCTCTTCTTGCGTC
>Ga0209500_10001489_pt1 | contig 17528 bp, 15 predicted proteins | sample S_140212_EF_Meta_FD_187323 | JGI IMG/M metagenome (GOLD analysis project Ga0209500, IMG submission 187323) | Freshwater microbial communities from Lake Simoncouche, Canada to study carbon cycling - S_140212_EF_MetaG (SPAdes) (version 2) | ecosystem: Environmental > Aquatic > Freshwater > Lake ... | reverse complement strand
CCTTGGGCTTGTGGCTTTGATTACTCCACCACATGCCCTTGTCGTCCCATGCACCAGCCTTCTCGTTGATGAGATACATAGGGTGCTTAGCGGTGGGGTCACAGGTTAGGATAGCAATCTTGCTACCACTAGCCCATGACTCAACCATAATCCATACATTATCATCATCTAGTGCAGACACACCACCAATTCTAGGTAGCGTATCCTCAGCGAAGACTCGCGTATCACTACGCTTGTCGGACTTGCCGATACTTATATCAAGCACACCATTGTGTGCTAGGTAAGTACGCTCATCACCACCAACCATGAATGGGTGACAGTTCTGTTCGTTCTTAACACCATGCGTGGCGTATCGTGCGTGCCACATGGCGTAGCCACTAGGATATTGCTTACGCAATTCCAAGAAGCGAGCGATAGATTTTTTAGCAGACATGCTACGCTCGGAGATTATCCTGTCGCCAGCATGAATAGCAAACCCAAATCCATGTGGATTAGCACATGAACCTGCGGTTAAGTCCGACTTACTGGGTGTAGAGTCGGGCTCACATACTACAAGTAAGCACATAGTATCATCTCCTTACGCGTCAGCCTTAACAGGCTTGTTAATATCTACTGATTGTATCTTGTCCAGCCTAGAGTATAGGTCGGGGTAGAGTCCATTGTTGGACGCTACATAGTCAGCGAACCACGCCCAAGATAACGCGCCAAGTTTGACATCATCTAGTCGTAGTTCCCTAGTGTATTCTACCATAGCCTGTGTTAAGTCTAGGGCACTTAGCACACCGCTTGTATTCATTGTGCCTCTAAAGAAGCGCAATTCTATTGTGTCTTTGTTCTGCGTATTGACCGCAGAGTAGCGTTCGCTACTGTGTCTGTCGGGATTACCGACTTTGTGCTTGAGTGAGAATATAGGTCTGTCATATTCATCAAAGGTATAGACATCATTGAACCTTGCGAACCTAGACTTACGACCCGCAAACTTCATCATGGTTGGTGCATTGTGATAGACTAGGGCTATGAAGCGGTGCAAGTGTGCGCCACTACTAAATCCCTTGCGACTAATATGGATATGTAATCCGCATGAGTCAGTATCCCATGACCTACCCTCATAGAAGGTGCGTAACTTCTCTATGGTATTCCATAGTATAGCACTATTCTCGCGGTAAGTCAAGTGTGTATGTGGGTGCGTCACTATCTCGAACCCATTACTGAGTGAGCCGTCATGCTTGAGATATGCTAAGCCTTCTAACGCGGTTGAAGCGTAGGCACTAGCAGACTCAATGTTGCGACTATACTCTGTCTCTAACTCGAAGCCTAGATATAAACCATGCTTGTCATTACCCTTGAATATAGGGCTAGGCTTGCATGAGTAATCATGTATGCCACTATTAGAGCGACTCGAACGACAGCAATTAGAACCACTAGGGTTATCACTCTCGTTCTCGCATGAACTATCGTTACTGTGATAGTCGTCACAATCATCACAGTACCAGTTGTTATCCTCATTACAGGACTCACAATAGGTAGAGCCTTCGACATTGTAGTAACTGTAACTATTAGAGTAATTCTCTGAGCATGACTCGCAATAGAACGAGTCATCAGTATAGCATGAGTCACACCACCATTCTTGAACACCGCTTATGAAGTACGAGTCATCTTGTGCCATGCCTTCGCTACAATGCTCACATATTCTACCACAATCGGTGCAATAATTGTAATCACCAGCCGTGATAGCGTCATCAGAGTCTATCGTATCGGAACAGCCGTCACACTCTCGCACACAATCGGTGCAATAAGTGTTGTTATTGTGTGTGAGTTCATCACCCTCTACAATATCAACTGTGCATGAGTAGCAACTCATAGTCTCAATCTCATCTCCCATATCTCTCACCCCCTCTCGTTGGTGTAGTAGGTATAGTATAGCATGGCGTTAAGCCTTTGTCAATTCTCTAGTGTTGTCAATAATTGCGTCTGCAATCTTTGAGCGCAAATCCTGTACCTCTACCAATAGGTGAGAGAAGTCGTTACGCTTATGGGTATCCTCTTGCACTCTAAGTGCCATTCGGATTACCTCGACCTCACGATTAGTAAGGTCTAGCAATAGGTTATCGTGCGTCATAGTAACCCTTGTATCGTCTGAGTCTGCGTTCTAACACATAGACTCTACGAAAGGCTATCACTAGCATAGTGTTAGCAAGTGCTAACGCTATCACTACAGCGATTAGGTCGCTTGTAGATAGTGTCATGTCTATCCTCTCACTCTTTCCATTCTATAGGTTGGGGTTCGCTGTAAGTGATACCGCCGTCAGCGTGTAAAGTTACTGTGTAGGTAATCATCTCCATTTACTTGCCCTCTCTATAGTTTGATAGGCATAGCCTACCATGCCTTGACCCTGTTGTCAAGTCGTGCCACGCTAGGTGTCGAACCTAGTCACCCCCGCGTTCGGGCGTGGCGTAATCTTACTTAGTCGGCTCTAGGTGTATGCTAGGCAGACTAGCGATAAACTCGCTCTGTCGTTCTGCTAGTAACAAGGTACGCGCAAGGCGTTCTTGTTCTTGGTCGCTAAGAGTAGCCAACACGCGCTCAACCTTAGGTCGGTTGGTCGTGACAGCGTGGCGTGTGCGTGTGCGCTTAATGCGTACAGCCTTGCCCCGCGCTGTGTCGGTAAGTCGTGCGCCTATAGTGCCTAAGCGTCTATCGGACGCTTGAACCTTGTGTGGCGTGACTACGATACTACCCTTAGCCCCGTATGGGCTATAGGTCATGCTCATATCCTCTCTCTATTAGGCGAGATTACCTAAGAATAAATAGGGGTTGTGATACCCTAGGGCGACCCTATGCTACTAAGTAACTAATCAAGCCCTACTTATTCTTAGATAATCTCTCTATTAAGTTATGTCCTAAGACTAGCACTATCGCCTAGCCCCTGTCAAGTACCCAAGTCTTAGGGCGTGTCGTGCTTTATTCACTTACAGGGCAGACACTACACCCACACCCCCACGCCTGTCAAGAGGACAATTCGGACATATTGGACATTGTGACGCATATCACATTCTCCCCTAGTAATACGGACATAAGAGACAATTCGGACATGCCCCCATTCTAGCATGTTACTAGCCAGTAACCTAATCATGGGAGAGTCTAGACATAACGGGCAATACGGACATTCGATAGTGGGTGGGCAGACAGTTACCCTCACAATGTCCAAGTCTAACGCTAATGTTTATGGTTAGACATTCCATGCCCTAGTGTCTAGGCACTTATCTCCCCTCAATCGTGTCGCTATAAGGATTTATCTTTATGTAGATTTATCTACAATTCAGGTTTGACCCTAGAGGTTGTTGTGCGCTCGCGCCGTATATATTATGTCTCACCCCAAAATTTTCTGTTATATAGTAATATACCCCCCTAATAGTAGGTTATTATATACTTTATAGAAATATATGAGGTCAGTGTGTTCGGTTTTACGATTTGAACAGGTTATCTATAGTATATAAACAATATATACGGAGCCTGCTCCGCTAAGGCTACGCAGTCTCCTATAGTGTAATAATATTATATATATTGGGTGAGTTCTGTCTATTAAGACTGACCGTTAGATTACTTATTAGGGGACTAAATTGGCAAGCAAAAACCTATCTAAAGAAGATTCTCAGAAGATGGTCTTAGCCCTGCTTGGCCAGGGCCAGACTATTAAGATGGCTATGGAGCAGGTTAACCGCTCTGAGGCGGCTTATCGCCAATGGACCTTTACTGACCCTGATTTTAAAGCCGAGGCCGAAAAGGCTCGCCTTGAGGGCGCAGGCGTTAAAGGTAACCTTGAGGATTTAAAAGAGATATCCTTCACCGAGTTCTCTGAGACCTACCTTGAGAGCAAGTTGTTTAAGCATCACCTTGACTGGGTAGACTTAATTGAGGGTAAGGAGCCACGATGGATTCATCCGTCGATGAACTACGAGCCTGGTGCTGCCAATCGTGTTTTAATCAACGTACCTCCAGAGCATGCCAAATCGACGGTGCTTACTACGAACTATGTAGTTTACAAGATTGTAACAAATCCCAACGCTAGAGTAATCATTGTCTCTAAAACTCAAGGTATGGCCCGCAAGTTCCTTGGGGCTATTAAGACAAGGCTCTCCCACCCAGCCTTTACTAAAATGCAAGTGGCCTTTGGCCCAAATGGTGGCTTCAAGGCAGATTCCACAACCTGGTCTGCTGATATGATTTACCTAGGTACGGGCCGTGACTCAGGCGAGAAGGACCCAACCGTACAGGCCTTAGGATTTGGCTCACAAATCTACGGCGCACGCGCTGACCTGATTATCCTAGATGACGTGGTAATGAACTCAAATGCCCACGAATGGGAGAAGCAAATCGAATGGCTTCAAAAAGAAGTTATTACCCGCTTGGGGCGGCACGGGAAACTCGTTATCGTTGGGACCCGCGTCGCGCCCATTGACCTGTATAAAATGATTCGAGATGGTGGACAATGGACGGGTGGCAAATCCCCCTTCACTTACTTCTCACAACCAGCAGTTTTAGAATTTGATGAGAAGCCTGAGAGTTGGAAAACCCTCTGGCCATCAACGGACAAACAAGAGGGCGACATAGATGAAATTGGAAAAGATGGCTTGTACCCCAAGTGGGACGGACCCTCTTTATTTACGCGCCGCTCTGAGGTATCTCCTTCGGTCTGGGCTATGGTCTACCAACAAGAAGATGTACAAGAAGACTCGATATTCTCGCCTACGTGCGTGGCTGGCTCGGTCAACGGAATGCGAAAGAGAGGCCCGCTAAAGGCGGGTACACCAGGACATCCGAAAAATACTGACAGCCTTTATACTGTTATTGGTCTTGACCCCGCTATGGCTGGCGCTACTGGTGCTGTGGTTGTTTCATATAATCGCAGTGACGGAAGAATATATATCTTAGATTGCGTCAATATGGTTGAGCCTACACCAGCCAAAATTCAAAATCTTATTGAAGACTGGGTAGAACGATACAGGCCACAAGAGTTAAGAATTGAAATCAACGCCCATCAGAAGGCTTACGCCCTAGATGATGTCTTAAGAAACTATTTAGCCTCTCACGGTTGCCAACTAAACTCACACTTTACTGGTAAGAACAAGTGGGATGTATCCTTTGGTGTTGCCTCTATGGCAAGCCTGTTTGGCAATACCCGTGACGGGCGTTTCCAAGATAACAACTTAATAGAACTACCAAGCAATGAAGGCTCTGAGGGTTTAAAGACCCTAGTGCAAGAACTTATTACTTGGAAGCCTGACACCAAGAATCCAACTGACTGTGTTATGGCTTTGTGGTTTGCAGTTATTCGTGTACGCGAACTAATGCAACGCTCTTCAAAGGTAGGACAGTTTGCTCAGAACCGTTGGGCAACTCAAGCACAAATTAACCAACGCCAATCCATTAACTTGGATGAAGCATTCTCAGACCAATGGTCATCCCAATACAGTTAAGGATAATAAAATGGCTAAGTACTCTAATCGTACTGATGTAAAAATTAAATCTAAACTTATTGGTGGTAACACTGGCAAGGCAATGAAAATTGCTAATGAATATCTTGTTCCTAAGACTCCTGTAGATGCCGCTACATACTTAATACCATACGGCAAAGTTGGCCGTGGGGTCGGAGGCATTGTAAAAAAGGGTGCCAAGTATGTTACTAAAGCATTTAGAAACATTGGATAAAGTTTTAAAAATAACAAACCACAACAGACAAGGATAACATAATGTCATCAGGCATGAGAAACAATGTATACACAAAACCTTCTGGTAAGAAGGTAACCGTGCCATCGCGTATTGTTAATAGCAAGGCAACTAAAGCCTCTGAAACAACTCTTGGTAAAGCACAAGATACTGGTAGAGCACGTGGCCCACTTCGTGGTGTTGCTCGTCGCTCACGTTCAGGCATGGCAGAGATGACTGATGCACAAATAAAAGCAAAGTATCCTTCACAGAGTAATGCTAAATCTACTGGCAACAAAGCCAGGGCTCGCACTGCAGGCAAGGTTATATATAGTGAATTAATTCCTGCAAAAACTGTTCCAATTAAAGTTCGTAATACTGGTGGTCTTAGACTTGGCGGCCCAATGGGCGGCGGCGGAGCATTTGGAAAAATTAAATAATTTTTAAATTAACCGTTAGGATACCAACATGGCAGCACCACTAGTAGGCATAGCCGCTACTGCGGCAGCAAGACTAGCAGCAAAGAAACTTGCACAAACAACAGCAAAGAAAGCCGTTGTAAAAAAATTATCTCCTGCTGTTGAAAAATCTATTGCCGAAGCACGCAAAGCGCTTGGGTCAACTAAACCAGACCCTAAAGCCCTAGCACGTAGACTGACTCAAGATAAAGCCCGTGAAGCGGCTCGCATTAGAAAGCAAGGACGTAACACACGATGACATTAAGTATGGAACAAGTAGTAGCACGCGTTGAAGCGTTGCGCTACCGTAACCACGAACGTGATGCGCGTAACCTTGACGTACTTGCTGTACGTAAAGGAAAGATTGCTCAGGTCTATCCTAACTTCTTTCCAGAAGGCGTTGATGCAAACGTAGTAGCAAACTTTATTGACATTGTTGCTCGTGACTTATCTGAAGTTATGGCTCCGCTTCCAGCGGTTAACTGCTCTGCAGCCAATCAAGTATCTGATAGAGCCCGTACCTTTGCTGACAAACGTACTCGTATTGCCTCTAACTATTTCCAACACTCAGACCTAGCAGTACAGATGTATTCAGGTGCTGACTGGTATATCACTTATGGTTTCGTCCCGTTCATTATTGAACTAGACGATGAAGCAAAACTGCCACGTATTCGCATAGAAAATCCTATTGGGGCTTACCCAGAATTTGACCGCTATGGACGTTGTGTGGCATTTGCTAAACGATACTCTATGACACTTGGTGAACTAGTATCTCAGTTCCCAGAGTACGATAGAGAACTTCTTGGTTCAGATGGATACAAGCAAGACCTTAATGCAGTAATTGAAATGGTTCGTTACTACGATAAAGACCAATCTATAATCTATGTCCCACGTAGAGAGAACTTAGTTCTTTCTCAGGCAGCCAATCCACTTGGTAAGATGATGGTTGTTGTTGCACGCAAGCCATCTATCGATGGCGAGATGCGTGGCCAGTTTGATGATGTACTTGGTATCCAGTTATTGCGTAACCGATTTGCATTACTTGCAATGGAAGCAGCAGAAAAGTCAGTACAAGCACCTATCGTACTTCCACAGGATGTACAAGAATTACAACTTGGTGGCGATGCGGTTATTCGCACAGCCAATCCAGCAGGTGTACGTCGTGTAGAACTTACTCTTCCACAAGGTGCATTTACTGAACAAACAATTCTTAATCAAGAACTACGCGTTGGTACTCGTTATCCAGAGGGACGAACTGGAAACATTGACGCCTCCGTTGTTACTGGTCAAGGTGTACAAGCCCTTATGGGTGCATTTGACACACAGGTTAAATCTGCACAAGCAATCTTTGCAGCAACGCTTAGAGACATTATTCAAATTTGTTTTTGTGTAGATGAAATGATTTACTCAGAAGAAAAAACAATTCGTGGAGTAGATTCAGGTTCACCATATGAAATTACATACAAGCCAACTAAAGACATCAAGGGTGACTACTCTGCTGATGTTCGTTATGGTATGCTTGCTGGTCTTAACCCAGCACAAGGTCTTATCTTTATGCTTCAAGCACTTGGAGGAAAACTCATCAGCCGAGATATGGCTATGAGAGAACTACCATTTACAGTTAACGTTACACAAGAATTAGAAAAAATTGAAATTGAGGATATGCGCTCAGCGCTACTTGGTTCACTTACGGCATATACACAGGCAATTCCACAAATGGCTACTCAAGGCCAGGATGCCTCAGATGTTGTACGTAAGATTGCTGCTGTCATTAAGGCACGCCAAAAGGGACAGGCACTAGAGGATGCAATTGAAGCAACCTTTGCCGTTCAGCAGCAAACGGTTCCTCCTGTTGGGGCACCACAAGCGGTTGAGCAAGTGTCCCCTGCTCCTGCTGGTGTTCCAACAGGAGGTCCACTCCCACCAGAAATGCAAACGCAAGCGACACCTGAAAGTTTACAAAGTTTATTATCATCACTAAGTGGCGCAGGCCGTGGTACGGCAAGCGTTAGAACAATTAATAGACGTTAAGTGAAACGGTAGGGGACAATGACAACACTAGCAGCAATTCAGGGTAACGGTTGGAGCGTAATTGGTTGCGACTCTCGCTCATCTGATGACTCTGGTAGACCAATGCAAATGGTTACACATAAAATTGTTGAAAACAATGGTGTGTTAATTGCAGGCTCTGGTGCAGGTAGAGGTTCAAACATATTACAGTTTGGTTGGAAAGCCCCAAAGCCTACAACAAATCAAAATCTTGATGTGTTTATGACGCAAACATTTATCCCTCAAATGCGTAAAGTTTTTATTGATGCAGGATACGACATGAAAGAAGATGGCGATGCTGCTTCGCAAGATTCAGAATTTATTATCAGCATTCGTGGAGTTCTTTATCCTGTCTTTGAAGATTATAGTTGGGAGCGCGATATTCGCGGTATCTACTATTCTGGTAGCGGTGGGGATGTTGCTCTTGGTGCTATGGAAGCACTGGGTATTGATGATGTACAAACGCCAGAAGATGCAGAAAGATTAATTAAGAAAGCAATTGAAATTGCAAGTGAGTGGGACATTTTTACACAAGGTCCAATCATTACTAAAATACAATATTCTAAGTAGGAGATACTATGACAACTGCACCTGATAACAGAGGCGGCGCCAATGGCGGCCCACAGTACAATCCTGCAAATGTTTCTGCAACAGGTGGCAATGGACAAAGTGGAACCCAGGCACCAAAATATATGCCTGGCCTTGCTTATGGCCAAGGTCAAGTTAACATGGCAAATCAAGGTCAAGCACCATTGATGGGTAGCCCAACTGCTGCTGTAACTGATGCTGCACCAATGTCTATGCCACCACTTATTGGCCTTAATGCTGCAACACAATTTCCAGACCAACCAGTTACAGATGGCGCTGATGGTCCTAGTGCTGGCTCAGACTCTTCTTCATTGCGTCTTCCAGCAATGGCTGCACCTATGGCAGAAAATGCAATTCAAGTTGTTCAGGCTTTGTATATGATGGACCCAACTAACCAGGATTTACGTTTTGTGTTAGAAGGATTACAGAATGATGAGCGTCTATGAGTCCTCTTCCAGGTGTTAAAAAAGACGCTAATGGATTGCCTATTTTAGTTGGTGTTGGTGAGCGTATCTCCACACAGCAACAGCAAGACTATACTGATACAACAAAAGGTTTATCCTTAATAACTGGCCCACAGGGTTATGAAGCACGAAAAATGTTCCAAGAAAATCCAGAGGCTTCTGCTGGAATGATTACAAGTCTTGCTAGGTCTGGAGCAATTGCGGGTAATCCACTTATAACTACTCTTGCGCAGATTGATAAACAAACTCAAGACAAGCGTAAAGTTGATTCTATCATTGCAAGCAATAAAGTATCAACAGAAAATTTTAACAATACACTTCCTGGACAATTATGGACTGGATTAAAAGGTTTATCAAGAACCGTTGGCCTTGGCTTTGAGACAATTATACAAACACTCAATGCACCATTTCGTGTGTTAGTTGACGACTTTCAAAAAGTTAAAGAAGAGGGCGGTCTTTTTAAACGTACCGAAACAACTACATTTGATAGAGTTGCAGAAGCAATTAAAAAGACACCTGGTCAGGTTACCTTATTTCAGGCTATCAAGCAACAAGTTCAAGAAGGCAAGATTGATTTAGGTGCTGGATTTTTGGTTTCTGAAGAAATTGGCGCTGGCTTTGCTGCGCGTAAAGAACAACTTAAATACAACAAACAGTCTTTTAAGCAAAATGGTGTAACTTATTATCGACCATATTCTATTTTTGACCCAGCAGCATACGTTATAAGCGCTGGTCATCCAGAGTCTGGCATTGCTAGAGTTGTTGTTGCTCTTGGCGAAATTGGTGCATCTGTTAAACTTGACCCATTTCTTGCTTACTCTAAACTTGCAAAAGCAACTGCTGATGCCAAAAAAGTATCTGAGGCTGCAACTGGAGTAGGCGCTGCTCGCGCTGCCAAAAAGGCTTCTATACTAGAGTCTCAATTAAAACTTATTGAAAAACGAACAAGTGATGCCCTTATTGCAATGGGCGGTGCAACTACAGAAAAATCTAAAGCAATAAAATTAGAGACCTATCTTAAAAACTTTAGGGCTTACGCAAAACTTGAAGATGAATTTAATAATTTAAAAATTGATTACAAGGCTATCTCTACATTTATTTCTGGCGAGCGCGGTGCCCACATAATTGATGCTATTGCCAATGAAGATAATTGGTTACAAATACAAAAATTATCTAAGGGAAACCTTACAGCAGACCAAGCGATTGCATTAGCAAAGGCAAAAAATAGAGAAGAAGTACTTCGCGTTCTTGCCAACTACATTGCAGACGGAAACATTATCCAGCGCTCTTTAGAGTCTGGCACTAAAACAGGTCGAGCATTAAAGGGCATAGTAGAAAGTGCTGGCAAGAGTGCAGCAGGTCGTGCCATTTCAGATTCATTTGAAACAGTTCTACCTACGGCTGACCGTATTCGTGCTGGGGCTTTCTTGCGTGGAGCGGCTGCTCGAGGCGTTCAACGTCTTCCTTTGCATAATAGAATTTTAAAAATCTCAGATGAACTGCACATGTTCGGACGCAAATATGGCGCCTTACTCCCACAAAGTGGCGGAACATTAATTCATTTATCAAACAAAGACGCTCTCCTTGCTGCTGTAAACAACGTTGGCCGTTTTATGAAACTTGATAAAATAACTTTAGATAATTTATTAACAGAAATTGCTGTTGCACCTGACGCTTCTACTAGTGGAACAGCAGCAACATCAAAATTATTTAACGCAATCTTTGATAAGTACAAAGGGCAGTTTACTGGTGAGCAACTTGTAGCCTGGAAAGAGGCAACAAGAGTCTTTGAAACAGAAAGACTTAACATGTCTAAGTACTGGGCCCAGCAACATGCAACTGGCGCAGACCTTACCTTTTCTGTCATTGGCGGAGAAAAAATTAATCTCCACAGTGCGCACTTAGACTCAGAGTTACTGAACTCTTTTGTTTTCATACCTGACCCTAAGGCAATGCAGGACTTTATTAAGACATCACAAAAATGGGCTGGACTATCTGTTGGCAAAAATGCTGTAGCAATTGCAGATTTTACAAGCGACCTAAATAGTTTGTGGAAAAAAAGCGTCTTAGTTCGCCCAGCATATATTGTTAGAAACATTATAGAAGAACAAATACGTGTATTTGGTACAGGTCACTCATCTTTTCTAAATCACCCCCTTGCTGCGATGGCAATGTGGCTAGGTCGCCCAGAGGGTCCTACTTGGCGCAAAATTCTTAATCAATTTGACGCCGTTAAAAATGATGTCTATGGCAATACATTTAAAATGGCTTCTTCTAAAGAAGAATTTGCTTCAGCAGAAATTGCTGGTGATTTAAGCAACGATTATGTAGCCTTTATGTCTGACACCATTTCTGGCATGGGTGGCGATGGCGAGATGAGCAAGGTTCTTAAAACCATTGGTTACTCAGCAGAGGTTTTTGGACATCCAAACTGGTGGCAAGGTTTTGCAAACCAGGTTCGTATCCTACATAACTCTGAATTTGTTCGTGCAGTAATCAAAACTAAACCAGGCAATGAACTTGCTACCGTTAAATACTTCCTTACAGGCAAGGGTGCTCCAACTCTAGAACGTTTCTTAGTTAACAAGGCAGAAGAAACAAAGAAGTTCTTGAATACAGAAGAAGGTTTGTTACAATTCTTGTTTAAAGGCAAGAATGAAAAGGGCGATGAAGTATCAGTCTTAGCCCGAATTGAAGAACTTGCAGGTCGTGGCGTTGGCGCCCCCTTGCTTAAAGAATTACTACTAAAGGGTACAGTTGTTGTTGGAAAAACTACAGTTATCATACCTACTGGTAAAACAATTGCTGCTAGAACCCTTGAGATTGACAAAAAGACTAAGTTGCTTGGTAAAAAAGTAACTAAGCGTGTCAATGCCCGTGCTGACCTACATAAAGAATTTTCAAACACCCTGAAGTCAACCTTTTCTGATACTGGTAACTGGGATGGTATCTTGATGACAGTGCCTAGGCCAGTAATTGGTCGTAAGGGTATTGGCACGGGTGGATATATAGATGAGAAGGTTGCAGCATTTTTTGATATTGCTGTAAGATTTGAAAAAACTTCTACTATGGGACCAGAGTGGCGTCAATCATATTGGGATGCAATTCAAACTATGTCTTCTTCTTTGAACAGGAAGGCAATAGATGAGTTATTGGCTGCTGCTCCAAAGAGTCTAGGACCCCTAAGAAATCCTGTTACAGGCCGAGCAATTGGCAAGGAACACAAGGCCTGGGAATCTCTAAGATATGCATCAGGTGATGGTGTTCTTAATCTTGACGAGGTCCACGAGTATGCTGTTAAATATGCAAACAAATCGGTAACTGACCTGTTCTATAATGCCAGCAAAAGAAATCTTTTATGGCATCAGTTGCGTTTAATTGCACCTTTTGGCCAGGCATGGGAAGATACTGCTAAGGCATGGGGTAGGATTGCCCTTAATAATCCAAGTGAATTATACAAGGTTGGTAAAGTTGGAGACTGGCTCAGTGGTCCAGATTCATCAGCCCTATATGAACTAACCGATGCAAGAGATTACTATGACCCTAATCAAGGATTTTTCTTTGCAGACCCGCAATCAGGCGAGCGTCAGTTCTTTGTACCTTTTGCTACTACAACTTTAAATGTACTTCAAACTATTATTCCTGGTTCTTCACCATCTAGAACTAGCGGACCCTTTGCCTTTACGGCAAAACCACAGTCATTTAACTTTGCACTTGGTGCTGGAACCTTTTTGCCAGGATTTGGTATGGGTATTCTTTGGTCAGTTGCAGCATTAGATGCAATAAACAAGAACCCTTTAAAGATTCTTCCAGCAGAATGGGAAGAACAAGTATTTAAAGTGGCTTTCCCTTATGGAATACCAGATGTACGCAATGCTGGATTGCTAGATGTACCAGTTCTTTCCTCAAGTTGGGTAAGAACAATATCTGCAGTCTTTGGTGTAGAGTCATCTTTTGCTGCAGCATTTGCTCCAGTTATGGGATATCTCGCATCTAGTGGAGACTATAATATATTAGACCCAGATGACCAGAGCCGCCTTACAAGAGATAGCCATAACCTTGCACAATACTTTGTTATGTGGCGTGGTCTATTTGGCGCATTGACACCGATTCCTTTTGCAATGTCCCCTAAGGCTCTAGCAAAAAATGAGAACAGTGATACAGTATTAGCAACCACACTATGGACAAATTTTAAAAACATAGAAGCAGCAGCAGGTGGAGACAAGGCAAAGGCATATGCTGATTTCCTTGATACCTACGGTCCAGAACAAGTCTTTGCTTTAATCAAGTCTACGACTGGTTATGAACCAACAAACTTGCCAACGTATAATATGATTAAAGAAGACCCTTCGGTCATAGATAAGTATCCAGATGTTTATGGATATTTCTATCCTAATGGAGAATTATCTGCAGTACTATATCGCTACCAAAAGGAGCGAGGCGCAGTAGGTAACAGAAAGACCGCTAGAGAAGTATTGGATGAAGCGGTTAACATTCTTTATACAGCATCAAAGGATAGGTTGATGACTCGCTCTATCGGCGAGGGTTGGTCAGCCTCAGAATACTCAGATGCGTTGAGTTCTTTGACAGATTCCTACACCAAGTATGGCAGAAAAGCACCTGAATACGATACTGCGTGGAAAGAACGTGCTATTGCGCAAATTGAACTAGCAGCAGAAGATACTAACCTAGCAGATTCTGGTGCGTTAATTGCAGCAAAGGCATACATTCTAATGCGTCAAGATGCCATTACTGCCAGTGGAATGAAAACGTTAGACAACAAAGCCTCTGCACCCCAGCGTGCATGGCTTGCACAAGAAGCACTAAGATTGTTAAACAAATACCCTGACTTCCAAAAGATTTTTTATGGAGTCTTTAAGAAAGAATTAGAGGACTAAGCCATGGTACAAACAGGACAAGGTGCAGGAGCAGCAAAGGCTGGCGCTGGTACAGGTAAAATCCCACCAGCACCAAAGCCTAAAGGCAAAACAGCGGCAGAGATAGCAGCGGCTGAAAAGGCAGCGGCAGAGAAGGTTCCACAAGGTGGTGCTTCAACCGAGAAAAAAAGCATTAGTGGTATTCCACTTGGGACTAAGGTTGTAACAGGCAAGGTTGCAAATCAATACGTAGGCTCTTCATTGCAAATTGGTGCTCCAGTATTTGGAACAGTTCAATACACAGTGGAGTCACCATATATAGTTCCAGGAACATTAAGCAATTCACAGAAGGCTGACCTTCTTTATCAACTAGGTTTGATACCTAACCTATATGCAAAGGGCGATGCCCCTACAGCAGAATTTATTCAGCGTCAGGGTCTCAGTGTTACCTTTAGACCACAGGATACTGCGGCACTTGGAAAAATGATGGCCATCGCTGACCAGCAAGGCTTTACATATAATGATACACTCTTAAGGTTTATTGAAAATCCAGCACTTTCAAAACAGTATTTTGGTAAGGTGACGACATCCGCTAAGGCAGTTCCAACAACTAATCCAGATGCTCTTATTGCTGAAATGAATTCTAAATATTTGGATTTGTTTAATGCTCCAGAAGATAAGAAGGCCGCTAGTGCCTATGCCGCAGAAGTAAACAAGGCGGAGAAAGAAGCAGGGCTCAAGGGGTATCAATTCACTGCACAAGAAAAAGAAAATATCTTTGCTAAGTATGTCCAACGCGCAGCAGAAGCCCGCTATGCTAAGGTTAAATTAACTCCAGATACTGCAGATGATATCCTATTAGAAGAGGGTGCTCTTGGTAACGTTATACGTCAGTTGCGCGATGCGCATGCAGACAATGGATTACCAGTCTCCGACAGGGCTATCTATACCACGGCTCTTAAGGGAATACGTAGTGAGCAAGCATTGAGAAGTGCGTTAGATAATATTTCTATTCAAGCATCTACACAGTTCCCAGCATTTAAAGAAGAAATCCTAAAGGGCGTTTCTGTTAAAACACTCTTGAGTCCATATGTCTCATCATATGAAAAACTATATGGCACAGCACCTAAGATAACAGATTTCTATTCTGTTGCTGCTGGTAAGACAGCAATTCCCGTATCTGAATGGGAAAAGAGTCAGTGGTTGAATCCTAAGTTAAAGGAAACAAAATTCTATCGTGATACAGTAAATAATGATTTGCGTGCAATGGCTGAGGCGTTTGGAGTTAATGTATAATGGCAAAGTTAGATAGAGACAATGCATTCTATAACTACCAAGCACCACCTGCAGCACCTGTATTTGACGAGCAAAGAAAGATACAAGAAGCACGTGCTGCACAATTGGCATCATCGCCCGAATCATTGGCTGCTGCTGCAGCATCAAGGGCTAGTTGGGCAGCCGATGCTGACCCATATACAACTGCTCTTGTAGGTAATACTGGTAAGACTCAGGCACAACTAGATGCTGCTGAGGGTGCTACCAATACGGCAAAAATGATTAATGATTTGTATGGCCCTATTGGCATTACATCTACTGTAGACCCAAAGACTGGTAAGGTTATTACAAAGTCACCTGATGGAAAAATACTAGGTGACCCTAATCAAACACCTATTGGTGGTCCAAATCCAATAGTTCCAGTAGTGCCAAAAAAAGTAGATGAAATTAAAGAGAACCCCGCTTATGCGGCACTACTGGCTGCAATGTCTGCTTATGGCATAGAAGGACTTGCTGCAACTCTATTAAAGATACGCACAGATTATCCAGACATTACCTCCGAAGACCTCTTAAGTCTTTTACGTTTTGATACCAGATATAATGCTGGTTACTTAAAACGTTTTGCTGGCAATGCTAAACTTGCGGCTGCAGGCAAACCAACCCTTGATGAAAAAACATATTTTGCAAACGAAGCAGCCTATGCTAAAATCTTTAAAGCATATGGAGTAGATAGATTTGCCAACAGAGACCAGTACGCTACACTTATTGGAAATGAATTGGCACCAACAGAGGTAAGCAGTCGTGTTGGAATGGCATACGACAGAGTTTTAAATGCAGATTCCAACGTATCTCTAGCCCTTAGAAAGTATGCTAGCAGTCTTACAACTGGAGATTTGGTAGCAGCAATGCTTGACCCAGTCAATCAATTGCCAGAACTAGAGCGCAAGATTACTTCTGCTGAAATTGGTGGGCAGGCATTGAACCAGGGACTTCAGTTAAGTGACCAAAGTCGTATAACAGAACTAGTTAATGCCAAGGTTGACCGTGAGGCAGCAATGGTTGGATACAAAAACATAGCAACCGTTCTTCCAGAAGCAACAAAGTTTGGAAACATTTACAGTGAAACTGGTGTAAAGTATGACCAATCAACTGGAGAAGAAGAATACTTATTAAATAATGTAGCAGCCGAAAAGAAAAGATTACTTCTCAAGGGTAAAGAACTTGCTAGTTTTGAAGGCAGTGCAGGTAATGCACCAGGTGCTTACAGCACTGGTTACCTAAAAAGGTCTTCAGCAGCAGGCTTAATATAAAATAGAATCCTATGTGACCGACCAGCCCACATAGCGTATAAGACTGGTAGCAAGAGCCAGGCTAGTTCCCCGACTAGAATCTGAGGCTTGCGACTACAACGAATAGAAGGGTGGGTTGCTATGAGCAACAACTACTGGGATGAAGACGAAGACGACCTAGATACCGACAACGAAGTGCAGATGGATGGAAGTGACTTACTTAAAAAGTTACGGAAAGCCAAGCGCAACGATGAGAAGCGTATCAAGGAACTCACTGAGCAACTTGAGGGATTATCCAAGGCGCAGCGTGAGCGTGTAGTCAAAGAGGTCCTAGAACAGAAGGGTGTCAATCCAAAGGCACAACGATTAATCCTAAAAGACTTGGATGATATTAGCGAAGAGTCAGTCAATAACTGGCTTGAAGATAATGGAGACTTGTTTGGATTAACTAAGCCAGAGGTAAACGAAGAACAAGAACTAAATCGAGCAGCCTTACGGCAGCAAGATGTGGTTACTCAACTTGGTTCGACCCCTGACCGAGCAGAAGATTTATTGAGTCGAATTAATAATGCGGCATCCGCAGAAGAACTCAATTCAATTATTTTCTCTCAACAATAATTTACATAGTAATTTCACAACTCACCTAGGAGGTGAACAACAATGGCTAATGCATATACATCCTCTACTGGCAATCTCGCTGGTACCGCTGGTGGTGCAGGTCTCGTCCAAAAGGCGTATGACCGTCTACTAGACTTTGCGTTGCGTTCAGAACCCCTAATTCGTTCAGTCGCTGACAAGCGTCCAACTAAATTAGCAAACCC
>Ga0209500_10001488_pt1 | contig 17530 bp, 11 predicted proteins | sample S_140212_EF_Meta_FD_187323 | JGI IMG/M metagenome (GOLD analysis project Ga0209500, IMG submission 187323) | Freshwater microbial communities from Lake Simoncouche, Canada to study carbon cycling - S_140212_EF_MetaG (SPAdes) (version 2) | ecosystem: Environmental > Aquatic > Freshwater > Lake ... | reverse complement strand
TTTGCTACAAGATTTTTCCTCTTCTAAATTGACTCTTAAAGCATCTTTAGAATAGATTCGGATCATAATTAACCGATGAATAAATATAAAAACAAAATAGTTGAAAATTACGATAAGTATTACTATATTGTTAATATTTTATGAACAAAAAGATTACAGAGCACAATGAATTAATCGCTACAAGAGTACCACCTGGTGACAGATGGAAACTTGTCAATGATAGTCGTAAAGTTATACATAATAGTTTAACAGAAGCAATAGAATCCTATTTCATGGAAACCAAACAAAAAGCTGAATATAGATTAGCTCCTATGGATAGTAAACTATATGTAATCAAAACTGTAGAAGAAGAAATTATTCCAGAGCCACCAAAAGGATTCAATATCTACGGCGATCCAATATGAAAATAAACAATCTTGATAACTACACTTATGACTTTTATGAAGATACTTGTAAGTTATTAAAGAATAGCGGATTCAATCCAAAAAGAATATTAGACATAGGTGCAAATGCTTGTGAAACTGCCGATATAATGCGGCAGTTTTGGCCTGCATCTGATTTGCTTCTGATAGAAGGCAATCGTGATTGTGAATCATTATTTAAAGACAAGAATTACAAATATCAGATAAAATTGTTGGGTAAAGAAAACGGTTCAACAACATTTTATAAAACCAAATGGCATCCACAATGTAGCGGTAACAGTATCTATAAAGAAAATAGTAACGCTTACAATGATAACATGGTCATAACAGAAACTCTACCAATCTATAAACTAGATGATGTAGTAGATGGTAAATATGACCTAATCAAGATAGATACACAAGGTAGTGAACTAGATATAATTCTAGGCGGTATGTACACATTCAGTAACGCTAAAGTTGTAATCTGTGAAGTTGCATTGGTTGATCACAATATTGGTGGATGCAAAAAAACGGATATAATGAATGTTCTAACTAAAGAACTTAAATTCGATTATATCCGTGTTATTGAACGTGTTTTAAACTCTGATTGTCAAACTATTGACTATGAGAATTTATTGTTTATTAGACCTTAAGACAATACTTTAAAGTCATCATCTATATCCGCTGGCTTTTTGAAGAAATCATCAAGATTTCCAGGTACTACATTGGTATTATTAGTGTTAGCAACTCCTCTAGCTTTGAATCCATTGATCCAATTTTGGACATTACCAAAGAATGTTTTGGTACCTGTATGAGGACAAGTAATATTGGTATCCAAATATACTTTGTTACCCATAGATCTCCACTTCTTACACAAATAGATATCTTCACTGATTAGATCATTGTCTTCACAAACCACTTCAAATATCATTCGTGTATCTCCTTTTTCACTCTTGTATGGTTTAGAAGCATTCCATATCTCCACAATAGCTTTACGAGACAACTTCATAAAACCACAACCAAGACCTGCTACTTCCATCAATCCATCTTTATCCATATCCAATTTCAATGATGGATCTTTTTCATCAAGAGCTTTAACAACATATAATTCTTCGTTATCATTCTTTTTACGATAACTACCACCAATTAAATCTTGTTTGCTCTTGACCAGTTTAAAGAAGTCTTGTGAATTCCATCCTACATCCGCATCAATAAACAACAAAACATCTATTTGAGCATCATATGCGGCTTTGAATATGTCATTACGTGCTCTTTGAATTAAGCTGTCGTAACACATAAAAAGTGGATACACTTCAAGATTGTGTTGTCCAGCTTGCGCAAGTGTATTTAACAATGAATCTACGTAGTAGATATCCAATTTGCCATCATAAGACGGCGTGCCAATTAATACTTTCAGTTTTTTATTATTTTTCATAACTTTTTATATAGTAAATCCCAAGAGCATTATGTGCTCTTGGGATATTATACTTTAATCAAAACACTTAATCAATTTATTTTATGGATTATATGGAGGATACTGTTGAATTACTTGAGCTTGTACCGCATCAGCCAATTGTTGATCTGTCCAATCTCCGATTGTGTCATATGATGCACCAGACCATACATAGTACCAATTGTTTGAACCGCGCGGTCCAACTTGTACCAATGCATTTACTGTTTTTGCATCTGGATTGTCAATAGCTTGCAAGATCTTGAATGAACTTGCTGTTACTGGTCCTTGAAGCAATAGGCTTGCGGTTAGTGGTACATCTGGATATCCGCCTGATGTACTAGTGTTTTGATTATTTAGTCCGAACATATGTTTTATTTACTAGGTTGTTGTTGATCTTGTTGTGCTTGTTGAAACGCTTGAATTCTTTTATCGATTTCTTGGTTCAACACTTGCAAATTCGATTGTGCTTGTTGAATTCGTGTCAAGTTATCATAAGCAAGACTCTTCAATTCAACCACAGTTAAATTTGCCATTGGGTTTTGATTTTGTTGTTGATTTTCCATAACTTTATTTTTGTTCAGGTAATTGTGTTACAGGAGCAGCATCAACAATACCTTGTTGTTGACGATTAAAAAGTTCTTGATTAATAACACGCAAATTGTTCTGGGAAATGTTCAATTTGACCACTTCATCATATGCAATAGCTTTTAGTTGAACGATGTTTAAATCGGCCAATGTAACCTGTTTTTGTTCTTCTTGATTTTGTTGTTCCATATAATAGTTTTTACCTACCAATAACTATACATAAATAGTATATAAAATTAATTATATCGTTTTTTATAATAAAGATTAATATACTTAATTAAACAATTCTAACCATTTATTAATCACAATATTGGGTCTGTAGTTTTTTGCATCAATATCACATTTTCGTCCATAAGACACATCACTAAAAAATTGTTTGATGTCTGTAGTTACAGTATTGCTATTAAGAACTTCATTTAAAGCACCATAACCATTCAAACAATAAATGTATGGTGTAGTTTTGAGTATTTCAGCCAATACAGCACTTATGCAAAATGTTTCGGTCATTACATTAGCATAAAACATACCTTCACATTTAGCCATTAATTCAACCACTTGTTTAAATGTTAGTGTACCTAAATAATCTACATCCATACTGTTATCACTTATGTCAGTGGATGGATTATCATAGCCTGGTAAACACACATTTAAACGCTTGTCATTCAATTTCTTTGTATGCTTTAAATACTTCCAATACTCTAGGGTATATCCATAACCCTTCATGAGACTACTAGCGTATATGAAGTCTTTTTTAATGGTTGGAACTTTATAATCATAAACCCAATCGGGTATAATGAAGTTAATAGTATGTTTGTTCCAGTTGGATGGATATTGTTTGTTGCTATAATCACTCAGTGTAATTAACTTACACTTATTGTTTTCATGATATTCATAATAAGCCAAATTATGAGGACTATTATTGTCTGTAATCCATTGATAACAGTGTTTGTGTGCTATCTTTGGTATTTGACTATTACGATGAAGTATTAAGTGATTACATTTGAATTTATACTTGAATATGGATGTATTGGGTAGATACAATACATTGTTATATTGTTTTTCAACTTTGGTATTATTTAAACAAACTACTTTTTTACCCAATTTAGCAAATTCTTCAAGCAATAATATAGCTTGAAATTCACTACCACCCATGCCACTTGTAATAGCAGTTTCGCCAGTATAGGGCGAACCTATTGTATCAAATAGTATGATATCCGCATAAAGTTCATTCATAAAACTTTAAAATCGTCATCTATAGATGGTTGTTTAAAATATTTGCTTAGATCGTCTTGTTTGGTTTTTCCAAACTTTACTTGCCACTCTTCTAACCATCGTTTAACACTACCCACATATTCTTTATTACCCACATGAATCAAATCAATGTTGGTGTCTACATATACTTTACCACCGAGACTTTGCCACTTAAATCCAAGAAGAATATCTTCTGATACAAAATGTCCTTGTTCATTTACTATACAATCACAAATCATCTTGGTTACTGTCTTACCATCTGTATAAACTTTAGATTCATTTTCAAATAACTTACCAAAACAATTTCTGGTCATTTTTAAAAACCCACAACCTAAACCATTTACTTCAAGCAAACCATTGTCATCAGGCACAATCTCAAATGTGTCTTCAGTATCTCCTTTTACTTTGAAAGTATACAATTCTTCATTGTCATGTTTCTTTCTATACCCACCGCCAATCATGTCTTTGTCACTCAATACCAATTTGAGAAAATCTTTGGGTTTCCAACCCATATCACTATCAACAAAGAACAATGTATCAAAATCATTCTCATATGCTATTCTAAAATAGTTGTTGCGCACTCTTTGTACCAAACTATCATAACAAAGGTACAATGGTACTACTTCAATATTGTTTTGCGCACATAATAGTATGGTATTGGTTATACTTTCCAAAAAGCGAACATCATATCTACCATCATAACCTGGTGCGGCTACTAATACTCTAATTGGTTTGTTCATACTGGATAATTAAATGCTTTGTAGTACCAAGCGTACTTTGTTGTAATATAATCACAATTGTGTTTACCCAATACTTTTAGATAATCTTCTTGTACTGGTTCGATCTTACCTCTTATTGAATGATCTCCAAATGGACGATAGAAAATATCATTTTCAAATGTAAACTGAGTGACGTTGTTAAAATCGTGTTGGTAATATGGAATTTCCAAATAGTTGTAAATCTTTTTGATTTCTCTTTCAGGATTAGCAGTAAAGTCTTCAAACTTGATAAACAAACATTTTTGAGCAATTCGGCGCATTACCACATCATAAATTACATCAATTGGAGCACATAGTGGGGGGGCTACGTTTAAAAACATATCGATGCGTTTATCGACTGTGGTGCCTTTCATTTCATTCCAATTTTGGATACTATTTTCAATGTGTTGATTGTCTCTAAACTTCTTTTCTAAGCTAGAAACAATAGCACGTAGATCTCTAATCATTACTATGACTTTTGGATTTGGATAAAAATGATTTACAAAGTCATATGTAACACTCCATCCTCTACACTTATCAATAACATATTTTCTTTCAGTGATGTTATTGAAGAACCCAAACAATCCCTCTCTGTAAAAACCTTTGCACGCAGCTTCCATTATCTTTTGGTCTTGTGCTTTGAATTCGATACCGTTATTGAACAATCCTTTTAAATTCAATAATACATCACAAAGACCACTGGTTGGAGTTGCGTAAATGTCTGGATTTTGAGCCATTACATTTTGTAATAGCGTGCTGCCAGCTCTAGGCATACTGCTTTGAAAGAATATTTTTTCTACCATATGATTTTATCTTACCATATACATAGACAAATTATCAATAACTATTTTTATTATAATTTAGTCGCTGTTTATTCTTTCCAGACTTATTTTACATTTTTCAAATGCTACCCATTTACCCTCAAACAATCGTTCTCGTTTGATTTCTTTAGCAAATAATATAGCCACTTCGGATTCTTTATGTATTGCGCCAATTAACACTATAGTAGGTACATTATCAATGAGTCTAACCGTCCACCGTCTTTCCATTTTAGCAGAACCTTCGCCAATTGTACCATTATCTTTTAATTCTAAAATTCTAGTTTCTGTCTTGTCATCTATGTATCTAGTATATTTGTATATACCCACGTAATTGTTTGCAAATTTCTTTTCTTTACCAGTCATTTCATTCCAAGAATAAATAACCCCGCTCCAATATTTGTCTCTTATAGATTTAGCCTCTACAATTAAATGATGATTAAATTGAGTGACTGGACCTTTGCCTTCAAACATCAATTCTTTTCCTTGACAAGCGTGTTGAAATATCAATTGACTATCAAGATCGTGTTGCAACAAACATGGCCATTTCCAGCCTGGTAGGTTTGGTGATATAGAATACTTTTGATCACACTTGTGCCATGCTAAATGAAATGTACTTTTATCACCATAAACAAATTTATAAAACCAATCTGAATGTTCGTTCATCCACATTGTTATGTTCAACGGTTTGTAACACTTTTCTTTGTTTATAAGATATTGACCCGTTTCAAAATCAACGTAGTCTCTATACTCCATTCCACAATTTTCCCAACAAATGGGCTTCAACCACTCAGTTCTATCTGCCCCAGGTGGTATATCTGGCCAAAATATTGCGCCTGTTTCTCTATATCGTGGATCATCAAACAAATAGGTTGGGTCTTTATATGGAATATTATCAGCATCCAGATACAATACTTCTTTGAAGTCACTATGAAGTGTACTAAATACTTTTAATTCCCATCCTTGCATCAAACGAGGAGACAGGTTATTTTTCTCACAAAATTCTCTAGCATTTACATAACGAATACCAAACGCATCACATAGTGATTTCATGTTGTTATCCATTTCATAATCATCCAGATACCAAAATTCAACGGGTAGTTTACATCCTAAACTTCTTAGTGTATGAAAACAAGCAAATCCACATCCAAAATATTTGGCACCACCTGCGCCTATTACTATACCACGTTCTTTACTATATTGTGGTGGTTTATATTCTTTTTTAACTAAATTATTTAGTATATGAACGTGTGCTAATTGTACTTCTTTTAATCCGTCCCAACCTTTTGGAAAGCCAGTGGTAACATTAGAATTTAAAATATCAATCCATTTTTTTGTATTATAAATCAAGTCTTTTACCTCTTGATCAAAATAGTCCAATATGGATGGATTATTGATAGATATTTCCATCAAATCCAATATAACTTTTGTACTGTTCATATAACAATATTTATATAAATTTTAATTATCTAATATTATTTTATTTTTTTAACAGTTCTATCTCAGATTCTAATTGTTTAACTTTAATATTCAATTCTTGTACCGCTTTAATTAATGGTATCAATAGATTACCTGGTGTAGCCTCCAATTTTTCAGGATTACTCTCATATACCAAATGCAAATATTCAGTGCCAGTTTCTTCTTGTAATGCTTTAAGTTCTTGTGCAATAAATCCAACTTGAATATTTGTATCTTTTTTACTGCCATCACGATTTCCATCATTGTACCATTCACGTCGATCCCACTTAAATGTTACGGGTCTTAATTTTTCAATAAATGTAGATCCGATTTGAACATCGTTTATATCCGTCTTATCTCTGAAATCTGATAATGCTGTTATTGAAGTTGTTTGACAACGTAATGTAGCTACTGAAGCATTACCCAACGTAATTTCATTGGTAGCTGTAGCTGAAGAAGCAGCTGCATTAAAACCTATTATGGTTAGATTGGTACCAGTTGTTACAGCAGAACCGGCATTATATCCAATAGCAGTATTATTAATACCACTTGTATTTCCAAACAATGCTAAAGAACCCATCGCAACATTAAAATTACCAGTAGTATTGTTTCTAAGTGTTTGATGTCCAAATGCAGCACTACCAGATCCAAATGTATTGCTTGCTAATGCTCGATAACCAAATGCATTATTGTTGCTACCTGTAGTATTATTTGTTAATGCTCTATAACCAAACGCATTATTATTAATACCAGTTGTATTTGATTTTAATGTTTCATTACCAAACACATTATTATTAATACCAGTTGTATTATTTCTTAAAGCATCATAACCAAATGCATTATTATAATAACCAGTTGTATTGCTTGCTAATGCTTGATGACCAAATGCTGAATTTCTAGCACCAGTAGTATTATTTGCTAATGCTCTATAACCGAATGCACTGTTATTATTACCAGATGTATTGAGTTGCAATGCATAATTACCAAATGCGTTATTATTACTGCCGGTTGTATTATTTAACAAAGCATTTCTACCAAATGCGTTATTTTTATTACCAGTTGTATTGCTTGCTAATGCTCGATAACCAAATGCACTATTATTAGCACCAGTTGTATTAGATACTAATGCTTGATGACCAAACGCGCTATTTCTAATACCAGTGGTATTATTTTGTAAAGCTCTATAACCAAATGCGTTATTATTGTTTGTGGTATTATTTTGTAAAGCTCTATAACCAAATGCGTTATTATTATTACCAGTCGTATTAAGTTGACCGGCGGTCAAACCTACAGCTACATTATAATTACCAAATGTATTAAATAATAATGCTTGGAATCCAACCGCTGTATTATTGTTACCAGTTGTATTAGCGGATAATGCTTGATAACCAAATGCACTATTATTGTTACCAGTTGTATTATTTTGTAGCGATAGATTTCCCATTGCAACGTTTCTAATACCACCTGTATTGCTTGTTAATGCTAAATAACCAAATGCACTATTATTGTTACCAGTTATATTATTTTTTAATGCTCTATGACCAAATGCGCTATTTTGATAACCAATTGTATTATACTGTAGAGCTTGAAAACCAAATGCATTATTATCGCCACCAGTTGTATTAGCTGTTAATGCTTCATAACCAAATGCGTTATTTCTTCTACCAGATGTATTATTTTGTAATGCTTCATAACCAAATGCATTGTTGCTATAACCAGAAGTATTATTTATTAATGCTTTATTACCAAATGCGTTGTTGCTATAACCAGTTGTATTGTTTGCTAATGCATAACTACCAAATGCATTGTTATAATTACCAGTTGTATTATTTTGTAATGCTTTATTACCAAATGCGTTGTTTCTAATGCCAATTAAATTGAGTTTCAATGCTTCATAACCAAATGCGTTATTATTATTACCAGTTGAATTATTAACTAATGCAAAATGACCAAATGCATTATTTTTAATACCGGTTAAATTATATGTTAATGCTTTATAACCAAATGCATTGTTAAAATTACCAGTTGTGTTATTCTTTAGTGATTGATGACCAAATGCATTATTATATCGACCAGTGGTATTACTTGCTAATGCAGAATAACCAAACGCATTGTTAAAAGTACCAGTTGTATTGTTTGCTAATGCAAAACTACCAAATGCGTTATTATTATAACCAAATGTATTGCTTGCTAATGCAAAATAACCAAAAGCATTGTTTCTAGTACCGGTTGAATTATTTTTTAATGAACTATAACCAAATGCACTGTTGCTATAACCAAATGTATTAAATCTTAATGCATAATTACCAAATGCGCTATTATTATTACCAGTTGTGTTAGAGAATAATGCTCTGTGACCAAAAGCATTGTTTCTAAGACCAGTTGTATTTGCTGTTAATGATCCATAACCAAATGCATTGTTTTGAGAACCAGTACTGTTATATCTTAATGCATTATTACCAAATGCACTATTATTAACACCAGTTGTGTTAGCGAATAATGCTCTGTAACCAAATGCACTATTATTATAACCAAATGTATTAGCGAATAATGCTTTATATCCAAATGCATTGTTATAATAACCAGTTGTATTAAATGCCAATGCGTATACACCAAATGCATTATTTCTAGTACCAGTTGTGTTACGTCTTAATGCTTCATAACCAAAAGCATTGTTATAATCACCAAATGTATTATTTGTTAATGCTAAACTACCAAATGCACTATTTTTCTTACCAGTTCTATTACCACTTAACGCAAATCTTCCAAATGCACTATTATTATTACCAGTTGTATTATCTGTTAATGCATAATGACCAAACGCACTATTATTATTACCAGATGTATTAGCTAATAATGCTTTATAACCAAATGCATTGTTATTATTACCAGTATTATTATTTTGTAATGCAAAACTACCAAATGCATTGTTAAGATAACCAGATGTATTAGCTAATAATGCTTCATGACCAAATGCATTGTTATAATAACCAGATCTATTAGCTAATAAAGCATATGTACCAAAAGCATTGTTATAATAACCAGATGTATTATATCTTAATGCCGCACGTCCAAATGCATTGTTAAAATTACCAGTTGTATTATTTCTTAATGCTGCATAACCAAATGCACTATTATTATTACCAATAGTATTATTTTTTAATGCTGCATAACCAAATGCATTGTTAAAATTACCACCTGTATTACTTGATAATGCGTCTTTGCCAAATGCATTGTTATAATTACCAAATGTATTATTTAGTAATGCTTTATTACCAAATGCATTGTTATAATTACCACCTGTATTATTTCTTAAAGAATATGAACCAAATGCACTGTTCTCGGTACCAGTTGTATTATTTGCTAATGCTAAATGACCAAATGCATTATTATATTTACCAAACGTATTAGATGATAATGCGTAACTACCAAATGCATTATTTCTAGTACCAGTTGTGTTATATTGTAAAGATCTATAACCGAATGCGTTATTAAATAGACCTGTTGAATTACTAGATAAAGCCTCACATCCAAAAACAGTACTGTATGGCGATGAATTGTTTGTAAATCCACATAAACTACCACCACCTGCTGTTTTGTATACGATGCCCAAATTATCTACACCCAACACATATTCAGTAGAACCAGTAATAGTCAAACCCGTTAATCTCAACGGATTAACACTCGCACTTACATGCAATGTATGTGTTGGATTATCAATGCCAATACCAAATTTAGCGCCTATCGTAGTATTTGAACCAGTAGCATAACTACCAGACGGATGTATAGCAAACAAGAAATTACCAATGTTAATTTGACCAGATCCACTAAAACATCCCGTAGGATTGTGTGCCAATACATCACTGCCAATCATTATGTTGTTACTACCAGCTGTAATGTTACTACCCGCATTATAACCCAAAGCAGTGTTGTTTTTACCAGTATCGTATGTATAATTAACTATTTCAGGAGAACCAGGTTGAGGAGCCGAAACAATTTGGTTAGCTACCCACGTTGTATTAAGTTCAGCTACAGATGTACTATTTGCACTAGTGTTATCGTATGATGTGCCACTAGTTAATGACGGTACTAACAAAACAGTTCCAGACACATCAGTTACAGCCGGAGTTGGAGTAAAATTACTTGTATACAATCCAGTGCCATTTACATATCTTATAGCAGTAATTTTAAATACTGCTCCCTGATTGCCTCCCTGAGTAAAATCACCAAATAACATGGAGTTTAGAGCCCAATTGTGTGTGCCTGATCCATTAAATACTTCAACACCATCAAAGAAAACTCTATCAGTGCCTGAATTGCTTGATATAGCAATATGCGTCCACTTATCGAAATATGATGTATAAGAGATATTTTGCCCAGGACCACCGGTACTAGATCCCAGATAAAATTTCAAGCCGGTCGAATTTGCGCGAGTAATAGCTAATAATTGATTTGGGTAATTCGCAGTATCAAAAATTACCATTATAATACCGCCATTGCCGGCCGCTAGAACATTTAAATAACATTCAAATGTATAATCTCCACTACCAGCCGCAAAACTAATAGGAGACGCATTACTATATTGTAAATAATCACCACTACTATCAAATTCAATAGCACCAAGATCATAACCAGGCGATGGAGGTACAGCTGGAGTTATGATTCTGGTTGGAACACTTGTTGCCTCAGCCAAAGCTCTATATCCTACCGCTGTGTTTGCTATACCAGAAACGTTTTTGGTTAATGTTTGATGACCAAATGCTGTGTTATATAATCCTGTAGTATTTTCAGCTAATGATCTATAACCAAACGCATTATTAGCATTTACTAAATTTTTACCCAAAGCATAACTACCAAAAGCATTGCTGTAATACCCACTCTTGTTCATTTGCAACGCTCTGGTACCAAATGCATTGTTGGATTGACCCGACATCTTTACAGTTACAGTTTCTCCACCAGCATTTGCGCCACCAGAACCGGATCCTGATCCAGAACCAGTTGACGAATTTGTGCTTGTACCAGTACCAGCATTACCACCAGACCCTTCAAATGATACAGTGTCAATTATAGTTCCAGTTACATCATATGTTGTAAATGATATTGTCTTGAGACCATCTTGAAGTGATGCATCAACAATTGTGTAAGCATAATCCGCACAATATGTTTTTACAGTACCAGGTAATGTTGGTTCAGTAGCACATACAATTTCTGCTCCACCTAAACCTTGCACGAAATATGATGTACCATCTACAGAGAAATATTCATAATCGTGAGCATGAGCACTTAATACTATATCTATACCGAGTGATTTGTAATCTAAACGCAATGGAATTGCACCTGGTCTATGAGTTGCTGAATTTGTAAATGGAGGTTTGTGTACAACCAATACTTTCCAAGCAATATTACTTGCAGCAATTATCGGAGTTAATAAATCTAATTGAGATTGTAATTGAATATTTGGATCTAATGTTTCATCCAACTCATCTCCACTAGCGGTATCTCCACTGTTCAATACGAAGAAGTGAACTGGTCCTCTGATAAAATCATAACACAAAAGTTTCTTGTTAATATTTTCTTCACCGATCAAACCTCTTACTGCATCCAAATCTCTCAGTAATGAAGCACCATAATCATAATCCAAATCATGATTGCCAAATGCCAAATACAAGTTATCTTTGTAATTGTATGCACTCCAATAATTCAAGAAATTTGTATATACGGTAGTAGCATCACTATAATTTGCATCGCCCAAATGAATTACGAAATCAGGATTATTAGCCAATATACCATTAGCAACCAATTCGGTTTCAACCAAATATCCAGTTTTACCACTATCGCCTAATAATGCAAATTTTACATTATAAACTTTAGGCCAAGTAATAGTTCTATATCCGTAGTTATTTGATGCGAGTGCCAAATAACCAAATGAACTGTTAGAAGTACCAGCAATATTGCTGGTCAATGCTTTATGACCAAATGAACTGTTATACAAACCAGTGGTATTGTTCATCAAAGAACCAAAACCAAATGCATTGATGCTATTTACCAAATTGTCTCTCAAAGCATTATAACCAAATGCATTGTTATAATTGCCGGTTGAGTTATTTCTTAAAGCGTAGTTACCGAATGCATTGTTTTTGTTACCACTAACATTCTTTCTCAAAGCAAAGTAACCGAATGCGTTATTGTTTTCACCAAGATCATTGTATCTTAGTGAAGAACCACCGAAAGCATTGTTACCATAACCGAATGTATTGCTTGCTAGTGCCAAATGACCAAACGAGCTATTACTAAATCCTTCAATGTTTTGGAATAGTGACTTGTAACCGAATGCATTATTTCTGTTACCGAATGCATTTGAAGCTAATGCTAATGTACCAAAAGCATTATTGTTGTTACCGAAAACGTTTTCTCTGAGTGAATTGTTACCAAAAGCATTGTTGTTTATACCTTCGGTATTATACTTTAAAGAATTGTTACCAAATGCATTATTATCTGTACCAATTGTGTTGGCTCTTAACGCTTTACTACCAAATGCATTATTATAACTTACCTCGTTGTATCTCAAAGCCCCATAACCAAATGCATTATTTTCAATACCAGTTATATTTCTATTTAGTGCAAAATTACCAAATGCGTTATTATAACTTACCTCGTTGTACCCCAAAGCATCAGTTCCAAATGCATTGTTATTAGAACCACCTATGTTACTTCTTAATGCCCATTGACCAAATGCATTGTTTCTATAACCAGTTGTATTATTGAACAATGCCTGATAACCAAATGAATTATTTTGATAACCAATTGTATTATATCTTAAAGATCGATGACCAAACGCATTATTGTCAGAACCAGTTGTGTTATATTTTAGAGCGTGATAACCAAACGCATTATTGTCAGAACCAGTTGCGTTATATTTTAGAGCTTTATGACCGAATGCATTATTATATTGACCAACTGTATTAGATGATAATGCGTAATTACCAAACGCATTGTTATAATCTGCTTGATTATTAGTTAGTGTTCTATAACCAAATGCGTTATTATTACTACCGTCTATGTTACCGTCCAATGAAAAGTTACCAAATGCATTGTTGTAATCACCATTATCATTATTTGACAATGTGCTGCTACCAAATGCGTTATTCTGAGAACCCACCGTATTATATCCTAAAGAACTATAACCAAATGCATTGTTTTGATAACCATATGTGTTAAATGTTAATGCACTATCACCAAATGCGTTATTATTATAACCAGTTGTATTATTTCTTAATGCTGTATTACCAAAAGCATTATTACTATAACCAAATGTATTGCTTGCTAACGCATATGAGCCAAATGCATTATTATATTGTCCAAATGTATTTTTGAATAATGATTTATAACCAAACGCATTATTTCCAATACCAGTTGTGTTATATTTTAGAGCTTGATGACCAAACGCACTATTGTTACTGACTGAATTATATTTTAGAGCTTGATGACCAAATGCATTGTTATTATCACCACTTGTACCGAATGCCATTGCAAATGTACCAAATGCATTATTTTTGTTGCCGGTAGAATTTACAGATAACGTTAAATAACCAAATGCGTTATTATTAGAACCATTAGTATTTCCTAAAATCGATCCCAAGCCAAATGCATTATTAAAAGAACCACTTGTATTACTTGATAATGCATAACTACCAAATGCGTTATTTCCAGAACCAATTGTGTTGTTTATTAAAGAACCAAAACCAAACGCACTATTAAGAGATCCAGTCGAGTTAAATTTTAATGAACTATATCCAAATGCACTGTTATTGTTTGTGGTATTATTGTATAAAGCAAAATAACCAAAAGCGCTATTATTATTACCAACGGTATTTGATCTAGATGCACGATGTCCAAATGCTGAATTTTTAACACCAGTGGTATTATTACCTAAAGCACTACCTCCAAATGCATTATTACTATAACCAAATGTATTAGAAAGCAAAGCAGCACGACCAACTGCTACATTATAATTACCAAAAGTATTACTATTTAATGCGTTATCACCTACAGCCACATTGTTTTGACCAGTTGTATTAAGTAATAATGCTAAATAACCAAATGCGCTGTTGCTATATCCACTAACATTGTTGGTCATTGCTCTATGACCAAATGCAGTGTTTGCTGTACCTATTGTATTGTATGTTAATGTATTATAACCAAATGCACTGTTATTCGTGCCGATTGTATTGTATTTTAAAGCTCGATGACCAAATGCACTATTTGAACTACCAGTTGTATTAGCAGTTAAAGCTTCATAACCGACAGCGGTATTATAATTACCAGTTGTATTATTTAGCAATGCTATATGACCAAATGCTGAATTTCTAATACCTGTTGTGTTTAATTGTAATGCTTTATAACCAAATGCACTATTTGAACTACCAGTTGTATTAAAATGTAATGCTTTATAACCAAATGCACTGTTATTATTTGCGGTATTACTATATAAAGCATAATAACCAAAAGCACTATTATTGTTACCAGTTGTATTGTTCAGTAAAGCGTATGTACCAATCGCAACATTTCTAGAACCAATTGTATTTAATTGCATAGCGGCATTACCAACCGCAACATTAAATGTACCAGTTGTATTATTAACCAAAACAAAATTTCCAAAAGCGGAGTTATCATCTGCAACATTATTTACCAAATTATAATAACCAAATGTAGTATTTCTACTACCAGTAGTATTTGAAAATAAAGATTTATGACCAAATGCACTATTTCCATAACCTGTAGTATTACTAAATAAAACTTTATAACCAAATGCACTGTTATTGTTTGTGGTATTATTTTTTAAAGCTAGATAACCAAATGCACTATTGTTACTACCAACTGTATTACTATATAAAGCATAATAACCAAAAGCACTATTATTGTTACCAGTTGTATTATTTTTTAATGAACTATAACCAAAGGCACTATTGCTTTGACCAATTGTATTAGATTTTAAAGCGTAAAAACCAAATGCACTATTAAAATTGCCAGTCGAATTACTTGATAAAGCATTACAACCTAGAGCAGTATTATTTGGCGTAGTACTATCAGTAAACCCACACAAACTACTTCCACCTCCATCTACAGTTTTAAAAATATTTCCTGTTAGATTATCTACACCCAACACATATCCGCTTGACGAAGCCGAAACTAATGAGTTTAATTTTAAACCAGAAGCAGTAATATTAGAATTGAATACAACGCCACTACTACTGATTTGAATTACACCACTGCTGGTTATAAAGCTATTCTTTATCTGAATTTTTGCCATAAATTATAATATTATTAGTCTATTATAAATATAAGACCAACAATTATTACAACTAATTTTATCAGATAATTACATCTTACGAATCATAGCTTTTATCACATAACTGTCACCTGAACCATTTTCCAAAGCTTGAGCAATTACTTTACCAAATAGGTCTTTTTTGAAAATATTACCACGTTTTACAGCTTTGCCATGACCTTTTTTGTTGCTGGTAACTATATAATCACCCATTTCTACTGTTCCTGTAACCAATATAGGTTCAGCACCCATTATAAGCGGTTCATCTTTACCATTTTTAACCACGCCCATTACCAATTCGTCTTCTTCTTTAATACATGGTACACAACCATTCACATCCCAACTTACAATTGTACCTGTAGCTAAATCAGTTAAACCTTTGGTTCTTAATCCACTTTCAAACAAACCACCAATTGTAGTTTGTACAGCATAAACATCACTAAATCTATTACTATTACTACCCAGTGGATATACTCCATCTCCAACCGGAGCAATACTACCACTAACTTGTAATTTATAAGCAGGACTACTTGTACCTATACCAAAATTACCATCAGCATTTAGACGCATTTTTTCTTGGATATCAGTCAGATTAACATTTGTAACATTGTTAGTGTAAAATGACATATATGTCCTCCAAGTAGCACCTGTATCTTCTCTTGCTACAGATATAGCTCCACCTATAGAGTCCGCTCCTCTCATTATAAGAGAAGCTCTACTATCAGCGCCAATATTATCCGCTTGTATAATAACACTGCCTGTTAAATCTTCTTGTTTTGTAATAGAATCATTATATAATCCACCAGCAACTATTACGTGTAGCTTATTAGCAGGACTAATTGTGCCTATACCAAAGTTTCCATTATCATCTATTACCATTCTGGCACTAGTGCCTGTCACATCATAAACGCTAAATCCTGTACCTGCACCTGAACTTGGTGCGGTTGAACCAACGTGATATGTTCTACCACCAACAGCTGTATTTTCATATCTTATTACAGGACCATCAGCTTGCGATCCAAGTAATCTTAAAGCAAATGATGAACCACCAGCATCTACATCCAACTTATAAGCAGGACTACTTGTACCTATACCAATATTTGTTCCATTTTCAAATATCGGAGTTGTAGTATCTCCAATTGTTGTTCCACTCGTAAATTTAACAATTGTATTTATTGTTCCTCCCACAGCAACACTAGTTCCACTTGTACCGCTACTACCAGATGTGCCACTCTCTCCACTTGTACCGCTACTACCAGTTGATCCACTTGTACCGCTTGATCCACTTGTACCGCTTGATCCACTTGTACCGCTTGATCCACTTGTACCACTTGATCCACTTGTACCGCTAGATCCACTTGTACCACTTGATCCACTTGTACCGCTAGATCCACTTGTACCACTTGATCCACTTGTACCGCTAGATCCACTTGTACCACTTGATCCACTTGTACCGCTAGATCCACTTGTACCACTTG
>Ga0209500_10001485_pt1 | contig 17540 bp, 19 predicted proteins | sample S_140212_EF_Meta_FD_187323 | JGI IMG/M metagenome (GOLD analysis project Ga0209500, IMG submission 187323) | Freshwater microbial communities from Lake Simoncouche, Canada to study carbon cycling - S_140212_EF_MetaG (SPAdes) (version 2) | ecosystem: Environmental > Aquatic > Freshwater > Lake ... | reverse complement strand
TGCGCTATCATGTAGATAAGGTAAAAAACATGATATAGGAAGGCCACGCTTAGAACGCCCAAAGCTGAGAATAGGAGTAGAATATGACAACCAATGTCTACTGCTATATTCATACAATCTTTGCGAATGTTTTGTATTAGACCCGAACGTCTTGGAAACATAGGCAAACCTTTCTTGAGGAGATACTTCATCCTCTTTCATGTAGCTTTCTTTTAATCTTTTAATACCTAACTCATCAAATAGATTATCTCTAGTATAATCAACTTTAATCCCATGCACAATTTCTTGCGTCATCTTTACTCCAATTTGTTTTTATTTTACTGTTTCGAATATTTTCTTTTGTACTCGATACCATTCGATCCACGCATCTAACTTCACACCGCATTCGTAGTATGTAGTATAATTTAATGTGACAGTCTTTGCGATATCACTCAATTTTGCGTCATCTTTTAATTGTGCTAGGTCAGGGCACTTAACCATAATTGCTTCAGGTGCTTCAGGAAATTTAGCAACGACTGGCACCGCTTTGCATCCTGTTAGTAACAATAATAGTAATAGGTATCTCATTATTTCGTTGCCGCTTTGTTGTGAGTCTCGATTACTTCTTTAGGTATGATGCAAGAATTATCATACTTAACTATTTCTCGATCTATATATCTCACAATGTCTTCGCCTTTTTCACGAATAATTTTTTGCTGTACTACAACCTTTTGTTGAATCTTAATAGTTTCTTTCTTGCCTTCAGCTTCAGCTGCAACGACTTTTGCTTCCATCTCTTTTACTTTAGCAACCCATTGCTCCTCATTGGCAAGGCCGCCTTCAAAGTAAATACCAAATGTAAAAATTACAAATCCAACTATTCTCATTGGAATGTAGTATTTGTTTACAAATGGAATCATCTTTAAAAACATACTACCTAGCACAGCAAGCAATCCCGCTATAACGATAGCGTGAAAGAAAGCATTAGGTAATAGAGATAGATACCACATTTTTATTTGGGAATTTTAGAATTATCACTTGGTTTCATTTACTAAATCCTTAGTCATTGGGAATATTTCTGCAATCACTTCAGCACAGGCCATGGCAATTTCAGCATGTTCTTTCTGAGTTCCGTTGCCTGCTCGTAGTATTATATAGTGGATCCAACTTCTTAAGGTACCATTCATATAAAGTCTACTGACTGTTAATCCTTCCGGAAGCACTGCTCTAGCTTGTTCTTTAGCAATACCTTTGGAAATGGCCCAGGCATATACATCTTTGGTCTTAGTAATAAGATCTCGCTGTAGATTTTGCCATTGATAAGCAATCTGTCGTTGTTCATCATTCTGTAAATCTAGATCAACAGAGTTTTGTCTATTTTTAGGATCTTGTAGACGTGCATCACGAATAACAAAATCTAAATCTGTTGTAGGATCAGCGTATCGTTGACTGAACTCTTGAAAAGAAAAACTTCTATGACGAAGAATCTGACGGGCAATATCTCTTGTTGTTTCAATCTCAATACAGGCAGATACCATCTCAAGTGGTGACCAGTGTTGATGTTTAATCAGATACTTAATCAATTTCTCAGATGTTTCTGTATTATACTGATTTGCTGGATTAGAAACTCTTGCACAAAATGCTACTAGATCTTGTGCGTCATATAAACCATCCGACACCAACTCACGTGCCGGTCTGCTATGACTAATTAACTTTACTTTCATTTAACACCTCTTCCATGATACGAATTTCATTTTTGCTTCTAAGCCATTATATATGTTCTTTTTAATTATGTTCAATGGTTCTTTTCCCGTTAACACAATATCATTAATGTCTTTTTCTTCTAACGTCTGCGGCCATATAACAATATTATAATTGCTATTGATGGTCTTGTCTATAATCTTACAAACTTCTTTATTCCTTGGTTGGTTATCAAAGATAACAATCAACCGTTCTTTGGGAATACCCAATGAATCTAATTTACCAAATGCTGTACCTGCAACAGCAATACAATTTGGAATAAACAAACTATCAATAGGACCTTCGACAACATAAACCTTTTTGTTTCTATCAATAAAATCTAATCCGAATATAAATGGTTTTTCCTCATTTATCTTAATAGTAACATATCTTAAAGATTCATTACGCAATGCTCTACAAGTTACACCGACTAGCAACCCTTTCTCATCATAGAAAGGAATGACCAATCTAGGCTCTTTCGTCTTTAGTGTATTCTTATATTTGTCAGATAATTGTTCTATCTTTCTAATATCATCTACAAAGTATAACTGTTTAAACTTTTCTTTCGGGATTTTTCTTTTTAGACAAAATTGTACCGCTTCATTATCTTCGGGTAATTTATCTAAACGATCAAGTAATTCATCTAATATATTTTTCGGTTCAAATACAGGTTGTTCCATTTTAAATTTATCCTCAACCTTTTGGTGGGGTTTATTTAATGGTAGACCTTCGCTGTATCGTTCCATAGTATATTGATTATACATCAATGAATCCATTTGTTTTAAGAATGAACCAAAGTGTAATGATGCATCGCAGTTATGACATTTATAAAACAAATCGTTTTTAACGGCATAAAAGTAACCTCGCGTTTTATTCTTTTTAGTGGAAGAATCTCCGCAAATGGTACAACGACAATTATAAAGATGGTCGTTTTTCTGTTTGAACAACGGCAATCGATTGCTGATTAATTTTAAGTATTTAAGATCAAGAAATAAAGACACAATAAGACTCCAGGAGAGTCTTATTATATTATAAACAGGCTATAATGTCAATTGAAAAGTGTTTGAATCTTATCAATATGGCCAGCTAGAAAGCCAACTACGGCTAACCCACCCCATGCCATATATGTCCATTTGTCTTTAAATTTTTCAATCATCTCAATTTTATCATTAAGTGCTGCATGCTGTGCGCAAGAAGCGTCATACATCTTATCGAGTTTAGCACCCAAATCATCACGTGTTTTATCCAAACAGTTGTGCATTTCTTTAACATCGGCTTTTAAGTTATCAATTTTTTCATTGAGACCCTCAACCTTAGTTTCTAAGACTCCGATTCGTTCTTGCGAAGTAGCCATTATTTTTTCTTTCGAGCTCTAGTTGCTGTAGTTTTTGCTTTAGCAACAGTTTGTTTAACTGCTTCTTTTGCATCATCTAAATTAACTTTGCCATCATTGTTGATGTCAAGAATGTTTGCTTCTTTAACTGCTGTAGTAACAGGTGGTACAAATGTGATTGTATCTGATTTTGTTTCAACCAAAGGTGCGTCAATTGAAACTGTGACTGCGGATGCTTCTGTACCCAATGGTACGGGTTCTACTACAGGAGCGGACTGTTCTGTTTTAACAACAGACTCGGGGATATCTTTACTTCTTCTTGTAATAAAGTAACCTGCTACTGCAAGAATTGCGATTGCTACGATGATAATTTCCATTATTTTCTCCTAAAAATACTATTTTGATCAACCCATTTTTTCCTACGCTTTTTGCTAATTGCGACTTCGTCTGGCGGTAGTCCTGCAATTCCAGGAGTTACTGCGGCATTATTTGCTGCAACGGCTCCTTCTCCCTCTTCAGAAAACTGTTTGAATGTGAACATTTTACGGTCATTGAGATACTCCTCAACCAATACAAGTTCTTCATTTAACTCAGACTTAACTTTATTTATATATCTAAATTCTAGGTCAATCGGCTCTTTGCCTTCGTCTAGAGCTTCTTTTATCAACGCATATGCTGCTGCTAGTGAAACAAGCTGTTTGTTAGCAATAGGCACTTTTTCAATGATTTTCTTTAATCTATACACCAATCTGTGTAAAAGAGTATATGCATCTCTTTCTTGTACAGTATTTAAATCAGCCATCTTCATTAGTTCATTGCCTTTATCGTCAATGATGCCTAATTTAAACGCATCTGTTTTATTAAATGGCGTTACAAGCAATTTAAGTATTCTGTACGCTATAACGGAATCTACAAATTTTCCCATTTTTATACTCTTCTTAAAATTTCTACTATTTTGTTGTCTAAAGGTATTTCTGATTCTATTATCGCTACACCTTTAGTCAATATAATTTTCTCTGGCATATAATTTAAAAACACCAAAAATGTTTTTAACTGAGGCCAGAATTTTCTATCTATCTTAAAGAACAACATCTTTGTTGTTGCCTCTACACCAAACAAATTATTGAGAACAATCATATGGTTAATGATTAATCTTTCTTTTAATTCTTTGCCGCCTGTGTATTTTCCCAGAAGTCTTTTAATGTATTTAAATCTCTTTATATCATCTAAGAATTCTGCCATACCTTTGCAGGAGGGATTGTCATAGTATTTCATTGCATACATGATAAAATTTTCTTCAGTCAATTCATATGTCATATTATTATTTTATATGTTTGCCGCGTTGTTAGGGAATGATCTACTACCGCCCCAAATAATTCTAACTGCGCCTTGTGGGCTCTTTCCACTTTGGGCATCGGAATAGTTATATGCACCGCTTCCTGCAGCTCCACCATATAATCCGCCATCTCCGCCTTTTTTGCCAGGCCCAGAGTCGTCTCCAGCAGTACCATTTGTGCCGCCGGTTCCTACAGTTCCACCTGTGCCAGGTGTTCCAGTTACGCCACCGTTGCCGCCTTGGCCGCCTGTTCCTCGATTGGATCCACCTGCTGATGGTGCGGGACTAGCTGGTACTCCATATAATCCTGTGCCGGCACCGCCGCCACCCATTCCGCCACCGTAACTGCCACCGCCACCGCCACCACCTGCACCGTTTTCACCTGGACCCCCCGGGCTACCTGCAAAAGATGGGGATGTCGGGCCACTTGGACCACCATATGCACCTTCTGGATTTGACTGCGGGCCATATCCACCAGCGCCGCCGCCGCCCGAACCCATATAATTACCACCAAAACCGCCGCCCTTACCGCCAGGAGATCCACCCATAGAAGAATATCCTGGAGCTATAGATGGCGCCAAAACAGGGCCACCGCTACCTTTCGCCCCGCCAGTTGAAGCTGGGCCGCTTGCTCCGCCACCTCCGCCAGCAAGGATCAAATATGTGCCAGGGACACTAGTTTTATACATATAACTATTGCCGCCAGGATATGGGCCATATGTGCCCGGAGTCCATGGGCCACCTGCGCCAGCGCCAACTACAATCGTATAGGGTGTACTTGGACTAATAGGAATACCATTTACCCAAGACAAACCACCACCACCGCCGCCGTTTGAGCCGGTTGTTGTTAATACCATCGATGCCCCGCCGGCTCCACCAATAGCAACTGCTGAAATTGTATTATCCCCACTAGAAGCAGGAGATACCCACGTATATGTACCTGCTACTGTAAATTCTACATTGCCGGTTGTAGGTGGAGGGCTAGTACTTGTATCATTGATAGTTATAGTAGCAGTTGTAGCAATTATATTACCTGTTGTGCCAAACGCTCTTAAAGAAACATTGCAAGTTTCACTACCTTCTGAGGTAGCATCGGCCAGTGCTGTTAATGTAAATGCAACGAATGAAATTGTATTATCTGTTACTGTAAAACTGCCATTATCTGCAACAAAATCAGAGGCGGTTGTTGTTTTGTGATTAACTGTCCAATATAAATTAGTTGAATTAGCTACTTGGGGAGCAGATACTGTAAATGATATTACGTTACCGCTAGTTTCGCCTATACTAGTTACATTGGGAGTAATAGTCGTATTTCTAACATTTACATTGCCGCCAGCTTGACCGGAGGTGACTGTTACATTCGTTGTAAAAATATTTGGGAAATATCGTCCTTCGCCGGTAATTATTCGCACTGCGCCATTTGCACCTGCTGACCCGCTAGCTGAACCGCCACCATATAATCCACCTACAGTGGAAACAATAGATGTTGCAGGTGTTCCTCCTTGGCCGCCAGGAGAACCGCCCGTACCCGTAGATGCATTTGTTTGGAATGCAAATCCTCCATTTGCACCGCTGGGGCCTTGACCGTATAGGCCGACGCCTCCGCCACCTCCGCCTACTCCAGAAGCAGAATTATTAGGACTGTATGCTGCACCTCCTCCGCCTCCGCCGCCATTAGCACCGCCACCGCCCGCGCCGTTGCCACTATTAACCGGACTGTTTGCAATGCCGCCTGATCCCGAAGACCAATTGCCTCCTTCGCCGCCCTTACCTGATAGATAACCAGTGTATCCACCTGCGCCACCGCCGCCAGCATGATATCCCGTGCCGCTACCACCAAATCCTCCGCCGAGCCCGCCGACTCCACCGCCGTCTCCTACAGTAACATTTCCGCCAAACCCCACAACCGGAGATGTGCCGCTTGCAGTACTTCCACCTCTGCCGCCAGATGCAGCCACAATTTCAGTACCTGAATAAATTACATTACTATTGGCTCCCGGCGATGAGGCAGCTTGGCCGCCACTTCCTACATTAATTGTATAAGTCTGATTAGGTATAATTGTTACATTATTTTTATATGCAAGTCCGCCGCCACCGCCGCCATGTATATTTGTAGGGCCACTACCGCCCGCGCCTCCACCTGCAACAACAACTATAGATGCAACAGACGTCGTAGCAGGCGCAACCCACGAATAACTACCGGGGATAGTAAATTCAATCTGCGTATTTGCAGAAACACCGCTACCTGTTACAATTAAAGGAAAAACATAGCCCTCAAACGGGCCACCTTCCGTGATAAGGCTGCCTGTTCCCGAAAGTCGAAAATTACCGTTGGCGGTTAAGCGTGTCATTTATTTTTATCGTTGTTTATCGAAATATGCAAATGCACATGGTCCATTACTTTGTACATAGTGTAGGAATGCCTGGCAATATTCCTTACCCTCAAATTCTTCTCTCCAATGCGGTGCAATACATCCTAAATATAACATTGCGTCACCTGGTTCTAAATCTAATTTAGCATCTTTTCCCTGAGGAGTTTTAATATAAATAGGCCAGTCTTTATCACCACCAAGATGAAGCGTTACACTAACTTCGCACGCATGTCTATCCGTATGTACTTTTAAATCGCTCTTTTCACCATATACTCTGGCATATGTATAGGTTGGCAATAATGTTGACTCTACAAGTTTAGACAAAGTAGGAACCTTTTCGCATAACAATTCCAAAAATCCTTTGTAATTATAAATGGTAGCAGAGTTTGGCGCCTGCTCATCCCCGCGAAGACTGTTTGTTACTGCAAACGCAGTAAATTCTTTTCTCAATGCTGCCGCGCGAGATTTTGAAATAAATTTTGGAATTTTAATATAATTGTTTTTTACTAAATCGCTATTCATGATATATCCTCTTAAAATAAAAATAACTTCTAATTATTTATAGCTCAATTGAACCACGTAATAATAGAATATCGCGTACCGGATGAAACAGATTTTATCTCATGTGGGTACATAAAGTTCGAAGGGAACATAATAACATCCCCTTTGCCTAAAGTATAAGATACGGTACCATCAAAAAATGTAAATTCTCCGCCAGTATAATCATCATTCAAATTTAATGAACATGAAATAGTTCTTGGATGTGTCGAAAAATGATCTGTATGTTGAGTGTAATAACACCCTGTTTCATATTCTAATAATGTATATCCGCTATCGGAGGTTATTATCGAATGCGGGGCAAATTTTTTATATTTTTCCAATAGATCAACAGTAATTTTATATAATTCAATGTCTATATATTGTCTTACTTCAGAATTTACACCAATTGTAAACGGATCTGATATATTAATATCTCGCACATTTCTAATATCTTTTCTAATTTGGCCGGCGCCGCCGACTCTGGCATTTCGCCACTCTTCACATTTTTTATATTCTGCAAGTATTTTATCACATAATTCAGGCGAGACTATATTTTTATAAATGCGTATATAATCTATTAGTTTTGGTAAATATTTGTCACTCATTTTCATAATGAACTTTCTTTTAATATGGTTTAAATTGTATAAATGCGAGGTATATGTGCGGCGGTTTTAACGCGGCAATTGTAGGAGATGCACTTGCTACAGGATGACTATGCGGAACACTTGTTGTGCCGTGCCCAGTGGGAAATGCAAAAGGTATTGGATTTGAGGGTGTTAGGTGTGTATGCGGCCAAGGCTCAGTTCCAACTGATGTAGATGGATACATTAAATTTGCCTCATTTGATAATCCATGTGAAATGCCCGATGATGTAGCACATCCAAGAAAACATTCTCGCATGTCAATTGTGCCATTATTACCATCACATAATACCCAATATGCTGGCAAATCATTTAAATTGCCATTATACATAGCAATTATAGAAGATGATGTTGTAGTATTTGAAATCTTGTGTTCATACGCAGATGTCCACATTTTCAACACTTTTGATTTTAATGCCTGAATTCCAACAGTACAACTTATAGGATGACTATGAGATCCGGTATAATCTATATAATTGTTAAAATTTGGTACAGCACTTCCAGGTCCTCTATAATTTCCTGCAGTAAACCCATGTCCGTGTGCGCCATTTGAAGTAGTAGTCTGTGAAAGACTAATGGTATTTCCATCAAGATGCGATACTCCATTATCGCCTCTTATATATCTTACAGTTGGCCCGTTTGCAGGAGCAGGTGCAATAAATTGTGACCAGTCGGGGCGTGTTGCGGTATTACATATGTGTATGACAGATGAAGGAAATACATTAGATGCAACATTAAGTCGTATCAATGTAACATTTGAGGTGTCGGCGCGAACATCAGCAGGTAAAGTGCCAAAAGGATTATGACCATGACTATGTGCTCCGCTTGGGCCTGCCTGATCACGTTGACCAGGGGGTGTGATGAATGGTGAAAAATTACCACCCACATATGCTGTAAGACCGCTACCTGCAGGATGATCGCCATCGGCCCCCAATGAAAACGGTCCAACGGGTGCGGAAAAAATTCCTGTGGTGTTTGATACAGTAATATTAGCTTGTACGTCTGCACCAATGATTAAAAGACCATCTGCTGCTGTGTATCTAGACCAGTTTGTAATTGACGGATTTGCACCGTTATATAATACAATTGTTCCCGCAGGGATTATGTATTCTGGTTTAACAAAAGAATGTGTTATTTTTCCAGAAAACTTTACGTTTTGGCTATATCTTACTAGTGCCATCACTAAACCTCATATTAAATTAAACCGTAACCAGCAATGAACCAAGTATTAGCAGCAACATTATACAATGTCGCAACACCTTTTGATGTTAGTGATTTGTTTCCGGGGGTTTGTACTGTTGCTTGATATACAGATACTCCTGTGTTTGCGGTAATATTAACGCCAACATTAGAAGGAGTATTTGCAATAACAGTAATTTGTGTACCAACGGGAAAAGCTATTTCAGAATTATTAGGAACATACAAACTGACATTAGATGAATTTGTAAAATACAAATGTTTATCTTGATCTGTAAATGCCAAAGAATGGTTAGTAGTTTTTGCTACTTGAGGAAGGCCCAATGTATTTGCTCTAAATGTGGCAACAGTAACTTGTTTACTAACCCCATTTTGAACAAGATACATTGCGTCATTTACATTGACATTACTTGCAGCTTGTAATTCTGATACTTTTAATTTTGCCATTTGCTTTTCCGGTTGTTCTGTATATTATTTATTACAGAAAAATAAAAGTATTTTATACCGTAATTTCTGGCGATGTCTCTGGCCATGTTGGCATGGTTACGGCAAATGGATCAACTAATGATATTGCGTTTAATTGATCTAAATATGTTTGCCACATTGGTTTGTTCTCATCCGTAGCTTCTGCTAATTGCACTTGCGCCATAGTCGTTAGATGTTCAACGGTAGCAGTGAGTTGAGCTATGCCGTTAGCAAGTTTTACTGCTCTTTCTTCTTCTGTCATATCAACAAGATACCATTCATCTTTCCAACTATTAATAGTTGCATCAAATGTATAATGATGAGCTATGTTATGATAAGGACCTTGGCCTTCAATTGTTGCAGGCGGTGAAAGTCTTTCAAATTTTGCAAATTCAGGGGGCAAATTATTGACATCTATTTCAGGAAAAGCTGTATAAAAGTTTTCCATTATAATAGGGTGTTCAAAAGGTTGTCCATCTACAATTCTAATAATACATTGCATTTTTATTCTCCTCAGATTAAGTTGACCCATGCGCCATTTTCATAGCCTTGGAATTTATTGGTTGTAATATTGTATATCAAATCACCGTTTGCTGCAGTGAATGTATTTCGTTGAGTAGTAGTCATACTAGCTAATCTTAACGGGCTTGCTGTTATATATACACCCGTTGTTGCATTTATCGATAATACGGAATCAGAAAATAATGTTGGAACACCATTACCTTGTAAAGTAAATGTGTTTGATGTAGTAGTGATATTTGATGAATTTAAATTAATATTGCCTGTTGCTGTAATACTAAAATCATTGGTCGCGGTTACCGCACCAGAATTTTGACCAATAAACAATAAATTAGCGGTAACAACATTAGCGCCAAGTAAATTTAAATTGCCCGTTGCTTGAAGTGTAAAATCTGTAGAAGAAACAAGACTTGCATTACCTGTGCCTCTCATTATAAATGTATTAGCAATAATATTTGCAGATGTATTAACATTTACAGTTAAATTTTGAACCCTTGCATCTACACGAGCATTGGTGTAGAATGTGTTATTGCCAACTTCTGTAACATTAGCGGTTGTTAGATCACTAACATTTGCTTTGGCGTTTAATAGTCCAATTACGTTTGAATATACGCGAGCATTTGTATAGTATAAATTAGTTAATTCTGTAACATTAGCGGTTGTTATGTCGGATACATTGGCTTTACTGTTAATTAAACCAATTACGTTTGAATATACGCGAGCATTTGTATAGTAAAGATTTGTTAACTCCGCAACATTTGCAGTTGTTAAATCGCCGACATTAGCTTTGTTGCCGATTAAACCAATTACGTTTGAGTAAACTCTGGCATTGGTATAATAAAGATTTGTTAACTCTGCAACATTAGCAGTTGTTAAATCGCCGACATTAGCTTTGGCGTTTAATAAACTAATTACGTTTGAATAAACTCTGGCATTGGTATAGAATAAATTATTACCAACTTCCGTAATATTAGCAGTTGTTATGTCAGTTATATTTGCTTTAACATTCAATAAATTAATTACGTTAGCATAAACTCTTGCATTGGTATAATATAAATTTGTTAACTCGGAAACATTAGCAGTTGTTAAGCCAATAACATTCGCAGCATAAAGACCAGTCCATGTTGATGCAACAATAATATTGGTACTAATTAGGTTAGCACCACTGATAAATCCACCGGTTCTACCAATAATAGCATTTGCTATAACATTGCCAGCACTAACATTGCCGGAATATGTTGTTAGGAATGCTTGGACATTGGCATTACTAAATACTGTGGCTGGTGCTGACCAGAATAGGTTGCCTGTACCATTTGTCTGTAATACATATCCGTTTGCACCATCGGCGTACGGCCACGACTGTCCATCTAATATAATTCTGCCATTACCGGTGGCCGTTAATTCTATATTAGAATTTAGACCTGTTATTATTGATAACGAACCGGTGGTATCAATTATCCCGCCTGTTACAATTAAATTGCCAGCAGTAAGATTGCCGGTGTAAGTTGGTAGGAATGCTGCAACATTGGCATTGTCATAACTACCTGTGGCTGTTGACGAAATTTGTCCGTTTGCTGCGATAGAAATACCAGAACCAGCTAATGTTGGTAATAGCGCAATGGTATTAGAGTAAACTCTGGCATTAGTATAATAAAGATTTGTTAATTCTACAACATTGGCGGTTGTTAGACCAACGACATTACTTGCATATAGACCAGTCCATATTGATGATGAAATAATGTTTGTGGATATTAAATTAGCACCACTGATAAATCCACCGGTTCTACCAATAATAGCATTTGCTATAACATTGCCAGCACTAACATTGCCGGAATATGTTGTTAGGAATGCTTGGACATTTGCGTTACCGTAAGAGCCAGTCGCCGTTGACGAAATTTGGCCATTTGCCGCAATTGAAATACCCGACCCAGCCAATGTTGGTAATAATGTGATTACATTGGAATATACTCTAGCGTTAGTATAGAATATGTTGTTGCCAACTTCCGAAACATTAGCAGTTGTTAAACCTACAACATTGGATGCATACAACCCAGTCCAGATCGACGATGAAATAATGTTTGTGGATATTAAATTAGCGCCGCTAATGGATCCACCACCTTGGCCGATCATAACATTAGTTGTAATATTGCCGGCAGTAATGTTGCCGGTATAAGTTGTTAGGAATGCTGCAACATTGGCATTGGCATAACTACCTGCTGCCGTTGAAGAAATTTGTCCGTTTGCTGCGATAGCAATACCTGAACCGGCCAATGTTGGTAATAGCGCAATGGTATTGGAATACACACGGGCATTGGTATAAAATATATTATTGCCAACTTCTGCAACATTAGCAGTTGTAAGTCCAATCACATTTGCAGCATACAACCCAGTCCATATTGATGATGAAATAATATTAGTACTAATAAGGTTAGCACCAGTAATGGATCCGCCGCCTTGGCCAATCATAACATTAGTTGTAATATTGCCGGCAGTAATGTTGCCGGTGTAACCTGTTAAAAATGCCGCAACATTTGCGTTACCATAACTGCCGGCAGCAGTAGATGAAATTTGGCCATTAGCAGCAATTGAAATGCCCGACCCAGCTAATGTTGGCAACAACGCTATAACATTAGAGGAAACTCTTGCATTCGTGTAGTAAAGGTTTGTTAATTCGGTTACATTAGCAGTTGTCAAACCAATCACATTTGCAGCATATAATCCTGTCCATATCGACGATGAAATAATGTTTGTGGATATTAAATTAGCACCAGTAATGAATCCACCACCTTGACCAATAATAGTATTAGCAACAATGTTACCAGCATTAACATTGCCCGTATAGGTTGATAATAGAGAAACTACGTTAGAATAAACACGAGCATTCGTATAAAATATATTATTGCCAACTTCTGCAACATTAGCAGTTGTCAATCCAATAATATTAGCAGCATATAAATTGCCCCATGAATTTGCAGTTAATGTACCAAAAACATCTACTGATTTATTAAATTCAAATTTGTCGCCTGTTGAACGATATGTTAAATTGGCTTGTGCCCCAGTAATATTAATACCTGCACCGTCAGCTGTTGCAGAATTTGTTGCGCCATTGGCCAACATTATGTTTCTGTCTTCGACAACTAATGTTCCAGTATTTAGTGTTACAGTATTTCCTTCTACAATTAAATCTCCTCTAATTGTAGCATTATTGACAATCAAATCTTGTGTGACTAGGCCAGCAAGTACTCTTGCATTTGTGAAATATAAATTCGTTAGCTCTGTAATATTAGCAGTTGTTAGGTCACGAACATTCGCTTTTGCATCTAATAATGGGCTTATGTTAGAATATACCCGTGCGTTAGTATAATATAAATTTGTTAATTCGGTTACGTTTGCAGTAGTTAATCCAAGAACATTAGCAGCATACAACCCTGTCCAAGTTGATGCAACAATAATGTTTGTGCTAATTAGGTTAGCACCAGTAATAGAACCACCACCTTGACCAATAATGGTATTGGCAACAATGTTACCAGCATTAACATTACCGGAATATGTTGTTAGGAATGCTGCGACATTTGCGTTACCATAGGAACCTGCCGCAGTCGAAGAAATTTGGCCGTTGGCGGCAATGGCAATACCTGAACCAGCTAATGTTGGCAATAATGTAATTACATTCGAGTATGTTCTGGCATTAGAGTAATAAAGATTTGTTAACTCTACAACATTGGCGGTTGTTAGATCGGATACATTTGCCTTGGCATTCAATAAATCAATAACATATGTTATGTTTACTTGCGACGGTACATTAATTCTACGGGTTGACATTTATTGCCTTTTTTATTATTTATTAAGGGTAAATACTATCGGCTTGCATGCCAAATGCTGTAATACTTACCGCAGATGAATAAGTATTTGCCGAAAGTACATCTCCTGGTCCTAAAGTAATTCCAATAGTGTATGGAATAGTATCATTTGCGGGTAAATTTGCATTATATACTAAATAATGTTGCGTTAGAATAGTGTTGCCTCTCGGTTGTACCGAAAGACTAAATCTTGTATTTGCAGAAGTTTGATTGCAAATAGCAACCGTACTGATAACAGCATTATAATACGAAGGAACAACATACACGTTGGTTAACGTGTTTGATGCTGGATTTATTTGACCTAAAACTTTATATGTTGTTGCCATTTTTTTTAATTATACGTTAGCTGTATTTTCATATTATTTTAAAGTGTGATTGAACCCGAATTTACATAAGTTAGAACTGTTTGACCTGGAGCGTTCGCAGGAGTAGAAACCGATGCACCTGGCGCAGACCCTGGATATGCCGGGGTTGGGATTGCAAGTATAACTATACCTCCACCTCCGGCACCACCCGATCTAGTTGATGGACTCGGTATTGGTGGGCCCCATTGAGACACTCCTCCACCACCGCCACCTGTACCAGGCGCCCCTGCGGTCGCATTAGTAGACTTATTACCTCCAGATCCTCCTCCACCATTTGGAGATGAAGCTGAGCCGCCAACCGCAATGGCTGGTACGCCTGAGAACGCATCATCTGTGCCGCCACCGCCACCGCCACCATAAAATATTGTTGGGCCCGTTTGCGTCCAAGTATCTCCGGCACCGCCATTGCCGCCACGCGCGGAGCCACCCGAATTTGCACCAATGGCACCCGCGCCACCGCCACCGCCACCTCCAAAATTACCGGTTCCGCCAGGATTTCCTTGACCGGGAGTTCCTGTTCCGGCTGGCACTGTGGGGCTTCCGCCTGCCCCGCCACCACCAGATCCACCTGGGCCACCGGGATTTCCATAATTAGGCGAAGTCGAACTGAACACGCCGCCATATCCTCCGCCGGTTGCTGTAGCAACACCCGCAAATGATGAAGGTTGGCCTGCTGTTGCAGAAGTAGCACCTGTTCCTGCATTACCTCCTCCACCGACAGTAATAGAATATGGTGTGCCTGGTGTAAGAGTGGTTGTTCCGGTTAAACGACCACCACCGCCGCCCCCACCGCCTGCACCCCACCCAGGTGTAACACCCGATCCGCCGCCGCCGCCAGCAACAAGTAAATAATTTACTGAAACTGGAGATGGAGCCAAACTTGTATCATTAACTGTTATTGCAGAACTTGTGGCTACAATAGTGCCACTTGTACTTACTGTTCTAATTGATACTGTAAATGTCTCCGCACCTTCTGTTGACACATCAGCAGTAGGTGTTATTGTAAACGAACCTGCATTTGATGTAACTGTAAATGATCCCGATACAGCTGAAAAATCAGCATTACTTGTTGTGGTATTATTTACTGTCCAATATAATATAGTTCCAGTAGCAACATTTGTTGTAGCAACATTTATTGTTAACACACTACCTTCATTGATTGAACTTGATGCAGGAGTTACTGCATAAGTAGGTGGTGATAAAGGATTAATTATATTATCTAAATTGGCGCGAACCGCAGTAAATCGTTTAGCATTATTAGCCCCACTTGTAACGGTGGGTCTATGTGTACTTAACTGATTGCTGCTAAATCGCTTTAACCCCATTTATTATTCAGGAGTTGGCTCAGTAATTACAGGCGGAATAAACTCAACCCATGCTAGTGTTTCTTCATTCCACTGGAACATTTTACCTTCTTCAACTGGCATTGCTGTAGGTGGATTCCAATAGCAAGTTTCTTCATCCAAAATCCATGATGGGAATGGTGAAGGTGCATAGAATGCATCTCTAGCTGCGTCATAGATATAACCTATGCCGGCATAGTTCTTGCGTAATGGTCTACCTTCAGGATGTTGACCGCCGTGGGTATTATAAGATGTCTGAACCCATGATGCAGGATCACCGAATAAACCGGTGTCTAAAACATCCTGTTCTACCACAATAACTTGTGTTACAATACCATCTTCAACTTTTGCAAAATGACTCATTTTTCTCTCTCCTTAAGATTGTTTATAAATAACCTATTATTTATTAGAATGTTATTGACCCTGATTGCCAGAATCTGTAAATTGTATTACCACCGGATACGATGACATTTGGATTACCTGTGGTTATACTTGCATTTGCGTATGCAGACGGGTATGAAAGAACTACTATTCCGGAACCCCCAATACCACCGGGCATGGACCCCTGACCACCACCGCCACCGCCACCTCCGGCATTTGTACCACCGGCTCCTCCTGTAGAGGGTGTTCCATTACTACCACCGTTTGATCCGCCTGTGCCCACTGTGGCAGCACCAGATCCACCACCTCCGCCGCCGCCGGCGCCACCATTGCCGCCAGGAGATCCGCCATATCCGCCGCCACCGCCACCACCTGCATAGTATAAAAATGTGCCAGTAATATTACTAGTTAACCCTGTTCCACCAATACCCCCAGCAGGTGATGGACCTGCTGGGCCGGCTTGGCCACCTGCAGCTCCGGCGCCGCCACCACCACCACCTCCACCATTAATAGGCGAATTTAATCCACCCCCGCCCGGATTTCCTTGTGAAGGTGAAGTTGGAGGAGTATTACCTGTTCCTCCTGTAGTGTATATACTAGGTGAAGATCCATATCCAGACCCACCGCCAGATCCACCCGGTTGGCCTATGGAGGTAGGGGTTCCTTCGCCAGCAATTCCGCCACCTCCGCCACCGGTTGACGCAATACTTCCAAATACTGATTGATTTCCATTTGTACCGGTTGAATTAGAACCAGATCCACCGCCGCCTACTGTAATTGTAATTGGAGATCCAGGTGTTACAGAATAACTTAATGCTGTCCTATATCCCCCTGCACCGCCTGCCCCGCTACCACCTCCGCCACCGCCTCCAGCAACTACGAGATAATCTACTGTGGGTGTAACTGCCAAACCAGATGGCGCTTGTTGATAGGCAAAACTGCCTGCCATATTTACATTATTGAATGTTATAGCCATTTTATTTTAGAATGTTATTGAACCAGAACTGGTCCATTTGTATACTCGATAACCACCAGCAACTGTTACGTTTGGTGAACCGGTTGTGTTTGATGCGGCTGCATATGTATCTGCGTAACGAATAATTGCAATGCCCGAACCTCCGGCTGCTGCAGCACCTCCATAAAATGCTCCGCCACCACCACCTCCTCCGGTGTTTACTGTACCTGCTGTTGCAGCAGTCGGAGTCCTGGTTCCAGCTCCACCACCTCCAGTTCCCCCAGCACCACCAGTTTTAGGTCCTGATGGTGGCCGTGTGTCTCCCGCACCACCACCTCCGCCTGCGTAGTATGTAGATGTGCCTGAAATATTTGATTGTAATCCAATACCACCGGCACCGCCGCCTGCTGAATTTGCGGCCACACCAACAGCACCGGCCCCTCCTCCACCTCCACCAACTCCGTAAGTTAAGGTATCTGAGAAGCCCAGACCACCGTCATAACCTTGCCTTGGG